>Ga0182021_10003280_pt1 | contig 19037 bp, 15 predicted proteins | sample 612E3MmetaG_FD_120493 | JGI IMG/M metagenome (GOLD analysis project Ga0182021, IMG submission 120493) | Permafrost microbial communities from Stordalen Mire, Sweden - 612E3M metaG (Illumina Assembly) | ecosystem: Environmental > Terrestrial > Soil > Wetlands > Permafrost | place: Sweden... | reverse complement strand
TTTTCTCTCATAGACTTTGAGGGCTAACTGAGAAGCTGTCCGGGCTGCGGAAGGCACTTAATTAAACCGTCCGAGTTATAATGCGTATTTTAATTTTGAGAGTATGCTGTCTTGTCTCAAAGTTCTGCAATCGAGGTGAATTATCAATTATTTCAACTTAGCTTTTGTCACATAAAGCCAGTTATAACTAGGTCCACGATCGGTACAGACACCTAACTCAGAGGCATTTGGTTTTCTAATTTCCAGTATTATTACTAAACCAGTTGCTTGTAATTCAACAGGTAAATTCTTTGCAATATAAATACCTTCTGAAACGGAATTACCAACAATATCCACCACTTTGTCAAGGTCATTTGTAATTTTAATTGCAAACAACCCACAATCCTCATTATTTCCTAGTACCCTGGCTTCAAAAGGATATTCTTTAAGGCTATCACTTTTATCACAAGAAAAATAAGTCATTGTGACAATCAAAAAGAAGAATGCAAAAAATGGTTTCATAGTGGTCAAGATACTAGGATACATTTACTTGTATCAAATATTGAGCCAAAGTTATAGTTCGTTTGTCCAGGTAAATTTGGGGTCAATCACGAGACTCAAATGCACTATAACTTGGTCTTTGGATTAGAAAAGATGTATTTTGCGTATGAAAAGTGGGGACAATTCCAGCTTTATTCCATAATTCTCACTTAACATATTTATACTGAGTTTTAGTCAATTCGAAACTTTTATTAAACAGAAAAATCGATGCTTAATTATCCTGCTTTCGTTTCCAGGTTACTTACTTCTTCTTAATGCACCGCCCCGTCAGTCACATCAAAAAAGGGCTAACAAAACAGGTTAATAGCAGAAACTAAATATCCTTTAATAATCTATCCGGATTGCTTCACTCCCATCAAATTTACACACCTCTTAAAATTAAAGGAGATATTATTGTTGATTGATTTATTTATTGATCAGAATTCTTAGTTTAATAAGAAACATAACCATTTTGTTACCTGCCTCAAATATTATGAATTGAATTGAGAACAATTGGATGAACGAATGCAGAATAGACTGGATAATTAATTGTTTTACACTGGGGCTGTTGGAGGATGGGTTAAGAATTAAAGAGAGATTACCACCTCACTGCGTTCGGTGGTGATCCCTCACGGGGGTGCTTCGAAACAAATCTCCAATATCTTGATAATGTTTTATTTACAGGTTCCTGAAAAAGTTGTTCACCTATTGGTTCACCTATTAAAAAACACTTAAAGAACTTTCATTAGCAAATATAAGAAATTAAATTTTTCTTTCTTATTGCTATATTCACATAAATATTAGATTATCGTAAATTTATTACCACTATGACAGCTTTGTTTGAAAAGATAGTTGTAAAAAAAGATGAATCGTTTTTTATAGGTATATTTCAGGACAATCTGGAGAAAAGCTCCTGGCACTACCACAATAATTATGAGATAAGTTTTAAACGGAAGGTTCGGGAAAACGGATTGTGGGAGACTCTATTGAAGAATTTCAACCGGGTGACCTTGCATTTATCGGCCCAAATCTTCCTCATGTATGGATTGCTGATAAGGAACAACGGATGTTATCCAAACGAACTCTTGAGATGGTTTTCCTTCAGTTTAATTTGAATGTTTTATCCGATCAACTATTAAGTCTGCCTGAATTCAGCAATATTAAAAGGGCCCTGATACTTTCAGAAAGAGGGATCCATATTATAGGGGATACACTCAATCAAGTGAGTGAAGTAATGCTTCAGTTACCCTAATTAAAAAGCTTTGAACGGATGATTCATTTTTTTATCCTTATGGACTTAATCGGTAAAAGTAAGAATAATGTTCAACTGGCAAGTAAAGAATACCTGAAAATAAGATTTACGACAGGGAATAAACGAATAGCATCCATCCACGAATATTTAATGAACAATTATCGTGAAGAAGTGAATTTAAATAAGTTAGCCGGGCTTGTTAATATGGCCGAAGGATCATTATGCCGTTTTTTTAAGATGAACATGGGAATCACTCTATTTGAATATATTAATAAGATAAAGATTAATTTGCATGCAAATTATTGATGGACCAGGACCTGAGCATAATTGAAGTTTGTTTTGATAGTGGATTTAACAACATTAGCCATTTCAACAAGCAATTTAAAAAAATCACAGGGGTACCTCCCTCGGAATATCGAAAGCAGTTTAAAGGATTGTTATAAATTTTTAAGAGTGTGAAGTTTCAGAATCTTTAGTCTGTCATCAAAGTCTGGTTATAAAGTATCAGGATTATCCCTGGTTATAAACATAAAGTCCTTTGGAAGGTTTATTCTTTCTTTCGTCTGGTGAATTTTTGCATCCGCTACAGCAATCATGCAGATAATCAGAGTAAAAATGGTTTTGTTTTTCATTTTTGGAAGCTTTTAAATTTTTCATGAGTTTTACTTAGCCATTTTTTCTTTGATCGGATCACTAATGCTGGGTCATATTAAGTTCAGAATGATCAGAAATTATTAAAATCAGTTTTACAATGAATCTATATGCTAGTGAATTAAATCAATTCATTCTCAGGGGGGTAGAAAATGGGCCGACCCCAAATTAAGAAAATGGAGACAACCTTTTTTCAATTTTTAGTTGGAAGGACTAGTAGACTTTAGAACCCACTGGTTTGCGGAATACCAGACTTTTGGATATCAAAAGTATTACCAATGATAGTAGTATTAATATTAGTCCCCCATGAACGGATACAAGCAACTACACCATTAGCAACCGACGCACCGGAATCATAATGTAGATCATTATTTTGGACTTTGATATTTTGGCAAGCGCCATTGGCTCCAAATTCATTAGGATAAAAAACTGCAATATTGGCTTCGGAGCCATTATAAACATGATTTCCGGTAAAGTCGCTATTCGAAGAAGCTTCCATTCCCATGTTATAATCGCATGAAATACCGTCATTAACTTTACAAATGTTATTGGTAAAATGAATATTGTTGCCTACAGTTCCCCAAATATTAGCACCAAAAACATTTCCGGTCTTGGTTACAGTATTACTGTCGACTGTAAGGTTCGTTACTTTCTTGTTAGCCGCATTACTGAAATCATACCCCCAAAATTGAATCCCGTGGGGTCCAATATCGACAGTGATCATGTTTTTATTGATTATACAACCATCGCCATATCTTAATTGAATCCCATCAAAACCAGTTGTACGAATTTGATTATTAGTAATTTGGCAATTGTTACATTGATAGAAAAAGACTCCCATATCAAATATATTATGAATATTACAGTCTTTAACAATAGCGCCGGATATATCGTGCCCAAAAACACCGTTGCCATATGAAGTGGTATCTTCGATAAATTTAGGATTGATCACACTATTTTGGCCGATTATTTCCAACCCCAACAATTGAGAATTATTGATCATAATGAAGATGTTATTAAGGTTTGACCTGGCGGTTACTTTTGCTCCATAGCCGCTGACAATGGCACCAGCCGGAACAGTCAGGTTATCAGCGCTATAGTTTTTACCGTTGGTAAAGATGATCGGTTTACCTGGATTAGCATTGATACAGTTTTGGATAGCTTTGGTATCATCAGTGGTACCGTTTCCAATGGCGCCAAAGCAGTCAACGCTGATACTTCCAGGCGCCGACTGTGCTGAAATAAATGCGCCTCCTGAAAATATGAAAAAAACCATCAGCATGACAACCATTAATCGAAATGCCCATCGCTTTTCAGCAGATAAGGCTGACTTTGCTACTTTGGCGGTGAAGCTCTTTAATTTCTGCTCTTTTATAAAACTCGAAAAATCAGATACTTTTTCCCTGTATTTATTGTGTTTTATGTTCATTGAAAAATTAAAAATATTATAATTTATTGTTGAATAATTAATAGGAATGGATGATTATGTTTCCCCTACCTTTGTTTAACCCACACCCTTATATCTCCCCCTGTTTGACTGGCATCGGCAAAGGGTACCAGGTTTATTTCAACTGGTTTACCTTCATATAAGGCTTTCGTTTCATAAATCTGGTATCCAATCCATCCTGAGGGAAGCATCGTTTTGGATAACTGTGACAGCTTTGGTAAATCGAATGATATTTTATCCATATCTTTTATTGTGGGATTTAACGATTGGTCGACAGCTAAAACCTGTGTCCCAAATTTTAAAGCAATATACCCGGGATAAGAAATGCCGCCATCCAGGATTTGGATATTCATATCAAAAGAAACTTTAATGACAGCATTTTTATCCCAGGATTGCTCAATATTTAAGTAATGTCCTGGAATTCCACTCAAAATCCTGCCATCGACATTGGCCTTAAAATTTCTGCACCAGGCAGGTACACGAAGAGCCAATCTGAACTCAGTTTTTGCAGCTTGGTTCATTGTAATAGTTACTTTCCCTTCCTCAAAAAATTTTGAATCAAAAGTGCATTCAACCGGTAGTTCTCTTCCATCTTTGGCTGTAATCTTATCTGCTATTTTACCCCCGGTATATAGATTTATGCTGAACCCATTGTCTGCATTTTTTGTATAAGCCAGTTCGGGAATTGCAGCAATGCCCCTGGGGATACTTGCCATACAACAATGGCCATCGATATTGCACCGGTAAGGTTTTTTACCTTGCAGGGCTGCGTAAGTACTTACGCAGCCTGTTTGCGGGTTTTCAGCTGCTAACAAATGATTGTAGATTGTTTTTTCAATTTCATCAATGTACTGGGATTCACCTGTCAGATTATAAAGCGCCTGACTTAATTGCAGCCATGTTGTGGTAGCACAACCTTCACCCATGTTAACATTATTACCGGCAGGTAAAACAAAATCATCCTGAAAACATTCCCCCACGCTTGCAGTTCCGGTGATATAAAGTCTATTGGCCGAAATATCTTTCCAGGCATTTTCAGCAGCTTTTAATAGTTTTTCTTCCCCTATTAACTGGTACAGTTTTACAATACCTGTAAGGTTCGACATCATTTCATAAGCTTTTGCGTCTGCCACTTGATTAACCTTCCCGACAGTACTCAGGGCAGTAATAATTTTAGGTCCGTTTGTATAATCATAGGCTTTAATAATATACTTACAAAAATCGAGGTACTTTTTATCACCGGTGAAACGGTATAAATAGGTCATGGGCTCCAGCACGCTTGTTGATGCCATCCCATTATGCGGTGACAAGTCAATAATACTCCGCTGATCTTTGTTTTCGCCAAAAGTGCGACATAATAAGTCGCCGATCTTCACAGAGGCTTCCAGTGCACGTTTGTATCCGGTAACTGAATAATAACTCAGCAATCCCAGCATATTGTATTTATGTGACCATACATCCCAGTCAGTCCAGTAATTCGTGGGTAAATAGGTCCCCAGGTAGCCATCTTCGTTCTGGCAGGCAATCAGAATATCGACGATCCTGTCCATCTGAGCTTTTAGCTGATCGTTCTTTGTTGAGCGCCAAACGCGACTGGCAGCATGAAGATACTTACCAGCGTATTCCCCTACATAAGACTGTTTACCGGGACGATTGTAATAGCACTCCAGTATTCCCGTTTCATCAATATTGAGCAATCGCTGTGTAAGGTTTGCATTAAGCCGATCGTTCAAATAACCATTGAATGACATATTTCCCAGGTCAAATGGCATTGATTTATCAGGAACAGCTAGTTTTACAACAGGATATTCCGGATGTTCATTTGTCCGGGGAACCACGTTATAGACAAAAAGTGTGCTGTATTTCAGCGTATCAGGTGTTGATTCAGCTGTAAGCATATAATCAATTTTATATGTACCAGGTTCTTTTAATTCAAATTTCAATTTATAAGTTGAGTCTGCTTTACTTCCTATAATTATGTTGTCTTCTTTATGAAATTCAACCGCTTTACTAAACAGATTGTATGCCTTAATATCGATAGTTCCTTTAATTTTTTCGACAGGTATTTTAAAATTGAAAAACAAAGTTTTGTTAAATTTCAAGTCTGCTGAAGAAAATTTAACGGGTTTATTGTTTGTTTTAACAATCACAATATCTGAAAGCCTCAAACTACCATAAATTGAATAAGGGCCCTGATACATTCCACCGTCGGTATCGGTATTTTTCACCCTGATGGTTATAACATTTTCTTTGTCCCAATTAATCATATTATATGGCACAATATATGCTCTCTTGGTTAATTCCCAACCATTAGTGTCTCCTATTTTATTTCCATTGATATAAATTACATCATTTTCACCAATCCTTACTAATGAAATGCGGACTGATTTGAATAATGAGTTATTACTTTTTAGGGAAGAGGGGATCACAATACGGCAGCGATACCAGGCTATTCCATTATAACCCGGGTAACCCTGAGATTGCCAAAAATTCCCAATTTGAAGTGTTTTCCATAACCTGTCATCAAAGTCAGGTTTTGAATATTCAGAACTATCCCCGGTTATAAACTTCCACTCCTTTGGAAGGTTTATACTTTCATTCGTCTGTTGACTTTTTGCATCCGATATAGCAATCATGCAAATAATTAGAGTAAAAATGGCTTTACTTTTCATTTTTGGGAGTTTTTAAATTTTTTATGAGTTTTACTTAGCACTGTTTTCATTATCCGGACCACAACTGAGGAGCGGTAATAAGTTAGAAAGCTCTTTCTAAAAGTCCAGTAGCTTTGAAAATCATTTTTTTGTCAGTTAGAAGCAAATCCAAACATTTAATTGATACATCTTCAATTGTTCTTAATGGAATTAATTCCACTGCCTTTTGGCAGGAAAAAGAAATATACACCACTGGCTTCATTCATTGATATATCAAGATTCTTGCCATTTTTAGAAAAGCTGACTGCATCGCCGTACTGGTCCTGACATGTTGTGCCTTCCATTACAGTGAGCTTAGCCGACCCGTTCGGTACCCATGCTATCTCTATAATGGGTGTGCCGGTCAATTGAATCGTCCAGACCTTGTCATTTAAGGCGGCGCCATCGTTTTTAGCCATGGGATTTATGAAACTCTTTATTGTACGAGCCCCTACTATAGATGCAAGAGTCTTGAGCGCCATATTTGCGCGGCGGAGAGTACTGCCCTTGAAGTTGTCATCTTTGCCGAATAAAGAATACACGTCATCAAAGTCACAATAGAGGATTGACATTTGAAATCCAGCCATCCAATTGCAGAGCAGCTGACGAAGAATCAAATATGCATACTGATGCTGGTCGTTGCTGCAATCTGAGGACAAATCCGGGCCCCATTCTGTCATCCACTCCCGGTCCATTAACGGTAGGTATTTCTTATAAACATTACGCCATTGATCCGTGTTGGTAAAAATCAATTCAGGCTTTGTATTACAACCTGGCTGATATATTTTACCTCCGGGGTTGTTCATGGTATAGCAATGAATTCCAAGCGCGTCGACTTCACCAACATCTGCTGAATATATCTTATTCAGAGCATCCAGGTGGAACCTCGCCAGTCCGCCGGTCGAACAAAGAGCTGACGGATCACCCTCATGGATGGCAACAACAGCCGCCCTGCATAGTGCAGCATATTGTGCTGTGGTCATATTCGGTTTCTCAATACTGGTGGGCTCGTTCCAAATCTCATAACTTAGGCCCTTACCTTTATAACGTACTGCTGCAGTCCTGGCAAAGTTGCAATATGAATCAATCCCTGCTTGAGTGATTGGTATACCGCCATAAAGATGGTTGCCATAACAAAGAATATATAAAACTTTAAGTTCTCTTTCCGAAGTAAGAGAGACTATCTTATCACTTCTTGACCAGTCGTATACACCTGGAGCATTTTCAACATTCTCCCATAAAGCATCCACCCTTATCCAGGTTAAACCATCGGCTTTTACCAGATCGAGACTGGCCAGGTTAAGAGGGTCGTGCAAATTTACACCCATTGTCGAAGTCAATGTAATGTTGCCTTTTTGTGCATTTATAGTTGAAATAGAAAAACTTCCAACCACTACCATTGTCAGACTAATCTTTACAATCATTACTTTTAAACATGATAATCTTGTTGAAAAGGAATTTAGTGGCCCCATCCTTACGAGAGTTGAACTTTCGGGTTTGAATAGTTTTTTCATGTTTTAATCTTAATTGGTAGTTAAATTCATTGATTTACTTGATAATAAAGAACTTTTATCTTCAATAAAGCCATATCTTATATAGATAAATGGTTACCCATTTTTCAACCCAGTCAATCCATATCCTGTTCCCTGGGAAATGAAACAATGAGCTGCCCCAAATGATCAATTTGCCAGGGTAAAATAATAAACACCTGCCGATTCATTCATAGTTACAGATTCAGTGATACCTTGTGTTGAAAGGGCAACATTATCCCCATACAAATCCATACACCTAGAACCTTGTGGCACCGTTACCGTAACTGATCCCTTTGGCACCCATGTTATCTGTACAGATGGCGAACCTGTTAATGTCACAGACCAAATACAATTGTTGGTAGTAGGGTTGGTATAACTCTGGATGGGTTTCTGCCCGGTGATGGTTATAAGTTTTTCGAGCGCCAGATTTGCCCGGCGTAAATGGCTTCCTTTGAAATCATCATCTGCTGCGAACAAAGAATATCCATTATCGCCATCTGCATAAATAACCTGCATAGTAATACCAACCATCCAGTTTGCAAGCATCTGCTTGACAATAATATAAGAATACTTGTGCTGGTCGAAATTACAATCGCTGGCTAAATCAGGGCCCCATTCAGTCATCCAATCCGTTTTAACCTGCGGAAGATATTGCTGGTAAATGGCACGCCACTTTTCCATGTTAGGGAATATTAATTCCGGTTTTGTATTACACCCGGGACCATAGAAACCATTCATTGTATATTCGTGAACAGCAACAGCATCAATGTTTCCGACTCCCGTAGCAAACATATTATTTGCCCATTCAAGGTCGAACCTTCCAAGCCCACCATTCGATATCAAAGCAGACGGGTCAACACTATGAACTGCGTCAGCAACTTTGCGACAAAGAGCAGCATATTGCGATTCCTGATTAAAAGGATGGATATTGCCTGGTTCGTTCCATATCTCATATCGAAGACCTTTGCCTTTAAAATGCAAAGCTGTAGCCTTAGCATAATTTACAAAAGCATTGGTCGTTTCAGTATCAAATGGAGGATCGGTTGCATATAAGGGATTACCATAACAAAAAATGTACAACATTTTCAACCCCCTTGGCTCCAGGAGGGTAATCGTCTCATCATCTGAAGACCAATCATATACACCCTTTGTTGTTTCAATATTTTCCCATAAATTGCCGGTCCTGATCCAGGTTATACCATCTTTTTTTGCAAAATTAAGTCCTTCGACATCGTGTGGCTGATGACAATTGAGCCCCATTGTGGAAATAAGGGTAACGGAATTAATTGGTAAGCTGATTGGTGGTTTGTTCTCTTGTGGGGGTTTATTTTCAGGTTTTGAGCAACCGAAGTTCAACAACAGAAATAAAACAAAAATTGTTATCCCAATTATTTCTTTCAATAATAGGTAATTTAAATTACGAATTTTAAACAAAATAGTATTTCGAATAGTTAATTGTTTGTACATCTTTTTTAAATTCAAGTTAAATTATATTCTCGGGATTTGCTTTATCCTACTAAAATACCAATTCTCTGCAGCCATTTTGGTGTCGCCCAATCCTTTATAAACAAGTTCCTTAATCGTGTATGAATTTGATAACCAGTCATTTCCGATCTCGCGTGATCCGAACATGGAAAAAAAATGACAACCATAAATTGAAAGGCCATTAGCTTTACAGACACACTGACTGGTAGTATCACTATTGTGGCTGATAACAGGAGTGTTTTCTCTATAAGTAAGGCGGAAAGAATGGATAATTTTTTCATTTGCAGTTATCATTATTAAAGTTTACAGCTATTATTTTATCCTGATACCTGTTGGAAGGTTAATATATTGAGGTAACTCATTCAGGTCCAAAACCAGCCAGCCTTGTTCAGTTTTTAGGTTTATGACATTACCAACACCATCCATGGCGATAGCCCCCGTAACTTTTGGTATGTTTTTATCCATAACAACAGAATGCGTTTGGTCCATTGTCCATGCACTGATTTTATATTCGTCTTTGTCATTTCTAAAAAGCAGCACATAATCGTCGTCGTTATTAAGTTCTATCCTGTGTAAAAATGTGAAGCCCTTCAATTGCATGTTCATTGTCTGAATGGCGGTGTATGCCGTTTTTGGTTTCAAATCCGGCGAGACAAGACCATTACCGAGGCTTTTCCAATCATACCATACGGACAAAGGAATGTTGTTGATTAAATCTGCCAATTGCATCCTTACAGCATATGCCGCATGTAGCTCTAACGGAATATCAACGTCGTTTGATGAATAACCCCATTCACTGTTTATGATAGGTATGTTCTTTTTTCCTGTAGGAGAGTAAGTATCAATCAATCCGCGTAGCTTCTTGTAATCGTATATAGCAGTTTCGGGCGACATAAGGCCCTCACGGTACGGATGAACACTAACGGCATCTAAATATTCCATCACCCCGGAAGCCAGAAGGGCGCCAAGAAACGGAAAAGTTACATGAGAGGTACCACCACTAACGATCACAGCATTAGGTACAACGGCTCTGATAGCCTTGCTGGTAGCCATGGCGAGAGCGATGTATTGCTCAACATTCACCTTTGGTTTCCAGAAATTAGTTATGTTCGGTTCATTCCATATTTCCCAGATTATGTTCCTGCCTTTAAAATGCCCTGCAGCAGCAGCAGCCCAGCGTGCAAATGCAACTATGCTTTCAGTATGTTGTGGCGAAAATGTGCCTTTCTGTTCCCTGCCTGTTATTGTATCTTTAGAGGCATACGATTCCTCGTAAAGCGAATTAGAGTAATCAAGTATATATAGGGCACCTAACCCGCGTTTCTCGAGATTAGCGGTCAACTCATCATAGGCTACCCAGTTGTAGGTTCCTTTTGTTCGTTCAATAGATTGCCATTCGAAATCCATACGAATAAACTTAAATCCGGCAGCCGCTATCATATCCAGGTCCTTTTCACCTCCGGTAACAAAATGAATGTTGACACCTGCACCAATCTGGTTAAAGGGTGAAAACTTCCCGATTATAACTGATCTACCGGATTGTGCTGTCATATAAACTGAGCAGGAAAGAAATAACAATGCTGACAAAATAATTCTTTTCATAATTAAACGATTTAAGTTACTAGTCTTCAGGTTATTGAAGTGTGATGATGCCATTAAGCAGGATGTTTGAGGAGCTGGATCCTATCATTACATCGAACTCTCCGGGTTCTGCCTTCCAATTCATGCTTGCATCAAGCAAACTGAACTCCTTTTCCGTCAGTGTGAAGCTGACTGTTTTCTCTACACCCGGATTAAGAAAGACTTTAGTGAAAGCTTTTAATTGTTTATCAGCGGTCACCACGGAAGTGATCTTATCGCGTAAATACAGCTGAACTACCTCTGCCCCGGGTGTTTTACCGATATTCCTGATTGTTGCATTTACAGTTACATTGCCTGCTATGCCGGTAACAGCCGGGGTTATTACCAGATTTTCATATGCAAAATCAGTATAGCTCAGGCCATATCCGAAGTCATACAACGGAGTAGCAGGCATATCCACGTAATGACCCGCTGCTTTTGAAGACTTATAATTGTAATAAACCGGCAATTGTCCCACATGGCGCGGAATAGTGATGGCGAGTTTTCCATCAGGGTTGTAATCACCGAATAATAGATCAGCGACAGCTTCTCCACCCTTTTCACCGGGGATCCATGCTTCAAGTATAGCCGGGGAGTTTTCAGCCGCCCACCTGGTTGATAAGGGCCTTCCATTTATTAGAACCACAACAGTTGGTTTCCCTGTGGAATGTACGGCTTTTAAAAGCTCCTCCTGAAGACCGGTCAGATCAAGACTGGCAACATCACAATCCTCTCCGTCTGTGGACCTGTCTGTTCCTTCGCCAAGAACAACTATTGCTATATCTGCATTTTTTGCTGCTTTTTTTGCCTTATCAATTTCATTAAGCTCATTCCCAATAATATTGCATCCTTTTACATAGGTTATCTCAGTTTTAGAACCAACTTTATTTTGAATACCTTTGAGCACAGTTATTACTTCCTGTCCCCAAAGACCTGAAGTATAATCGCCCAGCAGGTTAATCGCATTATCTGCATTTGGACCAATGACAGCGATGGAACGGATACTCTTTTTAATGGGAAGTATATTGTTATCATTTTTCAACAACACTATACCTTCTCGGGCAGCCTGAAGAGCTAAATCCTGATTTTCCTTTGAGTGTGAATTTACCTTTGATGTATCCACATACGGATTGTCAAACAAGCCCAGCATGTATTTGGTTCTCAAAACTCTTCTTACGGATCGATCAATGGTATGCATCGATACCTCACCTTCGTTCACATTCTCAACCATTTCCCGGAGATATCCCTGACCGAAGGAAATGCTTACGTCCAATCCGGCGTTGGCTGCCATAGCTCCGGCTTCCTTGTCAGTTTTGGCCAATCTCTCTCTTGTAATCATATTGACACCAGCGCCTTCGCTCACGATTATGCCCTGAAAATTCAGTTCATCCCTTAAAAGGTCTGTCATTAAAAATGAAGAGCTGTGCGTCTGATCACCGTTGATTGTGCAGTAGGAGGCCATTACCCCAAGGGCGCCAGCCTCTTTGATAGCAGCTTCCCATGGCGGCATAAATATTTCACGCAAGGTCCTTTCAGATATCTCCATGGCTCCAACGTTAAATCCGCTTACCGGTTCGGTTTGGCCCGGAAAATCTGTCAATAATGCAATTACCTTGTCTTTGCCTGAGATATTGTATCCCTGGCAACCATTCACAATCGCTTTGGCTATTTTCGAATATAAGAAGGGATCCTCACAAAATCCTTCCTGTGCTCTGCCCAAACGGGGATCCCTGATTGGCTCAATTACAAGGGTGCACATCTCATGAACACCCATAGGCCTGGCTTCAGCTGCAACCGCGCTGTAAACCTTTTCAATCAGCCCCATATTCCAGGTACTACCCATGGTCAGACCTTCAGGGAAAACTGTTCCACCTGATACACACACCCCGTGAGTAGCTTCTTCGATAAAAAGCACGGGGATCTTCAGTCGGGTTTTCTCAGTTGCAATACGCTGAATGTCATTATAAAATTTGGCGTGCTCAAGCTTACTTCCTCCTGGCCATCCAAATAACCCGCCACCAGGACCAATACCATCGGTAAATGTCCCTTCTGCAAACCTGAGGCAGCCTGCTATCTTCTCTTTACGATTTTTACCCAGTTCCGGTGAATATACAGTAGGCATATTTAGCTGACCTACCTTTTCTTCGAGTGTCATTTTGGAAATAAGGTCGTCAATTCTTTGATTAACTGGGTAGGAAGGATCTTTATAAATCGGTCTATCAGCGGTTTGTCCATAACCCGGGCCGAGCTTAAGGCTTGAAACCAGTAGTACCAAAAGAATTATATGAAGTCTGAAATTTTTCATAATAACAAATATTTAGTTAGAAATTTATTCAATACCGGGTATTCCACTTTGTTGTATACCTGTTTAATCAGTTTTGAAAACATTTCGTCCGAAACAGAAAGGCTATACAGTGCTGCAAATTCACCATCACTTGACTTGTAATGAACATATTTTCCCAGCGGGCTATAATGTATCTCAATGACCTTTTTTTGTCTGTCAACTCTGGTATTGGGGTCCACCTGTAGCATCCCGTTAATATTAATTTACATTTATATACTTAGATTTTTTCGAGAAATAGCCTGTGAAGCAAAAACATATTATCACTGGATTTTTGAGGGCCATCCTTCAGGACGATCGATAGTGTATTGGTTCCTTCCCGTATGAATAAGTTCCCAATAAATTCTTTTTCAACCAATGTATTATCAGCAGCATATCCATTCAGAAGGCCGCTTATTTGGATTTGCCTTTGGTTTATAATAAAATATCCACACAATGGGCCTTTATAATATGACATGTATAATTTGTATTCCCCGCTCGAAGGGACTTCAAGTTCAAACTTTGCAAATTTGTTTGCCCCACCCTTAATGATCAGAGCTTCGTTACTATTGCCACTTATTTCATCAGTGCATTCCCCGTAGGTAATTGTTGCACCTCTGTCCATTCCTTTGATAGGTAGAAGCTGAAGCCAATACTCCTGCATCTTTGGGGAGTTTATTTTTTCCAAAGGTCCAATGGGTGGCAAATTGTTTGAAACAGGGGGCTGATCGCAATAATAAAAAGCAACCGAAGAATAATCTACCGGGTACTGGTTATTGTCTTTCGGGTCATCGCCGGAGCCATGTTCGATGGTTAGTTGAATATCTCGCTCAAACGAAATTTTATCGGTCATGTAAAAACGAAACCCTCCTGTCCGTGAAAGTGCAATGGAATAGGCTAAACAACCATGGAGTGGCATATTTAATGCTCGGTCCCACCGGTCGGGAACCGCATACCAGCCACCGTTAAAATAGTCTTCCGATCCTGTACCATGCAACCTCATGGTGCCATCGACAGTACAAATGTCATCGCCTTCGAAGAAGCCTGTTATTCCAGATTCAAGGCCTTGTGCCTGCAATAGAGTACCTACATAATGACCTCGGCCTTTTTTATTAAGTATTAGGTACGGTTTGCCATTTTCAGGATTTTTCTCCCTTTTCCATTCAGCATATAGCTTTCCTTCGTTTGTGGTGCGTTTCGTTTCGTTGTAATAAACTTTAACATCAACAGGAATTTCGCTCGATACATTAAGCGGGCTCTTTATAAACTCCAGTTCAATGGTTGCACTTTTATCGAATGGCATTGGCAGATAGCAATAATGTACACCATTCTTCACACCTGCAAGCATCGACTGCATGGATGGTTTTCCATAAGCATAGCCAAAAAAGTCCGATACCGGGCTATTGATTGCCGGAACAGGTTCGTTGTCCCAACGTACCCGTATGATTAAGTCTTTAAATTCTGTATTCAGTTGTTGCAGTTGCGGGGAAACTTCAACCCCAACAATGTGCCCTCCGCCTGTGCGGCTAAAAACAGGCAGGATATCGCCAGGTTTTAGCACAACTTTACTAACCGAGGTTTTTACATTACCCGATGTTACTGGTAAGGTGGCGTAGCTACTTTCCATCCTGGTTTTCCAAACATTAGCAACCGATACCAGGGCATCACTTTCTTCTATTGAAAACTTCACAGGGAAGGAAGAAATGGTTTTCCCATTCCGAAATTCTTTATATTGGATTTGAAAAAACTGCATAAGCTCCCCTTTAAATACAATTTTACAGGAATTCTTATATGGGATTGGCAAATAACAGAAATAACCTCCCAATTCATTTCCTACAATCGGTTTAACAAAGGGGTATTTTGTCCCAGAAAAAAGCTCACTAAATTTAATTTCAATGCGGGGACTGGATTCCCCGTCAAAATAAAACTGGATGGTATCATTGGTTGGGGTGGGTGTCCATATACGCTCAATAACGCCTCCACCTTTAAGGTCGGCAATGATTAGATTGCTATTTTCTTTGCGCAGGTACGAATATTTGCCGGAAAATCCATCATCGTTGGCACCCGTTGTGTCGTAACTGGAAATTTGCTTGACTATAACATCATCTTGATATTGAGGTAATAAATCAAAGTTGCCAAGTTTTAGAATTTCATCTTTATAATTGGGCAATTTTGCTTGCGTTTGAGCTTGCAGGGTTACCCAAGTCAAACAAACTGCTATAACAATTAGTATTTTTCTCAAATGAGGATTTAATTTATTTGCAATCAGTGTATTATTTGACTTTTTCATAATTCCGTTATTATTAGTTCAAAAAGTAAGCTCAGGAGCCTTAGCGTTTCATTTCTGTAAAGTGGTTATACATTCAGTTATAGCCGAACTAACCCACCTTTTCTTAGAGTGTAATCCCTGAAATATTGTAATCAATTATTTTTATACATTTCATTTTCTTACCTCGAATTTGCCTTTAAGCCTTATATCTCTTGATGAACTGCCAATCATTACATCGAACACTCCCGGTTCAACTACTTCTTTCATATTCTGATCTAAAAGAGCCATATCTTCAGGAAGAAGTTTGAATTTAACGGTTTTTGTTTCTCCCGGTTTGAGTGATATTCTTAAAAACCCTTTAAGCTCTTTTATTGGCGTTGTCACGCTGCTTATTACATCATTGATATAAAGCTGGACAACCTCGTCCCCTTTTACTTTGCCTGTATTTTTCAAGTCGAGGCTTATCTCAACTTCGCCTGCAGTATTTATTTCATTAGGAAGTATTTGAAAGTTACTGTACTCAAATGTTGTGTAGCTTAAGCCATATCCAAATTCATACAAAGGAGTAGCAGGCATATCCACATAACTGTCTTTTTTGTTTTTTGAATGATTATAGTAAACAGGCAGCTGCCCTACGTGACGGGGGAATGTCACCGGCAACTTTCCTCCCGGATTGTAATCGCCGAACAGTACATCTGCCACAGCATTACCACCCTGTTCCCCGCAATTCCATGCTTCAACTATTGCCGGGGAGTTTTCAGCCGGCCACCTGATTGATAAAGCTCTCCCATTTATTAAAACCACAATGGTTGGCGTACCAGTTGAGTGTACAGCTTTAAGAAGCTCTTCCTGAAGACCTGTCAGATCAAGACTTGCAACATCACGACCTTCTCCGTTTGTGCCTCCAAACTCGGATCCGTTTTCACCAAGAACAACTATTGCTATATCCGCATTTTTTGCTACTTCTTTTGCCTTCTCAATTTCATTGATCTCATTCCCTGTAATGTTGCATCCTTTCACATATGTAATCGCTGTTTTCGAAGAAACTTTGTTTTTAATACCTTCTAGGACAGTCGCTATATGCTGAGGTACATTATTTGGAGAATAATCTCCAAGCTGATTCCTTGCTGCATCTGCATTAGGACCAATAACAGCTATTGACTTTATTTCCTTTTTCAGAGGCAGAATATTTTTATCATTTTTTAGCAATACTATACCCTCTCTTGCAGTCTGCAAAGCAAGTTCCTGATTTTCTTTTGTATGCCGCACCTTTACCGCATAATCAGGATCAACATAGGGATTCTCAAAAAGACCCAGTCTGAACTTTATATTAAGTATCCTTCGCAAGGAGCGATCCACATCTTTAATATCAACCTTTCCTTCTTTCACATTCTCTATGAGAGGTACCAGGTATGCCTGCTGGTACGAAATCCCAACATCAACACCTGCTTTTATGGCAAGCGCTCCTGCTTCTTTCATATTTCCAGCTTGTCCTTCGGCAATTATTGTTCCTATGCCACCGCCTTCATCAAGTACAATTCCTTCAAAGCCCAACTCATTTCTCAGGATTTTTGTCAGTAAGTACTCCGATGCATGAGTAGCTACGCCGTCTACAGCCGGATAACCAGCCATTATGGATAAGGCACCTTGTTTAATACAGGCAACCCAAGGAGGTAAGAGCACTTCCCTTAATTTCCTTTCAGAGACCTCAACAGCCCCTCTTTCAAGTCCACCCACTGCGGGATTCTGTCCTGGGAAATCAGTAAAGGATGCCACAACATTTTCTTTTCCAGAAATATCATAGCCTTGCATTGTTTTTGTAATATTCTCAGCAATTCGTGAGATCAGGTATTGATCTTCAGAGTAGCCTTCCTCATTCCGACCCATTCTTGGATCCAGGTTTGGTTCAATAACCAATGTATTTAATAGGTGAACACCTGTTGATCTTGCTTCTTTTGCAGCAACTCCATAAATTCTTCTTACAAGATCCATATTAAAAGTACTTCCAATTGCTAATCCCTCAGGAAACACTGTGCCTCCGGCACACATAAATCCATGTGTCCCTTCTTCAATCTGCAACAGAGGTATTCCCAATCGGGTTTTTTCCACTGCTATCTTCTGCAGTTCATTAAAGTATTCTGCCTGTTGCTTTGCATCCTTTGCCCCGAGTATTTGATTACCAAGTGTAAAAAGACCTCCCCCCGGGCCTACTCCTTTTTCATCTACTCTTTCAACAAATTTACGGCATCCTTCTATTTTCTTTTCAACACTAGTTCCCAGTTCTTCGTTATAAACACATGGCATATTCAGCTGGCCCGTCTTTTCTTCCAGAGTCATCTTGGAAATAAGGTCATCTATCCTATGTTTAACAGGATATGAAGGGTTTTTATAAATTGGTTTCTCTGTGGATTGTCCATACACAGTGCTTGCCTCAAAGCCTAGAACCAGTAGTACCATAAGAATTATAAGAAGTCTGAAATATTTCATATTGGAATTATGTTAATAATTAATATTAAGGTGACCACGTCAGCTTTTGAATCACTATTTGTATATCAATTTCATTGGATACTGTAGTCCTCTCCTTATACGGTTGTAATTGGACAGGATTGTTATATGCTGATGATTATTCAACTTTCACTGATGAGACAGTTTTTATTGCATAAATCCCAGCACTTACCAGATAAATCATTGCAAAAACCAATACCAGAAAACTGGCTTTTACTCCAAAATTGGTACTAACCATTCCCATTACCGGTGGTAAAAAGGCGCCTCCCGATACTGCCATAATCATGAGTCCTGAAATCTCATTCGCACGATCAGGCATTTTTTCAAGAGCAATGGAAAAGATCAAGGGGAAAAGATTGGCTGAACCAAGACCTACCATGAAAATCGCAATCTGAACCATTAATATCGATGGTGACAGCAATATTCCAATAAGGCTTACCAATGCAAGAATAGATGTAAAGAGTAAAAACCTCCGGGCAGTGATCCAATTTAAAATTACTGCACCCAAAAACCGCCCGATCATTAAAGCAGTAAAATAGAGACTGATCCCCAAAGAGGCTCTTTCGAGAGTGAGACCAAATTGATTTTGCAGAAAATTTGCAATATTTGAATTCATTCCCACATCGCATCCCACCAGCATAAAAATCCCTATAGCCATAAAAAGAATAAATCTGTTTTTCAACAAACTGAAACAACTTTTAAATGTTGCTGCACCATGACTGGATTTCGTTTCTTCAAATTGAGTAA
>Ga0182021_10003279_pt1 | contig 19038 bp, 16 predicted proteins | sample 612E3MmetaG_FD_120493 | JGI IMG/M metagenome (GOLD analysis project Ga0182021, IMG submission 120493) | Permafrost microbial communities from Stordalen Mire, Sweden - 612E3M metaG (Illumina Assembly) | ecosystem: Environmental > Terrestrial > Soil > Wetlands > Permafrost | place: Sweden... | reverse complement strand
GGTGAAGCCGCCTAAGTCACCGAGACGAAAAGAGAAGTTGTTGTGGAGCTGAACGGGATCGAACCGTCGGCCTCCTGAATGCCATTCAGGCGCTCTCCCAGCTGAGCTACAGCCCCATGGGTCCCCTTGCGGGGAGGTGTAGGTAACTACCAGCCGGCGCGGCGTTGGTCAACCCCGTCCGCGGCTTGCCCGCTTGACACAGGGGTAGGGGGTGGCAGAGTCTGCCCTTCCCTGGGGACGCAATCCCTGAGTTTTCCAAGAGATTTTCTGCAGGAGAAGCCATGGCAACGATCGATTTCGGTGGAGTCAAAGAAGAAGTCGTAACTCGCGATGAGTTCCCCATGAAAAGGGCGCTCGATGTCTTGAAGAACGAGACCGTCGCAGTGATCGGCTACGGCGTGCAGGGCCCGGCCCAGTCGCTCAACATGCGGGACAACGGCGTCAACGTCATCATCGGCCAGGCGTCAAGGTTCAAGCGCGACTGGGATCGCGCGATCAACGACGGCTGGGTGCCGGGCAAGACGTTGTTCGAGATCGAGGAAGCGGCGGAGCGCGGCACTATGATCCAGATGCTGGTCTCGGACGCGGCGCAAAAGGCGATCTGGCCCGACATCAAGAAGCACCTCAAGAAGGGCGATGCGGTCTACTTCTCACACGGCTTTTCCATCGTCTACAAGGACCAGACCGGTGTGATCCCTCCCAAAGATGTGGACGTCATCATGGTCGCGCCCAAGGGCTCAGGCCTGAACGTGCGACGGAACTTCCTTTCGGGCGCGGGTATCAACTCCAGTTTCGCGGTCGAACAGGATGCGACCGGTCGTGCGCGTGAGCGCGCCATCGCCATCGGCATCGCGGTGGGTTCGGGCTACCTGTTCCCCACCACCTTCCAGAAGGAGGTGTACAGCGACCTCACCGGCGAGCGCGGCGTGCTCATGGGCGCGCTGGCCGGAATCATGGACGCCCAGTACGAGGTGCTGCGCGCCAACGGGCACAGCCCGAGCGAGGCCTTCAACGAGACGGTCGAGGAGCTGACCCAGAGTCTCATCCGCCTGGTCGACGAGAACGGCATGGACTGGATGTACTCGAACTGCTCGGCCACCGCGCAGCGGGGCGCGCTCGACTGGCGCCCGCGCTTCAAGTCGGCGGTGCTCCCGGTGTTCCACTGGCTCTATGACCGCGTGGCCTCGGGCAAGGAAACCGCGCGCGTGCTCGAATCCACCGGCGGCCCCGATTACCAGGAGCTGCTCGGCAAGGAACTGGCCGAAATGGGCAACAGCGAAATGTGGCGCGCCGGCAAGGCAACGCGCGCGTTGCGCCCCAAAGAGGCAGCCAAGGCCATCTCGGCTGATACCAAGGGCGTGGGCGGACGAAGCGAGAATTAGCTACAGCTTGTCTGGAAATTCGGACGCCCGAAGGGCCGGGGCGCGGGTCGCGGGCGGCGTGGGCGAGAGCGTGACCGTGAGCGTGTTCGTGTGGGGTGCGCGGGAGGCGTAAGGCGCGGGGCGAGGGCGTGAGCGCTCCGCGGGCCGCGGGTCGCGCACGCTCACGCCAGCCGCCCACGCAAGCCGCTAGCCGCTGGTCGCTCACGCTACCGCTACCGCTCACGGGCACGCTGGCCGACCCGCGCTGGCCCAGAGACCTTCTCGCTTCCTTTAGCTCCGCCGCCGTCCGAGAAGTATTCCTACGCCCACCACCATCAGCAAGTGCCACAGGCGCGGGCCGTACACCATCAGGCTGCCCAGCAGAAAGAGCGCCACGACCACGGCTGCAATGACCGGAAGGTTGCCGTTCGACCTCGCCCTGGGCTCCCCATTGAACGGGTCCACGCCTCCGGTGAGGGTGCGCCACAGGGCAATCTGTTCACCCGCCCGGCGCGGACGGCGGCTCATCTCGCGCGCGGCCATTGCCTCCATCTCAGCTCGTCTGGCCGCCTCCTGCTGTGGCGAAGGAGCGCCAACGTTCAGCGCGGGAAGCTTGGGTGCAGGCTCCTGCGGTTCCATTTGAGGCTGACTCGACCGCCACATTTTCTCGTTGTGGGCGCGTGCCTCGGGGCTGTCGAGCCGCGTCCCGCAGTTGACGCACTTCCGGTCAAAGAGATTGTTGGGCCGTTCACAGCGGGGGCAGTCGTTGCGAGGCACGGCCTTGAAGCCTTCTGCATCCACCGCGATGGACGCTTGCGCCTGGTCTGGCGGTCGGAATGCGCTCGACGGGCGACCGGCCGGCGGCTTTTCCCCCGGTGCCAACACCACGTCGAAGCGATCGCTGGTAGGCGTGTGGGCCGGCTCCGGAGTGGACTCGCCGCGCGGCCCTTCGAGCTGGCGGAAGCGGTCGCGGGTCTCGTCGTCCATGATTCGCAAGACTCCGCGCTAGACGATACCGATCCTACCTGGCCGCTCGGATTCAGGGGTGGAGGCCGGACGGGTGCGGGTGCGCGCCCATTCGCGCAGGCGCGCGATGTCTTCGCGCATGGTCACGGCCAAAGGCATGGTCTCACTGAGCGTGGGGAGCAGATGCCGTTGTTCCAGTTCCACCCCCTCGGCAAAGGCTGCGTAGAGCCCGCTCACCACCACTTGCTCGATCTCGGCGCCACTGAAGTGCTCGGCCCGCCGGGCCAGCTCTTCCACGTTGAAACTGTCGGGGTTGCGACCGAAACGCTTCAGGTGAATGGTGAAGATCTGAGCGCGCTCGATGTCGGTGGGCAGATCGATGAAGAAGATCTCGTCGAAGCGTCCCTTGCGCAAGAGTTCGGCCGGTAGGCTGTCGATGCGGTTGGCGGTGGCCACCACGAACACGGGCGCGGTCTTTTCCTGCAACCATGTGAGAAAGCTGCCGAACACCCGCGCGGTGACGCCGCTGTCGCTGACCCCGGACGACCCGATCCCGGACAGACTCTTCTCCAGTTCGTCGACCCACAGCACCGCCGGGGCGATGCTCTCGGCGATGCGCATCGCCTTGCGCATGTTCTCCTCGGACGAGCCCACCAGGCCGCTGAAGATGCGCCCCATGTCCAGGCGGAGCAGCGGCAGATGCCACTGCGACGCCACCGCCTTGGCGGTCAGGCTTTTGCCGCAGCCCTGCACGCCGAGTAGCAGTAGGCCCTTGGGCGCGGGCAGCCCGAACTGGCGCGCGCGCTCGGTGAAAGCGGCGGTACGCTGGTCCAGCCAGGCCTTCAGATTTTGCAGGCCGCCGATGCTGGCGAAGCTCTCCGCGGTTGCGTAGTACTCTAGCAGCCCGCTCTTGCGGATCAGTTGGCGCTTCTCCGCCAGGACGAGTTGGATGTCCGCCGCGTCGAGGCGCTGGTCCTGGGCGATGGCCTTGGCAAAGGCGTTCTCCGCCTCGGACAGCGTCAGACCCAAGGCGGCCTTGAGCAAGGGCTCGACCTCCTCGTTGCGCAAATCGATGACGGCCTTCTTGCCCTCACGCACCACGGCCACGATCTCGCGCAGCAGCTTGAGGAGATCTTCGATGCCGGGCAAGGGCACGTCCAGCACCGAGATTTCCTTTTCCAGTTCCGCCGGGATGCAGAGCACCGGCGAGACCAGTATCATGGTGGTGAACGTGCTCTTCAGGGTGCGGGCCAACTCGCGCGTGCGCCGGATCACCGCCGGATCGTTCAGGTAGGGATGGAAATCCTTGAAGACCACCAGGGCCGGCTCCGCGAGTTTTTCGACGGCCGCTAGCGCTGCGCCAGGATCCGTTGGGCCGGTGGCCTTGCTTGCGGTCCTACCATCGTCCAGGCGGCAGAGGCCTTGCGTGACGGACCATGTGTACAGCGCCTTGCCGTGTGATTCGGCCAAGGTGGCCAGGAGCGCGTCGACGCGCTGTTCCTCCCAGGTCACGAGGTAGATGAGCGGGTAGCGGGCGCGGATGAGGACGTCCAGCTCATCGACGAAACTGGACAAGGAAGGGCTGATGCGCGAGTCGGGCACGTCTAGTCATTATGCTCCGGTCCGGCGGCGGGTAGAAGAAGCCCCTGCCCAACCCTGGTCGATCTGGCCATGTTGCATTGGGTCACGCGTGCCCCTGGTTCAAGCCAGGGTCGAGAACAGACGAGATTTCTCATTGAAAGTCGAGGTCTTTGGCCCCACATGCCGCGCCTACAAACCATCCCAATCGGACAAAAAAGACGCCATACTGGAGTACCGGATTCGAGCTTCCCGTGGAGGAACGCGTGAACGCGGTCAAGAACAGAAAAGCCCTTGTTGTCGAGGACTCCCACCTCATCCACAAGATGTACGAAATCATGTTGCGGCCAACCACCTTGGTGTCTGCCTTCGATGGGCGCGAAGGGCTGGAAAAGCTAAACGAGAGCCCGGACGTGGACTTCATCATCCTGGACATGAACATGCCGAAGATGACCGGTCTGGAGTTCCTGGCGCAGGTGAAGGCAACCCCCGCCTTGGCTCAACTTCCCGTGATCATCGTCTCGACCGAGGGCAAGGAAGACGACGTCGCGCGCGGCTTGCAGAACGGCGCCGTGGCCTACCTCAGGAAACCATTCCAACGTGAGGATCTCCTGAAGATCATCAACCGCATCGAGTGCAAGCAACCTGCAGCATGAGCGAGGACACAGACATGACCGATTCGCACCTGCTCGTGGACGCGCCTTTCGACGGGAAGGCACCGGCCCGCGCGGGGCGAGACGCACTGGCCACCTTGCGGCGGGCGCAACAGCTGGTCAGCGACGCGCAGGCGGCCATCGAGGAGGCGAGCCGCGTGGTGGGCCAGGGGGGCAGCGCAGGCCCGACGGGAGGGGCGGAGGCGCGCCTGGTTGTTGCCGAAAGCGAGCGCCAGGAACTGGCCAGTCGGCTGGCTGAGGTTGAGCACCAGGTCGGCCGCCTGATGACCCTGTACGTGGCCACTTATCAACTGCACGCCACGCTGGATCCCGTCGAGGTGCAGTCGACCATCGCCGAGATCGCTCTCAACCTGATCGGCGCCGAGCAGTTCGTCCTGCTCCTCATGGACGAGGAAGACAAGGGCTACGAAGTGCGGCTCGCGCACAGCGAGCCCGACACGTCCTGGGCGCAGGCCGCACGCTACACCGGTGGCGATCCGCTGGTGGACGCGGCGTTGGCCGACGGGGGACTGCGTTTCGGGCCCACCGAGCAATCACCGGCCCTGGCCGTGGTGCCTTTGCGCGTGCAAGACGTGACGGTCGGGGCGCTGGTCATCCTCAAGCTGCTGGCGCACAAGCCGGCCTTCGTGAAGGAAGACCATGACTTGCTCGACCTGCTGGGCGCCCATGCGGCGTCCGCGGTCTTTGCCTCTCGGGTGTATTCCAAGACCGCGCGTAAGCTGCGCACCCTCGAGAGCCTCATCCGCCTGGTCAACAAGGGATAGCGTGACCGGGACGATCCGTCATAGCCAGCGGCGTCGCCCATGAGCTTCCAGGGCCGAGTTGAGGATGTCGCCGTCGCGGACGTGATGCAGCTCATCCGTTTGGGCGGGCATTCGGGCACGCTGTCGATCCACGCCGGTGAAGAAGAGGGGCTCATCGGTTTCGAACGCGGCCGCCTGGTCAGCGCCTGGAGTCCCCGCTCGTTGCGGCTGGGCGAGCTGCTGCTCGCGGCCGGCGCCCTCGACGAACCCGCCTTGCAGCGGGCGCTGGAGGCACAGGAGGTGGAGCGGCCTCGGCGCGCCATCGGACAGATCCTGGTCCGGCAGGGCGCCACCACGCCCGAGGTCATTCGGCAGGTCATCGGGCAGGAGATCGAGCGCGTGGTCAAGGAGGTGCTGGCCTGGCCCACGGGCACGTTCGATTTTGCGCTCGACGACCTGACGCCTCTCGTGGAGGTGTCGCGCTTCTCCGGCGCGCCCAAGGTCGACCTCGACACGCAGCAGGTTCTGATGGGAGTCCTGCAGGCCATGGAGGAAGAATCGAGCCGCGTCGCCTGCCAGCCGCCGACCCCGACCGAGGTCGCGCCGGAAGGGTCGGAGGCGGTGGAGGAGTTCGCGCAGGTGGTGACCAGGAGCGGGCGCAAGCCGCTTGGGTCCAAGTTGACACCGGCGCCCGAGTCCCCTGTCTCTGACTCCGCGATCACCGCCCGGCATGAAGCGGCCGATCGCCCGCGCTTTCAACTGGTTTCGCCCGACGCAGAATTGTTGGCGCGGATCAATTCGATTCTGGGGGAAACCGGCGACCGCATTTCGGCGGTGGGCTTGCGCGACGCCGGGACATCGCTGCTGGGCGAGGCGCCGCCCATTGTGGTGGTGGACCTCCGCTATCAGGGGGAAGGGGTGGATACGCTCATCGCGCTTTGCCGGGCGCGACCACGGGCCTCGATCGTCGCGCTCTTCGAGGGGCGTGCGCCTTTGCGCGACCTGTACCACGCAGGCGTGCTGTCCGTCACCTCGGTGGCGCCCGAGACGGTGGCCGCCTGCGTGCGCAGCGTGGCGCGCCAGCGCAAGTATCTTTCCAACGAAAGCGCCATCGCCGAGGGTGTGCGCGCCAGCTTCGCGCGCTTGCGACGGATCATTGCGGATCTGCGTTCCGGGCTTCTCGCCACCTCGGTGTCGCTCAACCTGCTCAACGTGGTGGCCGAGTCGCTCGACCGGGGAGTATTGCTGGTGCCAGACCGCGATCAACTGGTGGCTTTGGGCGCTTTTGGTCAAACCGCGCAGGGCGAGCAGTTGGTGACAAAGACCAAGGATCTCGTCTTTCCGGTGGGCGAGAGCGGCGTTTTCTTCGAGTGCCTGAAGGACAGCCAGACCCGCCGCATGAGTTTCGACGTCGCGGGATTGCCGCAGGCTTTCCGTGACGTTATCGATCGTCCAGTGTCGGGCGAAATTGTTGCCTTGCCTGTGCCTGGCAGCGATCGCGTGATCGCCGTTATCTACCTCGACAACGGTGCGCGCGATCGACCGGTGGGCGATATCGAGATTTTCGAGATGGCCGCTTTCCAGCTTGGGCTGGCGCTGGAGAACGAGTTCCTGCGGCGCTCGGGCCCCGCGCGGGGCACAGGCGGACCTGTGATAAAGCTGCACAAGACGGGCTAGCGCCGTGCAGGAGCTGTTCGCATCCCTCATCAAGGACTTCGTCGAGGAGACGGGGCCGTTGGCACGAGAGGTGGCGAACCTGGTCCTGCGGTTGGAAGAGGCGCGCGCCAACGCCGAGGATGAAGAAGTGGTACTGCGCGCGATGAAGAGCGCGCTCCACACCATCAAGGGCAATGCGGCCATGATGGGCCTTGGCGCCATCGAGTCTCTCGCTCATGCCCTGGAAGGTCTTTGCCGGCCCGTCAGCCAGAACGCCCAGGCGCGGGAATTCGGCCAGGCACAGATTCTGGTGGATGGGACCGATCTGCTTGTTCATTCCATCCGGAGCTCTTTGCAGGGCGAGCCGAACCGGGCCCGGGTGGCCGCCTTTATTGATCGCTTGGCGCGAACGACTGAGGGCCAGGGCGCCGTGGCCGCTGCGCAGGCGCCGTCGCTGCGAGCACGGCCCCAGACCCCAGCCGCGCCGGTCCCGCCCGACGATGCGGGCCAGGAGAGAGAGAAGCCTGCCGCGCCGATCGTCGTTGTGAAGGACGATGGTGCAGACAGCACGGTTCGTATCGCCGATCACGACGTGGATGGGCTGCTCGATCTGACGGCTGAAGCTATCATCAGCCACGCCGAGTTGGTGCGCTTCGCAGGCCGCCTGGCGCGTGGGCATGTCCAGCGCAGCGACGCGGCCGTGCTGGAACCGGTGCTGACCGCGCTGGGTCGGGCAACCTCCGAGATGCGCCACAATTTGCTGCGCGTGCGCCTGGCGCCCATCTCGACGATGTTTTGCCGCTACGCCCGCTATGTGCGCGACCTGGCGCGCGAGCGCGGGCAGGCCATCCAACTCGTCATTCAAGGCGGCGAGACCGCCGTGGATCGCGCCATCATCAGCCGGCTTTTCGAGCCCCTGGTGCACATGGTACGCAACGCAGTCGCGCATGGGATCGAGAGTGCGACGGAAAGGGTCGCCGTGGGCAAGCCGGCGGGTGCCCAGATTCTGCTGGGTGCGTCTTTGGTGGACGGACGTGCGCGCATCGTGGTGGCCGATGACGGCCGGGGCCTGGACATGGTCGCGATCGCCGCCAAGGCTCGCGCTTTCGGGCTGCGTCCCGAGCGCATGCCCGAAAGCGAGTTGCGGCGTGTGATCTTTCAGCCCGGCTTCTCCACCGCGGCAGAGGTCACCACCTTGGCCGGCCGGGGCGTGGGATTGGAGGTGGTGGCCACCGTGGTGCAAAGCCTGGGCGGCCGTATCGACGTGCGCAGCGCAGCCGGGCAGGGGACGGTCTTCGTCATTGATCTGCCGGTGACCGCTTCTCTATGCAAGGCCCTGATCTTTGGCGTCGATAGCGAGATGTTCGCTGTGCCCGCCAGTTTCGTGGTCGACAGCATCGAGACGCGGGAAGAGTCGATGCAGGAAAACAACCACGTGCTGTTTTGTCCCTGGCGCGGCGATCTTCTGCCCGCGCTGGACGCCGGACGCTTGTTGGGTTGTGCCGGGTTGGCGCAAGAATGGACGCGCCCCTACGGTATCATCGTCGAGGTCGCCGCCAAGCGCTGCGCCCTGCTGGTCGACTGGCTGGTGGGCGTGCAAGAGATCGTCGTGAGGCCGCTCGACGAGACCCTGCACGACTCGCGGGTGCTGTCGGGCCTCACCATCTTGGGTCATGGGCGGGTGGTGCCCATCCTGGACTGTGGCGAGGTGTTGAGGCGCGCCTCGGGGCCGATCGTGACAGCCCTGCCCAGTGCCCCGTCCGGCCAGGATCCGCACGGGAGCGCCAGCCATGTCATCTGACGAAAGTCCGGGCGCGCCCGCCGCCTCTGCGCCGGTTGCTCCCGCATCCCGGCCGGCCCGTGACAGCCTGCTGACTTTTGCCGATTCGATTCTGGCCCGCCCCACGGCGCCGACGCTTGTCCCCGAGGCCGAGGTGCACCCATACGTGACATTCTTCCTGGGTCGTGAGGAGTTCGGCCTTCCCATTCTGGGCAGTCGCGAGATCGCGCGGGTGGGTGAGATCACGCGCATCCCCGAGGCGCCCCCGCATGTGCGCGGCGTGCTCAATCTGCGGGGTCGGGTGTTGCCCATCGTCGAGATTCGCACGCGTTTGGGGCTGCCCATCGCGCCCCTGACAGCGCGGTCACGCGTGATCATGGTCGAGGCGCACGGCCGCCTGTTCGGGCTGCTGGTCGATCGGGTGTCACGCATCGCCAAGATCTCGACCTCGATCATCAAGCCCGCGCCGGCAGGGGCGCTGTCCGTGAGCACAGAATGCGTCACCGGGATCGCCCAGATGTGCGCGGAGTTGCTCATCCTCCTTGATCTCGACAAGCTCCTCCTGCTCAACCCGACGGCGCCTCTGCCAAGTGGCGCGGCTTCGGAGTCGCGCGGATGACGGCGGAGGAGGAATGGAAGCTCCTGCTCGACTTGGTGAGCCGGGAGTTCGGGCTGGTGTTTCAGGATTCGCGGCGCCGTCACCTGGAAGGCCGGCTGGCGCAGCGGCTGGGCGCTCTTGGCCTGGAATCGTTCGGCGCCTATCACCGCTACTTGACCCGCCACCCCGAGCGTGGGGCCGAGCTGCGCGTGTTGGCGCGCATCCTGCCCAATAGCGAAACCTACTTTTTTCGCGAGGCCCATCACTTTGATTTGCTGGTTGAGCATGTGGTTCCGCAATTGTCGGCATCCAGCCAGCCGCCTCTGCTGCGTGTGCTGTCGGCGGGCTGCTCGTCCGGGGATGAGGCCTACTCCATCGTGATCGCGCTGCAAGGGGCGCGCCTGCAGCTCGCCGGCCTGGCCTGGCAGATCGACGCCTGCGACCTGAACCCGGAGAGCATTGCCCATGCGCGGGAAGGTTTGTACGAGGCCGGCTCGTTGCGGGCCTGCGACGAGCCGGGTCGCGCCGCGCACTTCAGCGTGGAGGGCGATCGTTTTCGGCTGCGTCCCGAGCACCGCGCGGGGACCAGCTTCTTCGAAGTCAACCTGGCGGTGGCGGATTTGGAGTTTCCGGGCGCGCCCTACCACGTGATCTTCTGTCGCAACGTTCTCATCTATTTTTCTGAAGAGGCGTTTCACCGCGCGCTTTCTCACTTCCATCGTGCTTTGGGTGAGGGCGGCTATCTTTTCCTGAGCCACGCCGAATCGCTGATCGGACGCCGCAGTGATTTCCAGCCGGTGCGACTTTGTGACTCGATTGTCTATCGCAAGCAGGGAGCGAGGTCATGACCAGGATCCTGGTTGTCGACGACTCGCCCTTCATCCGCAAGGCCATCACGCGGATCTTTTCCGGGCGACCCGAGATGCAGGTGGTGGGGACCGCGCAAAGCGGGGAAGAGGCCCTGGAGCGCCTTCCCGCGGCGCGGCCGAATGTGGTGACCTTGGACGTCGACATGCCGGGTATGGGGGGCCTGGCGACCCTGCGAGAGATCCAGCGCCGCTACCCCGGCCTGCCCGTTATCATGCTGTCGGTGTACACGAAAGAAGGCGCGGAGACGACCCTTGATGCCATCAGCGCCGGGGCCGTGGATTTCATAGACAAGAGCCGCCTCAACGTCATGGATTTCGACAGTCTGTCGCGCGAGCTTCTGGCCAAGATTGAAGTCTGGCAGCAGGTGCCACACGCTTATTCCCCACGCGCTTATTCCCCACACGCCTACTACTGGGACCGCACGCCTTCGCCGACGCCGGCCCGACGCGCGGCGGGGGGGGCCATTCCGGCGGTGGCGTGGTCATCCTACGATCTGTGCGTAATCGGTGCCTCCACCGGCGGCCCGCCCGCCTTGCAACAGATCGTCAGTCACGTGCCCCGGAATTTCCCCTTGCCCATCGCCGTGGTCCAGCACATGCCGGTGGGGTTCACCCGGCACTTTGCCGAGCGGCTGGACTCCCTGCAACGAATCCGGGTGAGAGAGGCCGCGGACCACAATACCCTGCAGCCGGGGCAGATGCTGCTGGCGCGCGCCGGTGCGCACCTTGTTGTCGAGCCGGATCTGACGGCGCACCTGTCGCTCGACCCGATGGATGGCGTTCACATCCCCAGCGTCGACGTCCTGATGGAGTCGGCCAGCCGCGCCCGCCCCGGACGTGTGGTCGCCATTCTGCTGACCGGGATGGGCGACGACGGGGCCGAGGGCATGTTGGCCGTGCACCGCTCGGGCGGCCTCACCTTTGCCGAAAGCGAAGCCTCGTGCGTTGTGTACGGCATGCCCCGCGCCGCCCAGAAGCGGGGCGGGGTTTCGTACATGCTCTCCCTTCCCGAGATATGTCAGCTCTTCGCAACAAGGAGCGATGATTCATGAGCGACCAGAAAGACCTGCCCCCATCCAGCGAGCCCAGAGCCGCGGCCGCCAAGCCGGCACCTACGATTCGCCGTTCTGAAGCGGTCCCGCTGCTGCGCCACATGCGGGTGTGGCAAAAACTGCTGTGCATAGTGGCGGTGCTGCTGATCCCCACGCTGTTTCTGCTCAAGGACTTTGTCAGCCGCGCCAGCCAGGACATCGTACGCAGCCGTAGCGAGCTGTGTCTGGACGAGAATTCACGTCAGTTGCGCGTGATCCTGGAAAACCAGGCCATGCGCCTCGATCGGGTGCAGGCCGAGGCGGGCCCGGCAGGCTTGGACGCGCGCGCGGGCGCGCAGGTCGAGAGCGCCCTGGCGGAACTCAGTCGTTTGCAGGTGTCGGGCTGCGGCCGCGAAAATCCGGGGATCGCCCAACGTCTGCGTCCGGTGCTGGCGGGCCTGCGCAGCGTTTGGTCCCGACCGGCCGCGGAGGGTCAGCCCAGCGACGAGTTTGATCGGCGCATGCGCGAGCAATTGCGATCGGCCTACCGGCAATTGGCCACGGGGACCAATCCCGGCTCGGCCGCTGATGTCGATTCGGAACTGGTCAACGAGGCGACCCGCAGCACGCTGCCCGAGGCGGCCTGGCGACTGGCCGACCTGGTCGAGCTGGGTGGGCAGATTGCCGGGTCCAAGGACACAGCCATCGAAGCGCGGGTGCAGCTCATCAGCGCGGTGGAGAGCCTGGAAGCCGGCCTGCTCGATCTGCAACGCGGGTTGCGCGCGCAGCCGGGCGGGGATGGCCAGGCGGGCGGGGCAGGGGATTCGTTGGGTGCGGCGGTGGGCGCGCTCGCGCACCGGTATGTGCAAGCCCTGCGCGGGGCTACCGCGGCTGCGCGCGAGCTTGGCGCGCAGGGCAAGACGGCGGGGCCGGGTGAGACGCCGGCGATGCACGCCGCCCTGGCCATGAAGAAGGCTGCCAATGCCGCCCTGGAGGCGCTCTTCGCCACCTACGACGCGGCCTTGGTGTGGCAGGGAAGTCAATTGGGCGAACGGGTGGCGCGTCTGGAGGGCCAGCGAGCCCGCACCATCGCCTTCGTCATTGTGGCGATGCTGCTGGCGGGTTTCTTGGTGTCGGTCATTGTCCGCAGCATCACCACGCCCCTGTCGGTGGCAGTGGATTGCGCCAACCGCCTGGCCGCGCAGGACTTCACCATTGAGATTGCGCAAAGCGAATCGAGCGACGAGCCGGGCCAGTTGCAGGCGTCGATGCGAAAGATGGCGAGCAGCCTGCGCGCCACCATCCGATCGATCCTGGCGTCGTCGCGGATCGTGGCGGCGGCGGCGGAAAAGATCGCCAGTTCGGGCGGCCAGTTGGCGCGCGGGGCAGAGACGCAGTCGGCAGCCACCGAGGAGACATCGTCAAGCATGGCGGAGATTGCGGCCCAGATTCAGCAACTGGCCAAGACGGCGATGTCGCTTTCGGCCAGCGTGGAGGAGACCACCACGGCCTTCGAGAAGATGCACGAAACCCTGCAGCGCACGGCCAACCACGGACAGACCCTGCTGGCTTCGTCACAAGAGGCGAGCACGCACCTGGCCGAGCTGACCAAGAGCATCACCCAGGTCACCACCCAGTCCCGTTCGGCCAACGAGATGTCACAGTCGACCTTGGGGGCGGTGAAGTTGGGCGGGGAAAAGTTGCAGCAGTCGATCGGCGGGATCGGAGAGCGGGCTGGTGAAGTCAGCAAGATCGTGCGGCTGATCGAGGAGATCGCGGATCAGACCAACCTGCTGGCGCTGAACGCAGCCATCGAGGCGGCGCGCGCGGGTGATGCCGGCCGTGGCTTCGCCGTGGTGGCCGATGAGGTGCGCCGGCTGGCCGAACGGAGCGCCCAGGCCACCCAGGACATCAGCGCGATCATCGAGCGGGTGCAGAAAGACGTGGGCTCGGCGGTGGCGCTGACCGACCAGGTGCTGGTGGGGATGATGGCGTCGATCGACAAGACGTCGTCGATCATCGAACAGAACGCGCTGGCCACCGAGCAGCAGACCGAGTCCGCGCGTCGCACGCTGAAGGTGGCGGAGAACATGGCGGGCCTGGCCGAGCAGATCGCAGTGGCCGCGCGCGAGAACGCGGGCAGCGCGGCCGAGATCGTCAAGGCCTCACACAACATGAACGAGCTGACCAACATCATGCTGGACGCCACCATCGAACAGAAGCGCGGCGGCGAGACCGTGGTCAAGGCGACCGACTCGATTGCGGACGTGGCGCGACAGAATCTGCAGGTGGTGGAAGGCATCAACCTGGCCGTGCGCCAGTTGGCCGCCGAAGCCGAGGCCCTGCGCAAGCGGGTGGAGGAATTCACGGTCTGACGGAAGCGCGGTACTGCCCAGCCGCCGCTGGGCAAAGCCCTGGCGGGTGCACCCGTGATGTCCGGAAACCCATCGTCAAGATTCTCGCACGAATTCGCGGAGATGCGGAGCCTGAATCGGCATGCCTGAGGAGTCTCTCAACCAGTTCATCATCTTCGGCGAACGCCATCTGCGCCACGTGATCAAGGAATTCGTTGAGCACTATCACACCGGGCGTTTTCATCAGGGGCTCGGCGGCCAACTGATCAAGAGCCAGCCTGGCTCCGCGAACGACAATGGGTCAAATGGCTCGATGGCCTGCCACTCACGCCTCGGGGGGCTCCTGAACTACTACCATCGCGCGGCCGCATGAGGCCCGGCGATGGATTCTCGGACACTACGAGGGGAACCCTGCACGTCAGCGCCATCTTCGAGCACGAGGGCGACGATTTCGAAAAAGTGCTACGCGCGGCGATCGAGGAAACAAGGAACGCGCGGTAGGCACGGAGTCGATCTACTCGAAACGCGGGTCGAAGCCAGCGCCGATTCCGGCCATGAAGAGCAGGGACCGGGTGCCAAACACCTCTGAGTACGTGAAGCCGAGCGCGAACGCTCTGCAGTGGGTCTCTTTCCCGCTGTTTGCAGCACATCGCCCACCTATGACAATCCGGCTGCCTGCAACCATTTCGTCGGCGAACCCGCGGACTGCCCTGCTGCCGGACTGCCGTTGGTTCGACGTCTTGAAGAGCCAGTTGACGCCACCGCGCGCTTCCACCCGCACCGCCGACCCCAGGCTCACGGAAAGCAGGAGGCGGACCGGCGTCTTTACGGCAAAAGGCATGATGCCCTTGGTGATCCCGTCGACGCCCACGCCGGCAAGAGCCGCCGCCGCAACCGTCTGGTTGAACCACCAACCCGGCCCCACAAGAAGATCCAAATCATAGTAGGCGTGGGCCTCTTGCCCGAGCGTACCGAGCGCCGTGTCGAAGTCCATTCCAATAGGGCCGCCTTCTGGACCGAAACCGGCAAGAAACACATGGACAGCAGCCGCGTAGACGTTTCTTCTTGTCACGCTGTGGGTTCCACCCAAGCTGGAGTACTCGAGTCCCGCAAGTAGGCTGCCCGCAACGGGTATGCGATCCAACTTCACGGGCTCCTCTGGGCGCAGCCCAACGGTGTCGGCCAGACGCTCCTGCTCCGCAGGGCGCGGCTCGACGTTGCTGGCCACAAGATTCCGACCGTGCACCCGCAGCTGGGGCGGCGCAGCAATCCCGCGATTGGCTTTGCACTGTTCAGTGGCCAGCAGCCTGCCGCCCTTGGTCTCGTACAGTTTCAAAGTGACCACAAAGGCCCCATCAATTCGCTCCACCGAGCCGGACACGACGAAGTCCGCGCCAATGTTGCGCGCAGTCTCCACCTCGCAGTCCCCCGCTGTGCAGTCCTGCTTCCCCATGTCCTTGAGCAACACCATTATGTTCTCGCGGGTCATGACCTGAACCCCAAGCCCGGCCAACCCCTCAATCACCCCGACACGAACCGCATCTGCAGAAGCGTCCAGCAGGTCGCTCTTTATCTCTGCGCCCTTGAATTCCAGCACCGCTAGTCGCTTTCCTGCTGTTAGGAAAACCGTAGGCTGGGGCAGTGGGCGCGGTGGCAGGGCGCTGGCAGGCTCCGGCTCTGGGGCTTGCTCCCGCACGACAAGCGGCGCCAAAGGGCGAAACCCGATGTTGTAGGCCACGAGACTCCGAGCCTGCTCTCGCAGTGGGATCAGTACATCAATCTGGCGATTGGCCTTGCATTGTTCAGTGGCCAGCAGGCTGCCGCCCTTTGTCTCGTGCAGTTTCAAAGTGACCACAAAGGCCCCATCGATCCGTTCCACCGAGCCGGACACGACGAAGTCCGCGCCAATGTTGCGCGCGGTCTCCACCTCGCAGTCGCCCTCTATGCAGTCCTTTTTGCCCATGCCCCTCAGCAACACCATCATGTTCTCGCGGGTCATGACCTGAACCCCAAGCCCGGCCAACCCTTCGACCGCCCCGCCACGAACCGCATCTGCAAGAGTGTCCAGCACGTCGTCCTTGATCGCCGCGCCCTTGAGTTCCAGTACTGCCAGCCGCTTGCCTGCTGTCTGGGAGACTGCCGGCCTGCCGAGCAGGACCGCGCACGCGAAGCCGATCAAGGTGGGCAAGCGCAAGGACCGAGGCAAGACCGCCATGGCGATACTGTCTCATGGTGCCAAGGACCCTCGCAAGACTCGGCGACCAATACCGATTCTTGGAAGTCCGTGGCTGGTTCCAGTTTCCGGCTTCGAGGCCGTGACCGGTAGGCCCGCTTCGGGACCTTCGGGACGGACAGCCACCCTGCCCACCCCGCGCACTTCGCGCGCGCTCTCGCCGCGGCCGTGAATCCGGCCGCTCAACTAGCTACGAATTTGCGAGAGACGCGCCAGCCTCAAGCACAGACTTCTTTGCACTTGGCTTGCGAGCTACTTGAAATGTGGGTCCATGGCAAGGCCGGCACCGACCATGAATAGCAAGGACCGGGTGCCAAGCGTCTCTGTGTACGTGAAACCGAGCGCGAACGATCCGCAGGCGTTCTCCTTCCATCTGTTTGCGGCGCATCGCTCGCCGATGAGAATCATGCCGCCGGCAACCATCTCGTCAGCGAACGCGCCGACTGCTTCGCTGCCGGCCTTCCGTCGGTTCGACGTCTTGTAGAGCCAATTGAAGCCGGCGCGTGTTTCGACGCGCACCGTGGCCCCCAGGTTCAAGGACAGGGCTAGACGGACCGGGGTCTTGAGGGCAAATGGCATGACACCGCTGGTGATGCCGTCAATGCCCACGCCACCAAGAGCGGCCAGCGCAAACGTCTGGTTGAACCACCACCCCGGTCCTAGGAGCAAGTCCAGATCATAATAGAAGCCAGTTCCGCGACCGAGCACCGCATCCAAGTCCAGGCCAAGGGGAATGCCTGAACCAAAACTCGCCATGAAGCTGTGGACAGCAGCCGCGTAGACATTCCTTCTTGCAACACTGTTGCTTCCCCCCAGGCTGGCGTACTCAAATGCCATGACCATACCGTCCGCATGCGGTTCGTCAGACTTATCAGAACGCGCCGGCGCCACAGGTGTCTGCGCGGGACGCGGCTCGACGGTCTTGGCCAAAAGGCCCGCCGCGGGAGGCGGCTCGACGGTCTTGGCCGAGAGAATGCGGCCGTGCTCGCTCAGGTGGGGCAGGAGATCAATCTGGTTCTTGGCCTGAATCTGATCCGCGGCCAGCAGGGTGCCGCTCCCCGTCTCGTGCAGTTTCAGGCTAACCACGAAGGTGTCCTCGATCTGCACCACCGAGCCGGACACGACGAAGTCCGCGCCAATGTTGCGCGCCGTCTCCACCTCGCAGTCGCCCTCTGTGCAGTCCTGCTTCCCCATGTCCCTGAGCAACATCATCATGCTCTCGCGGGTCATGACCTTGACCCCACGCCCGGCCAGCCCTGCGACCGCCCCGCCGCGAACCGCGTCCGAAAGAGTATCCAGCACGTCGTCTTTGATCGAAGCGCCCTTGAATTCCAGTACCGCCAGGAGCTTGGCGACCGGCACCGGCGGTTCCGTCGGGCGGTGGGGCGAGGATCCGCATCCGATCTGGAGAATGAGGAGTTCGCCGACCAGGACCGCGCACGCAAGCCCGATCAAGGTGGGCCAGCGCAGGGACCGAGGCAAGACCGGCATTGCCGTACTGTCTCACGGTGCGAACGACCCTCGCAAGACCAAGCACCCAACTCGGCCCCCGAGATTCTGTGCGCGACAGCGGCGCCCGGCGATTGGGGGCGGACGCGCACGAGCCTCGTGCACAGACTTCCCTTCATTTGGATCCAGAGCTACTCGAAAGTTGGGTCGAAGGCAGAGGCGTGACCGGCCATGAATAGCAGAGTTCGCGTCCCAAGCACCTCGAGATACGTGAAACCGAGGACGAGCGCTGAGGGGTTGCCCTTGGAATTCATAGTACCTCGCCGACCGATGAAGATCTTGCCCCCTGCAGCTAGCTCGTCAGCGAACGCGCCAACTGCTTTGCTTCCGGACTGCCGTCGATTCGACGTGAGGAAGAGCCAGTTGACGCCGGCGTGCGCCTCGATGCGGACCACAGCCCCCAGGTTCAAGTCCAGCGACAGGCGGACCGGCGCCTTGAAGGAAAAAGGCATGACTCCGTCGGTGATTCCGTCGAAGCCCAGGCCAGCAACCGCCGCAAGCGCAACGGTCTGCTTGAACCAGTGACCCGGCCCCAGCAGGAAGTCAAAATCATAGCAGAGCCCAGACCCGCCCCCGAGCGCCCCATCCACCTCCATGGCAAGGGGCGTCTCGCTGTCAGACGCGAAGAAAACGTGGAGAGCAGCCGCGTAGACGCCCTTTCTTGCCACACCATTGCTTCCGCCCAGGCTGGAGTACTCGAATGCCCCAACTATGCTGCCTCCATCCGCGCGGTGTGGAACTTGCTCAGGCTCCTTTGGGCCCGCCGCGGGAGGCGGCTCGACGTTATCGGCCACGAGAGTCCGGCCATGCTCGCGCAGCTGGGCCAGAAGATAGGTCGGCAGCCTGGCCACGATTTGACGTGTGGCCAGCAGGCTGCCGCCCTTTGTCTCGTGCAGCTTCAAGGTCGCCACGAAGGCGTCCTCGATGTGCACTACAGAACCGGACACTACGAAGTCGGCGCCGATATTGCGCGCGGTCTCCACCTCGCAGTCCCCCTCTGTGCAGTCCTGCTTCCCCATGTCCTTGAGCAACACCATTATGTTCGCGCGGGTCATGACCTGAACCCCACGCCCGGCCAACCCCTCAATCACCCCGACACGAACCGCATCTGCAGAAGCGTCCAGCAGGTCGCTCTTTATCTCTGCGCCCTTGAATTCCAGCACCGCCAGCAGCTTGCCTGCCGCCTGGGAGACTGCCAGCTGGCTGACCAGGACCGCGCACGCGAAGCCGATCAAGCTGGGCAAGCGCAGGGGCCGAGGCAGGACCGGCATGGCGGTACTGTCTCACAGCGCCGACGGCCCTCGCAAGACCGAGTACCCATCGGCCAGCGCCAGCGGTCCATCGCTGTCGCTACACGATTTCGATCCTGGCCACGTGTCCTGTCGCCGATAGCGCCGCACCCGCCGATAGCGCCGCACCGGGATTGCGCCGCACCGATAGGATAAGGATAGCGCCGCACCGGTGTTGACCTCGGTAGCGCGGCGTTGCTGACCCGGAGCTGCCCGGCGACAGGCCACTCATCATATCGGCACGTGCGTTTCTCGCTGTTTTTCGACGGACGGCAGACGTGGGCGCCGCTACGTTTGCGCGTCGAGGGCAGACGTCGGCCCTGGCGAGGCGCCGCGGAAGAAGCTGGCAGCTGCCGTTGGTCAGCTCGGCGGGGCGGTGGCGCCCAACTCGGCGCAT
>Ga0182021_10003278_pt1 | contig 19039 bp, 17 predicted proteins | sample 612E3MmetaG_FD_120493 | JGI IMG/M metagenome (GOLD analysis project Ga0182021, IMG submission 120493) | Permafrost microbial communities from Stordalen Mire, Sweden - 612E3M metaG (Illumina Assembly) | ecosystem: Environmental > Terrestrial > Soil > Wetlands > Permafrost | place: Sweden... | reverse complement strand
CGATACGGAAACGAAATTTGCAGAAGCAGTTATTTCATTGTTGAAACAGCCGCAAGTAAGAACGGAACTTGGTGCACGGGCTAGAAAAGCTATTGAAGAGCAACGGAATTCTGGGCCAATATGTGATGCTCTCGTAGAGTGGGTGGAGCAATTACAGGTTGCGCGATCGGAGAATAAGCCAGTTTGAGAACAAATCGCGTTTCCCTATCCCTTCGGTGATTATGCCATGCCTTTCGTGATAACCTACTTTATTCTCTTTCTCTGGGTTATTTTATGTATTGTTGCACGAAAGCCCCTTCTACTGTTATTGATAGTCACCCTCCTTCCATTTCAATTATTAATAAAAACTCTCTTTGATCTTGCCAATAATTCCGGTTCGATCATTTCGATCTGGAAGGAACTGGGAATACTAGTGTTATTTCTTCGTGTTTTAATAGAAGAAATTCATGATAAGAAAAATAGTACAATATCTTCTAATAATAATTTTCCAGTAATGCTATTTTTTTTAATCATATGCGTAACAGCGTCCTATTTAATAGTTTCCGATTATTTCTCAGATGCACTTGTAACAGCAAAAGTTATTATTTTTCCAATCCTTTTTGGCTATACGGTCTCTAAACTAATACTATCAGCGAACGATGTAAAGTCTATAGTGAAAATGATGCTTATAAGTTCCTTTGTTTGTTTTATTACAGCATATATACAGTATTTTTTTCTAAACTATGAATTTGCCTTTTTTTTCAATGTTGCTGAAAATATTTCAGACACCGGTGAAATTGTGTTTACGCAATCAGCTTCAAAAATTATGGGGTTTGACAGAATGTATGGAGTTTTCGGAGGGCCAAATGAACTTGGTTTGTTTACTTCTTTGCTTGCTCTGTTTATCCTATCTATATTGTTGTATGATAGATATCAAAAACTTATAAGAAGTAAATTATATTTATACATATTAATTACATTCGCATTCTCAGTATTATTCCTCACTTTTTCAAGATCCTCATGGATTTTCTTGCTTATAGGAATAGTAGTATTGTCTACGAGGAAAGGAGTTGGACATTTTTTTTTGAAGATATTTTTTACTTTTTTATTTTTAGCGACCCTCGCATTGGTTTTTGTTCAGTTATTTCCGGATTTGACAGATATTTATTCTAAAACCCTAACTCTTGAAGAGGGAAGTGCAAAAGGGAGGCCGGATGAGTTTGTTATCGGAATGGAAAAAGTATTAGAAAATCCAATGGGTTTAGGATTAGGGAAAGTCATTTACAGATCTAACCATCCTATTTTTCAAACTGAAATATTCTGGTGGATGGTATTGTTGGAAATTGGATTGATTGGGGGAATTCTCTTATTTGGCCTCCAATTTAGTGTATTATTTCGGATAAGCAGCTTATTCAAGAAACAATTCTTGAATCCATTTACTATTACGAGTTTTTGTTGTTGCGCTGCTTTTCTTGTAACTGGTTTCGGTTCGACAATTGTTGCTGAACCGGTATTTCTCACGTTCTTGTGGCTTATTATCGGAATGGGCATAAACAATAACGTAAACAATATACTTTATCAGTCGGTTTAGTGAGGCATAATGTATATTATGGGTGAGCAGGGATATCCATATGAACCGTTAGTTTGTATTCTTGTCCTCAATTGGAATGGTTATGAAGTCACTACTGCTTGTGTAACATCATTACAAAAAATATATTACAACAATAAGAAAATCATTATTGTGGACAATGGGTCAATTGACGGATCCGGAGACATATTTAAAGACAAATTTCAGGACGTCGATGTTCTCGCTCTAGAAAAAAACTATGGTTATGCAGGAGGGAATAATCGAGGAATAACATTCGCTCTTGGAAAATATAAGCCGGATTATATCTTAATCCTTAATAACGATACCGTTGTAGAGCCAAATTTTCTTTCATCCATGGTTAAGATTGCTGAAAAGGAAAATAATTGTGCGGCAGTTGTGCCAAAAATATTTTACTTTGAACCTAATAATGTGTTGTATTTTGCCGGAGGGGCACTAAACCGAATAAGCGGCATTGCTCATCATTACGGCAAGCACCAATTTGATTCTGCTAAATATTCAAATATTCGAAAAGTTACTCTTGCAAATGGATGTTCCGTATTGCTAAAGGTCAAACTCCTGCAAGGCGAATTATTTTTCGATGAGCGTTTTTTTGCCAACATAGAAGACGTGGAACTGAGTTTGAGGATACTCAAAAGGAACTATGATATTTTGTATCAACCTAATGCCATATTATGGCACAAGGAAGCATACTCAACAAAAAAGAATAATTCTCAACCATTCCGCTTATATTTGGCAACAAGGAATATTATTTTAATGCAGAGAAGACATTTGAGCGGATTCATGTTTCCTATTTTTCTTATTGTGTTTCTTATCAGGTGGGTGTTCTATTTACAGTTAAAGGCCATTTTGACGGCGGATCAAAAAAGCGTTAAATCAATTATGGTTGGGTTTATTCATGGTTTTTCAGGAAAGCTTATTAATGTCAATTCGCTTTAATGACGATAAGGCGTAAATGGATAACAAGGTTTCGATAGTACTCACATACTTAGATTACTGTTTGAAGTATTTTGATAATTGCATGAATTCGATATTGAGCCAGTCTCATAACAATATCGAAATTATTATAGTAGATAAAACCACAAATAATCACATCAAAAATTATTTTGATACTCATAAGGTGCATAGCTATAAAATATTTGGCGATAAAAAGAAAGCCGGTTTTGCGGAAAATTATAACGTTGGAATCAGGAATAGTTCTGGCAGTTACGTTTTTGTGCTTAATCCAGACACAACGATTGATAGTCATTGTGTCAAGGGTTTGGTAGATGCTTTCACAATAGATCCATCGATTGGTTGTATTTCGCCGAAACTGTTGAGAATGGATGAAAATAATGAAATATACGACCCGCGCGTAATTGATTCTGCGGGGATGTGCATTACAAAATACATTCGACACTATGATAGAGGGGCTGGGGTTAAAGATGTAGGACAATATGAAAATACTGCTTTTGTATTTGGTGCTACGGGGGCAGCTGTTATTTTCAAAAGGGATTGTTTGGAGGATATTAAAATTGATGATGAATATTTCGACGAAGATTTTGAATTTGGCAGAGAAGATGCGGATATATGTTGGAGGCTAAACAACTACGGCTGGAGGTGTTTGTTCTATCCACACTCGGTGGTTTATCATGTGAGGACAGCGCGCCCGGGGAAACGATCGATGATTTCATCGTATACCAACCTTCATAGCGTGAAGAACCGGTACCTGCTGATATTAAACAACGTTTCACTAGCAAGTTATCTGAAGACTGTCCCTTTCATTTTGTCGCGGGACCTTTTAATTGTTGGCTATGTGCTTCTCAGGGAATGGTCTTCAATTCCTGGTATTCTCTATATACTGGGAAACATGGGACGTCTGTTGAAAAAGAGAAAGAGAATAAGAATGAAAAGCAAAGAGGACACTTCTCGTTTTTGGTTTGGGAAGGAATATGTCGATCTCTGAGATTTTTGTATCATTAACATCGATGTAACGTCAGGCACTATTATGCGCAGTGATCCTGTGACGTATTTTGTTCGAAAAACAAGTTCAATGTTTAGGTGGTTGTACCGTCAGGTACGTTTGGATGACGGGGCGGATACGATTTGTTAACCGTATCCAGCGTGGTCGACTGACGCTTTCACATTTACAACGGCAGTAAAGGTTCAGCATTTGCAAAATAGAATTCTTATTCTTGGCGCCGGTGGAATGCTGGGCCATAAAGCATATCAAGTATTTTCAAAAGAATTTGAGACGTGGGTGACGTGTCGAAATTACGATGCCCGGCTGAAGAATCTTGATATCTTCGAAGACGCGAAAGTCATAAATAATATCGACGCCTTCTCGTTTGATTCGATACGAAAAGCGTTTGATTCCGTTCGTCCAACTGTCGTTCTCAACTGTCTCGGGATTATCAAACAGCTGAAGGAGGCGAAAAACCCAAAAGTTTCCATATATGTAAATTCGCTTTTTCCTCATCTCCTGGCGGAGTTGTGTCAGAGCAATGATTCGCGCTTAATCCATATTAGCACTGATTGTGTTTTTTCTGGCAGGAAAGGAATGTACCAAGAAGAGGATCAATCCGACGCAGAAGATTTGTATGGGCGTTCAAAATTTTTGGGCGAGGTGAATTATCCGCCGGGATTAACCCTGAGGACATCAATCATCGGCCATGAATTGTTTTCTGCCGTCTCATTAGTTGATTGGTTTATTTCAAATGAGAATGGAACTGTTCGGGGATATATCAACGCGAACTACACGGGACTTCCAACCATTACCTTTGTCAACGAAATCCTGAGAATCATCAAGCAAGACATTCGATTAGTTGGTCTCTATCACGTATCGTCAGATCCTATTTCAAAATACGAATTACTGTGTTTGATAAACGAAGTGTATAATTGCAAGATTAGGATTGACCCTGATGATCAATTGTTCTGTGACCGAAGTTTAGACTCTCAAAAATATAGGCTGCGTACCGATTTTAGACCTAAATCGTGGAAGGAAATGGTCTATCAAATGTTTGAAGACTATCAATCACATAAAACTTATAGACGAAAACCATGAAACTTACAAACAAACGGATATTAATTACTGGCGGAACCGGTTCGTTAGGCAAAACGCTGACCCGCCGCATTCTCACTAATGAAATCGGGAAACCCAAGAAGATAATAATATTTTCACGGGACGAAGCAAAGCAGCATGAAATGCGTCTTGCCTATAAGAATCGTACTGTTGCAACAGATGAAATCATTTATCACAATTTTGAAGAACTTGTGGAATTTCGCATTGGTGATGTTCGTGACTATCATAGCATTGCTTCCGCGGTGAAAGATGCGGATATCGTATTTAATACCGCAGCATTGAAACAAGTTCCTTCATGTGAGTATTTTCCGTATGAAGCCGTTCAAACAAACATCACGGGTCCGGAAAACATTGTTCGCGCAATTCGTGAGAACAACATTCCTATTGAAACTGTGGTGGGCATATCGACTGACAAAGCCTGCAAACCTGTCAATGTTATGGGAATGACCAAAGCAATTCAGGAGCGTGTCTTCATTACTGCGAACCTAAGTTGTCCGAATACTCGATTTATATGTGTTCGCTACGGAAACGTTCTCGCTTCCCGCGGGTCGGTGATTCCTTTATTTCACAGTCAGATAAAAGCCGGTGGCCCCGTTACAATTACAACGAGCGACATGACACGCTTTTTACTAAGTTTAAATGATGCCGTGGATGTTATTTTTGAAGCAGTGCGCAGCGCAAATCGCGGTGAAACGTATATACCTCGTGTTCCATCTGCGAATGTTGGTGATATTGCGAAAGTACTTATAGGCGATAAGAAAATTGAATTAAAAGTCACCGGTATTCGTCCTGGAGAGAAGATTCATGAAATCCTTATCTCCGATGAAGAGAGTTATCGCACAGTGGATCGCGGAAAATATTATGCAATCAAGTCAATTCTTCCTGAGATAATAGGCGATCCTAAGGAAAAAATCGCGCTAACAAAAGAATATAGCTCTTCTGGCAATCTCATGAATATTACGAGTCTGGAACAAATGCTGCGCCGTGAGAAGCTTCTCGTCACGGACACAGTGAAAATGGAGGATGAATTACTACGATGAAAGTAATGACTGTTCTTGGCACTCGTCCAGAAATAATCCGTCTCAGTCTCGTTATAGCAAAGTTGGATAAGATATGCAATCATATCCTCGTCCACACCGGCCAAAATTATACGGAATCGCTAAATGATGTTTTTTTTCGCGATCTTAGTGTGCGAGTGCCCGATTATTCTCTTGGTATACAGGCGCCGACGTTTGGCGAACAGATCGGAAAAATAGTTGCTGAGACAGAAAAACTTCTTCTTACTGTAAAACCGGATAGGCTGTTGATCCTTGGCGACACAAATAGCGGATTGAGTGCAGTTGTCGCAAAGCGACTAGGAATACCGGTGTATCATATGGAGGCAGGAAACCGTTGTTACGACGATCGCGTGCCGGAGGAGGTCAACCGTAGGATCATTGACCATTCCAGCGATGTCTTACTGCCGTACACCTATCGTAGCAAAGAGAACCTTGTCCGTGAAGGTATTCTCCGCGAACGAATCTACGTAACGGGAAACCCTATTTTTGAAGTACTAGAGCACTATCAAAAGAATATTGAATCCAGTGCGATCTTTAAGCAGATAAATGTGAAGAAAGGAAAATATTTTTTGTGCACGATGCATCGTGCCGAAAATGTTGACATTGAAGATCGGTTGAAAAACTTTCTTTCAGTATTTGATGCCATAACAAAAAAATATGAACTTCCGCTTATTCTTAGTTTACACCCGCGCACAAAATCAAAAATGGAAACTTTCGGTCTATCAATTACCAATCCTTTGATACAACAGATGACGCCGTTCGGATTTTTTGATTTTGTCGCATTAGAAAAGAATGCATTGTGCGTCCTATCCGACAGCGGAACGGTTCAGGAAGAGTGCAGTATTCTTAAAGTTCCAAATGTCACAATCCGCGATGTCACAGAAAGACCGGAAACAATTGAATGCGGCAGCAACATTATCAGTGGCAGTATGCCGGATGATATTATGGCACATGTTCAATTGGTCGTTTCTTCAAGCCCTCAATGGCGGGCACCGGTTGAATATTTGGAGAAGGATGTCGCGGAGAAAGTTGTGAGGATACTGTCGAGCGCTTTGCCGCCATACATCCACCCCTATCGATCATAGGTAAGTAACATATGAAAATCGCATGTATTGGGTCCCGGGGGTACCCGGCAAGCTATGCCAGCGCAGAAGACATGGTCCGTGAATTCGGTCCACGATTTGTACGGGACGGAGATGAATTTACTGTCCATTGCTGGGAGACCGACGAAAGCAGGGCAAAAGGCATCAAGGAAGACATTTACAATGGTCTGAAACGTGTCTTCCATTCAACCCCCCGAGGAAAAATATCGGGACAATTCTTCGTTGCACTGAAGTCATCGTTTCACGCAGCAAAATCCGACTGCGACATAGTATTTTATATTTTTGTCAACAGCGCCATTTTCAGTTGGATACCAAGATTGGCTGGAAAGAAGATCTTCGTAAATATTGACGGCATTATGTGGAAGGACCCAAAGTGGCTTTGGGGGGTGAGACATATTTTCTTTCCTGCGGCAGCGTACCTATCGATTATGATGGGTAAAGCTATTACCGATTCATATCACATGCAGGAGATCTATAAAAAGTATTTTCGGGTAAAGATCGATTGGGCAGGATACGGATGTTCTAATAACCATCCACAACGCAAGGATACTGAATTTACCAGGGAATTTCCTCAAGGCTACTATCTCATCATGAGCCGCATCACTCCGCATAACTTGACCGATCTTATGGTGGATGGCTTTGTTTCTTCAAATACGAAGGCTCATCTCCTTGTAGCAGGACATACTCCCGATACGCGATGGTTTCACAATATGAAAAAGCGTGTTGATGGTAAGAATGTGACTTTTCTCGGATTGGTGCGTGATCAAGAATTCCTCAATCAGCTCATCCTCAATGCGAAAGCTTATTTGCATGGTCATTCGCTCGGAGGGATCAATCCAGCTTTGGTTAGAGTCACAGGAATGAGTACCCCCGCGATTTGCGTCGACACAGTGTTTAATCGGGAAGTGATAGAAACTCCAAACAAAAAGCTTCAAGCCTGTGTTTTTGCTAAAAAGGCGAGTTCTGTTGCGGTGGCTATCAATGAATTCGAAGCAAGAGAGAAATACTACCGGGAGGAGGCAATCGTTCTTGGAGAAACTATCCGAAAAACGATGTCATGGGAAATCATTTACGGACAGTATAGAAAATTTATGAATGATCTTTTGGAAAATCGGTGAATCAAGATTCTCAATCTTTTCACGAAGCGGAATCACTAGAGACGAACCAACAATCAAGGCCATCTGCCTCTCTTGACTAGGATCCCGTCTCAGAGGTACTTTTCAAAAGACCCGGAGGGTCACTCTGCTTATAGTTTGAGAATCTACAAAACCTCTGAGAGCTTCGCCAGGAGTCTCCCTCAGAATTCTTAAAGGTATTTTTAAGTTACCACACGAGAATGAGGCACGATTGTCATCAGACTATACGCTCGCCAGGTAGCGCTCGTGATACCTTCCGCTTAACGGAACTTTACAGTGTGCTTTGTCTATTAGCGATTCCTGACCCACTTGTGAGAATAGCAACATCAAGAAAACATCGAGATCCTAATGTCGAGATATGCACATTGTAAACCGTGACACTCATATTAGTTTTTTCTCCCTATCTCCATGGCCAAATAGTTGCATGATATTTTTTTAAAGCACAACTCATTTTTGAAACCGCTACCGTCATGAAAGTAATTCGATCCGATATACCCGGCATCTTTGTCATTCAGCCGGTCGTTTTTTCAGATGATAGAGGTTACTTTTTTGAATCATATCAACAAGAAAAATATTCAAATACTATAAAGGCCGTTAACTTCGTTCAGGATAACGTCTCCCGTTCAGTTCGTAATACAATTCGTGGCTTACACTTTCAAGTTGGGGAGTATGCTCAAGGAAAGTTATGTCAGGTACTGTTTGGTCGAGTTCTAGATGTTGCCGTAGACCTACGACACGGCTCGCCATTTTTCGGTAAACACGTTTCGTTTGAACTTTCCGATGAGAATAAGAATCAATTATACATTTCCCCTGGATTCGCACATGGATTCTGCGTCATATCTGAGGTGGCTATTTTTAGCTATAAGTGTACTCAGTACTATAACAAAGGCGCTGAGAGAACACTCCTCCATAACGATCCGGATTTGCATATTGACTGGAAGATAGAGCACCCGATTGTATCGGACAAAGACCAACAAGGGACTCTTCTCAAAAATCTGGGGAGATATTTTGTATACGCCTAAGCGATCTTTTGCTGAGTGAAGAAGGAAGTGCCGTCACACACTATTTTTACCACCGAATCCACTTGACGAAGTCTATGAATAATCACACATTTCTTATTCTCGGCGCAAATGGTCAATTAGGCAAGCAATTTAAAAAGGAACTCGCAGCTGGTGGAGAGAGGGTCATTGCCCCCGAAGAATGGGACTGCGATATAACGAGCTTTGAAAAACTCGCTCAGTATATTGAGAGCGAAGCTCCAACTGTCATAATCAACTGCGCCGCGTACAATGCAGTGGATCAAGCTGAACAACAATCAGACACAGCGTACTTAATTAATAGCAAATCGGTTGAACATATTGCAAAGCTCTGTAAGCAGCTCGGTATCTTTTTAGTCCATTATAGCTCAGATTATGTTTTCGACGGAAAGAAAAATAACCTTTACAATGAAAATGATGTTCCCAATCCGTTAAACGTGTACGGGAAAAGCAAGCTGGCGGGCGAAGAGGCAGTGCAACGACATGGCGGCTCTTATCTTCTTTTTAGAACAAGCTGGGTCTTCGGCAGTGGTACTCAAAATTTTATCTATAAAATGAATCAATGGGCTGAAAAAAATCCCGTTCTAAAATTAAGCTGCGATGAAGTATCTGTACCCACCAGCACTCTAGATCTGGTGTCTCTTTCATTACTATCGCTAAAGAAAGGATTGAAAGGATTGTATCACCTTACGAGTTCAGATTATGCCTCTCGGTATGAATGGGGAAGATATGTTGTTCGCTTGGTCTCACCTCAAACTATAATCATCCCAGTTCCGATGTCTACTTTCTCGAGTGCTGCTCAACGCCCCCTTTTTTCCGCGATGTCCAATACTGCATTGGAAAGAGACCTTGGCATTAAAATACATAACTGGCAGACAGCGGTTGAAAAATTTTTAATGGAATACCCGCTTATCCTCAAGGAATCTTAAGGACAATTCTAACGGTGATTATGAGGGTACAGATATCGTCGGGTAACAGCGTTTCTCAGGCTGCAGGATGGTATCTGAACCACATGAGAGTTGAACGAATGTGGCAGGTTAACTCCGCTCTGTAATAACACACAAATTATTTGTGGCGACAGAATACTCATTAACTGCGATTGTCTTTAACGTATAAGCGAAAAGTTCCTAAATCAATGAAATCTCTTTTCCAATTTATCTTGTTGCTGATGCTTCTTATTACCTGCGGCATCAATCCATCCAGTGCACAATGGATGCAGACCAACGGACCATGTGGCGGTTATGTTGAGTGCTTTGCTGTCAGCGGTACAAATGTCTTTGCTGCTACTCTTGGTGGTATCTTTCTTTCCACCAACACCGGCACAAGCTGGACTGCGGTCAATACAGGCTTAACAAGAACTTCTGTTAGGACTCTTGCGGTCTCCGGTATGAATCTCTTTGCCGGGACTTATGACGGTAACGTCTTTCTTTCCACTAACAACGGTACAAGCTGGACGACGGCGAGCACGGGCTTGACGAGTACTTCTGTTATTTCTCTTGCCGTTTCTGGCACGAATCTTTTTGCAGGGACTGACAACAGGGGGGTCTTTCTTTCCACTGACAATGGCACAAGCTGGACTGCAGTCAGTTCAGGCTTACCAAAAACTTCAGTAAGTTCTCTTGCGGTCTCTGGTACGAATCTCTTTGCCGGGACTAATGGCAGCGGCTTCTTTGTTTCCACCAACAACGGTTCGAGTTGGACTGCTGCGAATAAAGGTTTGACGAATACATCTGTCATTGCTCTTGCCGTCTCCGGCACGAATCTTTTTGCAGGGACTGATAACAGCGGGGTCTTTCTATCCACCAACAATGGCACGAGCTGGACAGCAGTGAACTTTGGATTAACGGACATGTGGGTCCAGTGTCTTGCTATCAATGGCACGAATCTTCTTGCCGGGACTTCTGGTGGCGTCTTTCTTTCCACCAACAACGGCACAAACTGGACTGCGGCGAGTACCGGCTTGACGAGCGCTTCTGTCAATGCTCTTGGCGTCTCCGGCATGAATCTCCTTGCCGGCACGTATGGCGATGGCGTCTTTCTTTCCACCGACAACGGCACAAGCTGGACTATGGCGAGTACGGGCTTGACGAATATTTCTGTCGATGCTTTTGCCGTTTCCGGCACAAATCTCTTTGCCGGGACGTACGTTGGCGTTTTTCTTTCCACCGACAACGGCACAAGCTGGACTGCGGTCGATACAGGCCTGACGAATACTTATGTTCAGTCTCTCGCCGTCAGTGGCATAAATCTCTTTGCCGGGACGTATGTTGACGTTTTTCTTTCCACCAACAACGGCACAAGCTGGACTGCGGTCGATACAGGCTTGACAAATACTTATGTTCAGTCTCTCGCGGTCAGTGGCAAGAATCTCTTTGCCGGGACTTCTGGTGGCGTCTTTCTTTCCACCAACAGCGGTACAAGCTGGACTGCGGTCGATACAGGCTTGACGAACACTTCTGTTGATGCTCTTGCTGTCTCCGGTACGGATCTCTTTGCCGGGACGTATGGCGGCGTCTTTCTTTCCACCAACAGCGGCACAAGCTGGACCGCGGCGAGTAAGGGCTTGACGAATACCTCGGTTGATGCTCTTGCCGTCTCCGGTACGAATCTCTTTGCCGGGACGTTTGGCGGCGTCTTTCTTTCCACCAACAACGGCACAACCTGGACTGCGGTCAATACGGGCTTGACGAACATTTCTGTCAATGCTCTTGCCGTCTCTGGCACAAACATCTTTGCTGCAGGGACGTATTATTACGGTACCGGGAGTTCAGGCAGCGGCGTATTTCTTTCCACTAACAACGGCACAACCTGGATTGCGGTCAATACAGGCTTAACGAACACTTCTATCTGGTCTCTTGCCGTTTCCGGCACAAGTCTTTTTGCTGGGACTGATGGCCGGAGCGTTTGGCGACGACCCATATCGGAAATGACTACTTCCGTACGTCGGGGGACAAGGGAATTTCCGATACAATTTAGCTTAGAACAGAACTATCCAAACCCGTTCAATCCGAGTACAAAAATTGCTTTCAATATTCCTGTCAGAAGTTTTGTATTAATAAATGTCTATGATCCCTTAGGAAGAGTTGTTGCCACTCTGGTAAATGAGTTCCTCATGCCCGGAAGCTATGAAACAAGGTTTGATGGAACGAGTTTGGCAAGCGGTATTTATTTCTATCGTCTTCAAGCTGGTGAATTCGTCCAAACGAAAAAATTTGTTCTCGAAAAATAGCTTTACTGAAGGGTGGCGCGGCTTTTTGAAAAGTAAAGTCGTTGTTAGGATTCCGATGTATACATCGGGAGAGGAAGCAATCTACACTTAACAAAAGGATCGCTTTAGCAGACAACGCCTTGCAATGACCTCACTTTGAATAGCGCTCAAGTTTGGTCAGGTGCCGGATACCGGACCGATTTACACAACCAAATAATTTGGCATATTGTGATTTTTGGAGTGAAGCATCCTTCACCTTGCGCGCAAATTTCTTTGCATGTAAGCGGTTTCCTTGTTAACTTTTGAAAAACTGGGGAGTGTGCCGGGGAAGAAGCAAAAAATGACATGGTTTGACCGTATGATATACTTAACCGGAAACAAACATTGCTTGGAACATCCCTATGACGAAGAAGATCCCTCATCTCTTATACGTTGCCGCGTTGTTACAATTCAGTGAGCTGTGCTACTCGCAAAATGTTGTTTCGCCGTACGAAGTTGGCAAATGGGCGGGGTTTCATAATGCAGCAATAAGTTACACTTTTGATGATAATTGCCCCAATCAGTTGGCAGTTGCTGTGCCTATGTTCAATAGCTATGGTTTTAAACTGACCCTCTTTGCCGTGACAAGCTGGTCACCCAACTGGACTGGCCTTCAACGTGCCGCCGCGCAAGGGCACGAAATTGCCAGTCATACAGTAACACACCGGAGTTTTGGAATGTTGACTCTGGCGCAACAAAAAACAGAAATCTCGACCGCATCGAAAATGATTGATTCCAACATCACAAGTCAGAAATGCATTACTTTGGCTTACCCGGGTTGTTCTGGTGGAAATGATTCACTTTGTAACTCGTATTTTGTAGCCGCAAGGGGTTGCTCGTCTTTTAGTGATTCGAGCACCCCCAAAAATTTTATGAATGTACGCGGAATCAATTGCGGACCTGAGGGAGTAGTCAATACAGAACAAGATTTTAAAAACGAAGCGGACAATGCCAATTTCTTGAAAGGGTGGTTGGTTTATATAATTCATGGTATTGATGACGATCGGGGCTTTTCACCCATACCGGCGACAACATTAAAGGCGAGCCTTGAATATTTGATTACTAATAAGGAGAAATTTTGGGTTTCTACTTTTGGAAATGTTGCCCGCTACATTAAAGAACGAAATTGTTTATCAGTCACCGAAACGTCCTACCAGGACATCCAGATCACGTTGGAGGTTACTGATACACTTGATAATACATTGTATAACGTCCCGGTCACCATACGTAGGCCGCTGCCACAAGATTGGTCAGCGGCAATCGTTACGCAGAATGGACTGCGAATTAATGCTTCAATTGTAATAATGTATTCAATAAAGTATGTGATGTTCGATGCTGTTCCGAATGGGGGGGAAATTAAACTTCTAAAAACCGATTACGTCGGCGCTGCAAATAGCAACGATTTTAGCCTGAGTCAGAATAATCCGAATCCATTTAACCCTGCAACGGCGATTACATTTTCTATTGGCATAGACAGCCATGTCTCTCTTCGGGTATATGATCTGATCGGACGTGAGGTTGCCACGTTGGTGGATGAACAGAAAGCGGCTGGAACCTACACGGAGCATTGGAATGCCTTAAGTAGGGCAAGCGGTTTTTACGTCTATAAAATGGAAGCGGGCAACTTTACGCAGGTCAAGAAATTGCTTTTTTTGAAATAGTACGGTATAAACTCAGGCTGGTTTATCCATTGATGTCGGGGAGTTGTACCGGATGTCGTGATCCCTCGCTGACCCCAAATAGAGGCACGGGGAAGCCGTTCAAGCTATAAGACACATAGCCCTTCCACGTACTCTTTGCTCCCATCATTCACCCAGGCATCCAATTGCGCAGGATCTTTCAGTTGCTGGCCACGAACCCTCGGAACAACGACATAGCCGCACTGAACACCTGGCAATGCGCTCATATCACTCCAGAGTTTTTCGATCTGCGCAACCGGATAAATATCCTCCTGACCATGCCCCCACCGGTATTTCACATCTTTAATGGTGACATACGTCGGCATACGACGGGCAACGTTCCGTATCGCTTCAGTGAGTTCCGTTTCTGATTTAGTCAAAAGATCGTTTCGCTCGAGGCCGAAAATTTTTAACAACCTATCGAGGTGTATCCATGTGGTCATGCTATTGTAGTAGCTCAAATCCAATTCATCCTCCTCGTGCGGCTGCGGCAACACTTCAAGTATCCGTACCTTTCCGTTAATGCAAGCCAAGCCTTGCCAAAGAAGCCGCTCTTTCTTGTTGGATATATGAGAATGAATTTGTTACAGGTGTAGGAAGAAACAGACGTTTGCTATTCAAGAGATGGTTTGTTACATTTTGTTATTAAGAGAACACGAGGAGAAAATGACCAGAAGCAGAAAGGTCTCACGACATACGGGGACCCAACTTCCGTTGTTTGTAGAGAAAGACGAGGACGGCTTTTATGTGGTTGAATGCCCTTTGTTCGAAGGTTGCTATACACAGGGCAAGACCCTCGACCAAGCATTGAAGAACATCCGAGAAGTCATTCAACTCATTCTAGAAGAAAAAGACAGCCGCAAAATCCTGCATTCATATAGACCCCGAGAAATAAGCTTGCATACCATTACGGTTTAGCTTATGCCGCGCCTGCTAGTCTTTAAAGGCCGAGAAATCATTGGTGCTTTGCAGAAGATCGGATATGCTCAAACTCGTCAACGAGGCAGCCATATTCGACTGGAGTGTCAAGGAAGGAAATCCATAACGGTTCCCAATCATATTGTTGGTAGGGGCCTTCTGAGAAAGATCCTCAGGGACGCGGAGTTGACACCGGAACAATTTGAAGAGTTGTTGGATTGATGATTTACTCTCTTTGGCGGAGACAAAAAGAAAGTAAGCGGTATGGAGTTGGGAGTTTGTAGTGTGGAGTAAAGAGGAGTGATGGAATAGTGGAATCGAAAGGCTAAAACTCAGGTGGGGCTATAATTTCAATTCCGGCATATCCTTTTAAGGCATTTATCAGGTTCACTGTCTGACGTGTGCGTACTTTTACCAAGTGCGTAAAATTCCAGCTCACTAAATATTCGATTCGATGGGATACAGCGATAGCGACGTGCAAAGCGTCACTTCGGTATCGATCTGGAAAAACGCCTTGTTCTATATACTCTTGAGCTAACTCTTCCGCTTCAGCACTTATGGGCAATACTGAGAAATCTTTCAGCTTCTCGAGGAGTTTTCTTTTCAGCAGATTGGGAGCAGCTTCAACCTCACCCTGAACAAGAGTGGATATAAAGACTCTCTGGCCTTTCAAATTCTTCCAGAAATTTTCAGTCATTCGTTGTCGTTCAAGAGCGCGTTCATCAAAAAGCGCGCTGATGACGGATGTATCAAGATAAACGCGCTTGTTGTAGGAAGGTGTTGTCATCGTTTCGTGACAATATTTGGCGATTTCATGGACTTTCTTTGAAGGGCTCTGAGAAGATGGAGTTGGTACATCATTTCATCGTCGGGGAATTCTTCACGAACGGAAGTTTTGAGGCTGTTGAATTCGTTACGCGAAATTCTCAATTCTGTAGCCAACTTGTCAGTATCGAAAAAAATACTCTTCTCCATAAAAAAATCCTCCGATTGTTGGCTATAAATATAGGATTTTTCCGCTGAAATTCAAAAATTCGGTAGGGGGTACGTTTTCGCTGAGAACGGTCTTTCGACCGTTCCGACACTGCGTAAAAATGTGGGAACGGATGGAAATCCGTTCTAAAATGTGCCACAATTAAAGATTCGGAACTGGTACATTCTGCATGTGGCGGTTTCATCTCGGAACACTATCAGTGGCAACGCTCTTATACTGATTCCACTCGAATCTTCAATTACAGGTTGCACAACGACTCAACGTACTCTTTGCTCCCATCGTTTACCCAGGCATCCAATTGCGCAGGATCTTTCAGTTGCTGGCCGCGCACCCTCGGAACGACGACGTAGCCGCACTGAACACCGGGCAAGGCACTCATGTCACTCCAGAGTTTTTCGATCTGCGCAACCGGATAAATATCCTCCTGACCATGCCCCCACCGGTATTTCACATCTTTAATGGTGACATACGTCGGCATACGACGGGCAACATTCCGTATCACTTCAGTGAGTTCCGTTTCTGATTTAGTCAAAAGATCGTTTCGCTCGAGGCCGAAAATTTTTAACAGCTTATCGACGTGTATCCAGGTGGTCATGCTATTGTAGTAACTCAAATCCAATTCATCCTCCTCGTGCGGCTGTGCCAATCCTTCGAGGATCCGTACCTTTCCGTTGATGCGAGCCAAGCCTCCGCCGCGGTCTTCAATGCGCCTGGGAACCACTTCAAATGTAAGCGCATTTTCCGATTTCATATGAGAATTCAATATTTCGGGAGAAAGAGAGACACCGAGTGTATCAATATTGTGCAGTAGGATATGTTGGATGTTTGGCTGATCGTTGATCATTTTTGCCAGAATTCCATTTCTGATCAAATTTGGGACTTCGAACCAATGCCCAAGCGGTGTCAACCTCTGCAAGGCGATATTATCGGTATAGTCGCTTCCTTCTCCCTTGTTTTTTGCCCAACGGATGAGCGTTTCTCTCGAAGCTTCAAGAACTTTTTGTTTATTCTCATCTAATTTTTCTTGAGGCAGTTCCTCCCATAAAAACCGCAAGTCGTGCTCCATTGGTATGAACCGCTGCCCGATCGATTTTCCCGGTGAAAGGTACACGTTGCCGTCGTAATTGTAATTGTGCGTTCTTCTTAGCTTTTTTTCAATTGGCTGGTGTGTCAGGTAACTTGTGGATACGATAAAAGGAATTGGCGTACCTAAAAGGCCCGATGTCTTTCTGGTTTTCGCAAGATGAACTTCTAAAAACGATCTGTGCAGTCCATTCATCTGGATGAAAGGGTTGATTGCTTTGATGACGCCGGCTCCTTTGGTCCAGCGGCTGCCGGCACCGGCGGCCAAACAGAGGACTGCAACGCTTCCAGTGCTGATCGCCCGGGAACCGGTGTGTTCTTTATCGTCCAGGATATTCGAAAAAATCACGTCGGAAGATGAAACGTCTTCGATAATGGTTTCCGACGGCAGCCGGTTTCTGTTCAGTCCGATTCTTCCCTTTATTAAATTGTTCCGGATCTGCTCGTGTTGAATAGGGTCGAATCCATTTTCCTTTTTAATCTTTTCCGTCTCTTTATCCTGTTGCTGCTTCTCCAGCATTTCAGCTTTGGTGGAGAATTTAAAGACATTTCCGATAATGGAACGGAGGATCGGAAATGCTTCGTCGTTTTTTGCAGTCCGCAGCGAGAACATGTCGACTTCTATTTTTCGCGAATCGGGAATCGCTTCAGAATTCAAGCGCGCCAATTGGGGAACCAAGAGTGCATAGTATTCTTTTGGCATAAGGGCGTTGTCGTCGCGTAGAAGGTTGGAAACCGTACCATGGGTATTGATGGCGAAATTATAGATGACCGGGTTCATCGCAAACGGCAATGCCTCTTCCATTTCGTTTTTCGTTTCTTGCAGTATTTTCAATAGCTTGCTTTTCGCATCGTCATAAATTTTAGGGTCGACAAACATTCCCATACCGCCGCCGGACATTCCTCCCATCATAAGAAATCCCCAGTATTGATCTCCGAAAGCCTCCTTGGCTTTCTTGATGATGGCCTCTGTAAAATGAGTGGTCGCCCAGGGAATAATGGTTGTTATCGGGTCATCGAAATTTGTCGAGGTCAACGATGCTAATTTCCTAATATCCCCGGTTCGAATCGTGTGTAGCACGTCGTCATAGATCGTATTCGCTCGCGTTCTTGCAGACCATTCCTCTTTTGAGCGGAGAAGATATTTCTCTGTTACCATCTCCAGGATGGGCCCCACGTTTGAAGCCATACCGCCATGCAATAGAATTAACGATGATGCAATCTTCTGCTCAAAGTCTGGGTTAAGGCTTTCGCCGGTCAAGATTTCATGCTGCGGAAGAAGGCGTCCGCGGCTCACAGTATATTCCGTATCTCCTTCACGGGCAAGAACACCTTCAATTGCTTTAATCCGCGGCCAGATGCCGCCGGAATCCTGCCAGCCTCCTCCCGAGCCCCCCAACCATTCGCCGAGGATGGCGCGTGAAGCGATAAGTTTTCTTTCTTGCTCTGATAATATTCCTTCTATTGATTGTGTCTGCTGCGTCGCACGCATCAGAGTACTGATCATTGAGGCCAAAAGATTTGTCGAAACTGCTAACCGCGATCCCTTGGGAATGCCGTTGACCTTCGTGACAAGCTCAATTCCCAACCCCGGAGCGATGATTTTGTCGAGTATTTCTTTGACAGTAAACTTCGTTCCTTCAAATGACGGCGGAATCAATCCCGATGAAATAATTGCTGCTTTTAACAAACTGAGATAATCATTCCCAAAATTGAACAGATCGGAAAGCGAGGAGACGTCTTTACTGTCTTTCAGATCAAGAGATGTGATGCGAATAACCGGCTCATCGATGATTCTGAGGTATGATTCTATGGGAGGTTTGACATCTTGATCCTGACCGAATATCCCTAAATCCACGGAGACGTTTATGACTCTGGCACCTTCTGGATAATCCATGCCGAGGAAAAATATATCCGACCAGCAGCTATGCGTGAGGTCCATTCGTACCGGCGTCTTTTCTTGCAGGATGGGATATAATGTTTTTCCGACAGACCTCTTTAAGAGGCAAGGATGGATTTTTAACGGGTGTTCGTCCGGATGTCCGACCCTGAACATCCATTGATTTCCGATGGAAGAGCGAACGCTCTTTTGTACCTGATCTGCCAGCACCTGAAAAGTATTCTGGTGATAGCATTCT
>Ga0182021_10003275_pt1 | contig 19046 bp, 15 predicted proteins | sample 612E3MmetaG_FD_120493 | JGI IMG/M metagenome (GOLD analysis project Ga0182021, IMG submission 120493) | Permafrost microbial communities from Stordalen Mire, Sweden - 612E3M metaG (Illumina Assembly) | ecosystem: Environmental > Terrestrial > Soil > Wetlands > Permafrost | place: Sweden... | reverse complement strand
TCAAAAGTATAATGACCCCGTGGACGTGCTGGCCTCGTTCTGCGGCACCAAGGCCGTACCGCACGCGATCAAATGGGGCAAACGCCGCTACAATGTCGATAAGGTCAACTTGGTCCACGTGGCACAGGAGGGGATGGGGAAAGTATTTTATTTTTCCGTCTCCGACAAGCTCAATTTCTTCAAACTGCGTTTTGATACGAATAATTTGGAGTGGCGGTTGTTGGAGCTATATAGCGAATAGCCGCTGAGGCGGCTTTGTCTCGATGCTAATATGCTAATCCCTACGAATATAACGAATCCAATACTAATTCGTACCGTCATTAGTCATATTCGTACAATTCGTATATTAGCATCGAGTCAAGGCGTGTAAAAATATTTTTTCCAATATGACAAAAATATTTTTACACGCCGACATGAACAGTTACTTCGCGTCGGTGGAACAGCAGGCCAATCCGTTCTTGCGCGGCAAGCCGGTCGCGATCTGTTCGCGAATATCGCGAAACGCTTGCATTATCGCTTGCTCCGTTGAAGCTAAAAAACTCGGAATCAAAACCGGTTTTAGCTTGAACGAAGCGAGGGAAATCGCGCCCTCGATCGTCGCCTTGGAGGTCGATCCGCCAAAGGTGAGAAGCACGACCAAAAAAATTTTCGCCATCTTCGCCGACTATACATCGGCGATAGAGGCGTATTCGATTGATGAAGCGTTCTTGGATTTAACCGGACATGTTGCCAGTCTTGAGGCGACGCGCGAGCTCGCCCTGACGATCAAGGCGCGCATCAAGAACGAGGTGGGGGATTGGCTTCGGTGTTCAATCGGCATTGCGCCGACGCGCTGGTTATCTAAATTCGCGGGAGAACTGCAAAAACCCGACGGACTCACGATCTTACACATTGAAGATTTGCCGCGCGTTTACGCCGATCGCGCCGTTGACGAAGCTTGGGGGATCGCCGACGGCTGGAAGGCGCGGCTTGCGACGCTCGGGATCGAGACCTTGGACCAGCTCTTAAAATACAATCCGTTGGAACTCAAGCGACGTTTTGGCGTGCCTGGATATTTGCTTTGGGCCGATATTGCCGGCGTCGAAATTGGACGCGTCGCGTCAGACGAAAAACAGCCGCCCAAAAGCATCGGCCATTCTTATGTTTTCCATCGCCGAACCGACGACCCCAAACAAATATCGGCAATCATGATGAAGTTGTGCGAACGAGTGGGGCGGCGCTTGCGCAAAAATAATTTTGAGGCCAAAAGGATTAGCGTCGGCTGGGGATATGAAGAAAATGGCGCCGGTAACAATGTTCGCTGTTTCGTTCCGGTCTTCGAGTCGTATGACATTTTCAATGTTGCATGGCGCTTATTTCGCGCCAGCTGGGATCGGAGTACTGTGACTTCGCTCGCGATCACCGCCTCTGATCTCGCACCGACCGTGGGGCAGACCTCAATTTTCAACGATAAAGCAAAACTACAAAACATCGCCGCCGCCCTCGACGCGGTAAACGACCGGTATGGCGACTACACCGTCATTCGCGGCCAAATGTGGGGGACGAATGAATACGCGCCGGAGCGCGTCGGCTTCAGGCAAAGCGTCGAGGCGATCCGTACTGATGAAAAAATTTCTATCGATAACGCTATTGAATAGGCGAGGCTTGGGGAAGAAGGTCGTCGGCGGTTATAATTTTCTTTTCCAAATTGAAGCCCATGACGGCATCGGGCGAGCCAAGATTAAGAAGCCGCACGCCGCTCCGGGCGCCGTCCGACCAATGCAATTCTCGGGCAATATTGACGGAAGTGTCGCCGCCTATGTGCCAAAGAGCTTGCGTGTCATCGGCCGGGAAAACGTTGACAAGACGCACCAGAGTTGCGTTTGCCCCGCCCACGTCCCATACAGCAAGACCAGTGTCCGGCAAGGCATTATCGTAATTTCCGCGCTCGCGATTCTCAATAAGGAAATATTCATTTCCAAGCGCCGGACCACCGGGCTGATCGCGATCAATCCTGATCGCCGAACCGTTAGCGACGATTTGCTGTACGCTTTCTTCTTGAACTTTTGGAACAACCTTCGGCTTTAACCAGCCGAGGCTGACGCGATCGTAAGGATCAATAAACAGATCGGTATGCGGATCGCTTAAAAGCGAGAACGCGCCGTTCGAAATTGGTTCATCCGTCAGGCCGAAAATAAACTTGGCGAAACAATGGATCATCGCGCCGAATTCCGTCCGCTCGCCAAGCGGCGTGCCGACATAAAGCTCGCCAACCGCGTTCAGGGTTATTCCATCGACCACCATGGGCGCCCGCGCCGGATCTTCGGCGGAATAAACGTTCGCAATATCGTCCACCGGATCGCCGGTTGCAGGGATCACCACGAAAACCGCCAGTTCATTGACCGTTAGCGTTCCGTCGCCGTTCGTGTCGTATTTTTTGAAATTAAAATCAACGCCGGCTTTTTTCACCGCTTCGGCGAGCCGCTCGGCCGCGCCCGTCTTAAAACCGTCTTTGCCGTGAATTAGAGGATCGTCCGACCAATAATGTTCCGGCGGCTTGTCAGCCGCATACCAACCCAAAATGCCCGCGTTAACGATCTCAACATTATTATTGGACTCGGTCTTATAATAATCAGCCACGCTTGGGGTTGGGCCATAAATGACCCGTTGAAGCGTCATCTTGTCCGGAGCCGGGTCTTGCGGTCGTTTAGGATCCCATAAAATAAATAGGACATTTTTCTTCGTCGGCCCGGTTGACGCTGTTGTCGCGGGCGGCGGCGTTGTCGCGGGCGGCGGGGGACTGGAAGGCGCGGTCGCATCCAATGACTTGGACGGATCCATGTCGGTCGTAATATTCGGCGAAGCATCTCGTTCCTTGACCCACCAATATTGCCCGGGGCCGGTTATATCGATACCGTATTTATATGAAGCGAGGAACGAGTCGGGAATAATAGCAATCTTTGAAAGCCAGTCCGCGCCGAAGATCATTTGCGCCAACGTTTCAGTCGTAATCCAACGCAATGTTCCGCCGTGGGCGACGGCGTAAACCTTGGGATCGGTTTCGGTTTTTATAATCTTGACGCCGGGGCGAATGGTCGCGAGTCCGATAAGAGGTAACGCGGCAAGGTCGCTGTCGTCGATCGTTTTAACGGCGTTAAAATTTGCGTACCATGAAAAATACGTTGCTTCGTTGGGAAACGCCAGTCGCTTGCCATCGGCCGTCACATAATAAACCGCCGAGAGACTGCCCTTAACCAAATCGCCGGGAGCGGGCGCGTAAGCCGCGCTTACGCGTTGCGAAAATAAAGCGATTAGCGGCAATATCGCCAGTGCGATTATTGTTATTTTAATTTTATAACGATTCGAAAGCGCCCAAGTCCATGGCACTTCCGACAACGTTTCTAATTTTTCCATTGTCAGGATCGGCATACTCATAAAGAACGGGGTTGGTCGTCACGGCTTCCGGCGCCAGCGCTTCCGATTTATCAATCACCGGCGAGCCGGGGAGTGGGCGCAAATTAACGTCAAGTTTGGGGTCGGTTCCGGTAATTACGTCGGTTCCGCCGGTAACGGTTCCGGTAAAATCGGGGCGCGCGTTGGCATACCCGGCTGTTATCCAATTAACGCCCAAATTCAACTGACCGGCTCTGCTTAGCATGAGCAGTTGGGTCGTGCCGAGCGCGACAATGACATTGTTGCGCATATCAACATGCTCATCGTTGGTGCTCGCATCCACAACGCTAGTATACCAATAATCCGCTTGGTTTGCGCTGGCGACAACGGTATTATTATAGAAGTAAAGCGTGCCCTTGCGGAAGTCTTGTTCAAATCCTTCGGTGTCGCCGCCGTAATGAACAAGTCGTTCGGCATCATTGGGTCCCGAAAGCAGCACATTGCCGTAAACAAACGTTTCTCTGTATCTGGGATCGGCGAGCGCATGTTGAATATGCTCTTGGGCGTCAACGAGATCGATCAATCGGGCCGTGCCCTCGATATAATTATAACGAACCACGGTTCCCGCTGAACGGTCTTTAAGATTCGCGCCTAGCGATCCGTCGCGTAGGCGGCCGAACCGATTGAATTGCACCGTCACCCCCAAAGTCTGCGTATAAACATTGTGCTCAAGCCATGACCCGACCGTTCCGTTGCCGAAGATATTATTTCCTTCAAGCAAAACGTCGCGCACCAAAGTCGCTTCAACCTCATCTTTTGAAAGAGTGAAAAAACCCATTCCGGAATCGGAGAGCGTGCAACCCCGTACGGTAATATGATCGCCGCCGACCACGGCGATCGACGAGGCGCTGTCGCCCCACGGAACAACCGTGCCGTCGGTTCGAGTATGTTGGTTGTATTGATTGGCGCCGGAAACAGCCAGCCCTTCGATCGTAATATATGCGGGTTTATAGTAGTAAGATTGCCCGTCGCCGCGTTCGATCGCGATCATCGCTTGCTCTTGATTGGGTAAGTAGGAAGTAAAGTGCAAATTTGGTCCTGCGAAGGCGTCTTGACCGCTTAAAACCGGCAGTTGGCCGTTGGAACCGGGCACGCCGCAAACGCGGATCGGATCGCTTGCCGTTCCGACCCCCGAGATAAGAATTTGTTCACGATAAGGATCGGGTCGCCAAAAAATACGAACCGTATCGCCCGCGCCAAGATCGGACCATGGCACGGCGCCCACCGAGGCGTAGGCTTTTCCCGGACCGACGTCGTAAGTATGGGCGCTTCCCGGCGTGCAATTAATGGCCACCGGCGGCAAGCCGTCAGATGACGGCGCCGGGGCCGAAGGCGTTTGATCCGTGGAACCGGAATTTGATCCAGACGTTCCGGCGCCGCCACCTCCGCCGCCGCCAGAAGAAACAACTGGAGGGCTAATAGGGTTTGTTAGAGTTTTTGGAGCCAGATCGTTGGCAATCGAATTCGCGCCGTTCATTTCGTTGGTTTTCCAATACAGCCCCAATGCGGTTATCGGATCGCCCGACTTATAAGACGAGTAAAACGCGTCCGGTATGACGATAATCTTCTTCGCCCAATCCGCGCCAAAAATGCCGCTGGCGATCGTTTCATTTTGGATCCAACGCAGAAGTCCGCCGTCGGCAATCGCATATATTTTAACCGGATCGGAAGCCACTTGAACCGGACTTAAACCCGGCCGCAAAGTAACAAGCGCTGAAAGGTGCAACGCGGCAAGATCGTTATCGGCGATTGTTTTAACCCCGGAAAAATCTTTATACCAACTGAAATACGTCGCTTCGTTGGGAAAAGCCAAGCGTTTGCCGTCAGCGGTAACATAATACACGGCCGAAAGCGAACCCTTGATTAAATCGCCGGAAGAGGGGATATAGGCGGCACGAATCGGTGTTACGAACGAAAAAACGACGAACAATGCAACAACGATTCGAAAAAAAAGTTTGCTCATATAATTATGACGTTAATTCTTTAAATTTAATTTAAACCTGATCGTCTCGCCGGGCAAACCGATGTCGGTTAACGATATTCCCGAATTGCTACCGTCGAACCATTTGATCTGACCGGTTGAAGCCGACGCGCCGTCGCTTCCGTAATAAGACGCGGCGTTGTCGTCGAGCGGCGTTCCGCCGTTGGCTCGCAGCAAGTGAATATTATCGCGCGCCCAGTCGCCGTCCGTCGATGGTTTTAAAATGTCCCAAATCAAAATTCCCGGCTTACCCGTGTCTTGGTATTTATCGCTTTGCCGGTATTCCAACAAAAGAAATTCATCCGTTCCCGGCCGGGGGATTTCCATGACCGAATCCGACGCGTTTACGCTTGGCAGGTCGTAATATCCCTCGCCAGTCGGCTTTAAAATATTAAGCCAATCCTTGCCCATGACCTGCCTTTGCCAAGGATCGATGTAACAGTTGCAATACGATCCGTCCATGAGCGACAAATTGTTGGCCCGGAACGGACTGTCCAAATACATGTCAGCCGTGTTGAAAAACAGATGCGACAACTCGTGCGCGACCACGCCAAAGTTTGCCGGATTGCCGGTGTACCATTCGGCGATCATGCCGATTTTTACGCCATCAACGACCATGGGTTTAACCGTCGGATATTCTTGGCTCACAACAACGCGATTGGTGCCAAAGGGACCGTTTGAGGGAATCACGATTAAAATGCCAAGCTCGTCGGACGAAAGAATGCCGTCATGGTTCGTGTCGTAGGCGCTGAAATCAAATTCCTTGTCCATTTTTAAAATCGTTTCCGCCCACTTTTCATTATGGCCGTTAATATAGCCGTCATGATCGGCATCGGTCGGGTCGGGATCGGCCCAATAATGCGCAAAGGGCTTGTCGGCCGGGTACCAACCAAAGACGCCGGCGTCGTTTAGCGTTACCGACCCGCCGGACATTTTTGAATAATAATCGGCAACGCTTTGCCCCGAACCGTTGCCGGTAAAAAGCATTGCCTTAATCTCGTCGGGGGTGGGGATATGGGTAACCGACGGGTCTTGCTGATTCCACAGACCGACCGCGAGATTAATCGTTTTTTTAACCGTTGTTTTGGGAACGGTTTCAAAAGTCATTGTTGTTTGAGTTGAAGCGCCAAAAATTAGGTCATGAGCAATGTCCGGCGAATTATTCATCTCCGTCTGCCACCAATATTGACCCGATCCGGTAATTGGATCGCCTTGTTTGTAAGAAACGTAGAAGGCGGCGGGGATAAAGATTATTTTTTTCTGCCAATCGCTGCCAAAGATCGTTTGTGTCAATGCATCGGTTTGGATCAACCGCAAAACGCCACTGTGGGCAACGGCGTATGTCTTGTTGTCCGATTCGACCATGACCGGCGCCGTGCCGGGCCTTAAAGTGACAAGCCCCGCAAGCGGAAGGGACGCAATCTCATTATCCGACAATGTTTTAACGCCAGAAAAATTCTTGTACCAGCTGAAGTAGGTTGCTTCGTTGGGGAAAGTCAGGCGCTTGTTATCGTCCGTTACGTAATAAACAGCCGACCCCGATCCTTTGACCAAATCGCCAAGCGAAGCGGCTTTGACGGGTAATTGGGGGATGGCCAACGCCATTAAAATGATGAAAATCAATATCGCTCGGTTATATCTCATGCATTTATTATACAATATATTTGATATTGTTGCTTAGCACCCCTCCGCTCTAGCAAATAGTAAGAAACGATATTATAATTAGTCTAATATGGATGAATATCCTAATCTCCAGAAAAGAAAGGATGGAACCGCTGCTAATCATCAATCGTGGAACATAGAAAATATTCGTGATGGTTTAGAGTATTTTAGTGAACTTAACGGACATTACCCAAATTGCAGCGAGTTTAATCATTTTGATTATTTGCCTTCAACAAAAACCGCCGAGCGAAAATTTGGCGGTATGGTTCAACTAAGAAAAACCCTATCTTTATCGGGACCAATGCATTTTGGTAGCGGAGAATCAAGAAGCCAAACTGCAATTCAAGGCGACGCGCGTGCGAAACAATATGAAAAAGATTTTTTTGATTTTTTAACAAGCAAAATTCCTGAAGTTCGTGTTCATGAACATAAAATCATCAGACCAAGCGGACTTTGCTGTGATTTTTTTATATACACTGAAGACACATGGGGGATAGTATTAGATTTATTTTACGCAAAAGATATACGATCTGCCATGATCAATGTAAATTTAAAGCTAAAAAAATATTGTGCCGTACAATTTCCTGTATTTTTAATTATCGTTGGGAATAATCACATCACCCAATCTGAGATAGAGTCACTTTGCAATAAGCGCAAATCAATAATACCTGAACAAATACAAGTTTTGACTGAGGCAACTTTTAAATCGAATTTAGAAACCTATCTAAAATGCTAATAGGGGGTTAAACCCTTGAAGTATATATTAAGGGTCGCAGAATATATCTTCTGCGACCCTTAATATACCCAATAACATATATAATGCTTATATATTAGCACTGAAACCGTTTAAAGATGCTCCTCTAAAACTATCAAGTGCACCCATGTGAAAATCACTATGAACAACCCCATCCTTTATGGCAACTTTTCCATATACTTAAAATCATCTTGCCCCAGGGTGTTTTGCAAGGTGTCTACATACCATCAGCGTCGGAATTCGACATTCGACATTCAACCAAGGTACCAACATACCACCCAAATCGTCCTAGGCCATGGGGCGAAACCTCGGTTGCGAAGCTTTGAGAGGTTTCGCCTCGATTAATTTGTTTTATAAAAAATCTTATCGCCAAACCTGGCATCAATGTATAAAAGTTTTTTTCTGTCGTCGGGATTAAATTTTCCAGCGAGCGCCGAGGTTAAAGTTTTTAATTGATCTTTAATGTCGCTTTGCGGATCAAAAATAACTGACCAGCCCTCGACGGTGACGACCTCAATATCCGAATTGATCGCGTCCAATTTATACAACTGGTCGCGAATCCCCACTTGTGTCGCAAAATATTTATGGAGATCGGAAATCGCTTTGAGCCATTCCGATTGAACCATGGGTTTGCCGGCGACAAACTCCGCACTGTCGTTTGACAGCGCGACCAGCGCCTCGCCCTCGTGGGCGGCGGCTTCGCGCAAACCATTTCCTTCTTGATCCAAAAGATACGATTTGTCCCCTATCATCAAACGATAGGTCGGTTGACGCTCTACGACCGCCACATCCAACCGTTCAAATTTCTTTTTTGCGACGACCGAGACAAGATTGGGGAATTTCGTCATTAAATAATTGTTGATGCCGATCGTATTGACGTAAAAATAATTGTCTTTAGGAACGATGTAATAGTCATACCCGCCCAAGGTTTGGCTCACGACCGCTTCAATCCGCACCGGATCAATAGTAGAAGCGCCGCTGACCGCCACTCTAGAAATGCGAAAGAATGGCGAATAAACAAAAACATAAACAATACCGACGACAATGGCAAACAAGCCGACCAAACAAAATATTCTCATGCGCGAATCATGGCTCGAATGATCGAAAAATGGATTTTCCCATGACTGCGAATGAAAATCACGGACGCGTTTCATACAATAATCCTGGTAAGATGTTCCGCAAGCCGCGCAACAATCTCGTAATTGATCGTGTCGGCGGCGTTTGCCAGTTCGTCGGCCGAAACAATATGCTTTCCGTCGGAACCGATGAGGGTGACAATATCATTTTCCTTAACGTCCTTAGCGGTGGTGGCGTCAACGATGATCATGTTCATGCAAACCCTGCCCATGACACGACATCTTTTTCCGCGAATCAAGACATGGCCGCGCGAAGAAAGCGACCGGTCATAGCCGTCGGCATAGCCGACCGGAACAATGGCGATCGTCGTGGGCTTTTTCGTCTTTTCCGTCAACCCGTAACCGACCGGGGTGCCGGTCTTTACCCGCTTAAGCAGAGCGACCCGCGAATACCATGACAAAACGGGTTTAAGAGTCGCGCCGCGCTTTTGTTTTTTGTAGCGAGCCGCGACCAGCGCCGACGGATTAAGACCGTAAAGCCCGATCCCTATTCGCGCCGCCGTTAAAACCGTTTCCGGACGAGTCATGATCGCGGCGCTACAAGCGGCATGAACAATGGGCAAGGCAAACCCGGCGGCTTGCAACTGGGCGACCGTATGCGTGAATCGCTCTATCTGCAGGTCGCCGTAGGTCGGATTATCAACGTCCTCAATATTGGCAAAATGCATGGCCGCGCCTTCAATGACGACCCCGGCGCCAGCGAGGATATGCGCCATCGCCAAAGCCTGTTCGGGAAAAATTCCTTGACGCGTCGTGCCGGTATCAATCTTAATGTGGACGCGAATTTGCTTTTTATTATTCAATTTAGAAAGTTCTTTGACCGTTTGCACCGACGAGACCAAAAGGCGCAAATTATATTTCACCAATTCATTAAGGCGCGGATATGGCACCCAACCCAAGACAATAATCGGCGCCGCTATCCCCTCTCGGCGCAAAGAAACAGCTTCATCAATTGAATCAACTCCAAACCACTCACCATTCCCCCTTTTTATCGTCTTTTGTATTTCGTTCGCGATCAAAACCGCGCCGTGGCCGTAAGCATTGGCCTTGATCGTCCAAATCGGCGTCGCGCGGCCGCATAAACTGCGAAAAACCCCCAAGTTGTGCCGGAGGTTTTTGCGCGACAGCTCAATCCATGTTTTTAGTGCTTCATGTTTCATGCTTAATGTTTCGTGATCCGGTCAAAGCCGCAATACGGAATAAGAACCTCGGGAATTTTGATACTCCCGTCGGCTTGCTGGTAATTCTCCATTATCGCAACCATGATCCGGCCGATGGCAAATACCGTTGCGTCATTCATGTGGACCAACTCGTGCTTCCCGTCCTTGCGCCGCAGGCGGGTATTCAAGCGACGCGATTGATAATCGGTATTGAGATCGGATGTATGCGTTTCCCTGTATTTATTTTGTCCGGGCATCCACGCCTCAATATCGATCTGACGCGCATCAGGTCCGCCCATGTCTCCGGTGCAAATACCGACGACGCGGTAAGGAATCTTAAGTTCTCGCATCAGATAAGTTTGAATAGCAACGATGAAATCCTGTTCTTTGGTCGAGTTCTCCGGCGCCGTGAACGACTCAATCTCTATTTTATCGAATTGGTGCAAACGAATGATGCCGCGCATATCCTTGCCGTATGAACCAGCTTCGCGGCGAAACGAGGTTGAATACCCGACATAACGAATCGGCAGATCAATCTCTTCCAATACCTCGTCCATGTGCATCGATCCAAGCGTATGCTCGGCGCTACCGACCAAGTAAAGATCGTCTGAAGGGATATGGTATCTTTCTTCTTTTGGTTCGATGCGAGCCATTCGTTCGAACGCCTCGGGCTTGATCATGACCGGAGGGATGACCGGAACGAACGGTTTGGTCGAGACATCGAGCTTTGCTTCCTTTGCGATCGAAGCAAGTATTTTTTCGTCCGTTAAATTTCGCATGGCAAATTGGATGATCGCGAATTGCAACAAGGCGAGCCTCCCTTTTATATATGTAAAACGGGAGCCGGAGACCTTGGCCGCGCGCTCGTTATCGATCGCGCCCAATTCTTCTCCCAGTTGCCAATGCTCCTTTGGTTTAAAAGAAAATTTTGTCGGTGAACCGGAAATGCGCAATACCTCATTTTGACTTTCATCTTTTCCGACTTTTACTTCGGGAAAAGCAATGTTCGGAATGCGCATCAACTCCGTTTTTAGTTCTTCCTCAAGTTTTTTTAGCCTTTGATCAAGCGCCAAAAAATCTTCTTTGAGTTTGGAAGAATCGACGAGGAGCTTTTTCTTCTCATCGGGTTTGGCTTTGGGCACAGCGGCCGACATTTCCTTTTGGAGTGCACGGGTTTTTTCGGCTTGTGCCTGAAGTTCGCGCTTAGCCGCGTCGAGTTTTAATAATTTTTTAACATCAACGACGACGTTCTTGGCCGCCGCGCCCTTTTGCACGGCTTCAGGGTTTTCACGGATGAATTTGATGTCGAGCATATTATTTTGTCATTCCGAATCCCTTTATGGGCTCGGTCGAGCTCAGCTCGATGAGAATCTCAACGCTATTTAGTGAGTTTATCTAACTTTTCTGCTTTGGGATCCCTCGCTTCGCTCGGGATGACGGACGGTGCCTCCGGACGCAACGTCGGGAACAAAATCGTTTCCTTGATCGAGTGAACGCCGGTGAGGAAGACCGCGAGCCGGTCGATGCCCATGCCAAAGCCGGCCGTGGGCGGCATGCCGATTGATAGCGCTTCAATGAAGTCGGCGTCGGTTTCTTGCGCTTCTTCGGCACCCTTGGCGCGAAGCGCGTCTTGCTCGCGGAAACGCTCGGCTTGATCGGTCGGGTCGTTCAATTCATTATAGGCCTTGCAGAGTTCCATACCCTTGGCCACCAGCTGAAAGGTCGCGACCTTGCTTGGGTCATCCTTGCGGCGCTTCGCTAGCGGGATCATGGCCACCGGATAGTCGGTCAAGAACGTCGGCTGAACAAGCGTATTGCGGCAATATTCTTTATAAAGCGCTTCGACCATTCCGCCAAAACCAAAAACATTTCCAACATCGACGCGAAGGGCTTTCTTTTTTATTTCAGCGAACAATTTTTCTTCGGTGTTAACGATGTTGATATCGATACCGGTCTTTTCCAAAACAATATCGCGGAACGAAACGCGCGCAAAAGGCGCATTAAAATCCAGCACCGTTCCTTCGTGCATAAGCTTTAGCGATCCGTCATTTACGCTTCCGACGATCTTTGCAAGCATCTGTTCGGTGAGTTTCATCAGGTCTTCGTAATCAGCATATGCCCAATAAAATTCCACTTGCGTGAACTCCGGGTTATGCGAATGATCGATGCCTTCGTTCCTGAAACAGCGGGCGATCTCATAAACCTTTTCAAAGCCGCCGACGACCAAACGCTTCAAGTACAACTCCGGCGCAATGCGCAGAAAGAGGTCGATGTCGAGCGCGTTATGGTGCGTCTTAAAAGGTCGCGCCGCCGCGCCGCCCGCGAGCGGCTGGAGAATGGGCGTTTCCACTTCCATGAATCCCGCGTCATCCAAAAAGCCGCGGATCGTTTTTACGATGATCGAGCGCTTCTTGAAAATGTCGCGCACTTCCGGATTTGAAATTAGATCCAAATATCGCTTGCGATAACGAACCTCGGTGTCAGTGAGCCCATGCCATTTTTCCGGCAGCGGCAAAAGCGACTTGGTGAGCACGGTCAACTTGTGAACGTCGATCGAACGTTCGCCGCGCTTGGTCGTAAAAACTTTTCCTTCGATACCGATAAAGTCGCCAAGGTCGAGGCACAGCAAAACAGTGTCATAAATATTTTCACCCAGCACGTCTTTGTGAAAGGCAATCTGCATCGGCACACTGCCGTCTTCAATCGTCGCAAAGGTAAGCCCCCCGTGCCCGCGAAAAGCTTTTAACCGTCCCGCAACCATAATAACCGTCCCCTCTTTTAGAAGGTCGTCAAATTGGGAGATGACCGCCGCAAGCACGTGCGTCCGGTCAAACTTGGCCGGATACGGGTCAATGCCCGCGTCCAAAAGCTTTTGGAGCTTAACTTTTCGCGCAACTTCTTCTTCAGTTTGTCTGGACATAATATAGCGTAATTCTATCGTATTTTACGCTTATCCGTCAAAGGAAAACCCGCCCCTCCTAAACGGTCCCCTTTCCGGAGGTCTCACCTCCGGCGGAGGTGAGACCTAAGGCGGAGGTCTCACCTAAGATGTTGGCGGGCGCCAACGCTTTTTTATATGTTAAAACCAAGAAAAAGTAATAGGTCTGTTATCAACAGCTGACACCTTTAAAGACACGGCGCGAACGTACGGGGTATATTTATGGTAACGAAATAAATATTAAAAAATAATTATGAGAAAAACATCGTTATCGAATCGAGAGATCTATCACATTTATAACCGCGGCGTTGATAAACGAAAAATATTTTTAAATGTAAACGATCACCAGCGTTTTTCCGATAGTTTGGTCGTATTTAATAGTAAACACAATTTAGACGGCTGCCACTTTAGCGAACGTGCTCAACTTGATAATGAGGAACCGTTGGTCAATGTAATCGCCTATTGTTTGATGCCGAATCATTTTCATTTATTGCTTGAACAACGAGAGGACTTGGGAATTACAAAATTCCTTCAAAAAATGACCACAAGCTATACGATGTATTTTAATACAAAATATTCCCGGACCGGCGCGCTAATTCAGGGCGTATTTAAACGAACCCATATTAAAACCAACGCGCGTTTATTGGAAATGAGCAGATACATTCACGCAAACCCAATTAAAATACTCGCCGCTGGAAAAGCCTCGGGTTCGATTAAAGATAAACTGCTGAATTATCAATGGTCAAGTTTCCCTGATTATGCGGGGGCAAGGAATGAATCGAGGATTATAGCGAACAAGCAAATCATCATGGATCAGTTCAGTTCGCCAAAAGCTTACATCAAATACGTCTTGGATGAAACCTGAAACGGTGTTTCCGGAGGTCTCACCTAAGGCGGAGGTGAGACCTCCGGAAATTAGATTTCGACCAGCACCTCGTGGCGCGTCATCCAAGGCGGGGTCCATGGGGCGTTGTAGCCGGCGTAGGCGGCGGCGCCTTGCGGCGCAAGGCTATCGCGGGTTAGGGCTGAAAGCAATTTTTCTTGCATGCGTTTAATTCGGGCATCGGAGCGAAACCCGGGAAAACGCATGGCGGCGTATTTCTTGGCCGGGATGGTCACGATTTTTACGCGAGGATCGTTAGGAATTGGCAACGCGTCCAGCGTGTAGGAGCGCGGCATACCAAAAGAGACGACTTGAGAATCGCCCTCGACCGTCGTCATAACCGGCGAGGTCATGGCAATGCTTTCTTTTTTCACATTCCCGCCAAAAATATACCCCGCCACGATCTTAAACCCCGCAATCAACGCCTCCCTACCCGTCCCCTGCACCGTCGTCTGCGCCACAATATGCGCCTGATACTCCCGCACTTCATATCCGTTCATCTTTTTAACCACCTTATATTCCGCCCGCTCCGCCCGCGAACCAATATACCCCCAAGCAGACCAGAGGACGATAACGACGATGAGAATGATAAGTGCTGTGATCATAGTTTTATCCAACGTAATTCTTAGGTTTAACTTTAAACGCCAATCTTCCAAACGCCTTTTTCTAAAAAGGCCTCAATGGTTTGACGCGCCGCTTTATTGATCAGGTTGGAGTGCGAAAGCTTGTTGGTTTTCGCATACTCAATCAGGGTAATTATTTTCTTGCCTTCCAGATACGCCAACCGTTTGTGATAACTGTTGGTGAGCGCTTTTGCGACGATCGCTTCCATAACAGCGGTCGAACCCTTGGTGTCATACTCCGTGAATGCTTCGTAGTACTTGCTTCGGTCGATAAATTTAATGTTGATCGGCACATATCCTTCGCGGATAAGCTGATAGTTATTTATGACCCGCCCAATGCGCCCGTTTCCATCGACGAACGGATGCGTATGTTCGAAGGCTAGATGCAATTTAGCGATCCGCTTAACAATGCTTTCATGGCTCATGGCCTGATACTCGGAGAGCGCTTTAAGCAACCGATCCTTCACCTCTTTCGGGTTTGGCGCAATATGACTCCCAACGCGAACAAATTCATGCTCATTCCGCAACCGTCCCGCAACCTCGTCGCGAATATTACCGATCAACATTTTGTGGAGCAACAAAATAACCTCAAGCGAAAGCTCCTGCTCCTTGGCGCGCTTGTCGGTATATTCCACCACCCGCGCCAAATTTTTCGCTTCAAACAATTCGCGCTCGCTCACAAACCGGTCAAGGTCGATCTGCAAAAGAATTTTTTCCGTTTCTTCCAACGATAGCGTGCTGTTTTCAATGGCATTGGAATTGTAAACCTGTTCCGCCACTTCCGCTTCCAATACAAGCTTAATAAGCGCCTCCTTGCCAACAGAAGCTTTGTAGTATCGCTCGCGAAGCGAATTAATTTTATTATAAACATTAAGCGTTTTGGCCATAGATACTAGAATAATACCACTTTTTCACGGTTTTGTCAACATAACCGTGAAAAAATGCTTTTTAAAACTATATTTTCACGATTATGGCATCAAAAACGATCAATATATACAAACTATAATTGGTGGCAGATAATATATCTTCCCCTTGAAAAAGAGGGGGTAGGGGGAGTTCCGTCGGGGAGGCGATGCGGTTGGTAATTCAACAGACCATTTTGTCAGACACAATTTTTTGTACAGTACCGGGCGAGGAAGCGGAGTAGGGGTGCGGGGTGTGTAAAAAATCCTTATTCACGGCGTCAATAGCAATGTCAGCCATGGTCGGATTGAAAATAATGGAGTAAAGTGATAGGTAGAGAATCTCTATGGAAAGTAATATTGTCACAACTTCCGACAACGAACTGATCCTCCTTGCCAAATCCGGCAATGAGCAGGGCTTGGAAACGCTCGTTAAGCGCCATCTTTCTGTTGTTTATGGCTCTTGCTTGCGGTATTTGGGAAACCAAGACGAAGCCGAAGATGCGGTTCAAGAAACCTTTGTCAAAGTTTGGCGCAATTTAAAAAAGATCGATCCTGAAAAAAATTTTAAGGCATGGGTCCTGGAGATTGCCAAAAATACTTGCCTCGACATTCTTAAAAAGAAGCGCGCCGTGCCGATGAGCGCTTTTGAGGACGAGAATGGATTTAATTACTTGGCTGAATCGCTGGTTTCGGCCGGTGAATCCCCTTCTGAGGCCGCCGAACAGTCAATTTTGCGCCGCGTTTTGAATTCAGCCTTGGAAAAGCTTTCCCCCGCCTATCAAAAAGTTTTGTCGCTTTATTATAAGGAAGGTCTTAATTTCCGTGAAATTTCCGAGACTTTGAACGAACCTTTACACACGGTCAAAAGCCGCCACCGCCGCGCGGTCATCAATTTACGGCTTATCTTGGGTCAAAATAATTTTTAAAAAGGATGCACCAAAATGCGTCCTTTTTTCGTATAAATAACATGACTTATAGCCAAAACATCGTTCCAGCCGACCTTTTAAATAAGGTCATGGCCGCAATCGCAAACGAACGTGCGCGACTAAGGGCTATCCGCAATTTCATTATTTCCTCATTCTGCGCCGTTGGCGCTCTTGTTTCGGCCTTTTTTGTTTGGAATAGTTTGGCAAGGGAATTGACTACTTCGGGCTTTGGCCAATACGCATTGCTTATTTTCATTGATTTTAAAGCCGTTGTTGCCAACTGGCAGGATTACGGCATGAGTTTGCTTGAATCGTTCCCGGCCGTGAACATAGCCGAGTTCATTGGCGAGGCTGTTATTATAATGATCTTGATCAAGCTAGCGATCGCTTACGCCAAAAAGATCCCGGTCGTTCGCCATCTTAAAACCGCAAACGGCATTTAAATATGAATACCGATCAAAACAGCGAAATCGCGAAACCGCTCGCCGTGAAAAAAACGGAACCAACGATTACGACGATCTTTCGTTCGCATTGGTTCGCCTTGGCGTTAAAAATATTCATCGCGCTTGTCGCCGCGCTGTTGATTTTCCAACTGGGAATGTACGTCGGCTTCCGCAAAGCAAACTTTTCTTTCGGCTGGGGCGACAACTACCACCTTACTTTCGGCGGTCCTAAAGGCGGCTTTATACGCGGCTTTGAAGGGAAGGATTTTGTTAACGGTCACGGCACGGCCGGAACAATCGCTTCGATAAGCTCCGACGGGATCGTGATCAAGGGAGCTGATGGGGTGGAGAAGATGGTGACGATTTCCGGTAAAACAAGTATCGTAAAAGGGCGTTCCGCTCTTAAGACGATTGATCTCCGTGTCGATGACATGGTAACGGTGATCGGACAACCGGCAAACGACGGAACAATCAACGCCGAAATTATCCGCGTTTTCGGCGCCGTTCCCCCGCCCCCCTCCCCCTCTTCGCCTCCCATTCAAAATTAATAAATCGGATATGAATTTCATCAAGAAAATTCTTAAGAAAAAATCAGTGATTGCGCTCATCGTGATCGCGATTGCCGTCGGCGGATATTACATTTACCAAAACGCCACCAGGGTTCCGGTTACGACGCGCTACGTAACCGCCGCCGTTGCCAAAGGAACGATCAGTGTTTCCGTGAGCGGCACGGGACAAGTCGCCAGCACCAACCAAGTCGATATTAAGCCGCAAGTATCCGGCCAGCTTTTGTCATTGCCGATCAAGGTCGGCCAAAAAGTGGCTTCCGGCGATCTTATCGCGCGCCTCGACGACACCACGGCGCAAAAAGCCATTCGCGACGCCCAGACCTCGCTCGAGAGCGCCAAATTGTCGCTGCAAAAGCTAAAAGAGCCGACGACGGCGCTCACGCTGTTGCAGGCGCAAAATTCATTGACCCAAGCGCAGACCGCGAAACAAAATGCGCAAACCACCCTTACCAAATCGTATGATGACGGGTTCACCTCGATCACCAACGCCTTTTTGGACATGCCGGATATTATGACCGGCTTGCAGGACGCGCTTATGGGAAACGAAGCGAATGTTAATCAGGCCAACATGGATTATTATTCAAACAACATCAGGCAATACGACAAGGCCGCCGACCAATACCGCAACGACGCCTCTGATTCGTATCAGGCTGCGCGAACCGCCTACAACAAGAACTTTGCCGATTTCAAGAGCATTGACCGTACCTCGAGTCCGGACACGATCGTCGCCATGATCGACGAAACTTACGCTACCGCCAACCTGATCGCCGATGCGGTTAAACAAACCTCTAACCTCATCCAGTTTTACAATGACAAATTGACCGAAAACAATCTTAAGCCCATCAGCTTGGCCACGACGCAACTTAACTCGCTCAACAGCTACACCAACCTGATCGGGAATCATGTCAGCGATCTTTTAAACATCAAGCAAACGATCCAAAACAGCTTGACCGCCATTACCTCGTCCGACCAAAGCATTGCCGAAAAACAAGCCGCGCTCACAGCGCTTCAAGCTGGACCGGACACGCTTGACGTGCAATCGGCGCAACTCAACATCACAACGCGACAAAACGCGCTCATCGACGCCCAACAGACGCTTGCCGATTATTACGTGCGCGCGCCTTTTGCCGGCACCATCGCCGCTGTTCCCGTCTCGGTTGGCGACCAGGTCTCGTCGGGAAGCGCACTCGCCACCCTGCTTGCCGATCAGCAGGTCGCCAACGTTTCGCTTAACGAAACCGACGTTGCAAAGATCAAAGTCGGGCAAAAAGCCACGCTCGCTTTTGATGCCATCGATAATTTGATCATCACCGGCGAAGTAAGTTCGATCGACCTTATTGGCACAGTTTCGCAGGGCGTTGTTTCCTATAACGTGAAGATCGTCTTTGACACGCAGGACGATCGGATTAAGGCCGGTATGAGCGTTTCCGCGGCGATCATCACCAATACCGATGTCGATGTTTTGTACGTGCCAAATGAAGCGGTTAAAACACAAGGAACGCAAGCGTACGTTCAGGTTCTAACGAACGGTCAGCCGGTGCGAACGAATGTCGTAACGGGACTTGCCAACGACACCGATACCGAGATAACGAGCGGCCTTAACGAGGGCGACCAAGTTGTCACGCAAACCATTA
>Ga0182021_10003273_pt1 | contig 19050 bp, 14 predicted proteins | sample 612E3MmetaG_FD_120493 | JGI IMG/M metagenome (GOLD analysis project Ga0182021, IMG submission 120493) | Permafrost microbial communities from Stordalen Mire, Sweden - 612E3M metaG (Illumina Assembly) | ecosystem: Environmental > Terrestrial > Soil > Wetlands > Permafrost | place: Sweden... | reverse complement strand
CGAAATGAAAATCCTGAAAGCCAAGATCAACGAATTTTCTAGTTACATATCTTAAATATTTACGATATTCGAGACTTTTTAAATACGGTATGCAAGTTCCCGGATTCCACTTTCCTTTTGTTCCTGGATAACACATTTGCTCAAAATCGAAATTCCGGCTTTCATCAGGATAATAATAAACATAAGGCGCGCCGGAAGGTGTGAGATATGTAACTTCTTCGGGTATATTAACTCCGTAAATTAAATCTGGTCTTCCGATTTTATTAAGGTTTGTTTTTATTAAGTCAAAATTCGGCGGATTATTCCACATATTTACCGCCCTCTGCACATATCCACAACTTGACCGTTTAAGCAAAGACGCATAATTATCAAAATCTTCCACACCTCCCAAAACGTTATCCATTAGGCAGCCTTTGGTCTTCATCTTTTGGATCAGCGTTGAAGTTTTGCATTGCCCCTCCGAACAATACTGCCCCTTTGCGCATTTCAAATTATCATCCACCCACCCCGAACCGTCGGCTTTGCAAACTTGGCAGCCCGAAACCGCGCCCGGTCTGCAAATCGGGACGTCGGCGCATTTATCAACTTCCACCGTATTGTTGCTTCCTTTTATTACGCGGTACGACAGGCCGCTAAAAGTCGCTTGGCTGGGGCCAAGCGCGCCAAGCTGGGATGAATTTGTTTTGAGCCACTCAGTCCAATTCTTTGAAGATTGGTAGGTTCGGTTCCAGACAATATTATCGCTACCCATGGCCGAAGCGGTGATTTTTCCATCGCTGTCTTGCGCCAGACTGGGACCCGAAATTATTGATCCATCCAAACCAAACCACTCGTTTTGGCCGGTAGCCGGGATAAATTCATTTTCCCATAAAGCATTATCGCTGCCAGCGGCAACAATAATCAAGCGATCGCCTGCCGCCATTACTGCCGGGTCATATTTGATAACGCCGCCGATATTGGCAACGGTTGCCCAATTTTGGCAATCTTGCGCCAAAACATTTTTGGCCGGCAAAAAAATCGACACTAGCAAAACAAATGCCAAAATAATAAATTTGATCCCAATTGAACAATTCATTAATTTATTTTATCACAAAAAACGAATTGATCTTGCCCCGCGTCGCATTCCCCACGTTCCCCGAACCGCGAGTCAAATGGTACGGCGCCAAAATCTCTTTGGCGTATTTTTGCTGGAACTGGGCCACCGCGGTTTTGGTGGCGGCATCGTAATTTCCGGAAGCGGTAACAGCGTAACCCTGGGATTTTAAAATCTCTTGCAGGCATTTGACCTGCGGGTCATTTTTCATGCCGTAGTAAAGATTCTTGGTAATTTGGGTGCAGGAATATTTTCCGCTTTGGTTCGCCGTAGTCCCTGACGAAGGCGACCCCAGCGCCGCCAGCTGTTTTTGCAGGTCAGCGATCAGCGCCTGGATCTGGGCGATCTTGGCCAGAACATCAGTGTGAGTCGTATTGGTCGGATGTGTTAACTGATCGGAAACACAGGTCCCGCCTGTACAGGTACTGCCCGGATCGCAGGTGCCGCAGTTTAGCGTGTTGCCGCAACCGTCCGTTGCCGGGCCGCATTCGTAGCCCAGGGATGAACAGGTGGTATTCGAAACGCAAGTCGACGTCGTGCAGGTGCCGTTGACGCATGATTGGTTGGAAGGACAATCGTTTACCGCGGACCACTCCATACAACCGTCACTGTTGGTATCGCTGCAGGTTTGATAGCCATTGCCGCTGCATTGCGTTGAGTATTGGACGCACTGGTTGGCGCAGGTTGTGGTCGGCGTGGCGCAGGCGGCGTTGCTGCAAATTTTGTTTGAGGCCGCGCAGTCGGTGTCATTGTTCCAGACGTTGTTGGAAAAGCACGCACCGTTGGCACAACCCTTTTTAACGATTTGCCGCTGGATCCAGGTGTTGGCGCATTGATAGTTGGCAGTTTGGGTATCGGTGCCACAGTCCTGGAATTTGTCTTCCTGCGTTCCGCAGGAATCAAACCAGTATATATTGGAATCGACGCACTTTTGGGTCGAATGGGTAACACAGCTGGCGGCGCATGTACCGCTGGAGCAAGACTTGCCCGAATCGCAGGCGCCGCAGTTTAGCGTGTTGCCGCAACTGTCAGGCCAGGAGCCGCAGTTGTAGTTGCCCAATGTAGAACAGGTCTTGGGAACGCAGGCGGCGGGATAAGTCACGACGAAATTGATGTTGCTGTCCGAAGACAGGTCCCAGGAAGCGGCGTTGGCGGCCGAACATGACGTGAACACATTCTGGCCAGCAACTTGAAATTCATAGGAAGCGTTGTTGGCAACGCAGGAATTGTTGTTTGTTCCTTTGATCGAGGAATATCCGGCCGGCAACCCCGAAGCGATCCGGGCGCAGTAGCTGGTGCCGGTGGCCACGGTCTTTGACCAGTTGCCGGACGCGTCAGTAACCGCACTGCCGGCCGCATCGCACAGGTTGATCGTGACGCCGCTGATTCCCTGGTTGCTGTCATTGGTGACTTTGCCCGAGATCGTGACCTGCGTCACGGGGATAGCGGCGCAAGTTCCGTTCTGGCAGGTTTGGCTAGCACTGCAATTTCCGCAACTTAACGTATTGCCGCAGCCATCGCTCCAGGAACCGCAGTTGTAGTTGCCCAGCGTGGCGCAGGTTTTGGGAACGCAGTTGGCAATGCATGTTCCGTTGGAACACGTTTGGTTGGCGCTGCAGGCGACTGGAGTGAGCCACTGCGGAACACCAAACATTGTGCCGGCCGGAAGACCGCAGGTCTGCACCCCGTTTCCGGCACACCGGGTCGCATTGGGAGTCTGGCAGGAATCGACACACTGAATGGTCTTGGGATTGCCGATAAGCAATGGATTGGTTCCCGATGGCACGTTGATCGCGTAGGCGTAGATCGAATGCGATTTGCCGTCTTTTAAACTTGCCGGGGTGGCCATGGAAAATCCGTGGTTGACGTTGCCGCCGCACTGGGTGCCAACCGCGGTTTCGCGCGCGTTGCCGGCCAAAGTCGGGCCGATAAACGTACCGCTGCCGGCTGGTCCGTCGGCGTAAAAGTGGACTGTCAGCGGGGTTGAATAACTATCAGCATCGCAGGTCCAGCCGGCAAACGCGTTGCAATCCGCGGCGTCGAGATAACCTTTTGGCGCCGTGTTTGCGACACAAGCTCCATTGGAACAGCTCTGACTGGCGGAGCATTTTGAATTATCGTCGGTCCAGCCCGACCCGTCGGGCGCGCAAACCTTACAGCCCGAAACCCAACCTGGTGGACAAGCGGTGTTGGTAATGTAAATATCACTCGCGTCGATATCCCATGTACTCGGATTCCAACAATCGCCGCTGGCCGTTTTGGTTCCGGCCCCGTAATAAGCGATCGATTTTGCCGGCATCATCCCGGTCGGGTCGCCCAGCAATCCCGGATTGTGGTTGCAAGGCTTGTTGGTAACAATCGCCGCCGCCTCCGGACTTGGGCTGGTCCAATTGATGCCGTCGGAAGATACGCTCCAATATTTCCTTGTTTCGGAAACGCCGCCGCCCTGTGCCAGAAAGTATATGCCAAGATCGGGAACGTATTTTACGTCAACCGAATAATTGCCGCCGTAAACCTGGTTATTATTGTTCAACGGCGTAAAATTTATGCCGTCGGTTGAAGACGCCGCAAATACCACGCCCCTCGAAGTATCCGTATAATATTGTATGAATTTATTGTCTTTATAGATGACGCTTGGCTGTCCAACACAGTAAGTACTGCAAGGGTTGGAAGCCGTACATTTTTCTATCGGCGCAGGACTCGAATTGTTGGGATATTTATTCCAATGGACTCCATCGGAAGACGTTGCCATAAATATTTGGCCGCCGACTCCCCGGCATTGGGCGCTGTCTGTGCCATAGTACATATAGAAAGTTCCATTGACTTTCACCACCGAAGGGTCGCAGGCCAGCGCCCCTTCGGGCGCGGCGGTGGAAGCAAGCACCTGCTGGGCGGCCGACCAGTTATATCCATCCGACGACGTCGCGTAAAATATGGCATCGGAAGCACCCATATAACCGGATCCCCGGCCGCAAAACCACATCCTGTAAACTCCTCCATCAAGCATTATCGACGGCGCATACTCGTAATTGCTCTGGCTGATCACCGTTTTGACAAATCGCGAAACGACACTATAGGAAGAAAGGTCGGCGGCAAAACAAACGGACGAAATTCCGAACGTCAAAAAAATAAACGCCAAAAAAATAATTCGTACGGTTATTTTTTGAAAGTTATCCATAAAATTTTATTTCAGTTCGAATATTATACAAAAAAGGCCTGGGTTTACAGCCAAAGCCGCGAAAAACGTTGCTGGGAGGGTTCTAGCACGCATGTTAAATATTTTTATCAAGCTTTGATATCGGCCTTGCCGACGATGATCACCTGCCAAGTATGGATATCGATCTCGATCTTGTCGCCGCGAACGATCTGCCGCGACAGCAGGGCATTGGCAATGGCGTTTTCCACCTTTTCCTGGATCACCCGGCGCAAGGCGCGGCCGCCAAAGACCGGGTCAAAACCGATCTTAGCCAAAGTCTTTACCAGGTTATCGCCCAAAAGCAGCTCGATTCCCTTTAACGCCATCGCCTGCTGGATATCTTTTAACATCAGCCAGACAACCTGCTCGGTCTCTTTTTGTCCCAGCGGCTTATACAACACCACGGCATCGAAACGATTGATGAATTCCGGTGAAAATATTCCCCGCTTGAGAAGATTGTTGATAAAACCTTCCTTGAATTCCGGCCCGATCTTTGACCCTTTTCCGATTGCTTCGCGGATGTATTCCGACCCGGCGTTGGAAGTGGCAATGATGATGGTCTTGTGGAAATCAACCTGATGGCCCGATCCGTCGGCAATTTGGCCTTCGTCCAAAATGCTTAAAAATATGTTCAGGATGTTTTGGTTGGCTTTTTCGATTTCATCGATCAACACCACGGTTTCGGGATTTTCCATGACCTGGGTCGTAAAATATCCCGGCGTATCAAGCGTGCCAACCAGTTTGTCGATCGACTCGATGCGCTGGTACTCGGCCATATCCAGGCGAATCATGTTCCGCTCCGAACCAAAGAACGCGCGCGCCAATTGTTTGGCGGTTTCCGTCTTGCCCACGCCAGTCGGCCCCAAAAACATGAAGTTGCCCACGGTGCGCTGACGGATTTTTAAATCCGCGTGCGCGCGCCGCAGGGCGCTGGCCAGCTCGCCCACGGCCTCCTCCTGGTCCACCAACCCCTGATGGATGATATCCTCCAAACGCATTAGCGTGGCCGCCCGCGGATCGTTTTTGTCGACGATTTGAGCCCCTTCCTGGGCATAAAATTCTTCGCGCTGGTTATTGACCAAAAGTTTGAAGTTCTGCGGCTCGATCTCGAAAACATCGCCCGGTTTTACGGTCTCCGACAGGATTGCCGTCGCGACCACATTCTCGATCTTATCCTGGATCACCCGGCGCAAAGCGCGGCCGCCAAAGACCGGGTCAAAACCGATCTCCACCAATTTCTGGCACAACCCGTCGGTTACGACAAATTCCATCCTCTTTTCGCGCAAACCGGTTTTTATTTCGCCCAGCATCAGCTTGGCCACCTGTTGCATCTCCCCCGCATTTAGCGGCCGGTAAAGAACAATGCTGTCGAAACGGTTTAACATCTCGGGCTTAAAAATCTGACGCCGGATCAGCGTATCAATAAAAACATCTTTAATGTTGGTTAGGGTCGATCCACGCTCCACGGCGTCCTTGATGTAATCCGAGCCGGCGTTGGAAGTGGCAATGATGATCGTGTGCTTAAAATCCACCTTGCGCCCGCCACCATCAACGATCTCGCCTTCATCAAGGATGCTCAAAAAGATATTGATGAGGTTAGGATGCGCCTTCTCGATCTCGTCGAGCAAAACCAGCGAGAACGGATTATCCCTGACCGCCGCCGTAAGGTAACCCGGCGTTTGTTCGGAGCCGATCAGTTTTTCCATTGACTCAACCACCTGGTATTCGGCCATGTCAATGCGGATAATATTTTTTTCCGAACCGAAGTAAACTTTGGCCAGCTGTTTGGCGGTTTCCGTCTTACCCACGCCCGAGGGCCCCAAAAACAGGAAGTTGCCGATCGTGCGCTTGCGCCGCTTGATATCGGCGCGCGCCCGGCGCAACGCGTTGGCAAGATCCGACACCGCTTCGTGCTGATTGATCAGGCCCTGGTGGATCGCGTCCTCAAGATTCAGCAAAACCTGCTTTTCCTGCATCGCGGCGGCACCCGCCGGAACTTCGTATTTGTGCGAGAAAAATGCGTCCACCTCGTCGGGCGTCAATGCCCGGGCGCCGGGCCCAACCTGCGCGGATTTGACCGCCAGTAGATCGTCCAACAGCGACATTGCCTTTTCCGGGAACGCGATGCCGGAAATGAAATAATCACAAAGCTTGATGATTTCCTTGAGAGTTTCGATTGGCATGTAAACGCCGGACTTCCTTTCCCGGCGCAAGGCCTCTTCCTTTAGAACCCTTAAGGCGTCCTGCGCCGACACGGCCCCGACATCGATCTTGGCAAAACGGGAAACTATCTCCTGGGATGACTCGATCGATTTGTGGTAGCCTTCCGGTGATGTCAGCCCGATAACGCGAAAGTTTGGCTCCGTTGTAAACGAACTCAAAACCCCGGTTATGTCGATCGTGGCCACGGCCTCGACGCCAAAATGTCGGCCGATATAATTATGGATCTGCGGGATTACGATAATGATATTTTTTGCGCGCGCCGCTTCGTAGAAGATCTGTTTTAGCAACGCCACCAACACTTCGGGCGCATCGGTGGATCCGATCAGCGCCACCATGTCCAATTCCAGCAGGCGCATGTGCTTTATCCCCGAAGCGACATTCTCCGAGTTTATCAGGTTGGCCAAATTGTAAATGATACTGCGCCGGCCCGATCCGATCTCACCCACCAAAAACAGGCAGTTGCCCTTGTTCTTGGTCAGAGTTTCTTCGATCTCAAAGATTTCTTTTTCGTGCAAAACCACACCGCCCAGATACAACGGATTGGAAAGGGTGATATCGCGCGCGTACCGGTCCAGGGTCACGGTATAGCCGCCGATCAGCGCCAGGGCCGGGCTGGCCGGCAAACTTCGCCGCAGGTTGTCGCGATCCCAGAACCGCGCCCGCACCTGGCGGTAAGCCTCCAGTCGCATCTGCCACAAAACCACCGATTCGACATCGTCTTCCTGGAGCTTTAAACCGTCCATTATCCTGGCAAAATCCTTATCCTGGTTTACCAGGGTCAAAAACAGCAAAAAAATCGAAATTTTATCTTCGCCAACGGCCCGCGCCAGATCATATGCACCCTCCAATATCCGGTCGATGGAAACGCGATTTTCCTCGGACAGCAACGCCGATTCCTGGCCGGCGGCGGCAATTTTATTTTTTTTAAGCGTCTCGATCGCCGCCCGTTCGTAGTCGCTTTTTTTGATCCCCAGCCGCTGGAAAGCGAATGCCAGGCGGTTGCCCGAAAGAAGGTCTAACAGGAGCCGGCTCGAAAAAAGCGAATTCTGGTCAGCCATCGCGCGGCTGACATAACCGGCCGCCTCAAAGTCCAGGTATTCCAGAAGATTATCGTTAACGTAGAGGTCTTTTTTGATGCGTTTTTCGGCCCGCTTGATCTTCTGTTCCAGAAAAGCCAGCGCCAGCCACGAAACCGCGGCAAACGGGAAAGACAGATAAAGCAATCCTTCAAGCAGGAAAAAATTTGCCTGTATCTTCGGCAGAAGCCGTGCCAAATTCAAAGGCAGGCTGGCCAACAACGTTGCCAAAATGAGCCAAATCGCGCAAATCGCCATCAGCAGCAAACTTAACGCCAAAATTTTGCCCAAAATCGCGGCCGGTATCAGGCGCGCATTTTTGACCGCGGTAAACGTCGACGATGACTTTGCTTCGTGTGCCATAAGATATTCTATGAGATCAACAGCAAATAAACTCCGCGCCAGACACAAAGTATGATCGCTGGGATCAGCCCGATCCAAAAAACGAAAGCCAGCAACCCCAGAACCGCGGCTGCCAGCTCCGCCGCAACTCCCGCGACAATAAACATCAGCCGGACAATCGCTCCCAAAATCCGCGATATGAAGTTTCCAAACGCCGTTGAGAGCATATCGCCAAAATCCAAGCCGCGCTTCTCGCGGGTGAACGTTAACCCCTTCCAGGGCGCAAACAGGTCGCGCACCAAATCCCCCAAAACAAAAAATTTGGCGAAAAACCAAACATAATTCCCCCAGATCTTTTTGATCTTGGCAGGAACCTCGAAAACATACCATTCAACGAATAAGTCAATCATAGAATCATTTAATCACGCAAACCATTTAATCACATAACCTTAGAATAAATTCATGGTTTTCATGATTACATGATTACATGATTACATGACTTTGTGATTACTTTATTTTACCAAAGAAATTTTCAACTTCATAGTGTTGAAAACAAAAATGCTCATCAATTACAAATATGCGATAGCTGTCTGCGAATTGACATCTTCGCACACAATAAAAAAAGTCATTGGTTCTTAAGCCAATGATTTTATAAACTCTTCTATGAATTTAGCGGTAAGATTTGCCATATATTCACTATCTTCTTGTTTCAACGCTGGCGTAACTAATTGATCTCCTTGACCACGCGAGGAAAGGACAACATCTCGAGTCACCGCGTAATCTATTCCCAGTTGCTCTACGGATTCAATTTCCATCAATAGCCTTAGATCGGCCGCTCCGCCAAGCATCAAAGATATAATTTCCGCTTGTTGCACTAAGTCGCTGCATTCATTTTGGCAAACCTGAACAATCTTTTGGTAATCACCAATCGATTTTTCTCGCCTGAAAGCAAGTAAAAAAATATAATAAAAACCGTGATTATTCGTTGAAATGACCCATTTTTAAGAGGAATTGCTTTGTTTTCCTTACTGCATATTTTTACCGATAACTTCTCAAAGAACTCTTTCACCTAAAATCGCCTCTTTTTATTTTTATCATATAATAAATTAAAATCAACACTGCTCTCGTCGAATTCAAGATTCGCAGGAGTCTTGCTCCTGAGAGCTAAGCTGGCTATTCGCCGACAAACCGGCAGCGGGAGATCTTGGACATCTCCCAAGTCAGCGCGCGCAGGTCGTCTTTGGTCATTTTGTGGACATCGTTGTGGCCTGTCGCTCCCGCCATCATTTTTATCTCCTCGGTGCAGTGCTTGATGAAATCAGCCACATTCTGCGCCGCGACATCAACATCGAGATTTTTGCGCAACGCCTCATCCTGCGTTGCCACGCCCTTTGGGCATTTCCCCATGTAACACAGATTGCAACCCACGCATCCCATTGCCGCCATCATCGCCGAACCCATAAATACGGCGTCGGCTCCCAAGGCCAAAGCCTTAGCGATGCTTCCGCCCTCAAAAAATCCGCCGGCGATCCACAATTCCTGCTCGGCCGCCAGCATATCCAGCGTTTCCCGCGCTTTTACCAACGCCGGCATTGTCGGGATGCCCATTTCTTCAAGCATCACCACCGGAGCCGCGGCCGTGCCACCGCCAATCCCGTCCAGCGCGATCACGTCCGGATTTGCCGCCACAGCGATCCGCACGTCCTTTTCCACATCAGAAGCGCCCATCTTTATTACAATAGGACAGCCCCCGCTGACTTCGCGCAGCCAGTCAACCTTTTTTTTCAGATCTTCGACAGTTGCAATGTCTTTATGATAAGCCGGTGAGTGGATGTCCTGCCCCAGCGGCATACGCCGGACTTTAGCGATTTCTTCAGTCACCTTTTCCTTGGGCAATAAACCTCCCTGACCGCCTTTAGCACCTTGTCCGATCTTTATTTCAATAATATCGGCCTTCTTTAAAATTTCTTCATCAATGCCAAACCGGCCGGTGCTGTACTGGATGACCAGCCGCTTGGCGGCCTGGCGTTCTTCAGGCAGCATCCCGCCTTCACCGGTATTGGCGACAGTACCCGCGATCGTTGACGCTTTGGCCAAAGTTATCTTTGCCTCTTTTGATAGCGCCCCAAACGACATTGCCGCGATCAATATCGGCGTTTGCAATTCAACCGGTTTTTTACTCCGTTTGCCGACAATGGTTTTAGCCTCAATAGTTTCTTTAAAGTAATCGACCGGACGCTTGGCCAGCTGTCCGGGCAAAAATACCAGGTCGGAAAAACTGATCTTATCGAATTTGCTCGACCGGCCGCCCGAAACGGGCACGCCTTTGATCCTGTCCTGCACGATCTTTGTCCAATTATTCATGAATTATGTATTATTTATATCTTTTGATATTAATCCCCAAAACCCTTCATGTCAAAAAAAGCGCCTTTGTAAAATAAAAGGAGACGGAGGGTAGCATACACATTGTGTGCATACTACACTCCGAGGCGATGATTTACGCCCATTATATGTTTGAGTGTCTAGCGATTCTCTGCAGTACTTTAAGCTTTTACGGGGAAGTCCGCATGGTTTGAGGTCCCAGAACTGTCCGAGAACCAAATCTGTACGGTGTTGCCCACGTTGTAGCCACGTGCAACTTTATCGACTTTGCTTCCAAAGATTGAAGCCACGCTGATTGTCATTATCCCGGTCTTCAACTGGCAGGGATGGTTGACTGCTGGCTCAACTATTCCTTGACTGTTAGTAACCTGACTAAAGAAGGTCACCATACCACCGCTCGTGGCTATGTCCATGTTCCCATCACTATATATCTTGTTTATCTGAGCTCCCTGGCATGCTCCTATTATGGCCATCGTAACGGCCATCAGTACGAATATTGCTTTCACTTTTGCACTTCCAGCTGGTTCTATGCGACTCCCGGTAATTGCCGTCTTGATGACTCAAAACTGGTCTGTGGAGACGCATGGGAAAAGCCATATTATTTAATCTGGCCTGTCCTATGCGTCCCCTTTTTTTGCTAGACATCTATTTTGTGTACTTTAATTAGTATAGCACACTACTATTTTTTTGTCAAGAGCTAGGGGCTATCAACAGTTATTAGCCCGTCCCATCAAAAAACATACCTTTAATTATCATTTTTGCTCTAAATCTGCAGCGTTTTTTTTAAAACTAAAAAGCGCCACTCAACGGGCGCCTTTTAAATTTTGTCTCTCTCAAAACTAATCAACTCATCACTCATCAACTAATTATCCTGCTTTTCGATCACGCCGTGGGGGCAGACGCTTTCGCCGCCAGCCTTCTCCACTTCCTCGGCGTCAATGACCTTGGCTTTGCCGTCGGTATCCTCGCCCATTCCCTTGGGACAATTGACGGTGCACACAAAACAGCCCAGGCACTTATCTTTGTTAACTTTATAGTTTGCCATATATTTTACAGCGGTCCGCTGTAATTTAAGTTTAACAGAACCCGGCCAAATGTAAAATAACAACTCAAGCCTTGCCCTGGTTTTTCACCTTATTGATCTTGGCTTCGGTCTCTTTTGTATCGCCAAGATAATAGTGCCTGATCGGCCGTAAATTACTATCCAGCTCGTAAACCAGGGGCACGCCTGTCGGAATGTTTAAATGGGAAATTTCTTCTTCGGAAATATTGTCCAGGTATTTTACGATCGCACGCAGGCTGTTGCCGTGCGCCGATACCAAAATTTTTTTCCCGGCCTTGATAGCGGGAGCGATATCGCTTTGCCAGAAGGCCACGGCGCGGACATAGGTATCGGCCAGTGATTCGGTTCTTGGCAATTTGTCTTTGGGAACGTCTTTGAAAATTTCCAGCGCGTTTTGGCTTGCGTATTGTTCGTCATCCATCTGGGGCGGCCGCACCGCATAACTCCGGCGCCAGGTATGGACCTGCTCTTCGCCATACTTTTGCGCCATCTCGGTCTTATTCAATCCCTGCAATGCCCCATAATGCCGTTCGTTTAACTGCCAGGCAAACCGCGTCTTAACATTTTCCAATCCAATTTTTTTGAGGACAATATCCGTCGTTTCGGTCGCGCGCTTCAAGATCGAGGTAAATACCAGGTCAAAGGCATAGCCATCTTTTTTTAAAACTTCCCCGGCCTTCTTTGCCTCGTTTATGCCCAAAGGCGACAAATCAACATCGGTCCATCCAGTGAACCGGTTTTCCTTGTTCCACAACGACTCACCATGCCTTAATAAAACTATTTTATACATGTAAAATAATTATATTGATGTACACAGCCACAGACCCGCGACACCTTTAACAATTAAATACAACAAAATCAAAAAAATGCCCACCCCCAATATTTTATCAACCTTTTTTTGGCGTTTCCGCGTTTAATGCGTAAAATGTAAAAAATTATCGGAACGAAGAAAAGCCCTGCGCCGATCACAAGCATAGCCAGCCCCAAATAATTTGCTGCCGTTGCCTCGCCAGAACCCGATACGGTGCATGCAAAGCTTGTTTGCGCGGCCGTCAGACCTATGCCGACTACGTAAAATAAATATATATTTTTTATTTGAAGTTTCGTCCGGCGTGGTATGGACCACGCCTGCCGACCAGATGATGTTTCCTCTGGACTCCTCATTAATTTTGTTCCACGGGTAAACCCGTGGTCTAAAATTAATAAATATTTTAAATTTGTTTTCATGCGATTTCTTCTTCGATCCGGCTCAAGCGGTTGTATTTGGCCAGGCGTTCGCCACAGACAGGCACCGGTTTTTTTGCTTTTCCAAAGAGACAATAACACAATCTTGCGCGTAATAACATCATTTCCCATTTTTAGTATCGTTCGATGATTTCTTATTGATAATACGTTTACTATATCTGTAAATCGGCGCGAAAAGACCCGGTAGAGACAATAAGATCGTAATCCCAAAAATCCAGTTGATTATAGCGGTTAGTGTGTCTGTAACACTTGCCACCGGCATATTATCACTTTGGGCATTCGCCATCCCCGCAATCGCCAAGCCAATGGCGATGAATGAAAATGTAAATTGACTTTTGGGCATAAATTTCATCTTAATAAGCCTTCGGTCATGCCAACCATTCCTTTTATTAATAAAGCTGACAGGATCATCAAAATCGATAAGCGGAAAGAAAACTTGTCGCCGCCGGAAATTATGTGAAAAAGATAGGATACTATGGGCAAGAGCAACAAATAGAGCAAACCCAGCAGGAAAAAATTAGAATTAGATACAAATGAAACTATTGCCAATAAAGGCAATCCAAAAAGAAAAATACCCAGCCATTTGTGTCTGCCGCCGCGTTTGATGTACCACGAATAAACAATAATCGGCAAAGAAAAATAACTAAAAGCAGCCAGTGCAAGAAGTATAATCGCCAACGTGCTTAACAGATCGCCAAGAATCGGATTCGTCGGTGCCTGATCGGAATATTGAACAAATGCAAAAGCAATCGGTGCGAATATCAAACTGATGCCAGTCGCGTAAAGCAAATATTTTATATTGATTTTCATACTATTTCTTCCTCAATCTTGGCCAAACGATTGTACTTTGCCAGGCGCTCGCCTCTGGCCGGCGCGCCGGTCTTGATGTAATCCGAGGCGATGCCCACGGCGAAATCGGCGATAAAATCGTCGTTGGTCTCGCCCGAACGGTGCGATACCACGGTCTTCCAACCATAAGATTTGGCCAGCCGGGCCGCTTCCATCGCGCGCGTCAGCGTGCCGATCTGGTTGATCTTAATGATTGTTGCGTTGCAGGCTTTTTTCTCGCGCGCCTCTTTAATGCGATCCGGATTGGTTACCAGCAGGTCGTCGCCGATCATCATGCCGGTAAAAGAAAAACCCTGCCAGCTTGGCCAATCGTCTTCCGCGAACGGGTCCTCCAGGCCGATGATATTGGTAAATTGCGACAATGTCTGGGTATAAAAATCCGCCAGGGAATGGCCGTCAAAACTGCCAACGTGCATATTGTATTTTCCATCTTCGAAAAACTGGCTGGCCGCCACATCCAAAATGAATTTTATCGGCATCGTTGTTTGTGATGCCACCACCGCCTCGGAAATACATTCCAGCGCCTCTTTTGGCGATTCCATCGGCGGCGCAAATCCGCCCTCGTCGCCCAGATTGCCGGCTGCCCGTCCATATTTTTGGATCAAACTCTTTTTTAACTGGTGGTAGATCTCGCAAGTCGCGCGCAAATTGTCGCTAAATTTATCCGATTGCGGCACGATCATAAATTCCTGCACGTCCAGGTTGCTGCCCGCGTGTGCCCCGCCGTTAATGATATTAAAACATGCTTTGGGCAAAGCCGGCGAATTATTTTTAAAAAGCTGGGCAATGTGGCGGTAGAGCGGGATTTTGGAATCGGCGGCGGCCGCGCGCGCCACGGCCAGAGAGACGCCGCAGGTGGCGTTGGCTCCCAAGCGGCCCAAATTCGTCGTGCCGTCAATCTCGATCATTTTTGCGTCGACCGCCGCCTGGTCGCGCGCATCCATCCCAACGATCTGCGGGCTGATCACCCCGTTAACATTTTCAACGGCTTTCAAAACCCCCAAGCCGTTAAACCGGCTGATATTGCCGTCCCGCAATTCAACCGCCTCATGCTGGCCCGTCGACGCCCCCGAGGGTACGCCGGCGACATAAGCTCCGCCCCCGGTAACAACGGTTACCTCCAACGTCGGGTTCCCGCGTGAATCAATGACCTCGCGCGCACTAACTTTTTTTATTTTTGAATTGGAAAACATAAAAATATGATTAATTACTTTGAATTACGAAATTAATCGCAGGCGAGCATTTTTGCGGTGCATTATTTTGCGCGGCGGCGCAAAATATTAAGCAAAGCTTGATCTCGCTTACGCTCAATTAGGTGATTTTCCAGCAGGAAAATTACCGTGCTCCGCAAAAATGTTTGCCAAGAGCTAATTTTGTAATTCAAAATACATTACAATTTATTTTTTAAATATTCCCTGATCGACAAAACCGCCTTGGCGCCTTCGCCGCAGGCAATGATTATCTGCTTGTATTTAATGTCGGAGACGTCGCCGGCCACAAATAAACCCGCGGTCTTGGTCGCGTTGGTTTCGTGGTTATAAATGATCTCTTGGCGGTCGTTGGTCTCAACCAAATTTTTTACGAATCCCGATGCCGGCACATAGCCGACTTTCACGAATATACCGTCAACCGCCAGTTCAACTTGCTTGCCGTCTTCATCCTGATAAGTCAAACCCTTGACGAATTTGTCGCCATTAATGCTAGCGATCCTGGCTTTTGTCGTGACCTGGGCCTTGCCGGAATCCGCCAGCAGTTTCTGGTTGGCCGCGTCGGCCCGGATCGCATCTCCAGCCTCCAGCAGGTAAATCTTTTTGGCAAAACGGGCGCAAAAGATCGCCGCCTCGAAAGCGGCATTGCCGCCGCCAATAACCGCCACGGTCCGACCCGTAAACAGCGGTGCGTCGCAGGTAGCGCAGTAGCAAACCCCCTTGCCCAAAAATTCGTCCTCGCCGGGCACGTTTAAATGACGCGGATCCGATCCAGTGGCCACCAAGACCGCCCTGGATTCAAACCCGCCTTCGACAGTAGCGACATTAAAGATTTCTCCCTCCTTGGTGACGCTTTCAACCCCGGTTTGCGCGATCTGGATTCCCAGGGATTTGGCGTGGTCGCGAAACTTGGCAATCAGGTCGGCGGCCGCAATCTGGCCCATGCCCGGATAATTTTCGATCTCTACTTCTTTTTTGGCCATCTGTCCGCCAAATTCTTTGGTGATAAGCTTGGTTTTCAGTCCCTGCCGGATCGCGTAAATTGCGGCCGTCAGCCCCGCCGGCCCGCCCCCGATAATAATTAGGTCGTACATAGAATAATTATGGATATTAGTTGATTATTTAATTATTAACATTTTTGAAATAAAAAAAGAAGCCTCAGTTTTGGCCTCGGCCTCGGCGCCATCTTATTAAAGTTCCAGAAGGTCCTTCATCATATTTGCGGAATCTTGGGCGCTTGTCGCATATGTCATGTTGGCTATGTCGGTGATATTTGCAGGCGTCCCTATCGAGCTCTCGGCAGGAGTAAAGAAATTGCAACCAGTATTAGTACGGATACACTCTGAACCATGCATTTTGGCAATAAGCTCAATTATACCAACATTATTCCGCAGTCTTGTTTTGAGAATGATTCCGCCCGGCGGGCAAACAATCTCCCTTATGAATTCTCTGCTGTATATGAGCCCGTTATCGGGGAAATCGCATTCTAGGATTCTAGTAAATATTCCCGACACAAGAAGGTGACGCCATATCTTTTGATACGCCCAAGACGCATAACTTAAGTTGTGCAAGATCTTTGCAACAGTCAATTCACCAACCCTCATAGAAAGACAAACGTATTTAGTGTCTCCTATAAAATATTCCTGGGTCGTGAAACCAAAATCTTCCATTGCAAATGCTCCGTTGATTTGGCTTACTTGTTGTAATTTTTTGACGCCACATACCCTCCTTTCCCTTTCTTCGGCATTGCCCATGTTTAGGACGGAAACGCCTAAATATTTTCCATCTCCAGATGAAAAAGCGATCAGGTTCATCTCATCCAAGAACATCCTCTCGCCTCTTTAGTTGACAAAGCAACTTTATATTCTTTATCATTATTATTCATTTTTTATGGAATTTTACAATACGGCCCGCTAAACTATAACGCCGCAGTCGGGTTGACTGCGGCGGAATTACACGTTTAAATCTTATTTTTGGTTTTTAATGCCCAGCTTTTCTTCCAAGGCTTGAACCCGGCTTTGAAGATCAACGATCTCAAATCGATAAGCGACATTCGCAAGGCGCAATTCAATCCTCTCTTGCCCTTCTTTTAATATATCGACGTCTGCCTTCAATTTGCCAAGATCAATACTCAAATTCGCTATTTTTTTTGATAACCCGCCCTCCAAATCAACAAACCCTTTTTGAACCATTATCGCCAAATCGTCAATTGTTATTTTTTTTGAAGTCATGAAATTTTGTTGTATTTCCAGTATATTCGGGGGCAAGCGACTCGTCAAGAATCAGTTTTTCTTGGGGTGTTTGCGCAAAAACGCGGGGATTTCCCAGGCTTTTTCTTTTTCCAGCATTTCTTTTTCCTCGCGCTCCACTTCCTTGCGCACCTCAATGGCGTTCTTGCGCAGGGCAATGGCTTTTTCCTCCTCCGACACCGGCGTTTCTATTTTTATCGTTTCGTCGTCGGCTTTCGGGCTCGCTTGTGGTGCGACCGCCTTAACGGTTTCCAAAGCGGGGCGCGGCCTTTGTTTAATTTTTATTTTCGATCTTTTCGGTTTCTTGACATTGTTCTTCTTGGGCGCGCTTTTTTGCTTTTTTGGCGCCGGTTTTTTGGCCGCCGGCTTCTTGGGGGCCACCGGTTTTGGGGTTGCCGGTTTTTTTTCTTCTTTTTGCTCCGATGAAACAGCAGGTTCCTGCCCGCTGGCAACGCAACCGGTCGCCAAAACCGTGACTTTGACGCCATCAAATGTCTGGTCGGCCTGGGAAACCCCCAGGATTATCTTGGCTTCCTTGTGAATGCGCTTGTTGACGCCAGTCAGGATCTTGTTGACCTCCGACAGCCTCAATTCCTTGGGCCCGGAAATATTGATCAGCAAACCGCGGGCCTTATCGATTGAATAGGGATACAGCTGCGAGGCAAAAGCGTTGTCAAACGACTCGATATCGGGATTTTCCCCTTTGTGGAATTCGGTGGTATTCAAAAACGCCAGCTTTCCCTGTCCCGAAAGGATCGTGCGGACGTCGGCAAAATCAATATTGATCATCCCCGGCTCATAGATCATCTCGATCAACCCTTCCAGGTTATTGGAAAGATTGTCATTGATAAACGACATCGTCTTGGTAAACGGGGTTGTTTTTGGCACCACCTGGAAGACGCGTTCGTTGGGCAAGATCGTTAGAGCGCTCAAATACGGCCGCGTGCGTTCCAAGGCCGTGCGGGCGATCTCGTCTTTTTTGGCACCTTCAAAATCAAAGGGCATCGAAAAAATTCCATAGGTAAGATTGCCCAGCGACTTTGATATCTGCGCGAATATCGGCGCCGCGCCCGAACCCGCGCCGCCGCCAAGAGAAGCCACCAGGATCACCAAGTCATTGCCCTCCAAAAGTTTTTTTATTTTTTCACGGTCTTCACGCGCCGCCTCCTCGGCCAAGGCCGGGTCCATCCCGGTCCCCAAACCCTTGGTGAATTTCTGGCCAAACTGAAAAGTGGCCACGCCCTCGCCGGTCTGCGCCAAAGCCTGGTAATCGGTATTGACGATGCAAAACGAGGCTTTCTTTATTCTCCTGGCGATCCCGGCAACGATATTTGAGCCGCCGCCGCCCAGCCCAACGATCTTGATCTTGGTTTTTCTGATATCAAACTCGGGCTCATCGGCAGATCTAGCCGGCGGCGCAAATACCAGCGGGTCGATTGCCGGTGTAGTTTTTCCGGAATTTTTTTGCGCGACAACCGGATTTTTCGGCGGTTTTGAGGCCGCCGGTCTGGGTTTTCTTTTTGGTATTGGTTTTTTTGACGAATGCTTTGCCGCCATATGTCTTGTTTACTTTTACTTTACAGTAGCATAAACTTTCCCCTGCCTCAATCAAAACTTTGCCCCCGCGTTTGCGGAGGCAAGTTGCTATTCACAGCGTTTTTTTTGGATACCTTCCTCGATATCAATCCAATCCTTGTATTTTTTTTCAATCTGGGATTTTTCGCCGCTGATCCGCTTATGCTTTTCCTCCAGGCTGGACGGAATGGGACGCTTGTTCTTTGTCAGAAAATCGTAGATCGCTTCGGCCAGCGCGTCGGCGGCCAGAACCGAACAATGCAGCTTGATTGGCGGCAAACCGCCCAGTTCCTTGACGATCGATCCCTTGTCGATGGCCAGCGCCTCTTCCAGGGTCAGGCCGGTCGCCATATCGGTGATCACGCTGGACGTGGCAATGGCGGCCACACAACCGAAAGTCTCGAATTTGATTTCTTTGATGATCTCTTTTTTGTTTTTGGCGCCCACGCGGATATAGAGCCACATAACGTCGCCGCAAACCGTGTTGCCCACCTTGCCCACGCCATCGGGATCCTCCATCCTGCCGTAGTTATGGGGTTTCTGGAAATG
>Ga0182021_10003272_pt1 | contig 19059 bp, 18 predicted proteins | sample 612E3MmetaG_FD_120493 | JGI IMG/M metagenome (GOLD analysis project Ga0182021, IMG submission 120493) | Permafrost microbial communities from Stordalen Mire, Sweden - 612E3M metaG (Illumina Assembly) | ecosystem: Environmental > Terrestrial > Soil > Wetlands > Permafrost | place: Sweden... | reverse complement strand
GCTTCGCCGCCGGCTTGCTCATCGGCGACGAGCTTGGCGTTCTTCCCTGAGTCCAAGCAGTCTTGGAACTTCTTCTGGTCAACGCCGACCTCTTTGGCCAAGGGGCCGAGAGCGGTCAAAGCAAAACCAGTGCCATTCGAAGTGGTGCGTGAATAAATCGCGTCGGTGAACTTCCAGAATGCATCGTTACCGCCAAGTTGGGCAACGCACTCGGCCGCTTCGGCTTCTTTTTCGGCGTTTTGGTGGAACGACAATGGGAAGTAGCGATAGATCCAAGCGACATCGGTGCCGTAGGCCTTTACCACGTCCTGCATGGTCGTATGAAACTGCTTGCAGTACGGACATTCATAATCCGAATATTCGACCATGGCAACCTTGGCCTTGGTTAGGTCGCCGCGAACATGATCATCTTTGGTGATCGGCGGCAACTGGTCGAGTTTGTTAGCGGGCGCGTTGGTGTTGGCGTTCCCGTTGGTGTTCGCGGCAACCGGCTTTTTTGCGCCAAAAACGCCGCCGCCATTGCCACCAAAACTCAACTTGCTCAAATCCGTACCACCAATAAGCAATAAAATGAAGCCAATCGTGGCAAAAGCCATAATGCCGGCGACCAAGCCGGAAAAAAAGGCGGTTTTTGCGGGAATGGCGTCAAAAACGCTTTTTTCTGCCTTAACCGAAACGACCGTCGTCGATTGAATAACCGGTTCGTTTATTTTTTCTTCGGACATAATTATGGTTATTACTTAATGCTTAAGACATTGGTAAGGTATTTTCAGGCTTTATCGTTTAATTGTCAAACGCTTTATCCGCAGGGCGTTCGTTACCACTGAAACGGAAGAAAAGGCCATGGCCGCGCCGGCGATCATCGGGTTGAGTAAACCCAGAGCGGCGACCGGAATGGCAATGGCGTTATAGAAGAACGCCCAAAACAAATTCTGTCGGATCGTGCCAAAGGTCTTCTTGGCCAACGCAAGCGCGTACACAACCTTGCTTGGGCCGCCGGCAACCAGCACCATGTCCCCCGCTTCAATGGCAATGTCTGAACCCGTGCCGATCGCGATTCCCAAATTCGACTGAACAAGAGCCGGGGCGTCGTTTATTCCATCACCGACAAAGACGACCGACCGTCCGGCTTCTTGCAGTTTTTTTATCGCGGCGGCTTTCTCGCCCGGAAGCACACCCGCGATAACATCGTCTATTCCCAGCTCGTCGGCCACAGCGCGAGCCGTTCGTTCGTTGTCGCCGGTGATCATGATAATTCCAATTCTCTGTTTTTTAAGTTCGATAATAGCGCCTTTGGCGTCCGGCTTTGGCGCATCGGCAATAGCAATGACGCCTTGAACCATTCCATCGACGCTGACGCGGACGGCGGTTTTTCCTTCCATTTCAAACTTCTTAATATCGGCCAAACGCTCGTCGGCACCGAGGACGATCTTTCCGTTGCCGATTGCGACCTTGCGCCCGTTGACCGTGGCGCGCACCCCAGAACCGGCAACCGCGACAAACTCCGAAGCTTTTGGCACTTGAATTTTATTTTGCAGAGCATAAGCGACGATTGCGCGCGATAACGGATGTTCCGAGCCGGCTTCGGCGGCGGCGGCGAGTAAAAGCATTTCACCCTTACCCATCGAAGCGCAAGCCAAAATGTCCGTTACGACCGGCTTGCCGAGCGTCAGCGTTCCGGTCTTGTCAAAGACAACCGTGTCGATATGCCGCGCTTGTTGAAAGGCGGCGCCGTTTTTAATGAGAACGCCGTTCTTTGCCCCTTCGCCGGTACCGACCAGCACGGCGGTCGGGGTGGCAAGCCCCAGCGCGCACGGACAAGCCACGACCATGACGGCGACCGCCGCCGTCATGGCGGCGGCGGTATTTTTCGTCGCAAAGAACCACGCCAAGAAAACCGCAACGGCAATTACGATGACCGCCGGCACGAAGACGCCGGAAACGCGATCGACCAAGTGTTCGATCGGCGCTTTTTTGGCGAGCGTGTCCTGAACCAGCCGCGTTATCTGCGCAAGCGTTGATTCGTTCGCCGGACGCTCGACCGTGATCGTCAAAACGCCGTTCATGTTCATTGTCGCGCCATAAACCAAATCGTTTGGCGCCTTGTCGATCGGCGCGCTTTCGCCGGTCAGCATTGATTCATCGACCGATGAACCGCCGTGAATCACGCGGCCGTCGAGCGGGATTTTCTCGCCGGGTTTGACGAGCAAAACATCGCCCGCCTTGACCGCTTCGATTGCGACCATTTCTTCCTTGCCGTTAGCAAGGCGCCGCGCTTCTTTGGCCGCGAGCCCCATGAGTTTTGCCACGGCCGAGGAAGTCTGCCCGCGGCTTTTTTCTTCCAAGTAGCGTCCCAGCAAAATAAGCGCCGTTACGGTTGAACCGACCTCGAAGTAGGCCATGCCGCCGCCGGATGCAATCGACCAAACGCTGTAAACAAAAGCCGTGAGCGTGCCGATTGAGACCAGCGTGTCCATATCCGCCGCAAAACGGCGGGCGCGGCGCAACATGCCAAAATGGAACTGTCGGCCGTACCAAAAAATAACAATGGCGGACAAAACGAATTCGATCCAATCGGTCGCGGCGTAACCGTATATCGCGCCGGGAATATTTAAGCCGAACATGGCGATAACCAAAACCGGAACGGAAAGAACGATCGCGCCCGTCGCCGTTTCTCGGGCGTTGCCGCCGACGGATGCCGCGTGATCGTGGCGAGTCATGTCATCGTCCGAAACAACGGCATATCCTTCTTTTTTAATGGCGTCATGAAGGCCTCCGACGCCCGCCGAATTTGGATCAAATTCAACCGTCGCCGCTTCGGTGGCGTAATTTACCGTCGCATGATTAACGCCCGGCACTTTCTTGAGAGAACTTTCGATTCGCAAAGCGCAAGACGCGCAATGCATGCCGCCGATGGGGATAGTAATTTTTTCCATATTATGATCTCACGATAATCTGTCCGCGATACATGCCCATCGGACAGCTGAATTGATAAGTCCCCGGTTCGGCGGGAGCGGTGAATTCGATTACGTTTTCTCCGGCGGCCAAGGTTTTGTTAATTCCGAGCGACCGCGAAACGATCCCCATTTGGCAGCCCGAGGCATTGGTCGCGTCAACGGTCCAGCGCGTCGGTTCCCCGGCGCGAAGCGTGAACGAATCGGGCGAATAGCCGCTCGGACCGATCGACATGGCAATCGTCTGCGTTTGCCCGTCGTCGGAGGCGGCGCTCGCAGACTCAAGCGCATCGCCGCCATTATATGAAAGAACGGGCAAGCCCATTAAGCTATAACCGTTGCCAAAGTTGATAATGCCGAGGACAATAACCGCCGCGCCGGCCAGGCGAAAGAAGAACCGCCCCGACTTCCCTTTCCACGAACCGGCAAAGACGCCCAATGCGACAAGCGACGGAACGGTGCCAAGGGCAAAGGCGCCCATAACGAGCGCGCCGACGGAGAAACTTCCGGAGGAGAGCGCATAAAGTTGAAGCGCTTGGGTAAAGCCGCAAGGCAGAAAAAACGTTCCCGCCCCGATGACCATCGGGGCGGCCGGATGCATCGACGAATCGGCGTTCATGACGCGGCGCGAAATAAAAGCGGGCATGGTCGGCGTCAGTTTTTTTATCCATTTCGGCAACAGCTTAAGCATGTCGAGCCCGAGCGCCAGCATAACCAAGGCGGCGACGACCGTGATCGCGCCGGAAGCGAACGGCGAAACGGAAAGGGTTTTGCCGATTATCCCGATCAACCCGCCGAAAACGGCGTAAGAAACAACGCGACCGGAAACGAATAACAGGATGGGGGCAAGTCGCGAGCCAAAACGGCCGGTTTTGATCTTTTGTTCGTTGAATTTTGCCGCGGTTGCCAAAAGCAAGCCGCCGGAAACGGCCATGCACGACGATGAAGCGGCGACAAGTCCGATCACGAAAGCCGAAAAGAAACCGACCGAACCGCTAACGGCGAAATTTGAATGGAATAAGCCGAGCCGCGAGAGAAGCAGACCGAGCATCAGCACCAAGGCGAACAAGCCGATGAGCGCAAAAAACGAAGGCCGGCGTTCGCCTGACGGCGCGGCGTTTGAATTATTTGTGCATTGCATATATGCCAACAGCGTTAAGAACAAGGACGAACCCTTATTCGCGCTATCGCAACATGACAATTGTTTTCATCAAATACCTGTGCCGGTCTTTCTGAGGCTGACCGATAGGTCCTATAGGACCTATCGGTCCTATAGAAATTTCAAGCGAAAAAATAACGAGCGCAACGCAAACCGCAAACGCGAACAAAAATCCGACGGCGGGCGCGCCAGTATCGCCGTGCGTGAGACAAACCGTGAAGCAAGTCGGCGACATGCCGCCATCATTCATGACGCCGCTCGCCATTTCCGCCACATGCCAAGATATCGCGAGCGCGCTCGCGAGCGAAATGACGATCAAAATTTTAATCAATGCTTTTTGCATTTTATGAATTCTTGGCCAGTTTGTTATAAATCCACGAGAGAATTGAGCCGGACAAATAGCCAACCGAAAACATCCAAACAACACCGACGATCCCCCCGGCCAAAGTCAAGGTGTAGCCGGGAAATAGAGCTTCAAAGTTCATTTCTACCTCAATGCCGTAGCCGGTGTAAGCGCAGAGGATGGTGTAAGCGGCGATCAAAAGACCGCCGAAGATGCCCAGAGAAAGTCCGGCGGCCGTCGGCTCGATAATGGCATAACCGTCTTCGCTCACATGGTGTTTGAAGAATGCAAAAAACTTTTTCATAGGTTCTTATACTCTTACGAATCACGAATCTTTTACGAATTTACGAATAGCACGAACGCGCAAACTTTTCCTGCGCATATTCGTAATTTCGTAACAGATTCGTAAATTCGTAAGATTATTTTTTAGATGTCCAATAGACCCGAACCGGACGATCTTCTTCGGAAAAACGGATCGAAAGCGCGCCGCCTTTGTGCGAACGGTCGATTTCTTTACCGATCGCTTCCGCCAGCTGGCCGCTCGTCGTCGTGATGCGTACCGTTCGACCCTTGTCCTCGATCTTGATCACTTGAGATTCGGGATTGCGCTCAAGTGCGCGAGCGGCGACATTCTTGGCCGTGCGCACAACCTCCAATTTGAGGTTGGGATCGCTGAATCCGGAAAGCGTCACCTCGCCCTCATACCCAAATTCCGAACCTTGACGCCCGGCGCCGAGCGAGCGGCAGGCAAAACACAGTTCATCGGTTAATTTATGTCCGACCGGCAAAACCTTGGTGGCGTGCGACCAGCTGTGCCAATGCTTATCAAAATAGATCGCATGGCATTTCGGACATATAGCGATGGACGTCTTGGCTCGAACTTCTTTATTCCACCAGTGCGGGACGCGGATCTCAAGGTTTCTGGCTTTTTGACTCCGTCGAGCGGCTGCAAAATTGGGATTGTATTTATGGGGCATACAGCTAGCTTTTTGCTTTCTCAAACGCTTCGGCCACATCTAGCAAGAACAAATCCTCATCGCGGGGCGCGGCGAGCTGGAGGCCGACCGGCATGCCGTCGGCTTCGCCGCATGGGAGCGAGATTGAAGGAATGCCAACGAGGTTGGCGTTGATCGTGAAAATATCGGAAAGGTACATGGCAAGCGGGTCATCGACTTTTTCGCCCAATGGCCAAGCGACCGTCGGCGAAGTCGGCGAAACAATAATATCGACGGATTGCCAGGCGTCATTAAAGTCTTTGACGATAAGCCCGCGCACTTTTTGCGCTTGGCGGTAATACGCGTCATAATAGCCGGCGGAAAGCACGTAGGTGCCGACAAGGATACGGCGTTGCGGTTCCGGACCAAAGGCTGAACGGCTTTTGGTATAACCGTCGATAAGCGACGAAGCGCCCGCCATTTGCGAAGCCGGATAGCGCACGCCGTCGAAGCGCGACAGGTTGGTGGAAACTTCGGCCGGCATGATGACATAGTACGCGGCCAAACCATGTTCGGCATTGGGCAGTGATATATCGACGATCTCGGCGCCCAATTCTTTAAGCTTGGCAATGCCTTTTTGCACGCACCCCTCGACATCGGCGTCTAACCCGGGCAAAAAATATTCCCGCGGCACGCCGACTTTCACGCCTTTTAACGAACCATCCGTCGCAAGTTTTTTTGATCCCCTGATATCGTGCGAGGTCGCGTCATGCGCGTCAGCGCCGCGAATCGCGTTAAAAACCGTACGCGCGTCGGAAACCGAATTGGCGAGCGGGCCGATCACGTCAAGCGACGAAGCCATGCTCATCAGACCGTAGCGCGAAACCGAACCGTAAGTCGGCTTAAAGCCGACGCAGCCGCAAAGCGAAGCCGGTTGGCGGATTGAGCCGCCGGTGTCCGACCCGAGCGCGACATGGCAGAGTCCGGCCGCAACCGCCGCCGCCGAGCCGCCGGACGAGCCGCCGGGCACGCACGAAGTGTCTTTCGGGTTCTTGGTCGGTCCGTAAGCCGAATTTTCGGTTGACGAACCCATGGCGAATTCGTCCATGTTGGTTTTTCCGACCATGATCGCGCCGGATACGAGCAACTTCTCCACCGCCGTGCCGGTATAAGGCGCAACATAGCCTTCAAGCATCTTCGAAGCCGAGCCGGTTCGCGTGCCAAAAACAAGCAAGTTGTCTTTGACGCCGACAAAAATTCCTTCAAGCGGCCGCGCCGTTCCCGTCTCATACGCGGCCGTCGCGCGTTTTGCCGCCGCCTTAATTTCGTCGCCGTAAACGCGCAGATACGCGTTCAGGTCGGGGTTTTCTTTTTCCAAGCGCGACAAAAGCTCGGCCGCCACGGCGGTCGGCGTTAATTTTTTTTCGCGATAAGCCGCGAGTGTTGTTTTGATGTCGGGAAAGATGTCGGCCATATTATTTTTCCATGATGCCCAAAACTTTATTAAGGTCGGCCTCGGAGGTCGGAAATGATTTGACAACGGCGTCGCGTTCGGCTTTTGAGGCGGTTTTAACTTCATCGACGCGAAAGGCGTTTAGAAAATCAACGCCACCGTGCACTTCTTTTGCCGACGAGGTATCGAGCTTGGAAAGCGAAGCGACATAGCCCAAAATTTCCTCCATATCTTTCTGACGCGCGGCAATCAAATTTTCGTCCAAAGGCAAACGGGCCAAGGCGAACAGTTTTTTGATCTCTTCGGTGGTGATTTGAGACATATTCATTTTTGAATGATACCCAAAAACTCCTTTTCATTCAAGACCTTAACTCCGAGCTTGCGCGCTTTGTCCAATTTATCGCCGGCGCCGGGGCCGGCGACGACGTAGGTGGTTTTTTTGGAAACCGTTTCCGAGGCTTTGCCGCCTTGGCTACGCACCATCTCTTTTGCTTCGTCCCTGGACAGCGCTTCCAGCTCGCCGGTGAAAACAAAAATTTTTCCGGTGAGCGCGCCGGCTACGGCTTTAGGCGCGGCTTTGACTTCAATGTGCTTAAGCAGGTGATCCAAATATTTATCGTTCTTGGGATCGGCGAACCATTGAACGACGCTGTTGGCGATTACACCCCCCACTCCTTCGATCCCGGCCAATTCTTCGGCGGGTGCGGCGCGCAATTTGGCGAGCGTGCCGAAATGCGAGGCAATAGCGAACGCGGTCTCAACGCCGATATGTTCGATCCCCAAGGCGTAAAGAAACTTCGGCAAGGTCGTTTGTTTAGCTCCTTTGACCGCTTCGACGACGTTCGCGGCCGAGGTTTCGGCAAAACGTTCGAGCGGCAAAAGATCGCCGACCGTCAGTTCGTAAAGATCGGCCGGATCACGGATCAGGCCTTCGTTCATGAACGTTTCAATCGTCTTTTCGCCCAAGCCTTCGATGTTCATGGCCGTGCGCGAGACAAAATGCCCGATCGCCGCCGAATTCCTGGCAAAACAATTTTTGTTGGGGCATACAAGCGCAACGACGCCCGGCGTGCGCGCGAGTTCCGTGCCGCACATCGGGCATTGCTTTGGCGCATGGATCGTTTTTTCCCCGCCCGTCCGGAGGCGGGGCAAAACTTGCACGATCTTGGGAATGACGTCGCCGGCTTTTTCCAAAATGACCGTGTCCCCTATTTTAATGCCGAGCCGTTCGATCTCGTCTAAGTTATGCAAGGTCGCGTGGGTCACCGTCGTGCCGGCCACGCTGACCGGATCGACCACGGCCACGGGCGTCACCGTGCCCATCCGCCCCACGCCCCAAATTACCTCGCGCACGATCGTCGTCACTTGCTCGGCCGGAAATTTATAGGCAACGTGGCCGCGCGGCGTTTTACCGACCACGCCCAAGCGGTCAAATTGCGAATTCTCCATGACGACGATCACCGTGCCGTCGATCCAATAGTCGAGGCTGACGCGTTTTTTTTCGATCTCCCCGTAAAAAGCCTGAACCTCCTTAAGCGAGCGACACGGCGTTGAAAGCGGGTTTATGGGAATGCCGAGCAATTTGATGATCTCGTGGGCCAGTTCGTGGGTTTTTTCGCCCATATCGGTCGCGAGCGCGTAACCAAAGAATGAAAGGCGCCGGGAAGCGGTTATTTTCGAATCCAGTTGACGAATGGCGCCGGCCGCCGCGTTCCTCGGATTGGCGAAAAGCGGTTCGCCTCGCGCGGCTTGCAGTTCGTTGATCTCGTTAAAGACATGCTTGCGCATGTAGCACTCGCCGCGAATCTCGAGGCGACCGCCATTAAGCGCCGTCCGGAATTTCTTTTCATCAATGTTCTCCCCCGCCGCGCGAACGAATTTTTCGATTTCGTTTTCAGAGAGTTCGCGTAACTTGAGCGGAATCGCTTCAATCGTTTTCAAATTTTGAAACACATCCTCGCCTATTTTACCGTCGCCGCGGGTCGAACCTCCGACCAAAAAACCATTCTCGTAAACCAAAGAAACGGCCAGGCCGTCCATTTTCACTTCGGCATAATATTCTTCCGGCAGACGCGGAAGTATCTTCTGGTTGCGTTCATGCCAACTGGAAAGCTCGTCAAAACTAAAAACATCCTCCATGGAAAGCATCGGCGTTTCATGCTTCACTTTTTTAAATTCCGGTCGCGGCTCCCCTCCCACCCGTTGCGTTGGCGAGTCGCTGGTTATCAGTTCCGGGTGCGCCTGCTCCAAATCATAAAGTTCGTGCTTTAGCGAATCGAGCGCCGCGTCGGAAATTTCTTCGCGATCAAGGACATGATAAAGATAACGGTGGCGCTCCACCTCTTTTTTAAGCTTTTCTATTCTTGCTTTAGCCTCAACTTTTGTCATATATCTTACGAATATACGAATCCATTACGAAATTACAAATAGTTATGTAAACCATCAATTTTGCTTATTCGTATATTAGTAACAGATTCGTAATTTCGTAAGAGCATTGTTAGCATCCCGGCAAGAGGTTAGTCGGATCCTTGATGATCGAACACTCGCTGAAAACGCCGTAATTAAAAATGCCGGAAATCGGCGAAACGCGCGGCATGGCGAGGTCCATGATGCGCGCGGCGCCGCGAAAACTGCCGGTCGCGGTTATGTCAACGCGGCCGGGCATACTGCAAGGAATGCCGCCGTTGTCATAGGCGCAGCCCGTCACCGTCACGCGCGAAAGCGCGGCCGCGTTGCCCTGCACGTATCGAACATAAAGCCGGTACGCGAGTCCGGTCTGCGGATCGTTATTCGTGATCACATAGTTGGTTCCGGCCGTACAGAGGTAGCGCACTTCTTGAAAATTTCCGAGCGCCCAGGTTGTCGTGTTTACCGACTGGTAACCCAGTTCGATCCATTCGCTGCCGTCGCACGAATCAACGGTTATCTGAACCGATTCCCGCTTGCCGGAGTAGTCGCCGCCGGCGTTGTCCGGATCGTAAAAATCAAAACCTTGAGCCAGCCCTTTGGACAAAGGCCGAAAAACCAGCGAGCCGACCGTTGAGGAGGCGACCCTGGTCCACGAGGCGTTATTGAGCAAAACCTTGGAACCGGAAATCGCGGAAAGCGTGTCGGCGGAGTTTCGCACGCGATAAGCGCCTTGCTCCAAGGCGCTTTCGGCGGCGTAAGTGGCCACCACCGTCTCGTTGTTATTCTTGACCAGCGCCATTTCAAGAAACGCGATCGTACCGACGGAATAAGCGGCGATCAAAATGGTCGCCATAACCAAGAGGGCGAAGAGAAGCGTGGTGCCTTTTCGGGGTTGTTGGTTGTTGGTTGTTGGTTGTTGGTCAGCCATAATTATCGCTTATCGCAAATAAAGCCGCGGGGTGACGGTCGTTTGCAAAGCATACACCCATTGATCCGTCGTTCGCTTGGCCAAACCTCGGAATTGCACTGAAATGGTTACGATCGGCTGGTTGGAAGAAGAATAAGTTCCAAGAGTGGAGTTAAAGGAGAATGGGTCGGTGCTCGGCGTAATGTAAAACTGAAGATTGTCGATCTTAACGCCCTTGGGAGAGAGCGGCGACCAGTTTCCGCCGCCGTTGGTCGAAACATCGAGGCAGGGGAAGCTCGCGCCGTCGTTATAACAGTTGGCGTCGGTTGAATCGAGCCTGATATTGGCCGTGTCGCCGGTTTTTGGATTAATTAGGTCAAGCTCGGTTACCGGCATGGCGGGAAGGGTGCCACTGCCGCCGTTGTAGTTGGTCGAAGTATAATTGATGTTGGAAACGCGAACGGCGCGGGCGACGTCTTCGAGCGCGTTCCTGGCGTCGGCCTGAAGTTTGGCGCGCAAAACAATTTGTTGCCCGTATTGCAAACTTTGCGAATAAATATCGCTTAACGAAATCATCACCACGCTAAATAGCGTCATTGCGATGAGCAGTTCGACAATCGTGAAGCCGGCGCGGCGGCGATTGTATTTTTTACCTCCAATCATAAATGGTTTCAATGGCGGAAATGTTATGGCTAATTCCCTTGTCCAGCCACTGCACCGTCGAGGTTATCCGCACGCCGATTTTAATGTTTGAGCCGGTGCAGGACGAACCCGAAGTTACGGTCGTTTCCGTTGCGCCGTCGTAACAGATTGGGTCAAGTGTAACAAGACGGCTGTAGGGGGTCGCCACGGTTCCGGCCGGTTGCGGCACCGCCACCGTGCCTTGAGCCATCAGCCCGTTTGCGGTGTATTTGTAAACCTTGGCCAGAGCGTCGCCGATCGCATTCGGCGCGCCGCCCGCCGGATTGTTCACGAACGACCAAACGGAGGTGGCCGGATTAAACGCCAGAGCGAAAGTATAGTCGGTTCCCGTGTACAGGCCGGTGTCAAAAGCCAGATCGTTTATCCAATTGTCATTTCGTTTGGCCACGACAACCTCAATTCCTTCGCGCGCCAGGTCGGCGGCCACGGTGGCGTACTCGTTAGTGAGACGCGCGTTACCGGCCGAAATCGACATGGCCATGAGCGCGACAATGGCGGTAACAAGAATGGATATGGCAATAATAGACTCGATGAGTCCTTGGGAACGGCGAAAATTTTTTATTCTCTTATGGGTCATTGGACGCTGACAAGCCCGGTCATTTTTTGAATGACCACGGTCTTGGTTAAATTAGGCGTTACGCTCGCGTCTTTTAGGGTGATTGTCGTGTTGGTGCAGCTGGGCGCGCAAGCGACAAAGGGCGAGGCATTGGCCGAATCGTAAATGTAATTAAGATCATAAGCGCCCGCCACTTGCGCCGGGCTTACCGACGAGATCGTAATCCCCTTGGGCAAAGTAACAACCCCGCCGGGAATGGCTTCGCCCGCGACAAAATTTCCATAATCGGAATAATCGGCGCCAATCATATATTTTGTTTTCATGCCGTCGGTGTCAAACCGCACGCCATAGCGGGAAACATATTGACTGACGCAACCGGTCGGATAGCCCGCGTCGCAAGCCGAACCCGACCTGCAGACCAAATTGCCGGTCGAACAGATCATTTGCTTGGTATTGGAATAAGCCAGCCCTTGAGCTTGCTTAATTCGGGAAGCCATTTCGTTCCCCGCCGCCTGAAGGCGCTGGGCTTTGCCAATGCCGCGCAGATCAAGAACCATTTGCGCCGAAAGAATGGCGATAATTCCGCACGCCACGAGGAGCTCAATCAAGGTGTAGCCTTTTCTTTTGCGCAATTTAAAAAGCATACCAAAAGTAAGGAATAAAACCATGCGGCAGGAATAAAACCGCGGCCGCACCGACGGCAAGGAGCGGACCCATGGGCAAGGTGTCGGACAGTTTTTTCTTGCGGACGATCATGAGCGCAACCACGACCGCCAGCCCCAGCACGTACGCGGAAAAAAGCGCTGTAAACACCGAGGGCCAGCCGACCATCGCCCCGATCATGGCGCCGACCAAAATATCGCCGTCCCCCACCCAGTGTCCGGCCGAAACAACGTATTGAACGCCGAAAAATGCCGCGCCCACCCCGGCGGCCAGCAAGTACCACAGCCAGTCGTTTGGTTTCATGGCAATATTGATGAGCAGAGCGACCGCGCCGCCGGTAATGGAGAAAGAATCCGGGATTTCGCCGTATCGAGCGTCATAAACAAAGACAAGGACCAAGAAAACCAAAAAAACCATGAGCCGCGATGCCGCCATAAGCCCGGCCGGCGCCGACAAACATTCATATCCAATGCCGCAATAGCGATAATAGGCCGCCAGAAACAACGCGCCCAGGCCGGCCTCCAGCGCCAAATATTGCCAACTGAATTTTGCCTTGCAATAACGGCAACGGCCGCGGCGAATCAAAAAGCTCGCGATCGGGATAAGGTCAATCGGCCCCAATCGATGTTTACACGAAACACATTGAGATCGACCCGACACCATCGAGCCGCCGTGCCTTGTGCGGTAAAGCAAAGCCGAGCAAAAACTGCCCATGCAAGCGCCTAAAATAAATACGAAAAACGCCGTGATCACTTAATAATTCTTACGAATTAACGAATCTGTTACGAAATTACGAATAATCTCCGATCCATCCTCAACGCACCCTATTCGTAATATTCGTAAAAAATTCGTAATTTCGTAAGCACGCGCATACGAAAAACGCCGTGATCATGTATCATGATGATACCACGGCGCTCTTCGTTTTGGGAGAGGTTATGAACAGATGACTCCCGAATTCGATGTTTGACATTTAGATCCGCCAAGCGGGTTGTTGCTGGCCGACTCTAGCTGCCACAAGATGATATAAGCCGTTGCGTATGTCGTTGTATCAACCCAAGCCGTGTCGGCGCCATAGCAATAACTGGCATTCGCATTCGCGTTCGTGAGCGAGGCGAAGGTTGTTCCCGTAACACAGGTGCCCAAGGTCGTACCGCCGCCGGGGACCGGGGTCGGATAAGCGGGAATGCTCGTATAGGCCGTACCCGTGCACGAGCTCGATTGAATATCGGTTGCATTCGTCCTAGTGCCACTTGTCGCGCACAATACTTTTCCGCCTACATAGTAGGTCGAGGTGATCGCAACGACCGGCGGATAACCGCCCTTATCGGCATAAAATTGCTCGAGAGCGGTGGCGGTCTGCTTCATGGTGGCGATACGGGTAGTGTCGCGCGCCTTTTGGCGAGCCGTGCCCAAAGAAACGGCGGCAATGGTCGAAAGCAAGCCGATGATGGCCACAACGACCAAAAGTTCAACGAGCGTGAAACCTCTCTTTGACAAGTTTTTCATTTTGTTACCCCCTTTCTAAAATCGTTCGCTGGTGAAGCGCCTTGATGTTTCCAGCTGGATTAACTCCAAGACTTTTCCACAGCTCTTTGATTGTTGGCTATATTATACCATGCTCCTACGAATTAACGAATCGTGCGAATATTACGAATAAGGCGCGCTGACGGACGATCGTTATTCGTAATTTCGTAAAAAAAATTCGTAAATTCGTAAGAGCGCTATAACGAACTGGAAAGCGAATACATCGGCAAGATGATGGCCGCGACCATGAGACCGACGGCGGCGCCGATTATGAGAATAATGACCGGCTCGATGAGCGTAACCAGGCCGCCGACAAGGTTGTCGATCTCGCGCGAATAAAAATTTCCCAAACGCTCGAGAATTTCGGACAGCTTTCCGGTTTCTTCGCCGACCGAGAACATTTGACTCACCATGGGCGGAACGGTTTTAGGGTACTTTAGAAAAACCGTTGAAAGCGGGCGTCCGTCACGCACTTCGATGATGGTTTTATTGATTATTTCGCGGTAAATTTCATTTCCCACCACGTCGGATGTCACTTCCAGAGCCGTCACCGCGTCAACGCCGCCGTCAAGAAGCGTTTTCATGCTCCGCACCATACGCACCACGGCCAGACGCTGAAAAATACCGCCAAAGATGGGAAGGCGCAGGGACAAAAGATCGAAAAATCGCTTGCCCGGCCCGGTGGAAGCGTACCATATTAGCGCGGCGACGCCCGCGACGATCACGAACGCAACCGCCCACCAATAAGCGGCAAAAAAACCGCTCACCGCGATCAGAATCGCGGTCGGCAAAGGCATTTGCCCTCCGTTTTCAACAAGCACCGAAGTTAGCTGGGGCACGACGAACGACATCATCACGAAACCGGCAATCAGCATGGCGCAGATGATAAAAGCCGGGTAATACATCGAGCCCTTAACCTTGCCCATCAGGTCGTAATCTTTTTCCATTTGATCGGCCAGGTAGTTGAGTACTTGCTCAATTTGACCCGAGGTCTCGCCGCTCCTGATCATGTTGATGTAGAACGAGGAGAATGCCTTCTTGTTTTTCTCCAAAGCATCGGAAAGCCGGCCGCCGCTCTCAACGTCGTTGGCCGCGTCGCCCACAATGGCGCGCAATTTAATGTTGGTGGTTTGTTTGGCCACGGTGCGCAAGGACTGGACAATGCTCACGTTGGCCGCAACCAGCACTGCCAGTTGCCGGGAAAAAACCACGATGTCGCGCCTTTTGACGCCGACAAAAAATGACTCAAGCGAAACTTCGTAAATTTTCCTTTTGGTGCGCGGAACCAAAGTAATGACCGCGAGCTGGCGGTCGCTTAACACGGTCGAGGCGTCGCCAACCGAGGCGGCCTCAACGACCCCCTCGATCGTTTGTCCATTAATGTCGCGCGCTTTGTATAGAAATTCGGGCATACTAGTCTTACTTTACCACACCTTCGGCCATTGGCGGTATGCGAACCGGCGAGCCGAGTTGTGAGCGTTCCATTATTTCCATTTCCACGATCGTCTTGTCGCGGCCGTATTTAAGGCGTGAAAGCTGCTTTATGGCGGCGGCGAGTTCCTGGTTTCCCGGCTGAGGCGGATAAGTATGCATGTTAAACGGTTTTGAGCCGGTATTTTCGATGAGCAATTTGGTGTAAGCGGTATATTTGGCCACGTTCACTAGGTCGTAAGCGTTAAAGGTCGGAGCAAATTCTTTTTCGAGAAGTTGCGCATCCTCAATGCCGATCCGGAAGGCCATCATCGTGCCGGCGTTGCCTAAGACCGCGTCGCGAATTTTGGTATCGCCCTTTGGCGCGAGTTGACCCATGTATTGGTGGGCGATAATGAGATTCAGCTTATATTTTCGAGCCTCACTCAAAATAGTGCTGATCGAATCGGTGATAAAATTTTGGAACTCATCGATATACAAATAAAAATCATTGCGCTCGGCCTCAGGCGTATCGGCTCGCGAGAGCGCGGCCATGGTGAGCTTGGAAACGATGATCAGACCGAGAAGTTTGGCGTTCACATCGCCGGTTTTGCCTTTTGACAAGTTAACCAGCAAAATTTTTTTCTTATCCATCACCTCGCGGAAGTTAAAGCCGGACTTGGTCTGGCCGATAATATTGCGCATCATTTCGTTTTCGACAAAGCGGCCGACCTTGGAAATAAGGTAGCCGAGCATTTCCGACTTGTGAAAGTCCGAGGTCTTGGCCATTTCTTTGTCCCAAAAAGCGCGCACCACCGGGTCTTTCACCTTTTTGACCCATGATTCGGCGAATTCCTTATCCGAGAACATGCGCGGTATTTCGGCGATCGTGCCCGGGTGTTCGAGGTCGGCCATGAGTGTAAGCATGACGTTGCGCATGTTGTGTTCAAAAGCCGGACCGATCATTTCCGGCGGGAAAAGTTCGTAAAAAATGGCGACCATTTCCTGCACCGCCATATCCACTTGGTCGGGACTTGTCGCTTCAAGCATGTTGAGCCCCACCGGGCGCTTGGTGTCCGACGGATCGAAAATAATAACGTCGTCGGCGCGCTCGGGCGGAATGTGCGGCAAAACGTTTTCGACAAAATCGCCGTGCGGATCGACAATGCAGACGCCCTCGCCGTTGGCAATATCTTGGATTGCCATTTGCTCCATGACCTGCGACTTGCCGACGCCGGAGCGGCCGATGATGTAAACATGGCGGCGGCGGTCGGCGCGCTTGATTTTCACGACCGTCTCAATGCCGCGATATTCGTTATAGCCCAAGACCAAGCCTTCTTTGGGCATGTTGACGGGCGGCGCGGCGTGGCGGGCGGCCAGCCAATAGATGTTCGGCGTGGATATCCACGGCCCGGGAAAGTGGAAAACCGAAGCGGCTTCTTCGGAATTCAAAATTATTTTTTTGCGCTCGTCAAAACCGCGATAGATGAATAATTTAATGAAGGCATCCTTAAAAGTCGGCGTCACTTTTTGAAAGCTGTTGCCGTACTGATAGACGTTGAATTGGCTCCAAGCATTCAAGATATCGGAAACATGCTTGTCGGCCGCCGCTTGGTCGTTGGCAGAAGCGACAACGCGGATATTCATTTCCAAACCCGATTTAGCGGCTTTTTCTTCCAATCCTTTGACCATTTCTTCTTCAAGCGGCGTGAGTTTGCGCTCTTTCGCGGGCTGGTCTTTTGACGCTGACTTGGTCATGAGCTGGCGCGCGAATTCGCCAAAGCCCCCCTTGGCCTTTTGCGTGGCTTCAGAGAGCGACTTGCCCTGTTGCATGACCGAGGCGATCTTTACCGCGAGCTTGCGCCACTTCGAGGGCGCGGCGCGGACGACCAATTGAATGGCAGCGCCGTCGGGGCTCGCGATCGTCGCGAGCGCGTTCGTGATGTTTGAAAGCGGATCAACCTCTTGCTTTTGATAAGTCTTGATGGGGAAATAGGTTGGCCGCTTAAAGACCATCCACGCGCCGGAAATAGCGCCGGTCGGAGTGAAGATGTTGTAATCCTCGGCCTCCTCAATATCGGCGTGCGGATAATTGGCGTGAATTTGTTCTTCGACAAAACCGCGCAATTTCTCCGGCATGGCAACGTAAAAATGGATTAAGCCCTCATGCATGACCATTTCAAACGACACTTCATCCTCGCGGCCGACAAACCACGACTTTATCCCATGATCCGGCGAAAGACCGCCCACGGCCGCAAAAAGCGACTCGGCGACGCCAATCTTTTCCCTGATCTCGGCAATAGTCGCTTCTTTATTTCCTTGCGTCGAAACGTCCGGCGCTTCTTTGGGCACGGTGACAAGGAGCACGATTTTTTTAAAACCTTTTGTTTCGCGGCGCTGCTTGCGCAAAAAATAACGCAACGCCAAAAGCGCCGCAAAGATTACGATATAAGCCGCGACAATAATGACGACCCAAGGCAACCAGCCCATGGAGGCGGTTTGAACGATAGTTATGTTATCGGGAACGCCGATGCCAAGTTGAAACATACTCACTCTCCATGCTCGCGTTTATGCAAATCCAGTATCTTGTCCGTCTTGATCTTCGACTCCTGCTCCAAAAAATATTTATTGACATGCGGAATAAAGCGAAGCCATCCGACAATAAGCTTAAGCACTTCTCTGGCTTTGATCGCGGTCTTTTGCATGAGTGCCGAAAGCTTGGAAACGGTTTCTTCGCCCTTGGCTTTGAACTTGGCTTGATCGTCCGGCGACATGGCCTTGAATTGCTCGGTTATGTCCTCGGAAAGGATGAGCTCAATACTGCGAACAGTCGGATCAATGGGCAATGACGGCTCGGCAACCGGCAAAACCGCCGGCGCGACGGTCGGTGTTTCGGTAACGTTTTCCGTTCGCGGCGCTCTTTCTGTTTGAGGACGCTCGCCGTGGGCCGTTTCTTTGGCGACCTCGGGCTTGGGCGGCTGTTCCGAAGACGGAAGTTGTTTTTCGATAACATCGGGCATAGCGCTAGTATAGCAAAAATGCTATAATGCCGCTATGAACAGAAACATGGCGACAAAAATCGTCGAGCATCGCGGCCGCGCCACCTCGTGGATCCACGTTGGACACGCTTCAATGGCCAACATTCGCGCGCTCAACAATATTTTCCCCATGCACGAGCACGACTTGCGCGAACTTTTGCCCGCGCTTCAGCATTCCAAGTGCATCATCCGCCCGGGCTACGCATTTTTGGTTTTTATTTTTCCCCTGCGCGACCAAGCGACAGGCGGCGTAACGGAAACCGAACTCGATGTCTTCCTCACCGCCAACACGCTCGTTACCGTAAACCACGGCAACCGTCTTTCCGACCTAACCGCCCTGGCCGACGAAATGACGAGCGCGGTGAAGCGCGAACTCATTCTTTCCCAAGACCCGGCGACGGTCTTGTTGTCGCTTCTCGACAGAATTTATCGCTCGACCTTCCCCTTGCTCGTCCAGCTTTCGCACGACGTGCGTAGCGTTGAAAACCGGCTGTTTGAGGAGTCCGGGCGCGAAGACACCATTCGGCAAGTACTATTCCTTAAAAACGGCAACGCCCGCGCCAGAAAGGCCTTTCAGGGGCATAAATACGCCTTAACCGAACTGCGGGCGGCTCTCTCGTCGCTCAAATTGCCCGTACCCGGCCAATTCAACCATTTGGTGAGCGAAACCATCGATATATGGAACACATTGGAAAGCCAGCGCGAATCGATCGACACTTTACACGAAACCAACGAAACCTTGCTCACCTACCGCACCAACAAGGTGATGAAAATGCTCACCATCTTTACGAGCATCTTATTGCCTTTAAGCTTGCTCACGAGCGTCGTGATCGTCGATGCGCCGGCCATGACCGCGTTCATGCAAAGCCCGTACGGTTTTCCATCGCTTCTCGCCGCTATGATTGCCATGACCGCGGGCATGCTCGTATTTTTTAAAGTTAAAAGGTGGATGTAGTTTGGCACGCGGCGTCTGAGCTTTCCCGACGGAACTCCCCCTACCCCCTCT
>Ga0182021_10003271_pt1 | contig 19067 bp, 13 predicted proteins | sample 612E3MmetaG_FD_120493 | JGI IMG/M metagenome (GOLD analysis project Ga0182021, IMG submission 120493) | Permafrost microbial communities from Stordalen Mire, Sweden - 612E3M metaG (Illumina Assembly) | ecosystem: Environmental > Terrestrial > Soil > Wetlands > Permafrost | place: Sweden... | reverse complement strand
GTCGTTGTTCGTGCGCTTGGCTTACCACACGATGGGGTAGACTGCGCCGCATGATCGAGACGGGCTTCCCGAATTCCAGGGTCGCTCAACCAGCTAGGAATTTTCGATACGGGGTACTACTCTCTGTCCCTTCTATTCCACGAAGCACCCCATGACTGAACTTGCGAAGACCTACGACCCTGCAGCTATCGAGTCGCGCTGGTACCAGGAGTGGCTCAACTGCCGCTATTTTCACGCCGATGCGGCCACACCCAAGGCGCCCTTCTGCATCGTCATACCGCCGCCGAATGTGACCGGCTCGCTGCACATGGGCCACGCCCTCACCTGTGCTATCCAAGACATTCTTGTGCGTTGGCGGCGCATGGCTGCGTACAACGCCATGTGGCTGCCGGGCACCGATCATGCCGGCATCGCCACCCAGATGGTGGTGGAACGCGAGTTGCGCGCAACCGAGAAGAAGTCCCGCCACGACATCGGACGTGAGGAGTTCGTCAAGCGCATCTGGGACTGGCGCGAACGCTACGGCAGTCGCATCCTCGAACAGCTCAAGGTGATGGGCTGCTCGCTGGACTGGGAGCGCTTGAAGTTCACCATGGAGCCCGACTATTCGCGGGCGGTCATCGAGGCCTTCGTGCGCCTCCACGAAGAAGGGCTCATCTACCGCGATCGGCGTCTCATCAACTGGTGCGTCTCCTGCCGGACAGCACTGTCCGATCTTGAAGTCGAGCACGACGAAGGCGCGCAGGGCGAGCTGTGGGAGTTCGCCTATCCGCTGGCCGACGGTTCGGGCGAGGTCGTGGTCGCAACCACGCGGCCGGAGACCATGTTGGGCGATACGGCGGTGGCGGTGCATCCGGATGACCCGCGCCACCGAGCGAAGATCGGGAAGATGATCCGGCACCCCTTTGCCGACCGCACGTTCCCCGTGATTGCCGACCCCATCCTGGTCGATCCCAAGTTCGGCACGGGTGCGGTCAAGGTCACACCGGCGCACGACCCCAACGATTTCGAATGTGGTCAACGCTACAAGCTGGGCTTCATCTCGATCTTCGACGAGAAGGGTGTGGTGACCGCTGAGGGCGGGCGGTTTGCCGGGCTGGATCGATTCGAGGCGCGCAAACAGGTCAAGGCTCAGATCAAAGCGCTGGGTCTCGAGCGCGGGAGCAAGGTGCACGTCCACGCCATCGGGCACTGCCAGCGCTGTCACACGGTGGTGGAGCCGATGCTGTCCACGCAGTGGTTCGTCAAGATGGAGCCGCTGGCCAAGCCGGCCATCGAGGCGGTTGAGCAGGGCAAGACGCGCTTCGTGCCGGAGAGCTGGAGCAAGACCTACTTCCACTGGATGAACAACATCCGTGACTGGTGTATTTCGCGCCAGCTATGGTGGGGACATCGTATCCCGGCCTGGTATTGCCAGAGCTGCGCCGGCATCACGGTGGCGCGCACGACTCCCCTGGTGTGCACCCAGTGCGGGGGCGCGGACTTGAAGCAAGACGAGGATGTGCTCGATACCTGGTTCTCGTCGTGGCTGTGGCCCTTCGCGACCCTGGGCTGGCCCGACGAGACACGCGATCTGCGCACCTTCTATCCCACCAGCGTGATGGAGACGGGCTACGACATCCTCTTCTTCTGGGTGGCCCGCATGATGATGGCTGGGCTTCACTTCATGAAGAAGGTTCCCTTCCGCACGGTGTACCTGCACACCATGGTGACCGACGAGAAGGGCGACAAGATGTCCAAGGTCAAGGGCAACACCATCGACCCTCTGGACATCGCGCAGAAGCACGGGGCGGATCCCTTGCGCTGGGCGCTGGCCTGGATGACCAACCAGGCCGCGCAGGGCAAGAACATCAAGTTCTCCCTGTCCAACGTGGAGGATGCGCGACGGTTTGCCAACAAGATTTGGAACGCGACCCGCTTCGTGTTGATGAACCTCACCGACTACAACGCCGATCAGTTCGCCGACCGGACCGCAGAAGGCCCCGACAGCGTCGAGTACGATCTGCCCGAGCGCTGGATCTTGTCGCGGGTCCAGCGCACCAGCGAAGAAACCAACCGCGCTCTTGAGGACTTCAGAATCGCCGAGGCGGCGCAGGGGCTGTACCACTTCATCTGGAACGACATCTGCGACTGGTACATCGAGCTGGCCAAGGCGCGTCTGCAAGACCCCAGCAGGGTGGCGGAGCGCTGGAAGATTCAGGGGACTCTGGTGACGGCGCTGGACGTGGCCATGCGCCTTCTGCACCCATTCATGCCCTTCCTCACCGAGGAGCTCTGGCAGCAGCTGCCCAAACCACAGGGTGCGCCCCAGAGCATCATGATTACGCTCTACCCCATCCCGGATCCGCGCTACGTCGACGATGCCAGTGAGGCCTCAATGGCGCTCGTGCAGAAGGTTGTGACCACCATCCGCATGTTGCGTACCGAGAAGAATGTTCCGTCGATCCAGCGGCCTCGCGTGATCCTGAACGTGGCTGACGACTACAAGAAGACCATTCTGGAAGGCTACCGGCACTTGGTGTTCGAGCAGGGCAAGCTTGGCGACCTGGTGGTGCGACGGACAGGGGAGGCGCCGGGCGGGACTGTGGTCACGGGTCTGGCCGGCGACGTGGAAGTCGTTCTGGTGCTTGAGGCCCCGGCCGACTCCGCAGCCGAGCGCGCCAAGTTGGAGAAGGATCGCGTCAAGCTGGACAAGGATCGGGATCACCTGGCCAAGAAGCTGGCCAACCCACAGTTTCTCGAACGCGCGCCTGCCGTTGTGCTCGAGAAGGACCGCGCCCGCTTGGCCGAGATCGGAGCAGCCCTAACGCGCCTGGACACGGCGCTTGCGCGGCTCAACCGGGAAAATCGAGAAGATTGATCGAGCGCGTCTCAGCTCTCCACGTACAGCTTCAGCTGCTCGCGGACAACGTCTTCGTTCAGGCCGGTACGCAGTTGTTCCTGCAGGCAGTCAGCCAAGGTGAGCTGCATGTCTTCTACGCCGCCGTCTTGCATGAGCTTGGCCATCAGGGCACGCGCCTCCCGGCTGTCATCATCGCGGATGAAGTCCTTGACCATCTCGATCGTGAGCCCGCCGGAAAAGTCGAGCATCGCGTGCTCAATAAGAAAGGCGACGAGTTGTTTCACAGTGTCCTCCGGCGGGGGGTGACAGTCAGGTTCCAAGAACCCTTGCTAATACCCCGAAAACGCTGTGAAAATCAAGGGAGAATCGGCTGTGGGTCTGTGCTTTTTTGCGACTGACCGGGCGCCAGGGCGAGCGATTGCGTCATCATGCGTCGTCCCGCCGGCCTGCCGGGACTCCAGGCAGGAAAGCAACCGGCGGCGGTCGCCAAGCCAAAGGGGTGTGGCGCGGCAATCCCGCGATAGCCGCAGAAGGTCGTAGACGTGGCGATGGCCTTGACCGTGGCCGGAGTGGCCACAGTCGGCCACGGCCAAGGCCACGAGAACAACCAGGACCACATCCACGACCAACCGCGATCGTCCAGACTGGGTTCAGGTTTCAGGGGGCCATGCGCCAAGGCGCGCCACATCTTGACGGGCTCGCGGTATTTGTCTACGGTCGCACCGTGCCGTCCCGTCCCTGCCTTTGGGCGTTCGCACTGGGTATTGCCATTCCGCTCGGCTGCGGACCGGTCGAATACCTGACTGGGGTCAGCTCTCGCGCGGCCTCAGCGTTGGCGCAGGCCGAGCGAGAAGGGGCGGAACAGAAGGCGCCCTACGAATACGCGAAGGCGGTCGAGTACTATCAAAAGGCTCGTCAGGACGCGCACCACTCCTACTACCAGACCGCCATCGATTGGGGCCGCCGCAGCGAGGACTGTTCACGCAAAGCGATCGCGCGCGCCCAGCAGCCCCAGCCCGCGGGTGCGGCTGCACACCCTGCGTCCGCCACATGTGGGGCGCCATGAACAGCCGACGGCGAGCAGCGATCGGGAGCGCCGCCCTGGTGTTGCTGCTGGGCTGTGCCGGTCAAGATCTGGCGGTACGGGCAAGTGAGGTTCGCGAGAGCGTGCGCCAGGCGCGCGAGAACGGTGCCTATGAGTGCGCTCCGCGCCCCCTGGCGCTTTCCGAGGCCAACCTGGAGTTCGCCGAGCGCGAGCTTGACCGGGGCGAGTACTTTCGCGCGCTGGACTTCATCGAGATTGCAGAGGCCAACGCGAAAGAGGCCCTGCGTTTGTCACCGAATGATTCTTGCGGGAAACCGGCGGTGGTCGCCGCGCCGGCGCCCCCCGTGGACACGGATGGCGACGGCATTCCGGACATCCGCGATTCTTGTCCGACCGTTGCCGAGGACAAAGACGGCTTTCAGGACGAGGATGGTTGCCCTGACCTCGATAACGACCAGGACGGCATTCCCGACGCCCTTGACAAGTGCCCCAACGAGCCCGAGGACAAGGACGGCTTTGAGGACGAGGATGGCTGCCCCGACCTCGACAACGACCAAGACGGCATACCCGACGCATCTGACCTGTGTCCCAACGAGCCGGGCCCGCCCGAGGAGAAGGGTTGTCCCAAGAAATACTCACTCGTGTCGGTCACCCAGGAGAAGATAGAGCTTCACCAGGCGGTCTTCTTTGCCACTGGCAAGGCGGTCATCATGCCGAGAAGCTTTCCCCTACTGGACGAGGTCGCGGACGTGCTAAAGACGCGGCTGACCATGCAGGTCAGGGTCGAGGGACACACGGACAGCCGTGGCAGCCGGGCCAACAACATGCGCCTTTCGCAGGCGCGGGCCGATGCCGTCAAGGCCTATGTCGTCGGGCGTGGTATCGAAGCCGGTCGGCTGGTATCGGTTGGTTTCGGACCTGATCAGCCAATCGAGACTAACAAGACGGCGGCCGGACGTGAGAGAAACCGACGGGTCGAATTCATGATAACTCAGCAGTAGTGGAGGACGAACCCAAGATGGGAAAGGCGATTACACGACGGACGGCGGCTGCATGGCGTACGGTCCGATGGGCTTCGCGAGGGCTTCTGGTCGGGCTGATCGGCGCAGTCTTGGCAGCGTCGGCCACGCCGGCGCTGGGCCAGGACGACGAGCGGGCGGTCAAGAATGTCATCGAGTTGAACAGAAAGGCACTGGTGTCTGTAGATGCCAGGCAGTTCGATGCGGCCCGTGACCTCCTACTGCAGGCGGTGACGGTGGCCAAGCAGGCAAACTTGCTCACCCACAAGATGCTGGCTCGCACCTATGTCCACTTGGGTGCGGTGTCCTTCTTGGGTTTTGACGATCGCAAGACTGCGTTGCGGTACTTCGGCCTGGCCAAGGGCATTCGTGCCGACATCAAGCTCACGCCGTCGCTGGCGACCCCGAACTTGACCGCCGTGTTTGACAAGTCGTCGTCAGCCGATGGAAGGGAGGCCGACGTTTCGGGAGACACCCCCAAGCCGAGCCCTCGTCCGCCCCGGCGGGTACTACCGCCTGTTGCGCAACCCGGAGAGCCGGCGCCTGCGGCTCCCCCGCCCCCAGTGGCTACCGGCGGCGAACCGCAGTTGCCCGTCGTGTTGCCTGCCGACCTCTACTGCCCCGCCGTGGAAGAGGCGTCCGAAGGTCAGGAGATCGTCCTACGCTGCGCAGCCAAGCCGAGTGTGAAAGCCGAGCGCGTTCTGCTCTACTTCCGGGCGTCGGGCGCTCCCTCGTACTCCGTCGCAGCCATGCAGAACTCGCCCAGTGGCTGGCTGGTGGCAAGCATCCCGGTCGAGGCCGCAACCGGAGAGAGCCTGCAGTACTACTGCGAGGCCAGAGACAGCGCCGACAACGTGGTGGCCACCAGCGGGCAGGAGGACATTCCCAACCCCATCATACTCAGGCCCGCCTTGGCCGGTGCGACCACGGTTCAACCAGGAGTGGTGGCTGGCGGCAAGGGAGACGGGGAAGATCCCCTGAAGCGGATCAAGGACGAGCAGGACACCGAGGTCCTAGAAAGCGCCATCCACCGCCGCCGCCGGGGCGCTTTCTGGGTCGGCGTCGGGGCCGGAACCGGCTGGGGCTACCATCCGAAATCCCTGATGGAATACCGGCGCGACGCCGTTCCCGTCAAGGCCGGCGTGCGCATCGCGGGCCTGATAACCTTCTATCCCGAGATCGGGTATCTCATCACCGACCACCTCGGGATCGCGGTCCAGGGCCGGGTGGAGTACTTTCCGAAAGAGGGCTCCGGCGAGACCAACGCGGGCGGGCCGGCCACGGGAGCGGTTGCTGTGCTGGGCCGAGGTCTGTACTACCTGGATTTGGGCCCTGGCAACGCGCAGATCCAGTTCTCAGCCGATTTCGGCGGGGGCAACGGATACCGCTTCGCCTTTCCGCCGACCAATCCCGACCACAAGAGGAACCTTGGGACCAACCCGGATGGAACTTGCATCTCACGGGGAGGTGTCTGCATACCGGCGCCCACGCTGGTCACGGATACGGTTCGCAGCGGGCCGATCGTCTACGGGGCGGGAGTTGGGTTCATCTATCACGTGAACAAGAACCTCGCGGGCAACTTCGAGGTACGTTTTCTTGGGGCTGGGCCGCGCCTCGGGCTTCTGGGCGAGTTCTACGCTTCGCTGCAGTTCGCGCTGGGCGGAAAGCGACCGGCTCAAGCCGGAGACGCCCCGCCCATGGAGCGAATGCCAGAGGACGATGAGGAGGAGTAGGCCCCCGGTTCTTGCACCTAGATCGTCTCCCCGTTCTCTACCGTAGCGGGCTGGGTGGGCGCGCCTTCGCGCAGGTAGCGCGACGCCATCTCGTACTCGAAGAAGGAGGCCATCTGGGTGTCGGTTACCTTGGACCACAGGGCGTGCGCATCGTTGCTCTTGCCCTCCGCGAGCAAACGCATGGCTTGGTAGAAGAAGATCTCGGCCCGCTTGCCGGGCGCGTCCGCCACGGCCAGCAACTGGTCGTAGCTGATGCGACCAAGTGCGAAGCGCACGAGTTGTCGATACCAGGCCGAGGCGCGCGGCGGGCGCAGTTCGACCTGGCGGGAATCGAGCGTGCGCAGGTAGGCTAGGGCGGCGGCATCAGGGGCATTGGCGCGGCGTCGGGTGATGTCCAGGATCCACAGCGAGGCGTAGACCTTGACGTATTCCGAGACCACGCGGTTCGACTTCGAGATCGCGCGCCGGTAGATGTCGAGCGCGGGCTCGGCATCGCCCCGCTGCACCAGAAAGGCGATGGCGTCGATGTAGCTCTGGTCGCGGGATTCGTCCTGCTCGATGGCTTCGTCGAATTTGCGCAGGCCATCCTCGCGCCGGCCGAGGAGGTAGTAGAGCCGGCCCACCTCAAAGGTTGCGCCCGCCGACGAGCCCAGGCTCTTGCGCCGCAACTGCTCGATCATCAGCCGCTCCCAGCCGCGCACCGCAAACCGCCAGGCTTTGCGCGCGTCGTCCCGGTTGCCTGTCACTTCGTAGGCCACGCCCAGGGCATGGGCCAAGCGTGCCTGCCCCTCCACGAACGGCACGGTTTCCTCGGCGGGTGCCTCGCGCTGTCGGCTGTCGAGGGCTCTTCTCAGCAGAGGCGCGGCTTGTTCCGGACGGCCTCGCTTGAGCGCCAGGTTGGCGATCTGCAAAGTCACCTCATATTCACCCGCACTCTCGCGTTGCGCGCGCAGAAGCAGGGGCTCTGCCTCGTCCAGCCTTCCGGAGTCGACCAAGCCCCGTGCCACTGCGAGGTCCACATCGGCCTCTCCCAGCCTGACGTACTTGCTGTCGAATCGCTGCTGACTTTGCGCTAGTTGCTTGCGCAAGGTCTCAGCCTCGCGCAAGGCCGGCTGGATACGGTCGGGGTCGATGCGCGACTTGAGGCGCAAGAAAGCCAACTCCATCCGCTCGGCCACCAGAGTGGCGATCTTGTCCGCACCGGCGTTCTGCCTTTCCAGGACGACAAGCGCCTCGTCGAGGTAGCGCAGGGCCAAGAAGGGAGCGGGAGCAAAGCGGGCCACGCGTGAGGCGAGTACCAACATATCGGCGTCGCCAGGGAAGAGGATGAGTCCACGGCGCAGGATCTCTGCCGCGGCTGGCGGATCGACCCGATCCGTAGATGTGCCGAGCAGCAGATCACCGCGGGGCAGAAAGCGACGGGCCAGAGCCAAGTGATCGGCAGCTTGGGCCGCAGAACGGTTGGCAGCCGCGAGGAGTTGCCGGAACTCGGGATCGTCACCCGGTTTGTCGGCAAAGCGCGCGGCTGCCTCGGCGGCGCGGTTCATCTGGCCGCAGCGAAGGTAGAGCGCTGCGGCTTTTGTCGCCATGGCCGAGATGGACTCGGAGTCGACCAGCAACTCGCTCAGCATGCCGGGGCCACCGACTCCCGTGCCGGGCGGTCGGCGCAACATGCGGGTGAGCCGCTCCTGGCGATCGGAGGCGACTCGGGCCACGCGTTCCACCACGGCTGGGCTGGGCCAGGTTGTCGCGACACCGTCTAGAATGTCGGCTGTGGTCGGCTGGGTGCGAGGTCCGGGATTGCCCACCGAAAGCTGCGTCTCGGTATCCAACCAAGCGAGAACCTGCTCGACGCGGGCCGCCCACTCCGGATTCCGCGGCTCCAGCGTCTGCAGCACGAAGAGGCCAGTCGCCACGGGCAGCTCGTTGCCACGCGGCGAGTAGGCGCCCACGATCAGTCGGGCCGCCGATCCCAACAAACTCCGCTCGCGATCGGACACAGCCAGGCCCCCCTGCCGCCAGAGCAAGGCCGCCGGGAAGAGATCCAGGGCGTCGTGAAGGGAATCATAGAGCCGGTCGAAATCATCATCGCTGCCGAGGGTGCTGGGGTCGCGCCGCAAACGCTGTGCGTCGAGAGTCGCCAGCGGGCCAAGCAGGTATTCGACCATCTTGAGGCGAAGCCGCGACTGCTCCTCGGAGCCATCGTCCAGTGCTTGATAGAGGAACTTCGCATCGAGGAAGTCCTCTTCGTTGGCGATCGGGGCCAGGGCGGCGGCTTCGTGGGCCAGGCGCGCCGCGGCTTCGCTCGGCTTGCCGGCCCCGGCCGCGCCCCGAAAGGCGCAGCCAGATGCCACCCCTGCAAGAAACAGGGCGGCACAAGCGGACTTTGGCCACCAAGCTTTGTTCATGCTGGCAGTTTAGCCCGTGGCGGTGGCACTCGGCTACAAACGATGGGGCAGTTTGCGAAGGCCGCTTGACCCGATGATCGCCGGGTGGATAACATCCCTCGCCATGAGAACTCTGCTCACGCTCGGGCTGCTTGGGTTGGCGGCCTGCGAAAGCGTCAGCTCGGAGCAGATCGAGCAGTGGAAGGGCACTCAGAAAGGGCCTGCAAAGATCGAGGAGGCCCTGCGCAGCGCCGGCGTGGCGCCCAGTCTGCGCGCCCAGGCCGCGGCTGCCCTCACCGACTTGGGCATGCCCGAGAAGGTTGACGAGGTGATGGCGGCTCTGCCGGCGAACCAGCGCTGGGAAATCCTCAAGGAGCTCGTCCCGTTGCACGCCAAGACCATGGAGAGCGCGCCCGTGCCCAAGGCGCGCGACGCCCGCGACGGTCTGTTCAGCGCACGTGTGTACGCTCAGCCCGATGGACAGAAGCAGATCGACATAGCGATTCTGACCTCGCTAGAGAAGGACCTGAAAGACGGTCGATTTGCGGGGGGGAGGCATTCGCTCGACAAGATGTTGACCGCCATCGGTACCCCGTCAGGACCCATGTTGGTCAGACTGCTCTCTGACCCCAAGGCGCCCTACAAGGGACTGGCCGAGCTTCTGGTCAGGGTGGGCGACGAGTCGGCGCGCGACAAGGGCGGCGCGGTCTTGGTGCGACGGGCGGCGGCGGAAAACGAAATCCCCAACGACATGTGGATTGCCCTGGGCACCTTGGGCGGGCAGAGCGTGACGGAGTTCCTGACCCAGAAGCTGGTGAAGAGCCCGCCGGCAGAGGCAGCGCTGGCGGCCAAGGCCCTGCAGCAAGCGCGCTACCCCAGCGTGCTCCCGTTGGCGCTCAAGATCGCGGCCGACCCGAAAGCCAACAACTTGGTGCGAGATGAGGTATTCGGCGTGGTAGAGAAAATAGGCGGTTCGGCGGCGCAGAAAGGCCTCGTGGAAATCATAGCCAAGGACAAGAAGGATCTCGTGCGCTATCGGGCGTATGAGGCTGCCTTGGAGGCGGGCAAGGCTGAGGCCGTGCTGCCTGCGCTGCAGGCCTTCTCCGACAAGGTCAGTCTCAGGCAGGAAGATGTCGTGGATTTCCTGGTCAAGGACATCACCAAGCTCGGCCGTTCGGCTAAGCCCGCTGTGCTCGACGCCCTCTCGTCCCCGTCGGCTCTGGCGCGCATCACGGCGGTCTGGGCGCTGGAGGCACCTTCCGCCAACCCCAGGCAGTCGCTGGGCGCGGCCAGCGATGCGGCCGCGCTGCTGAAGCTGGCGGATGACAAGGCCAGCCCCAGGGGGTTCCCGGCCGGCGTGACCGTCGGCTCGGAGGCCAGGCGTGTGGCGGCAGTGTTGCAGAAAAGGGGTGGCTAGCAACCAGACGAGGTAGAAAGCAGTCATGGCCAACGATTCCACCAGGAAGACTCTGCGGCACTTCTACTGCCGCGATGTACTTTGGCAGAGCTTTGAGCGCATGTCTGAGGCGCTGGACCGGGGCGTCGACGAGCTGGTGAACGAGGCGATGCGGGCCCTTGCCGAGAAGCAGGGTTTCCTCCCGTCGGATTTCGCCATGTCTCCGGGCAACGCACAGCCCGAGCCCGGGCTGCCGCGCCCCGATTCGCGCAGCGGAAGTGGGCAGTCGCCTCAGCCCGAAAGCGGCTTGTCCCGCACGGGTCTTCGCCGCTCCGTGCCCCCGCCGCTGCCGCCAACTCGCAACACGACCGAACACCCAGCGAGCCATCAGCAGCCTCCGCCCGTTCCATCCGGTTTTTCGGTCCCGGCGCAGTCTGAAGGTGGAGCCGCGCCACCCCTATTCTTGGTGTTCGGAAACCAAAGATACGTGATTGAAAAGGATCAGTTCATCATAGGTCGTGGAACCAAGTCGTCGGATCTGCCCATTCGCGACGGCAATATCTCGCGCAAGCATGCCGCTGTGATCCGGCGCAACGGCGAGTACTACATCAAGGACCTGGGCTCGACCAACGGCATCGACTTCAAGGGCGAGCGCATCGAGGGCAAGAAGATCGAGGAGGGAGACACCTTTTCGATTTGCGATTACCAGTTGAAGTTCACCTACAAGTAGGAGTCGGCGACTGCGCGGAACATGGCCGGCGCGCTTGACCCGTGCTTGCTCGACCAGCCCGTGACCGCCTTGCCGGGGGCCGGGCCGGTGACGGCAGCGCGCTTGGCCGAGCGGGGGTTGGAAAGCGTCCGCGACCTTCTCGGCTTTGTGCCGCTCGGGTACGAGGACTTTCGCACGCTCTATCCGCTGTCGGCGCTCGCCCGCTTGCCCGAGGGCCGGACGGTGGTGGTGCAGGGTCGCGTCCGGCGGGTTCGCCCCTTCTTCCGGCGCTTGCTCGACGTGTACCTGGAGCAGGACGGGGTGGAGGTGCGGGCACGCTGGTTTCGCCCCAATGCGGGCATGGTCAAGACCTACTCCAAGGAGAACCTGGTGGCTCTCGCCGGACCGCTGCGGCGGGCGAAGGACGGAACTGTCGAACTCATCCATCCCCGCAACGTCACCGCGCTGGTGGTCGGGCCGGGGGCGTCGGGCAAAGAGTCCGGCCTGGGCCTGCGGCCACGCTACCCGGCGGTGGAGAAGGTTCCCGGCCGGCTTGTGGAAAAGCTGGTTGCCGCCGCGGTCGAGCGGGCGGCCGGGCTGGTCCCTGATGTCCTGCCCGAGGGAGTGGCCAAGCGTCTCGGTTTCCCTTCGATCGCCGATTCGCTTCGCCAGGTTCATCTACCCGAGGCCTCGCTCTCCGACGAGAAGCTGGCAGAGCTGTCGGCCGGGCGAGCGCCGGCGCAGAGGCGCCTGGCTTTCGAAGACTTGTTCGTCATCCAGGTTGGGCTGGCCCTGGAACGGGGTCGCGCCCGCCACGCCGCTGGCTGGCGCTGCGACGTCGATGGCGAAGCGGTGTTGGCATCGGCGCGAGCCGCGCTGCCCTTCTTGCCCACCCCTGCCCAGGAACGCGCCATGCGGACCATGTATGCCGACCTGGGCAGCGGGACGCCCATGCAGCGGTTGCTTCAAGGTGACGTGGGCAGCGGCAAGACCGCGGTGGTTTTTGCCGCGGCCCTGCTGGTCGCGCGCGCTGGCGGACAAAGCCTGCTGATGGCGCCCACCGAGGTGTTGGCCGAGCAGCACGGACGTACCTTGGCCGCCTGGGGCGGCAAGGCGGGTCTGCGGGTGGAGGTACTGTATGCTGGGCTGGCCGCACAGGAGCGGCGCCGGGTGCTTGCTGCGGTTGCGAGCGGCGCGATCGATCTGCTGGTAGGCACGCACGCCCTCTTGGAACAGGGCTTGCGCGTGCCCCGCTTGGCCTTGGCGATTGTCGACGAGCAGCATCGGTTCGGGGTACGCCAGCGGGCCGCCCTGCGTCGGGCCGGGGGCTGGATCCCCGACGAGAAAACCGGCATGGTTCCCCACCTTCTGGTGTTGTCCGCTACCCCGATTCCGCGCACCCTGGCCCTGACCGCATACGGCGATCTCGACCTTGTCACCCTCGATGAATCACCGCCGGGCCGACAGATCGTGGCGACGCACTTGGGCTTGGGCCCGGCTGCGCGCTCCGAGGCATTGGCTGCGGTCAAGGCCTCGGTTGCAGCTGGCGGGCAGGGCTTCCTGGTTTGTCCGGCCATCGTGGAGCAGAAGCAGGGCCGGCGCGCTTCGGTGCTGTCCCGTTTTCGCGAGCTGCGACCGCTGCTGGCGCCTGCGCGGGTAGGCCTTCTGCACGGACAGATGGGCAGTGATGAGCAGCAGGAGTCGGTGGCGGCTTTTCGTGCGGGCAAGCTCGATGTTCTGGTCGCCACGACCGTGCTCGAGGTGGGCGTGGATGTGCCGCGCGCCTCGATCATCGTTATCGAGGATGCCGAGGTTTTTGGCCTGGCGCAGTTGCACCAGTTGCGCGGTCGCGTGGGACGGGGAGGGCAGGTGTCAAGTTGCTACTTGCTCACCGGCGCGCAGGATGCTGAGACCTTGGACCGATTGGCATTCCTGGCCGCAACCAGCAACGGGTTCCGCATCGCCGAGGAGGATCTGCGGCGGCGCGGACCGGGCGAGATCTACGGCGAACGTCAGACCGGCGTCGTGGGTCTGTGGCTGCGCGATCCGGCCGGCGGCGCGGTCCTGGTGGAACGCGCGCGCCAGGAAGCCGAGGCGCTGCTGGCCGATGACCCCGCCCTTGCGTCGCCTGAGCACGCGGTCTTGCGCCAAGCGGTCGAGGCACGCTGGCTGCGCCGACGGCCGATAGCCGAGGAGGCGGGATGAGCCGCCGGCTCCAACGTGCCCTGTGGGCGGGGGTGCTCGGCGGCCTGGTGGCCGGCGGCGGTGATGCGCTGGCCACGCTGGTTGCGGCGCCGAGTCGGCCGTCGGCTTTGCATGCGGTGGCGCTGGGCAGCGCCGCGGGTGCGCTGTGGGGCGTGGGCCTGGCTCTGGTCGCCGTGCTTCTGGCCGCGGTGGCAGCCCCGCTGGTGGCGCGCGCGCAGCGGATTTCGGCGGCGGCACTGGTCGCGATGACCATGGCAGCGCCGCTTGCCGTCTACGACGCCCTTGCCCTGTTTTCCGGGGCCAAGGCCTCGCGGGTCGCGGGTCATCAAGCGATCTCCGTGGTGCTGGTCCTGCTGGCACTCGTGCCGATGGCGCTGGCCGGCAGCCTGTGGCAGCGAGTGATTGTATATCTGGAAGGCGCGCGGGGACGCGGCCGCATGGCAGTGACCACGGGGCTTGGTCTTTGGGCCGTGGCGGCCGGGGCCGAGCAGGCCAATCGCGTGGTGCTGCCGCGGCTCTATCCGTGGTTTCATATGTCGTTGGGGTTGTTCACTGTCGGAGCTTGCGTCCTGGCGGCTCGGGTCGTGCTGTGCGCCAGGGCGTGGCGGCCGCCAGCGCACCGGCGCGGCAAGACGGTGGCTCTCGCCGCGAGCGTGCTGGTCATGGCCGGGTTGGGAGCGCACGAGATCAATGTCATGGGTGCAAGCCAGAGCCTGCGCTTTTTCGCCTACGAAAAGACCCAGGTGACCGGCCTGGTGGTGCGCCTGCTGCCGGTTCGGCACACGCGACGCCCTGGCGCCGCCCGCCCGGAGACTGTCCCGCCGCTCGCCGCCAGCCCGTTGCCCGAGGGACCCAACCGGCCCGACTCCGACGTCGTGCTCATTACCGTGGACGCCACGCGTGCCGATCACGTGGGAGTCTATGGCTACGGCCGCGCCACCACGCCCAACATCGATGCGCTGGCCAGGCGCGGGGTGCGCTTCCAGCGCGCCTATGCGCAGGCCCCGCATACCTCGTTCTCCATCGCTTCGCTGATGACCGGCAAGTACTACCCGACTCTGGCGCGGCTGGCCCCGCAGGGCCAACACGAAACCTTGCCCCTGACCCTGCGCCGCTACGGCTGGAAGACCGCTGCATTTTTCCCGCCCGCGGTGTTCTTTATCGATGCTCGGAAGATGAAGACCTTCGAGGCCAACAACTTCGACTTCGAGTACGTGAAATACGAGTACCTGGACGCCGACCAGCGGGTCGAGCAGATCGATGACTTTTTCCGCAGGGAGAATCCACGCCGGGTCTTCCTCTGGCTGCACCTGTTCGAGCCGCATGAGCCTTATGAGGCGCACAAAGGCTACGACTTCGGCAGCCGCGACATTGATCGCTATGACAGTGAGATCGCGTATTGCGACGCCGTAGTGGGCCGCGTGATTGCGTATGTGCAGGAAAGGAGGCCAAATGCCATCATCGTGGTGGCCGCGGATCATGGCGAGGAATTCGACGAGCACGGCGGGCGCTACCACGGGACCACACTCTATGACGAGCAGGTACGAGTTCCGCTTATCATCTACGTCCCCGGCGTTGTACCGCATGTGGTGGCAGGGCCGGTCCAGTTGATCGACATCGCGCCCACCATTTTGGGGCTGCTCGACCTGCTCGTGCCGGCGCGCATGCGCGGAACCGACCTGGGGCCGTGGCTGGCGACCCCGCCTGCACAGGACGGACGCTTGCCGCCGGTATTCGCCGAGGTGGAGGACAAGCGCATGGTCGTCATGGGACAGGAGAAGCTCATCTGCGACCTGGCCAAGGACTACTGCGCACTGCACGACTTGGGCGCCGATCCGCGCGAAGAGCGCGATCTGGCCGAGGTGCGGCCGCAGCGAGTGGCGGCGCTGCACCAGCTGCTCGACACGTGGCTTGACGAGCAGGCGCGCTTCGAGTCCAAACGCCCGGCCGGCGCAGACAACCCGGCTGTGCCCAAAGTCATTGAGCGCGGCCGCATGGGCGATCCCGATGCGGCGCCTGAGCTGGCCGCCCTGCTGCAATCGCGGGCGCCGGTCGAACTGCGGCGCGAAGCGGCCCGCCTGCTGGTGGAGGCACTGCCGGCCCGGCAAGACACGCGGTCCTTGGTCTTGGCGGCCATGGACGCGGCTGACGACGACGAAGTTCGCGATTGGGCAGCCGTGGCAACGGTGCGACTGGGCGACGCCGCGGGTCGTCCTCGCTTGGCGGTCATCCTTGCGCGGCCGGGCAGCGAGGCCCGCCGGGCACTGCAACTCCGCGCAGCGTTGGCGCTGGCGCAAGCGAGTGATGGTGCGGGCGTGATGGTGTTGGGTGAGGCGCTGGAGGCGTGCTCGGCAAATGAGGCGTTGTGCAAGTCGATCATCGTGGCCCTGGGCAAGTTGCGCGACGCGCGCGCCGTGCCGGCTCTGATCGCACATCTACCTGACGTGTTGACCCGAGTGGAAATCGTACAGGCCTTGGGAGAGATCGGCGATACCTCTGGCGAGTCTGCGCTGGTGGAGCGGTTGAAGACCGACGAATACGTGCCGGTGCGCATGGCCGCGGCCCGCGCCTTGGCCCGCATGGGCGGCGCGCGTGCCGTGCTGGCGCTTAAGTGGTCGGCCAGCCACGAGAAAGAGCCGCGCGTGGTGCAGGCCGCGCGAGCTGGGCTGGTGGAGTTGCGGCAGGAACAATAGCGGCGTCCAGAGGCAGGAGTGTAGATTCGATTTGTCTGCTTGACAGTTGGCCGCGGGTCGGGCGTTATCGGCTGTCAAGGCCGCGCCTGGCCTGCCACCCAAGCAGGGGAATTGGACATGAAGCTTCGCCCAGCACCTCCGGAGAAAGACCTGGTCGAACGAGGGGAAATTCTCGAGGCCGTGGGGATCTCCCGCGTCCTGCGCCGCATAGCCTTCGAGATCGTCGAGCGCAACGGCCCGGCGCCATATTTGGTCGGCATCCGCACGGGAGGCGCGGTTTTGGCCGAGCGCATGGTCGAGATGCTGGCCGCCAGTGGCGAGAGCCGACCGGTCCTGGGCGCCATCGACATCACCCTCTACCGCGACGACGTCTTCCTCGGCTTGCCCAAGCCCGAGATCGGGGCCACCGAGTTGCCCGAGAGCATCGAGGGCCGTACCGTTGTGCTGGTCGACGACGTCCTCTACACCGGCCGCACCGTGCGCGCTGCCATGGATGTGCTGGCCGACTACGGCCGGCCGTGCGCCGTCCAGTTGGCCGTGCTGGTCGACCGCGGCCGGCGCGAGCTACCCATCCAGCCCGACTACGTGGGCGTGCGCCTGCAGACCACAGCCGACCAGTCGGTGCGCGTGATGCTGGCCGATCGCGGGGAGACCGACCGGGTCGTCCTGCGAGAGAGGATCGTGAAATGACCAAGGGATTCACGCAGCGGCATCTTCTCGGGATGGAGAAGCTGACCCGGGAGGAGATCAGCACCATCCTCGATCTGGGCGAGCGCTTCCTGGAGATCGCGGACCGGCCCATCAAGAAGGTGCCCACCTTGCGTGGCAAGACGGTCATCAACCTGTTTCTCGAACCGTCCACGCGCACCCGCACCTCTTTCGAGATCGCGGCCAAGCGCCTGTCAGCCGACGGGATCAATTTTACTGCCTCCTCGTCGTCCACGGTCAAGGGTGAGACGCTCATCGACACGGCGCAGAACCTGGATGCCATGAATCCTGACATCGTCGTCATCCGCCACGCCCAGGCCGGATCGGCGTTGCTGCTCAGCCAGCGCATCCGAGCCGCGATCGTAAATGCGGGCGACGGCGCGCACGAGCACCCGACCCAGGCGTTGCTCGACGCCTCGACCATCCGCGCCCACAAGAGAAGGATCGAGGGTCTGACCGTGGTGATCTGCGGCGACATCGACCATAGCCGCGTGGCCCGTTCCAACATCTTTGCCCTGCGCACCCTGGGTGCGCGCGTCCGGGTGGCCGGGCCGCGATCGCTTCTGCCTATCGGGGTGGAAGACTTGGGCTGCGAGGCGTACGACCGAATCGAGCCGGCGCTGGAAGGCGCTGACGTGGTCATGATGTTGCGGATTCAGATGGAACGGAAGGCGGGCAGCCGTTTCCCCAACACGCGCGAATACGCGCGCTACTTTGGTCTGAACTCGCGCCGCCTGGCCCTGGCCAAGCCCGACGCCATTGTCATGCACCCCGGGCCCATGAACCGGGGCGTGGAGATCGATCCAGGAGTGGCAGACGGGCCGCGCTCCGTGATCCTAGAGCAGGTCAGCCGGGGCGTGGCCATTCGCATGGCCGTCCTGTACCTTCTGGGCGGCGGCAGCGGTGAGGGGATGGAGTAACTTGACCGGCAAGCGCAACCCTTTCATGAGGAGCTGGTTTCATGCCTGAAGTCCTTCTGCGTGGCGGGCGGGTGCTCGATCCCGTGCGCGAGTTTGACGCCCAAGCAGACGTGTTGGTGGTGGACGGCAAGATCGCGCGCATCGAGCGCGGTCTGGCGGCACCAGGCGCCAAGGTCATCGACGTCAAGGACTGCTGGGTCGTGCCGGGTCTCATCGACTTGCACGTGCACCTGCGTGAGCCGGGCCAGGAATACAAAGAGAACATTGAGACCGGGACAGCCGCGGCGGCGGCCGGCGGGTTTACCGCTGTGTGCTGCATGCCCAACACCAACCCGCCCAACGACACGCGGGCCGTGACCGACCTGATCGTGAAGCGGGCGCGCGAAAAGGGCATCGTGCGCGTGTATCCCATCGGGTGCATCACGCAGGGCCAGAAGGGCGAGACCCTGGCTGACATGGGCGAGCTGCAAGAGGCAGGCTGCGTGGCCGTGTCCGACGACGGTCATGGCGTGGCAAACAGCGAGGTCATGCGTCGGGCACTGGAATACGCGCGCAGTTTCCGCATGCCGGTCGTGCAGCACTGCGAGGACAGCCTGCTCTCGGCCGGCGGTGCCATGCACGAAGGGTTGGCCTCCACCCGCTTCGGAATTCGTGCGCAGCCGGCCGCAGCGGAATCCGCCATGTTGGCCCGCGACTTGGAACTGGTGGGGTTGACCGGCGGTCGCTACCACATGGCCCACATCAGCTGCGCCGAATCGGTGCGTCTGATCCGCGAGGCCAAACAGCGCGGGTTGCCCGTCACCTGTGAGGTGACCCCGCACAACCTGATGCTGACTGATGCGGTCTGCGGCGGCTATGACACCTTCTTCAAGATGAACCCGCCGCTGCGCTCGGCCGGTGACCAGGCGGCACTGCGCGAGGCATTGGCGGACGGAACCATTGACGCCATCGCCACTGACCACGCGCCCCATTCTCCGGTGGAGAAAGAAGTCGAGTTCGAGCAGGCGGCCAATGGTGTCATCGGGCTGGAAACCGCGCTGGCTCTGGCCTTGGAGTTGGTCGAGGCGGGCGTGTTGACACCCGCCAGTCTGGTTGTGCGCATGTCGGCTGGCCCGGCCAAGGTGCTGGGCTTGCCGGGAGGCAGCCTGGCGCCTGGCGGGCCGGCCGACGTGACCGTCATCGATCCTGCGGCCGCGTGGATCTGCGACGCAACTCGTTTTCGTTCCAAGGCGCGCAACACACCCTTTGGCGGGCGCGCGATGCGTGGCCGGGCTGCGCTGACTGTGGTAGGTGGAACGATAGTATTCTCCGAGGAGAGATTCGTTGCCTGACGACAAGAATGCATTGCCCCCAGCCTTGCTGGCCCTGGAGGACGGCACCGTCTACCGGGGCCAGGGTTTTGGCTCGGCC
>Ga0182021_10003270_pt1 | contig 19069 bp, 14 predicted proteins | sample 612E3MmetaG_FD_120493 | JGI IMG/M metagenome (GOLD analysis project Ga0182021, IMG submission 120493) | Permafrost microbial communities from Stordalen Mire, Sweden - 612E3M metaG (Illumina Assembly) | ecosystem: Environmental > Terrestrial > Soil > Wetlands > Permafrost | place: Sweden... | reverse complement strand
GTCAAGCCGGCCGCGTTTCCCGTCACGTCCAGCCAGTATTCGTTGACGTTGGCGAAGAGGATGGTGCCGCCGGTGAATTCCGCATCGGCGCAGACATCCGTCAGCCCTCCGGGGGGGGTGATGCCGGCGACCTGGCCGGAGGAGAGATTGAAACCTTCGTTCGGCCCGGCATTGCTGTGGCGGACGGAAGAGATCGTGCGCATGGCCAGCCCGACGCAAGATGAACTCGGCTTGGGAAAGAGGAGGACGACGCGATTCAGGAAGAAAGAGTCCGGATAGCCGAGCTGCTCGAAGCTGTAGTCGGCGAGGGACACCGTGGCCCCCGCGCTGCTATAGGACGTGATCGTGAGTACGAGCGGATCTTCGATGTTGCCCATGATGCGCAGGCGGTCGGGGGTGATGCCGTTCGCGCCGGTTTCGTTGTCGACGCCTTGCAGGACATACCCGGCGAAGGCGGCAGGCACACCGGCTCCGATCATGCGGAGGTCGCGGGAAATGAAGAACATCGCCCCCCGGACGTCGTTCTGCATCTCCACGAACTGCTGCTGGTCGGCCGAGATCTTGTTGCTGCGCGAATAGAGGAACAACGCGCCCAGGATGATGATGGACATAATGACGGTCCCGATCAGCAGCTCGATCAGGGTGAAGCCTTTCCTGGTCATGACGCTCCTCAACGGCCGATGACCGTGTTGATCACGGCCCGCGCCCTGTTGCCCCAGGGATCGGCGGTCAAGGTCGCCGCGGCCGCCCCGATTTGGGCGGCCGGAAAGACCAGGATCTTGACCGTATAGGACAGGCTCCCGGGCGTGATTTGGGTGATACGGCGGAATTCAGAGACTCCGTCGCCGTTGGCGTCGATCGTTTCGTCCGCCGATTCGCCGCGCGCAGCGGACGGGTAGCCGTCCAACTCGGCGGCCGTCAACGCCCGCAGATAGTCGATGCGCTGTTGAGCGAAGAAGGAGGCCGAAGCGATCTCCCCAGCCCGCCGGTTGTTGGCCACGCCGAGGAGGAAAATCTGGGCCAGGCCGAGCATGGCGATGCCCATCAGGGCGATGCCGATGATGGCCTCGATCATGGTAAAGCCGGAGGACGTCCCGGATATCATCTTCCGCCGAATGCGCCTCACGGTTGTCATCATCCGGCCGCCTTCAGCAGTTGAAACGAACCGCTGGCAAAGATTCGGATCGTCCAGCGGTTGGGCTGGCTGAGCCCGCCCAGCTTGGCAGACGTCAGCGTGACTGTGTTGAGCGTGCTATCGTACCCCGAGAGAAACCCGATGGGGGTGAAGACGACCGTGTATCCGGCCGGGAGATTCATGCCCACGGTGAATTTCGTGGGGACGCTTTTTATCGTCGTCCGGGGCTCGGCGGTCCAGGTCCCGGGCGGATTCTCCGATTCGATCCGGTAGCTCCAGACGCCAGCCGTGGCCAGGAAGCGGACGCGGTGATTGAGCTTGCCGCTGACGGCCTGCCACTTGGCCAGTTGCAGGCTGGAAACGATATCGCGGGCGGCGTTGTCCAGGGACCGCACTTCAATCGAATTGAGGATGCTGGGAATGGAGCCCACGGTCAAAATGCCGATAATGGCGATGGAGATCAACATCTCGATCAAGGTGAAACCGGCTCTTTTAGGCATTAAAGATTCTCCCGCCAAGCCCGCGTCGTTCCGGGATCGGACGGACCTCGATGGAATTGTCCTCCAATTCATTATAAGGGGCAAGCCGAATGGCCGGAATACCCCCCCACGACGATTCGCGGGGTGAGAGAAAGGCTCCTCCGCGCTTAGTCACCGAGGGGCTCTTTCCCATCGCCGGCGGCAGGAAGGGATCGGCTCGGGCCTTCTCATTCCGGGGGCAGGGCTTGGGGAGCTAAAGCTTCCTGAAGGGCCAGCCGGTCGGCGGCGCGCTGCTGGCGCCGCTCCAGGAGCCGGCGGACGCGGAGGAAGCGGGCCCGATCCAGGGGAAAGAACCAGGTGACGATGATGGTCATGACGAGCAGCCCGGCGCCGATCGGGCCGATCAGGATGCGCATGCCCCACAGGGCCGCGGAGGGCTGGATCCAGCGTGTGGCCCCTTTGGCCGGCGAAGAATATCCCAGCCAGCCCAGGACCTGGAGCATAAAGAAGATGGCCACCGCCGTCGTCATTTTGCGGACGAAGTTCTTGGTCCCGTAATAAACGCCCTCATGCCGCTTGCCTGTCCGAAGCTCGCCCCAATCGATGACGTCGGGGAAAATGGCGTCGGGCAGGACGTGGGCCGCGGAAACGCTGATGCCCATGGCCACGGCCAGGGCCATGGTCAGGCCATAGGCGCCCTGGGGAATGAAAGGAACGAGGAGAAGCAGGGCCGCCCACAGGACCAGGGCGCTGATGTAGGCCAGGCGCTTGCCGATCTTTTTGGACAGCCAGACCCAGAAAGGCAGCGCAACCAGGGCGGTGATCAGCATGAGCCCGAGCACGGCCGAGGCGATGGGCAGGCCCAGCCCGGGGACTTTGGCCAGCAGGTCGCCGCCGGCCACCCAATAGGTCAGAAGGAAGGGCAGGATCATGCCCAGCAGGTCGAACGTGACCCAATTCAGCATATAAATAGCCGTGGCATAGCGGAAGGGGACGTTCTGCCAGGCGATGCGCAGGGTTTCGCGGAAGCTGTTCATTTCCAGGTGTTTGGCCGCTTCGGGCCGCTCTTTGACCATGAAGAAGATCAGCATATAGGGGACGACGGCGGTCGCGCCGAAGAGTGCGGCAGCCAATAAATATCCCTGCTGCTGCGTTCCGCCGCCGGCCACGACGGCCTGGACGATCATCGGCGCGGCCACGGCGGTGACGATCGAAGCCAGAAAATTGAAGAACATCCGATATCCGGCCAGGGCGGTCCGTTCGTCGTAATCCGTGCTGATCTCCGGAGTCATGGCGTGGAAAGGCACGGTCACCAGCGTCTGGAACGTATCGCTGAGAGCATAGGCCAGCATGATGGCGAACATCAACAGAACCTGATTATGGATGGGCGGCGCCCACCACAGCAGGAGGAAGGCCAGCCCGAAGGGAACGGCGAAGATCAGCAGGAACGGCCGCCGCCGGCCCCACTTGCTGTGGGTCTTGTCGCTGATGACCCCGACCAGGGGATCGTTGACGGCGTCCCAGACGACGCCGACGAAAGCGGCGAACGAGGCCAGCCGGGGTTCCAAACCCACCACGTCGGTCAGGAAGATGGCATAGAAGATCTGCCGCAGCGTGTTGAAGGTGGCCATGCCCCAATCGCCCGAGCCGTAGATGATCTTGGTCAGGCGGGGCAGGCGTCCGGTCGGCGTCTTGGGCATGGGCTCACCTTTCCTTGGCTTCCGGGCCGGCGATGGCGCGCCGGTAGACCCGGTGGCGTTTATGCCAGACGACGCCGAGCATGTTCATGTCGCCCAGGCTTTTGACGTTGGATTCCAGGGCCTGGGCCACGTCGCAATGGGTCGCCCCGGCCGACGTCAGGGTTTCGGCGATCTCGGCGTACAGCAGGGCGCTGGCCCCCTTGCCCTGATACTGAGGGAGCAGCCCGACGCCGTTCCCGCTCATGCGGGTGGTCGTTTTGAGGCCACGCAGGATGGTGATCCAGCCCAGGGGGAACAACCGGCCGCGGGTTTTTCGCAGGGCGGCCGAGACATCGGGAAATATGAAAAGGAATCCGGCGATCTCCTCTCCCTTGGTCACGATCTTGAGGAGCTTGGGATCGGCGATCGTCAGCAGCTGGCGGGCGACCATCCGGGCTTCGGCCTCGTCGATGGGATAATATCCCCAGACCTGGGTGAAGGCCTCGTTGTTGATCTTCTGCAGGGCCGGAATCCACCGGCGGAGCTCGCGCTTGGAGCGCAGGGCGCGGGCTTGAAACCCATAGCGTTCCTTGATGACTCCCACCAGCCGGACCAGGCGTTCGGGCAGCTCGTATCCCTTGGTCAAGTAGCCGGAAAGATAGTCGACTTCCTTGACGAAGCCGGCGGTTTCCAGAAGACGCGGGTAATAATCGAAATTATAGGGCATGGCCAGGGCGGCTTCGTATTCGAAGCCCTCGACGAGCAGGCCCGGCGCGTCCGAGCGGACGAATCCCTTGGGGCCGAGAAGAGACGTCCGGCCGCGTTCCGCGGCCCAGGCGGCAGCCGCGTCCAGGACGCCCCGGGCCGCCTCGGCGTCGTCGGCCGCGTCGAAATAGGTGAAGAAAGCGGCATTCCGGCCGGTATGCCCGTTATAACGGGAATTGTCGAGAACGGCCACCCGGGCCCGCATCCGGCCGCCGTCTTCGGCCACGAAGAAAGCGGCGTCCGAATGGGCATAAAAAGGATGGGATTTCCGGTTCAGCGTCCGGCGGACGCCGGACCGCAGGGGAGGTGACCAGTGATCGTCGCCGGCGTATAATTGAAAGGGGAAATCGATGAAGCGGCGGACATCGCGCCTTTTCCGGACGTCCAATCGGCGAATCTTCATCGGATGCAGACCTTTTATACCCGAGACCGGGCCCGATTACAACACGTCCGGCGGACCCGGACCGCGGACTTCCCGCAAAGGATCGCTCCCCTGTTTCGTCTAATTATTACGGATACGGATCGTTCCGGAGGAGGCGCCCATGTCGATTAGAAGAAAATCGGCGATCTTGACGGTCGTTCTCGTCCTGGCGGCGGCGGCCGCTCTTTTTCTTCTCCTGCCCAAACGCGGCGGGACGGAGCCCCTTTATGCAACCGAAGCCGTCACCCGCGGCGACATTGACGCCCAGATCGTCACGACCGGCACGCTCACCCCGGTCAACCAGGTCGACGTGGGCAGCGAAATCTCCGGAAAAATCGTCAAGCTCTACGCGGATTTCAATACGCTCGTCAAGAAAGGCCAGATCCTGGCCCGCATCGACCCGGCCGACTATATCTCCGCGGTCGAGCAAAACGACGCGGCGGTGAAGATCGCCGAGGCCACCCTCGAGCAGGCCAAAGTCAATAGGGACCTGGCCGGCCGGGAATACGACCGCAACATGGACCTGTTCTCCAAGAACCTGATCGCCAAAGAGGCCAAGGAATCGGCCGAGGAGAGCCTGGCCGCGGCCAAGGAAACGCTGAAAACCTCCGAGTCGGCCCTGCGCCAGGCCCAGGACGACCTGAAGTCCAGCAAGGCCGACCTGGCCCATTGCGATATCCTCTCGCCGATGGACGGCATCGTCATCTCCCGCCTCGTCAACGAAGGCCAGACGCTGGCCGCCCGCATGGATACTCCCGTGCTTTTCAAAGTCGCCGACGACATCAGCCGCCTGCGCATCGAATGCGCAGTCGACGAAGCCGATGTCGGCCGGGTCAAGGAGCCCGAAAAGGTGGTCTTCCAGGTCGACGCGTTTCCTGGGGAAGTCCTCCTGGGACGGGTCGTCGAGATCCGCCAGGGCGCCGACACGGATCAGAACGTGGTCACGTATAAGGCCATCGTCGAAGTCGACAACTCCAAGACCCGCCTGAAGCCGGGCATGACCGCCCTGGCGTCCATCCACGTCGGCGAAGCCACGAACGTGCTGCGCATCCCCAACGGCGCCTTGAGCTTCAATCCCCCGTCCGCCGTTTCCGGCCAGGCCCGTCGGTCGAGCCCCGAACCCAGGAAAAAGGACCGGGTCTGGGTGCTCTCGCCCCAGGGACGGCCGGTCGCCGTTCCGGTCAAGGTCGGGCTTTCGGACAACATCCTGTCCGAGCTGGTGACGGGTGATCTCGGAGAGGGCCGGCTGGTCATCACCGGCCTGAAGTCGAAGCGCTAGACGCGTCCCGGCGATAAGGTCCGCCTCACGGCTTCCCGCCAGCCCGCGTAAAGGGCCTCGGCCCGGACCCGTTTGAGGGTGGGGGGAAAGGTCCGGTCAACGGCCCAGAAGCGTTCGATTTCGGCCGTATTCTTCCAGAATCCCGCGCCCAGCCCGGCCAGATAGGCCGCGCCCAGGCTGGTCGTCTCGACCGTCTTCGGCCTCAAGATCGGGACGCCGAGGATGTCGGACTGGAAGCGGCAGAGGAAGTTATTGGCCGTTCCGCCGCCGTCCACCCGCAGATCGCGGATGCGCAGACCCGAATCGCGGGCCATGGTGTCCAGGACGTCGCGGGTCGAATAGGCCATGGCTTCCAGCGCGGCCCGGACGAGGTGGGCCCGCCCGGCCCCGCGGGTCAGCCCGACGATCGTCCCCCGGGCTTCGGCGTCCCAATACGGCGCGCCCAGTCCGACGAAGGCCGGCACGAAATAGACGCCGGCGGTGTCCTCGACGGTCTCGGCCAGGGCTTCGGATTCGGCGGCCGTCTTCAGGAGGCCCAACTGGTCGCGCAGCCATTGCACCGCGGCCCCGGCCACGAAGATCGAGCCCTCCAGGGCGTAGACCGTCCGGCCCTGCGGGCCGCAGGCCAGCGTCGTGATCAGGCCGTGGCGGGATTCGACCCGCTTGCGGCCCGTGTTCAGGAGGATGAAACAGCCCGTCCCGTAGGTGTTCTTGATGGCCCCAGGGCCGAATCCGGCCTGGCCGAACAGGGCGGCCTGCTGGTCGCCGGCGATACCCGTGATGGGCAGGCCGGCCGGGAGATCCCCGATCCGCACGGTTCGGCCGAAGTCGCCGGCCGAGGGCCGGACTTCGGGCAGGATGGAGGCCGGAATCCCGAACATCTCCAGGAGCTCGGCGTCCCAGCGTCGGGCGTCGATGTCATAAAGCATCGTCCGGGACGCGTTGGTCGGGTCCGTGGCGTGGACCCGCCCGCCGGTGAGCTTCCAGAGGACCCAGGAATCCGTGGTTCCGAAACACAGGCCCTCGCCGCTCCTCCCCCGCCAGCGCTTGGCGAAATTCAGGATCCACTCGGCCTTGGTGGCCGAGAAATAGGCATCGACCGGCAGTCCCGTTTTGCGCCGGATCATCTCGGCCGCGCCTTTTTCCTCGCGCAGCCGGCGGCAGCGCTCGGCGGTGCGGCGGCACTGCCAGACGATGGCGTTGTAGACGGGGCGGCCCGTCTTACGGTCCCAGATGACCGTCGTTTCGCGCTGGTTGGTGATGCCGACCGCGGCGATGGTGACGCCCGGCACCCGGGCCAGGACTTTCTGGATGGTCCGGCGGACGCTCTTCCAGATGTCTTCCGGATCGTGCTCGACCCAGCCGGGCTTGGGAAAGATCTGGGGGAATTCCTCATAGGCCGAGGCGACCGGCCGGCCCCGGCGGTCATAGACGATGGCCCGGCTTCCGGTCGTGCCCTGGTCGATGGCCAGGATGGACGTCATTTCAGATCCTGCGTTCCACCCATTCCAGGATGTCGTCGAAGACGCGCTCCCGGCCGAGTTCGATGGACAGGGCGTGGAGCATGTCCGGATACTCGATGAGCTTTTTCTCCGCCGGCCCGATCCGGGCGAAGAGCCTTTTGCCCGCCCGTTCGTCGACCAGCCGATCGTCGCCCGGGGCCAGGAAGAGGACGGGAACCGCCGTCGCCGGGGCCGCCTTCCGGGCCCGGCGCTGTTCGCTCATGCTGCTCATGAGCAATCTCAGGCTGGCTTCGCGAAGCTCGTCGGGGTTGGCATCCATCACGGCCCGATATTCGGGATCGCGCGTGCACATGGCCGAAGTGAAGGGAACAGGGACCGTCCGGCGGGGCTGGAGGAAGAGGCGGGTCGCCAGCGTGAAGTAGGCCGAGAGGGGGAATTTCATGCCGTTCTTGAACGCCGGGGCGATCAGGACCTGGCCGGCGAATTCCCCGGGGCAACGGGCGGCCAGGTTGAAGGCGATCAGCCCGCCCAGACTCTCGCCCAGCAGAAACACCTTCCGCCCCGGGTGCTCCGTCCCGATCAGGCGGCGCAGAGCCAGGATGTCGTCTTCGTAGAGACGCAGGGAATCGATGTGCCCGCGCGGCCGTTCGGGCGTCCGGCCGAAGCCGCGCAGCTCGATCCCGTAGCTCGGGAATCCCCGGGCGGCGAAATGCCCGGCCAGGAAATTCCAGCGGGCCGTATGAGCCCCCAGGCCATGGACGAGCAGGAAAACGGCCCGGGTCGGAGAAGCGTCCCAGCGGCGATAAAGAAAATCCGTTCCCAGGAGTTCAGTCATGGCCCGATTATATCACGCCCCCAGAAAATTCCAGGCCAGACAGAGGGCAGCCAGGACGGCGCAATAGACGGCGAAGACAGTCAGCGAATGGCGGCTCAGGTAGCCCAGGAGCCAGCGGATGGCCAGCCAGCCGAAGACGGCCGCGGCCAGGAACCCGGCCAGAAGAATCGGCAGGAAGGCCGACAAGCCGGGCATCCGGATCAGTTCGAGCGTTTCATAAGCGCCGGCGGCCAGCATGACCGGTATGGAAATCAGGAAGGCGAACCGGGCCGCAGCGGGACGATCGAATCCCCGCAGAAGGCCGCCGCTGATGGTCGACCCCGATCGGGAGGCGCCGGGGAAGACGGCCAGGGCCTGCATCAATCCGACGAACAGCGCGTCGAAGCCGCCCATGGATTCGAGCTTGCGGGTCCGGCGGCCGAGCCGTTCGGCCAGGGCCATCAGCAAGGCCGCCGTGGCCAGGCGGATGGCCGCCTCGATCAAGGGAGCCCGGAAGAGCGCCTGGACCAGGGGCCTGAGCAGGAGCCCGGCCAGGAGGGCCGGCAGGGTGGCAATGAGGATGAACCAGGCCTGGCGGTTGAGGGGGGTCGAAAAAGGCCGGGCCGGGAAAGCCCGGACGAGGGCCCAAAGATCCTTCCAGAAATACACGACGAGGGCCAGGAGCGTGCCCATCTGGACGAGGACGAGGAAGGCGAAGACCGCCTCGCCAGCCCCCAGGCCCAGAAGCCGCTGGCCGATAAGAAGGTGAGCGGTGGAGGAAACGGGGATGAACTCGGTCAGCCCCTGGATGATTCCGAGCAGCAAAGCTTGGACGACGGACATGGGCGGATCTCCTGGCGACGATCGGGAGGACTATACCCAAGATCGGACGCCCGCGCAAGGGCGGGGGCGGTTGACTTTCCGGGTCCAAGAAGCTACAAATAGGACCTTCCAAGCGAGGTCCTTATGAAGAAAACCATCCTGAGCCTTTCCGTTCTGCTGGCCGCGGCGGCCCTGGCCTATCCCCAGAACGTCGTCTTCAAGCTGAACGGCGGCTTCTCCTGGTTGAATGGAAGCGATCTCAACGCCGGATTGGCGGGCGAGACGGAAGCCGTCAAAGCCGCCGCCCAGACGGCGGCCGGGGGTTTCGAAGCGCTCAACAACGGGTTGGGCGGCCAGTTTGAAATCATCACCCTGATCAACGCCCGTCTGGGCGTCGGTCTCGTCGGCGGTTATTACCGCGTCTCCCGGGTCAGCCAGATCTCCAGCCACGGATTGGCCGGAGATGGGACGCCTTACGATGCCACGGCCGGCTATAACACCCGCGTCTCGATCCTGCCGTTCGGGATCAATGTCCATTATATGGTTCCCCTCGGCGCCCGGGTGACGCTCGACGCCTACGCCGGGCCGGTCTTTTCCATCGTCCAGTTCAACGCGGCCAATCCATCGACGACGACGATCGCCCACGTGAACCAGCTGATCACCTTCACCGCCAGCCGGACCGCGCTGGGAGGGCAGGTCGGATTCGGACTGGCCTATCGTCTCCTCCCGGGATTGTCCCTCATCGCCGACGGATTTTATCGGATCCAGAAGGTCGGGAACCTGCAGGGCAATTGGGCCCAGAGCGGATCGTCCGATGCGGGCGACCTGGCCGGCAGCAGCTCGACTTATTATCTCTGGACCTATCAAAACAGCGGGATCCAGCGGATCGGCTTCTTCGATTCGAACGGCCCGTCCGGCGCGGCCGTGACGGGAGCCCGCAAAGCCGAGATCAACCTCTCCGGGTTGGCCCTGGCCGCCGGCATCCGCTTCAGCTTCTGACGATCCCTGCTCAGGCCTTGATGGACGGGCTCAGTGCTCCGTCCGGGTCATGAAGGACAGGGCGAAAAGGATCAGTCCCACCGCGCAGACCGCCCCGGCCACTGATAGTACGGGAGAAAACAGCTGATGCAGGACCAAGGACGCGGCCCAGCGGGTCTTTTCCAGGACCAGCGGCCCGAGGCCCGTGGACCATTCGGATCCCTGGGTCCAATGGGCGTAGCGGGTGATGAAGGCCGCGGAATTCCGGGCTAGCCCGGCCACAATGAGGGCCAGCAATCCCCCGGTCAGCACGGAGGCGCCGCTCCATTTGAAGAAGGACTCCCGGCTGCGCGCGGCGATGGCCGAGCCGATCAGGATGAAGAAGGCCGGGATAAGGAACAGGGAATAGACGACCGTCGTGGCCACGGCGGTCACCCCCATGCGGGGAAAATGGACGTCTTCGAAGATGGGGATCTCGTCGCGGATGTCGGAAGCGACCCGGCCTTGCCGGAGCTTCAGGGCGGCCTGGGCCTGGGCCAGGTCGGGCTGGCAGGCCGGCAGGTCGGCCTGGTCGATGCCCTCCTCGGCCGCCCGGGCCCATTGCTGGAGGCCGGCCTGGTCGCAAGGGGGCAGGTTTTTCAGGACGCTCAGGAGATAATCGTCGATCTCGGGGCTCTGGAGGGCCTTCTTGAGGGGGCGCATGTCGATCGTGACCGGCCCGGGCTCGCGTTTCCCGCGCAGAATGTCGCCGACGTCGGTCAGGGCCCGGGTCAGCTCGCCCTGCATCCAGCCCAGAAGCCCGGTCCTGGTCAGGAGCTCCCGCGGCGTCGTGCCGACCTTGGCCGCGGCCTCGAACCAAACCCGGGACCGGGGGTCGCGGACGACGTCCGGGTTGCGGCCGGCGGCCATCACTTCATCGGTGATGTCGGGCAGGGCGGCGATGATCTTCTTCGGCACGTCCGAAACGAAGGCCGGCGAGATGACCGCCCGGGTCAGGCCGGCCGCCCAGATGATGGCGAACAGGACGGGCAGGCCGATGAAGACGATCAGGAATAAACCGATGATCTTGCGTGCAGGGTTCATGGCCACCTCCTCCTTCTCTTCATACGAATACGCCCGGGCGATGGTTCAAGCGGGATAATTCTTCAATGCGGCCAGGAAATTCTTTCGGTCCATCGGTCGGCCTCCTTGCCCCGAAAGCATATTGATTTCTATATATCCGGACCGCCGGCGAATGTCAACGCAGACGCTTGAGATCCTTTTTGGCCCCCTCCAGCTGGGGATCGAGGGCCAGGGCCCGGCGGAGGGCCTCGACGGCCTCGGCCTTGCGGTCGAGCTTTTCCAGGACCAGGCCGAGACGCCACCAGGCCTGGGCCTGGGAAGGCGCGCCGATTTCGGCCGGCTGTTCGATGTAGCGGCGGATGAAGCGTTCGGCGCGGGGGAGCTCCGCGCCCGTCTGCAGCAGGACGCGGGCGGCGGAGAGATAAGGCGCCCGGTTGTCCGGGACGTTCTTTTCCGCGTCCAGAAGCAGCTCCTCGAGCTCGGCGAAACGTCCGGCCCGGGCCTGGACCTGGGCCAGCAGGCCATAGGCGGCCGCCCGGCCGGGGTCGATTTTGAGCGCCGCCGCGGCCGCTTTTTCGGCCAAAGCGTCGCGGCGCGGGGTCCCGCGCGAATAGTAGCCGGCCAGGGCCGTCTGCGCCGCGTAGGAACCCGGATCGGCCTCGACGGCCTTTTTATAGAATATCTCGGCGCCCGCATCCTCGCGGTTGGGGCCATAAGCTGCCGCGGCCAGAGCCAGGTTTCCCCGCACAGGATCGAGGGCCGTCAATTCCCCCGCCAGCAGGCGGGAGCGGTCCTTGTCCCCGCCGACAATCCCCGGCGCCTGGCGGTAGAATTCGATCAGGATCTGGTGGGCTTCGATATGGCGGGGATCGAGGGCCAGGGCGGCTTCGGCTTCCTTCTTGACCCGCCGAGCCAGGATGAATTTCCGGAAGAGGCCGGCCCGTAAGCCTTCGCGGCCGTCGATGTATGCCTGCAGGCATAGGAAATCCGCGTTTTTCGGGTCGAGCGCGACGGCTTTATCGGCCAGCGCCCGGGCGCCATCGAAATCACCGGCCGCCTCGCGGACACGGGCCGCCAGGAAAAGCGCCCGGGCGTCGCCGGGGCGGATCCGAAGCAGAGGCTCGAGCAGGGCCTTGGCCCTGGTCCAGTGCTCGGCGGCGATCAGCTTTTCCGCGGCCGAGAGATCCGCGGCGGCGTCTGCAGAGGCCGGCGTCCGGAAAGCCAGGGCGAGAATCAGCGCGACGATGAAACGGGAAGAGAAAATCGGTCCTTGGATTCTCATCGTGAAGTCCGGACGGACATTATAGCCGATTTCCGGCCCGGCCGATCGCCATTTCCCCCTTCCCCGATCCGCGCGCAGACCGGCCGTCGCCTCGATTCGTCCAGGGGGAAAAAAAGCCCCCACCCCCCTTGCGGGGGGTGAGGGCGGTTCGCTAGCTGCGCGAAGTGCTCTGCTTAGAACGAGAAGCGGGCGCCGAAGCGCATCGACCACCCGCCGAAGTAGCCGGTCACCTTGCCGTAGCGAGGATCGGCCGTCGCGCCCAGGACCGCGGCATCCGTGTGCCAGTCCTTGTAGTTGGTCTTCTGGGCCAAAAGCTGATCATAGCCCCAACGCACCATGTTCATGACCGGCGTGTCGTAATAGCCGGTGATCGTGGATGTGTCGGTGACATTGTTGACCGTCACGTTCAGGTTCACGACGTACTTCTGGGCGATCCGCAGGTTGTATTCGACGTACAGGTCGGCCCAGAAAACGAAGGGCGTACGCAGGCCGGTGTCGAAATAACCGTCGGGATAGGAAGTCACGTCGTTGAACGGGATCGAGGTCGTCCGGGTGGTGCCGCTGCGGCCGTAGGCCACGGCACCGACCGTCAGGCCGAACGGGAACGCATACGAACCATAGGCCTTGAAGTAGTGCGGCCGATCGGTCGGCAGCTTTCCATCCAGCGGACGGCCGTGCAGGTCGTAGCGCTCAAAGAACAGGTCGAAATAGCGTTCCTGGTTCGGGCCGTTGCGGCCGGCTTCGTCGGAGGAGAACAAGCCGCCGTAGTTGCCGTACAGGTAGCTCCAGGTGTAGTTGAAGCCGCCCTGCCAGTTGTCGCTGAACCGCTTTTCCAATGACAGGTTGAGGGCGTAGTATTCCCGTTTCGCCTTGGGCGTGGGCCAGAAGTTGTCGTTAAGCTTGCCGCCCTGGGAGATGGGCCTGGCATAGGAATAGCCGGGGTTGGTGAGGTAATAGGACTCGTTGTAGTTGGCATCCACGTAGCCGACGTCTTCGATCGTCCGGATCAGGTGCTTGTAAACCAAGCGGGCGCTGAAGCTGATCTCTTCGGTGATCTTCTTCTCCGCGCCGAAGCTGAACTCGGACTGGGAAACCGGCAGCATATTGGGATCCGTGGTGTCGAAGTTCGGCTGGCGCCAGTTCCGGGAGCCGTAGTAGGCGCCGCCGGCGGCCTGGTCGGCCTTGTTGTTGATGTCGCCCGAAGCGCCGATGGACGGCCAGTTGTAGTTGTCCATGGCGTAGTAGCTCGTCCACCACTTGAACCCGCCGTAGGAGCCTTCGGCCAGGTACAGCTTCATGACGTCATAGTAAATGCCCCAGCTGGCGAACAGCTTCAAGCTGGAGTCGCCGAACACGTCATAGATCGCGCCGAGGCGGGGGGCCATCTTCTTGTCGAAGCCGAACTGGATCGGCTTGAGCTTGCCCAGGACCGGATCGGTGGTGGCGAAGGACGGGACGTACTCGGATTCCGTCCGCAATCCGAAGTTCAGGGTGAACCGGTCGCCGATCGTCCAGGAATCCTGCAGGTAGATGGCCCAGTTGTCGCTGTGGGCATCCCAGAAGTAGCCATAGGGCGATACATAATCCGACCGGATCTCGTATTCGCCGTACGTTCCCTGAACACGGTGGCCGTCGGGGTAATCATAATATCCCTGGGGGCCGAAGTTCAGGGCGACCAGCGGGTGCTGGGCGGTCTGGTTGACGTTCTCGCGCAGGCGGATGAACTGCACGCCGAACTTCCAGGCGTGCTCGCCCGCCAGGTTCATATAATAGGTCAAGTCCAGGTTGGCGCTGATCCGGTAATATTCGCGGGCAGCCGTCTGCGTCGCGGCGCCGGCCCAGTTGGTCCATCCGGCGGAGTGCTGCAGGTCGGCCGGGATGGCATCGTACAGCGGGTTGCCGGGGATGATGTTAGTGCGGCCGAAGGTCCAGCGGGTGCCCGGCATGAACTGCTGCTGGTTGTTGATGTTCTGGTAGAAATACCCGCCGCGCAGGCCGATCAGGAAGTTGTTCGACGCCGTGTAGTCGATGTTGGCGTTGCCCGACCAGTTGGGATAGTCGAACCCGGGGTCCTTGCCCGTCAGGATGGTGTTCGGCCAGCTGGCGATCCAGGGGTTGTTCTTGGCGCTGATGCCGTCGGCCGAAGGGATCGAGCCCCGGTACTTGCTGAAGTTGTTGACATAGGACAGGGACATGCGCAGGCCCTTGAACGGCTGCGCCGTCAACTTGGCCTGGCCGTTCCAGTTCCACTGCTTGTAGTAGAACTCGTACAGGGGACGGCCGCGGCGCACCTGGTCGATGTTCGTGGGCTGGGCCACGGCGGGATTGACGGGCGTGTCGCTCGTGAAAAAGCTATTCGCATAGGTGCTGGCATAAACGGGGTTGAAGGAGGCGAAGAACCACAGGCGATCCTTGAGGATGAAGCCGCCCAGGTTGAATACGCCTTCATACCGGTTGTAGGTGCCCGGACCCTGGCCGGAAGGCGTCGCCCGACCTCCATAATAATCATCACTATTGAAGTACTCGGCTACATACGGATAATCATAGGGATTAAGGCGGAGGGCGCTGCGCGATTTGCCCTGCATCCAGGACTTGTTGTTGTTGTAGTAGCCGAACAGGTCGCCGTGGAACTCGTTGCCGCCCGAACGGCTGATGACGTTGATGACACCGCCCATCGAGCCGCCGAATTCGGCGCTGTAGCCGGACGCGGTGACCTTCACCTCTTCCAGCTGTTCCATGACGATGCCCTGGGACTGGGTTCCAAGGTGGATGTTGGTGATGTTCGTGCCGTCGATGTAGAACATGTTCTCGCCGCCGGAGGCGCCGTCGACCGACAGGCCGCCTTCGTAGGCATCGATCTGGACGCCGGGAACCGTGCTCAGCAGGCCGTCGAAATTGCGGCTGCGGGGCAGCTGCATGAACGTTTCCTTGGTCATCGTGCTGCCCTTGGTGGTCGACTTGACGTCGATCAGCGGGCTTTTGCCGACGACCGTGACTTCCTCGGCCAGCGTGCTCTGCTTCAGGGCGATGTCGAGCGTCAGGGTCTGCTCGAGCTGAAGCACGATGTCTTCGCGCTTGACCGGCTGGAAGCCCTGCAGGCTGAACACGATGGTGTAAACGCCCGAGGGCAGGGTGAACAGGCGATACGTGCCCGTCTCGTCGGTGACCGCAACGGCCTTGCCGACCAGCTTGGGACTCGTGGCTTCGACGGATACGCCGGGGAGCGGAGCTCCCTGGTCATCCTTCACTTTGCCGACGATCTTGCCGGTCGGGGTCTGGGCCGCCGCAAAGGCGACGAGGAGCATGACCGCGAGCAGAGAAACCGCAAACTTTTTCATGCTCAGGTTTAACTCCTTTTTCCCATCCGGTCCGTTGGAACCGGATAGAACCCGTTCGTCCCGCGTAATCCCTTCCCCCGCGGGACGATTTCCTCTCCTCCAGGGAGTCGAAGACACGCTCCGCTCCCACATTGGCCGCTCAATTATTGCCTCCTAAATATTCCCACCTCCATTTTCTATAATGAATACTCCATTAGCTATAAAAAACAATTAGCAATAATCGTACCAACGAAAAAAAAATCATAATTGTATTATCATGAACGCGATAATAAAATTCAAAGGCCGCACATGAATCCAATATATTGGATTATATCCAATATAATGAATTAGAATTGCGGAAAACGCCGAATGATGCTATTCGGCGGAGGGCAGACGGGGAAGCCATGCGGGGATGTGAAAAAGGAGCGTGCCGGAGATGGAGATTCACCGGTTCAAAAAAAAAGGCCGCAAGCCCGAAGGCTGCGGCCTTTGACGAATTCGAGTCCGATCCGCTCAGCCCAGGATGGCGTCCTTGCAGGCTTTGGCCACGCGGAACTTGACGACCCGCTTGGCCGGGATCTTGATGGTCGCGCCGGTGGCCGGATTGCGGCCCATGCGGGCCTTGCGGTTCACCAGAACGAGCTTGCCCAGGCCGGGAACGGTGAAACCGTTCTTGGCGTTCTTGTAGGCCATCATCACCAGAGCCTCGAGCGCCGCGCCCGCCTGCTTCTTGGTGATTCCGACCGCCTCCGCCACTCCGCCCACGATCTGCGCCTTCGTCAACGCTTTTGCCATGGATGTTCTCCTTTCCAGATTTTTCGGGGCCGGGCCTCGCGGCGCGGCCTCAATTGCCAGCAATATAGGCGGTTTTCGGGGGAATTGCAAGCCCTTCCTCAAATTTTCGGCTTCGACGGCGAAGCCGCGGCATCGTCGTTGCCCCGGCCGGCGAGGCCGTGGTATAAAAGGAAGTCATCTCTGCGGAGGAACCACACATGAAAAAAACAAGCCTCGGTCTTTTCATCCTCATCGCCGCGCTGGCCGCCGCCGCGCCGGCCCAGGAAGCCAAGTCCGCCGTCGCCGGCGTCTGGGAAGTCGCGTTCGAGACGCCCATGGGCGCGCGAACGTATATGGCCGTCCTCGTCCAGGACCAGGACGCGCTCAAGGTGACCATGAAGAGCGCCCAGGGCACGGAGATGAAGGGCGAAGGCAAGATCAAGGACAAGGACGTCTCCTGGAGCGTCGTCGTCAACGGGCCCATGGGCGAGATCGTCTTGGCCTTCAAAGGCAAGCTCGACGGCGAGGCCATGGCCGGGACGGTGACCATGGGCGACGCCGGCGAAGCCGACTTCAAGGCCAAGCGCACCTCCAAGTAAAAAAGGACGGCGGGTACCGCCTGCCGGCTGCGCCGTTCGCTCTTCGATTTGTCGGGCGATTCGGGTGACCCGGGTCAAAACACGAGCGTTTTCCCCGGCGAGGAAAACGCTCTCCGATGCTCCTCCCTCGCTCTCCTGCCCTATATCTGAATTGAGATGATTTTTCGGGCAGGAACCGTGCCCGCTCGGTCGTCGCACGGGTTTTTCCCCGGGTCACCCGAACCGCCCCAACTCTTAACGCAAACGGCGCATCCGTTTCGTCACCCGCCAAGTTTTTTTATTTTTTCCTCGGAAGTTGAGTAAACAGAGTAATAGGCATGGGTTTTCCCCGGCTCCCCTTTCGCCCGATCGATCATTTCTATTGAAGGCCGGTGGGCGGTGCCCCCCGGCCGTGCCGCTCGGACTTAATTGACGGTCAGGCAGTCTGGGCGGCTCAGGGCGAAACGCTATTGTCATCCCCATCATGCCCCTTTGCCGATCTCTCTTTCTTATCGCGGCAAAGCGGCTCGTTAAAATAGAAACGAGGCGGGCGACAAGATGAAGGTGCCGTTCGCGCTAAGAATGGCGGCGGTTCGGGCAGCCCAGGTCAAAACCCGTGCGACGAGGGAGCGGGCATGGTTCATACTCACTCATTCAAGCTTATTCCTGCGTGAGTATGAGAGCGGAGGAGGAGCGTCGGAGCGGATTTTCCTCGCCGGGGAAAATCCGCGTGTTTTGACCTGGGCTGCCCGGACCGCCGGACAATCCATCGCGCGCGAACGGCGCGGCGAAGCAATCACCCGCCGACCGCCTTCGACGGGCACTTGCGCCGGGCCCGGATTTCCTTTATTATGTTTGGGCTCAACCCATTCCGCAGGAAGGTCCCATGTCCCTCTTCGCAAAAATAGCCGACTTGTTCAAACGCTCGGATAAAATCACCCGCGCCTCCGACACTAAGGCCTATGCCAAGCAGTACGCCATGGGCAAGCTGGGGGCCCGGGACCGGATCACGGAGATCCTCGACCCCGGATCCTTCCACGAGTACGACCTCTTCGTCGAGCACCGCTGCAAGGACTTCGACATGGAGAAGAAGCACCTGCCGGGCGACGGCGTCGTCACCGGGACGGGAACGATGTCCGGCCACCCCGTGGCCATCTTCGCCCAGGATTTCACCGTGGCCGGCGGATCGCTCGGGCTGATGCACGCCCGCAAGATCACCAAGATCATGGATCACGCCGTCAAGATGGGCATCCCGCTCATCGGCATCAACGACTCCGGCGGCGCGCGAATCCAGGAAGGCGTCGATTCCCTGGCCGGCTATGGCGAGATCTTCTACCGCAACACGCGGGCCTCCGGGGTCATCCCCCAGGTCTCGGTCATCCTTGGCCCCTGCGCCGGAGGCGCGGTCTACTCCCCCGCCCTCACCGATTTCGTCTTCGTCGTCGACAAGATCTCCAAAATGTTCATCACCGGCCCGGAGGTCATCAAGACGGTCCTGGGCGAGGAAATCAGCATGGAGGACCTGGGCGGGGCCCGGGTCCATACCGAGATCTCCGGCAACGCCCACTTTTTCGCCGAGAGCGAGCGGGAATGCTTCGAACAGATCAAGACCCTGATGACCTTCATCCCCTGGAACAGCCGCAAGAAAGCCGACCGCTTTCCGGCCAAGCCGCCCAAGCCCGGGACACACGTGGAGAGGATCATCCCCGAACAGCCGACCAAGCCCTATGACGTGCGCGACATCGTCGCCGCCTTGTCCGACGATTCCGACTTCTTCGAGGTCCAGAAGCACTGGGCGGCCAACATCGTCGTCGGCTTCGCCCGCCTGGACGGCGAGACCGTCGGCATCGTCGGCAACCAGCCGGCCGTCCTGGCCGGCGTCCTGGACGTCGACTCCTCGGACAAGGCGGCCCGTTTCGTCCGGTTCTGCGACGCATTCAACGTCCCCCTGGTGACCCTCGTCGATCTCCCGGGCTACCTGCCGGGCGTCGACCAGGAGCACGCCGGCGTCATCCGTCACGGGGCCAAGCTCCTCTACGCCTACAGCGAGGCGACCGTACCCAAGATCACCATCATCCTGCGCAAGGCGTACGGGGGCGGATACATCGCCATGTGCTCGCGCCACCTGGGGGCCGATTTCGTCTTCGCCTGGCCGACCGCCGAGATCGCCGTCATGGGCCCGGAAGGCGCGTCCAACATCATCTTCAAGGGCGAAATCGCC
>Ga0182021_10003269_pt1 | contig 19069 bp, 13 predicted proteins | sample 612E3MmetaG_FD_120493 | JGI IMG/M metagenome (GOLD analysis project Ga0182021, IMG submission 120493) | Permafrost microbial communities from Stordalen Mire, Sweden - 612E3M metaG (Illumina Assembly) | ecosystem: Environmental > Terrestrial > Soil > Wetlands > Permafrost | place: Sweden... | reverse complement strand
ACTGATGCGAGGTTTGCGGGAAACGTCCGCCCTCTTTTGAGGCATAGGAGCCTTTCGTTCCTGGTTGGCGCAGCCACGGCCGCCGCGCAGTCTATAGGATCCAGACCCGAATCGCCAAGCAAAGGTAAATTAGAAGTTAGAAGTCACGGCGCGTCAAGTAGAATAAAGCCCTGGACTGCGGTTTGAATGCGGGATTTCTCTTGTGCCCTGAACTGTCTTGGGATAAAAACACACCTTGTCGGCATAACGGAAATCGATCCATCCACAGATTCTTTCTAGAAGGAGCGGGACATGTCGTTCTATCTCTACATCATTCTGCTCTACCTGCTCGGCCTCACGGTGCTGAACTTCATTCGGTCCAGGCGAATCAAGAGCCAGGAACAGTTTATGGTTGCCGGCCGGAGTCTGAAGTGGCAGGTGATGGTCTTCACCTTGATCTGCACGTGGATTGGTTCCGGCACTTTCATCAGTGGCGCCGAGTTCGCCTCCAAGGCCGGGTTTTCAGCCCTCTGGCTCGCCGCGGGGGCCTGGGTCGGAATCATCATAATTTATTTCCTTGCCGCGAAGATCCACACGTTCGGGCAATACACCGTCGGCGATGTCCTCGAGGTCCGCTATGGGCCGGCGGCGCGTCTCTTCGGCGCGATTGCCCTGATCCTCTCCTTCATCTCAATCGTTTCGTACCAGTTTGTGGCAGGCGGATTCATCCTGAATGTGGTTACCGATGGCAAAATCTCCGAATCAACAGGCACGATCATCGCGGCCGTTTTTGTCATCCTCTTCACGACGCTCGGCGGCATGGTCGCGATTGCCTATACGGATCTCCCGAACGGGATCGTCATCGTGGTGGCCTGCCTGTTGGCCGTTCCTTTTGTCGTTTCCTCGGCGGGTGGTCTCGCAGGCGCCCACGCAGCCCTGAACCCAGGTTACTTCTCCATTGTAAACAGCCAGTTCGGAGTCCATCCGTGGCTCAAGGCGATCGGGTACTTCCTTTCGACGATGTTCCTGCTGCTTGGCGTGCAGAGCATGTATCAGAAGTTTTATAGCGCCAAATCGGCGAAGGATGCCAAAAAGGCGGTTGCCTGGTGGACCATCGGGACAATTGTGGTGGAGACCGTGGTCGTGATCATCGCCGTATTCGCCTACAGCAAATTCAAGGATCAGATCGACCTTAGTATTCCGAAGGCAGGCGGCAAAGTGGTTCTCATGGCGGCGCGCAGCCTGGTGCCTCCGGTTGTTGGTGTCCTCCTTCTGGGCGCGGCATGCGCCGTGGTCCTTTCAACCGGCATGAATTATCTGCTCTCCCCGTCGACTACGATCATGCGCGACATCTATCAGCGGTTCATCAGGAAGGGAACTGATGAAAAGGGCATGGTCGGAATGCAGAAGATTCTCGTGGTGATTATCGGCATCCTGGCATTCCTGCTCGCGACTCAACTGACAAGCGTTCTCCAGATGAGCTTATTCGCGTATACGATTTACGGCGTCGCAATCACTCCTGCGCTCCTTGCGGCACTGACTTGGAAACGCGCCACGAAGGCAGGCGGGCTGGCGTCCATCATCTCCGGCACAGTCGTTTGTCTCGTGTTTTTCATTATATCGAAGGTTCTGCCGCCGGAACTAGTGCCGGACGGCGATCCCTGGGGCATTCCGCTCATCTACCCGTCCTTGATTGCATCGCTGGCGTCGCTCGTTATCGTCAGTCTGTTGACGCCAAGGCCCAAACCTGAGGAACTGGCGAAGTTTTTCCCTAAGGCAGATGCGGCAAAGTAGAAACGAATGAATGGCCTCAAATTTTTTCCTCTCGTCGTGCGAGCGCCCTTGATCTGTCTGCTTGCGGCTGCCATGGCGTGCATCCTGGTTGCCGGCATTCAGCAAGGATCGCAGTCCACAAACCAAGTAGTCGGCCGCCTGGACGCAAACCGCTTTTATACGCCGGTGAATCAAATCCTCACACCCGCGGGCCAGCAGGTCGATCTGCCCGACTTGCGGCCGCATGCGCTGGCTTTGAGTCCTGATGCCGGCCTCCTTGTGGTCGCCGGAGCAACGCATGAGCTCGTGGCGGTCGATCCTGCAAACGGAGTGGTACGGGAGCACGTCTACCTGCCGTCGGATCTGCAGAAGATCCCGCCTCCGGATGATGATAAGTTAGGGCAGGTCAGCTACACCGGTCTCGTTTTTTCTCCGGACGGATCACGAATCTTTCTGTCAAATGTCAAGGGCAGCATCGAGGTGTTTACGGTGAACCGTGCCGGACACATCGCCGGCCTTTATTCGATCACACTTCCGCGGGTCGCGGGCTTGAAGCGCAAGGAGGAAATCCCCACTGGAATCGCGATTTCACAGGATGGAAAGAAATTGTACGTTTGCGGAAACCTGTCGAACCAGCTTCTGGAACTGGACGCCGGCGCCGGCGCCGTCCTGCGCGCCTGGAACGTAGGGGTGGCGCCATATGACGTGGTCCTCGCCGGCGGTAAGGCGTACGTCAGCAACTGGGGCGGACGGCGACCGGACACCGCCGGCGCCACGGGTCCGGCCGGCCAGGGCAGCAGGGTGCGCGTCGACGCTGTGCGCCATATTGCTAATGAGGGATCCGTCTCTATCGTGAGTCTGTTTGACGGGATTGTTGATGGCGATGCCTCCACCAACGGCGGTGAGATTCTGGTCGGGCTCCATCCATCGGCGCTCGCGGTTTCGCCGGACAAGCACTACCTGGTCGTGGCGAACGCGGGCAGCGATACACTCAGCGTCATCGATACGCGCGCGGGAAAGACCATCGAAACGATTTGGACACGGCAAAACCCGGCAGATCTCTTCGGCGCACAACCGAATGCGCTCGCCTTCGACAAGGCGGGAAAAAGACTCTTCGTTTGCAATGGGACTCAGAATGCGATCGCCGTCATCGATTTCAAGCCGGGCAAGTCCAAGCTGGCAGGATTGATTCCCGCTGGCTGGTTTCCAGGCGCCATCGCGTACGATGGGACGCGTCACGCCATATATGTTGCCAATATCAAAGGGTTGAGTCCCGGCCGCCCGAGAAAATCAAACGGGAAAACGGAATACAACTCGCGCATGTTCGATGGATCCCTTTCCTTGATTCAAGAACCTTCTGCGCGTGATCTCGCAAGCTACACCCGCGCGGCGATGGCGAACATGCGTTATCCGCTGCTCCGGCAAGCGGCGCTGCCGCCGCGCCTGGGGCAACCGCCGCGTCCCGTGCCGGAGCGCGTCGGCGAACCCAGCGTGTTCCAACATGTCGTGTACATCATCAAGGAAAACCGCAGCTACGATCAGGTTCTGGGTGACGTCAAGGAAGGAAACGGTGATCCGGAGCTGTGCGTCTTTGGTGAAAGCATCACGCCGAACCAGCACAAAATGGTGCGTGACTTCGTCCTTCTGGATAATACCTACTGTTCCGGCATCCTCAGCGCCGACGGCCATCAGTGGGCAGACTCGGGGATCGTCACCGACTACCTGGAAAAATCATTTTCTGAATTCCCGCGCAGCTACCCGGATGGCATGGAAGACACCGATGTTGATGCCCTGGCGTATTCGCCTGCCGGTTTCATCTGGGATGACGCGCTCTCGCATGGCCGCACATTACGCGACTATGGTGAATTCGCCATCACGCGCAAGCGATGGAAGGATCCCCAACGCAAAGGCGAGCCGCGCTTCCTCGATCACTACCGAGAGTTTCTCGATGGGACCAACACGATTGCCTTGTGGAGCGAGCCCGGCATCGAGTCTCTGCGTCCGTACATGGACACGGAGACTGTGGGTTGGGATTTAAACGTTCCCGATGTTTTTCGCGCCGCGCAGTTCGTCAAGGAATTGAAAGAATTCGAGCGCACCGGCAAATTCCCCAACCTGGTGATCGTATGCCTGCCGGACGATCACACCAGCGGAACCAAAGCCGGTTCTCCGACGCCCGCGGCCCAGGTGGCCGACAATGACCTCGCTTTTGGCCAGATGGTCGAGGCCCTGAGTCACAGCCAGTTCTGGCCGGAGACCTGCATTTTTGCCATTGAGGACGACCCGCAGGCAGGCTGGGATCACGTGAGCGGCTACCGAACCACGGCCTACGTGCTCAGCGCATACACGCAGCGCGCCAAGGTTGTTCACACACAGTACAATCAGACCAGCCTGTTGCGCACGATCGAGCTGATTCTGGGTTTGCCGCCGATGAACCAGCTCGATGCCACCGCCACGCCGATGTCTGATTGCTTTATGGATGCGCCGGTTATGACTCCTTTCGTATCCCTCAAGAACAACATACCTCTCGATCAGCTGAATCCGAGGCCGGAGAGAATATCCGATCCGACTCTGCGGCGCGATGCCATCACGTCCGCGCACCTGACCCTCGTGCAGGCGGATCGGTGCCCGGAAGATACTCTCAACCGCATCCTTTGGCATGCCATGAGAGGGACAAATCTGCCATATCCGCTATGGGCCGTACAGGCGGTTGACGATGACAAGCGGCATAACTGACGCAGGGAAGGTCGCCGCGCTCGTTCCCGAGGTCGAACGGTGGTTGGATTCCCTTTATGTGGCGGCCGAGGGCGCCACTTTGCGGCAGGAGGATCGCCGCAAGGCGATCGAAGTGGCCGCGGCGCTGTTGGAAATCCAACAGAGCCTTCGGCACGTATCCCGCAAATCTCAACTGGTAATCGTGGATGCCGCGGCAGGGAAGTCTTACCTTGGCCTGCTCGCGGCCAAGCTGCTCCTGGAGCCACGGAAGCAGGCCTCGAGCCTCGTGACGATCGAACGTGATGGCAGGCGCATGGATCTCAGCCGCCGGGCGGCAGAACGACTGCACACTACGGTGCCCATCGAATGTCGCGCGCTGGACGTTGCCGATGCTGCGGCGTGGCCGATGTGTCCCTCGATCGTGGTAGCGCTGCATGCGTGCGGCCAGGCAGCCGATGCAATAATCGAAAGATCCATCGCTAGCGAAGCGCAGTACCTGCTTCTCGTTCCTTGCTGCACCAGCGATGCAGTCCCTGCCGCCAGGGTCGCCGCGCAGAATGTGGATCGCCTGGGAATCCCGCGTCATGCGCCCGTGCGCCGCAGGTTTATCCAGGCGTTCGTGGATGCTGAGCGGACCTGGCGTCTGGAAGCCGCGGGCTATCAAACCCAGGTGGTCGAGTTCGTCCCTCCGACTGTCACGCCGCACAACCTCCTCTGGCGCTCCCGCCGGGTCAGGGAGCCAAAGCGCATGGCTGCCGCACAGGCTGGGCTTGATGCCCTGCTGGGAGGGCGCTCATGAGAGTGAATCTCGACCGAAGATCCTTTCTCCGATTGAGCGGCGCGGCGGCCGGCACCGTGACGGCGGGCGAAATCTTCGGGAGCCGCCTGCTTGATAGAATTCTGCCGGTTGAAGCCGCAGGCAGCACGCGGATCATTGCGGCGGTGTGCAATAACAATTGCGGCGGCCGGTGCCTTATCAAAGCGCACGTCATAGATGGCGTGATCGTGAGGATCACGACCGATGATGCCTCCGATTCAGCAGGAAGGCCTCAGTTGCGGGCCTGCCTGCGAGGACGCGCCCTCCGCAACCGGCTAAGTCACCCGGGCCGCCTCAAGTTTCCGATGAAGCGCACAGGCAAGAGGGGAGAAGGGAAATTCCGACGCATTTCCTGGGACGAGGCGGTCGAGACTATTGCAGCCGCTCTTCGATCGGCCGTCGACACTCATGGACCCGGAGCCGTTTACATTCAGCACGCTACGGGCAACGGCGGCGCGATCAGCGGGATTGCGGCGGCCCGTCGGCTGATGAATCTGATGGGTGGATATCTGAGCAGCTACAACAGCTATAGTTCGGCATGCCTTGGATACACCGCCCCTTATATTGTCGGTTATCGCGATACGAGCAGCTATCAAACGCTGCTTCACTCCAGGCTGATAATTCTGAATGGTTTCAATCCCGCTGAGACGATCTTCGAAACCAACTCGAACCTCTATCTGGCGAAGGCAAAGGACGCCGGCGCCAGGGTAATCGTGATCGATCCCAGATTGACGGAAACTGCAGCGACGTTCGGCGATCAGTGGGTGCCTCTCAAGCCAACTACGGACGCCGCGCTGTTCATCGCGATGGCGCACGTGATGATCGCGGAAAACCTGCATGACCAGACTTTCCTCGACAAATACTGCGTTGGGTTCGACGAGGCGCATATGCCGGCCGGCATTCCGGAAGGACAGTCGTTCAAGAGTTATGTGCTGGGACTTGTCGACGGAGTGCCCAAGACTCCGGAGTGGGCCGAACCGATCACGGGCATTGAAGCGAGCGTCATTCGCAATCTGGCTCGGGAATATGCCACGGTGAAACCCGCCCAATTAATCCAGGGACTCGGCCCTCAGCGGCACGCCTACGGCGAGGAATCGGTGCGCTGCGGCATCGTGCTTGCCTGCATGACGGGAAACTTCGGCGTTCTCGGCGGCGGCTGGGGCGGCGGCGAAGGTAACAGGAACTTGGGCCTCGGTATCGGACGCCTTCCTGCTGGTGGAAACAACGTGAAGGCCGTAATTCCCGTTTTCCTTTGGACGGACGCTATCGTGCGCGGAACGGAAATGACTGCGAAAGATGGGGTCAAGAACGGTCCTCTCACGAGCAACATCAAGTTCATCTTCAATCTCGCCGGCAACACCCTGATCAATCAGCATGCCGACATCAATCGAACGGTTTCCATCCTGCGGGATGAGAGCAAGGTGGAGTGCATCGTAGTTTCCGATCACTTCATGACTCCCAGCGCGAAATTCGCCGATATCCTGCTTCCTGCCGATAATTCACTGGAACGCAGCGACGTGGGTGTGCCCTGGACCGGAGAGAAATATGTCGTGTTTGGCAACCGAGTGGTGGAACCTCCGTTCGAATGCCGGCACGAGTACTGGTGGTTGAGCAGGGTTGCCGCGAAACTGGGGCTGGCCGAGAAGTTCACCGAAGGCAAGACAGTCGAGGACTGGTTGCGGGAGATCGTTGCCGAGGCTAAAGATAAGGATCCTGATTTCCCGGCGTATGAGGAACTCAGTCGGCTAGGAGTGTACAGGAAGGATCCGGAAGAGTACGTGGCGTTTTCAGAAGAGATCCACGACCCTTCGGGCCATCCTTTCAAGACCCCTTCGGGAAAGATCGAGATTTTTTCCACGACGCTGTATGAAATGGACATGCCCGACACGATTCCGGCTGTTCCCAGGTACATTCCGGCGTGGGAAGGGCCGGAAGATCCGCTGCGAGCCAGATTCCCGCTGCAGTGCATCGGCCCGCACGCGAAGCGGCGCACACACTCGACATTTGATGAGACGCCCTGGATGGAAGAAGCGGAGCCGCAGATGATGTGGATCAACGCGCGGGATGCCGTTGCGCGAGGCATTGTGGAAGGGAGCCTGGTCAAGGTGTTCAACGGCCGGGGCGCGCTGGTGATCAAGGCTCATTTGACGCAGCGCATTCGCCCCGGCGTGATCACGATTCCGCAGGGAGCGTGGTACACGCCCGATGAACAAGGGGTCTGCCGGCGGGGCTGCATCAATGTCCTGACCAGCCAGCGGGCCACGCCGCTTGCGCACGGTAACGCCCAGCACACAATTCTTGTCGAAGTCGAAAGAACCTAGGGAGGCGCGGTGAGCGGGCAAGTCGGTTTCTACATCGATACGACCAGATGCATCAACTGCAAGACCTGCGAGATTGCATGTAAGGACATCAACGATCTGGCCGTCGGACTGCGGATCCGCCGCGTACATACCTTCGAAGATGGTGAGTTCCCGAACGTATCGGTTTATAACATCTCGATCTCCTGCCACCACTGTGAAGATCCGGCCTGCGTACGGGATTGTCCCGCCCGCGCCTACACCAAGCGGGCGGCAGACGGCATCGTGATTCACGACCCGGTGCGTTGTATCGGCTGCCGCTATTGCAGCTGGGTCTGTCCGTACGGAGCTCCTCAATTCGATCCTCGGACGGGAACAATGAAGAAGTGCAACCTTTGTATCGATCTCACCGACGAAGGTGAAAGTCCGGTCTGTGTGGGCGCCTGCCCGACACGCGCGATTGAGGTCGGGCCGCTTTCGGAGATCGGCGCGCGCCCGGGCGCGGTGATTGCCATCCGTTGCCTGCCGCCACCTGAGATGACCAAGCCCTCCAGCCGCTATAAGGTGCGGCCCGAAGCGCTGAAGGGACTGATCCCATGAACGAGTGGCCGCTGATTGTCTTTACGCTCCTGCTGGAGTTCGCCTGCGGATCGGCGATGGCCGCTACTCTGGTGGACTATACGGTCCGGCAGGCGGAACTTGCGCCCATGCGACCCGTGGGAATCTCAGTTTTCCCCGTCGCGGCCGTCGCGTTGATGGCCTCGCTGTTCCACCTCGGGCGTCCGCTCGCAGCATGGAGAGCGCTCGCCAATCTGGGAAACTCCCGGCTCAGCCTGGAGGTTTTTCTCTGTGCTCTGTTTACACTCGCGGCTCTTGTCTACAGTTTCTTATGGTGGACGGAACGTAGCGGCGGCAGACCGGCCGCGGGGATCGCACTTTGCATTATAGGTGCGGCAGCAGTCATCGTGAGTGCGACTGTGTATCTGGTCCCGGCTCAGCCTGCATGGAACTCGGGCTGGGTGCCCTGTTCGCTTGTGGGGACTGCCTTACTCTCCGGGGGACTGATCCCTTTCCTTTTGGCGGCGAACGTCGCAGGTTCGCCGCAGAGGATCTTTCAGGTTGCGGTTGCAATTGGCGGCCTGGTGCTGCTGGGCTCAGCTGTCTGGATGCTTGTGCACCTGGCGCAAGTTCCCTCGGACGATTTTATTGCAGCTCGCCTCCAGGAAGGGTTGCACCAGCTCGCGTCTCAACACGGGCTCTGGTTTGGACTCCACATTGCCTTGGGATGCATCTTGCCTCTCGTAGTAAGTGTCCGGCTTTGGCTGGGCGAGAGCGCACATAGATTCGGAACCTTCTCTCGGCTCCTGATTTTTCTGATGATCCTGGCGGGGGTCACGATTGGCCGCGTCCTGATGTTTGCGCTCGAATCTCCATCCCGTGACATCGGCGAGAGCCCAGCCGGCATTGCGTCCCACACATCGGCGCAACAGTAGCCCACGTTCCCGATACCCCAATTCCCGTTACGAAAGTAGCTACCCCCACGAACGTCGTGGTCGTGAGCGTGGTCGTAATCGTAGTCGATAGTGCATGGGTATCAGAAAAAAGCCGATCACGACTACGATCACGCTCACGGCCACGAGCCATGGCAGCAGGGGCAAGGCGGCAAACTGCCATTTTCATGCGTCGGGAGGTGCGTCCCCGGCGCACGGAATACTGTCGCAAAATTCGCGAGTTGCGTCGAAAAACCGAGTGAGCCACTTGGACCTGGACTTGGACCTCGACGTGGACGTGGACCGTCTCGTCCGCGGCATACTTTCCATACAAGACATCTATCAGATCGTCCTCCATCTTCGCATGTCTACGTCCAAGTCCACGTCCAGGTCGAAGTCCAAGTCTAGGGCGCAGGGTTTCGGAGTTTCGTTACAGGCATTAGCTCCGCCGATCTTCCGCGGAGCAGGAAGTTTCCTGCGTCCTGGCCGCTTGTTTTGCTGGAATTGCGATGGTGAATACCGTGCCCGCGTCGATCTTGCTGGCCACCGAGATTTTGCCGCCATGTTCCTCAATGATTCGATAAGCGATGGAAAGGCCAAGGCCGGTGCCTCCGCTCGCCCTGCGTGTGGTGAAGAAGGGGTCAAATATTTTCTTTACCGTGCGCTCACTCATTCCCTTGCCATTGTCCCTGACCTCGATGACCACGTTGCCGTTTTCGTACCGGGTTTTCGCCACGATCCGGCCGCGCCGATCCTCAGGCATGGCCTGGCTTGCGTTCAGAATGAGGTTGACCAGGACCTGTTCGATCTTCTGGGCGTTTCCTGCGAACACGGGGAGGGGGCTCGCCAGCTCGAGTTCAATGTCGCAGGACCTCTGCACCTGCTTTTGCGTAAGACGAGCGCTAGCGTCGACGATGGCGTTCGCATCGATCATGTCGGTCAAGAGCCCTTCGTCTTTCCTGGCGAACCGCTTCAGGCTTTCCACAATGCCCTTAATGCGCTCGGCGCCGTGCTCCATGTCTGACACGAGTCGCATGATGTGATCGCGGAAGAAATCATATTTGAGCCTGGCGATGCGCAGGTCGGGGTGCTCTTTGTAATAATCGTCCATGATCGGGAGCATATCTGCGAGGGCCTGCTGGATAATCTTGATGTTGCCCCGGATGAATTGATTCGGATTGTTGATTTCGTGGCCGACCCCGCTGACGAGCTGGCCCAAGGACGCAAGCTTGTCGGCCTGTTGGAGCTGCTGCTCGTAAACTCTCTCCCTCGTCACATCCTTGTAAAATTCGAAGATGCCTTCGACTTCGTGCTCCTGATTGAACACCGGCAGCGCATGAACCTCAAAATACTCGTCCTTGTGCCGGACCTCCATGGTGATAGGAGTCTTGTCCTTGACAATGCGCATCAGCCTACAGTCGACGCAAGGGGTCTCCATGCTGAAGAAGGTCTTGTAGCATTTTTCCCCCTGGACCGCGTTGCCCCAGTTTGTCATGACGACGTCGCGCTTGCGGCTGATCATCGCGACTTTGTCGGGAATCGCCATAAACATGGTGGCAAACTGCGCCTTCGATTCCTCCCAGTCGCGGTTGATGCGGTCGAGATAGGAGTGGACGGTGGCAAGTTTCTCGCTCTGGCGCTGCAATTCTTTCTCACGCGCCTCGATTTCCTTCTCAAGCTCGCGCAGGCGCCGAGCGTACTCCGTTTCCTCGGCCTGCTTCGAGGCAAGGCGTTCGCGCAGTTCTTTCCTGTCGAGGGCCAATTCCAGCATGCGGCCGATCTCGTCGAGCATTTTCTGCTCTTCGGGAAGCAGCGAGTATGCGTCCGAATCATAGCCGACGATAATCTTGCCGCGCATCTGTTTGCTTACTTCGAGCGCCGTGGCGATGGTGTGCCGGCCCGCGGGTTTCCTTCCGTATTCGACTCCCTGGTACGCGGCATGCACGACGGCGCGCTCCGGGTGAAGCATGCCCGGAGTGAGGTACCGCGGCAGTTGCGTGAAGAATTCCCGAATCGAAGCAGATGCCTCGATCCAGTCCGCGACCTCGTAAAGACAGGCGAGCTCCTTTATTCGCTCGTCCTTCTCCCATTCGGCATACTTGCCGCGGCGGGGAGCCTTGTTACCCTGGAAAAGAAACAGAGGACCCTGATCTGTTTCCGCATAACCGAAGGATATTGCATAGGAATCGTCGGCCTTCTCGCCGGGCGGCAGCACCACGAGGCCTTTCTTCTTTTCACGCGCTTCCGCCATGGCTTTGCGAAAACTCTCCACGCGCAGTTTCCAGCGATCCGGCGCGAGACTCGAAGGGATCGCGCCGATTTCCATGCCGAGGATCGCGCCGTATTCGATTCCGATCTCCCTGCAGGCTGCAGGGCTTACGTGCACGATCCGCTCGGCCCCGTCCAGGATCAAAACAAAATCAAAGCTTCCCTCGAGTAACTTGATCACATCTTCACATACCTTCTCCATCCCTGACCCCCCTCGGGGAATGCAACCTCAAAAACAAGCCGAAACTATAGCAGAAATCCCGGGATGTGTTTATGGGGTGCTGCGAGTGCACAAAATTGTCGTCTCAGCGCAAACAAGAGCCGATTGCGATAGCAATTGCGATCCCGATACCGATGCCAATACCAACCCGACAGGGTCGCAATGACCGACAAGATCTCGGAATCGGTATTGCCATCGCTATCGGTTTTTGCTCCCGTCGTTATCTTTCAGTGTCTGAATCGCAATCCAGAATAGACGTGGCTATTTCCCATTCCCGAAGAGTGCTAAGATAAGACGAAATTCTCCAGTCAAAGTGTGCGTCTCACATAGTGCATTGAGATATGCTGAAATCGGATCACTTATGAGTCCACATCGCGGTATCAACACCACGAGCATCGCAGGACAGGGTCTCGAGGATCTCCCGGGCCTGATAATCGCGATCGCATTTGTCTTCATTTTCATGGGCATTTTCCTGCCGCGCAACGCGAGCAATTGGATCGTGGTGTTTTTCTTTCTCGTGGAAGGCGTCGCGTGCGCCGCATACATTCTGTTCCAGAAGCGCGATCGCAAGGCGGCTTGCCAGATTCAGCGGGCACTCCATCGGCTGAACGAGAGCGAGAATCCACAAGCGGACCCTACCACGAGCAACTCAAATCGGCGAAGAGAGTGAGGAGAAGGGTTATCCTTGGCCGATCAAAGGATAAAAGGCACCAGCGCCGGCGTGCAGCGGCGATACTCCTCATATTCGAGACCGAATTGCTCGGTCATGAAGCGTTCTTCCTCCCGGAATTTGAGACGCCAGGCGAGACATGCGGCTGCCACACCCAAAAAGGCGTGCATCTCGGCAACCACAAGGGCCGTTCCGAGCATCGCCAGCAGCAGGCCGGAGTAGATTGGATGGCGCACCAGCGCATAGGGCCCGCTGCGCACAAGACTGTGGCCCTTCTTCAAAGTGACGTCAGAACTCCAATTCCCGCCGAGTACGATACGCGCCCAGATGGTGAAGGCAATGCCCGTATATGTCAAAGCGACACCCGGGATTTTCCACCACGGCTGCGCGGGCACCAGTCGCAGTGCCAATGATCCCCAGGCGAAGGTATCCGTAAAAAGGAGGATGTAGGCGAGGCCTCCCAACACAACCTGGATCGCGCGGCCGCGCGCTCTCTGGCGTTTGAGTGTTCCCTTGATGCGAAAAGCCATAACAACCCAAACGAGGAAGAAAATCATCCAGGCAGTCGCTACCTCACCATGGATCACAAGATTAGTGGTCATTCTGTACTCCTGAGTTTGGGCTGCAGAACCGGCTTCGGCAGAGCGCCTGAACCGGAGCGCTGCCGGGCGAAGCGTTTTTCTCTCGAAAAATGTTCAACCAACGCACGTGTAAAGCCACGCGGTCAGTGCTTCTGGCGGCGCGGTGCGACTGCGGGCGCGTCGCCGATGATCGGAAAGGAACTTATGCGCAGGCGCGCCGCCCCCATGGGAATGAGAGTGACCTCCTCGACAGGCTCGCTCGATCGGACCGGACTCTGTGGCAGCAGTCCCACGATGTTGGTCTTGGGATCCAGCCGCCAGTCAGGAATCTTGCGCGCCTTGACCAGCAGTGCGAGCGGCGCCTTCTCCGGTGTGAAAGGCTGCGTTGCTGGCGGACCAGGCTTGCGCTCGATCCGGAATGATCCGGCGGGATCTTGCGGATCCAGGATCAGGCCGTAATTCCATGCGGAACCAGGCATGACTTCCCATTCAGGCCACTTTTCCTGGTTGCCAAATTTCTGCCACTTTTCTTCGATTTTGAGCGCAAAGCTGAGCGGCCCGTAATCGACGGACACCGAATCTTTGTTGGCGGACCACTTGCGAACGGAGATCTTCATGGGAAGATGCAACGTCACGGTGTCCCCATTGGCCCACTGTCGACTGATTCTGATGTACGACAGAGGGGTGGATTTTACTACCACCGGCCTGCCGTCGATCTGGAGCGAGATATTGTCGCACCAGCGGGGCACGCGCAGATAAAGCGGGAAAGCAGTGGCGCTGGGAAGATCGAGTTTCAGCCTGATCGTATCCTGGAACGGATATTCTGTCTCTTCAGAGATCTTCACCTGTGTGCCGTTGCCGACTCTTGCATTCAGCTCGGATGCGGCATAGAGGGATGCGGCTAGTCCATTGTCGGGCGTTGCCAGCCATAGTTCCTCGGCATAGTACGGCCAGCCGTGAGACACGTTATGCTGGCAGCAGCGATAAACTTCGAATGGGCTGTACGAGAATGTCGCACCGCTGTTTTCGACGGCCGGCGCCTTGCTGGACCGATCCAGTTGAACCTGGTTTGGGCAAGTCAAATAATGCAACGCCTTCAGGTCCGGAGTCTCTGCCGCGGGAAAACTGTTGAAGGCGATTTCTTCGGCCCGGTCGGCCCAGAGCGGATTGCCTGAGATTTTTGTCAACATTTCGAAGCTGTGCATGAATTCCACGATGCCACAGGTTTCGAAGCCGCCTTGCGGATCGGCGTAACCGGGCCGGCTGTCCTCATCGCTGACAAATGTGCCGCCGGCGAACTGGCCGTAAAGGTTCATGGCTTGCTGGTAATTGCGCTCGGGGGCGGCCAGCAACTCCGGCTGCCTGGCAGCCATCCAGAACACGGCAGGTTCACGAAAGCCTTGTGCGAAATTCACATTGTGCCAATTGATCACGCCGGTGTCCCAGCGCGCCATGTTCCCATGTATTTTCCCGGCCAGCTCCAGTAACCACGGCTCGCCCGTGCGATTGTAGAGCCAGTAGACGCTTTCGATATTGTCGCCGGCACGCACGCGCGGCCAGTATCCCGCTCCAAATGCGGTCGCGGGCAGGCTGTTTTCCCACTTAAAGTAATTGGTCAGAAGTGAAATGACCCGCTCGTCCTTGCTGTATTCGTAATAGGATTGCAGCACATTGAGCATGATCATGATGGGCCACAGATCCGGTACGCCCTCCGGGCTTGCTTTGCTTTTCAATGAAGTGAGCAGATCACGAGGACCGAACCAGCCATCGGCCCGCTGCGATGAAAGCACGGGTTCGATCCATTTGCGCGCCGCGGTGATTGTCGCCTGGTCCTTCAGCACGTATCCGAGATCGCCGAAACCCTTGAGCCAGTAGGGCAGCTCTTCCCAGCCGCGTTCGCCGATGCCCTCTTTGCTGGCCCAGGCGCTCGTCTGGAATTTGAGCCATGGCGAGATCTCTTCCAGATGTCCCGTCATGCCGTCTCTTTCCAGCTCGAGCATGGTACGCAGCCATCCTCGGGGAATGATGCTGCCGATGGGGAGCTTTATGAATGGACTCTCCACGAGCGGTGCGCGATTGGAAGTATAGAAGGCGTTCTGGCCGATGATCTCCGGACCGTTCACGGAAGAGACCTGCGCGAATCCCGCGCCTGCGGTCCAGAACACGAGGCAGGCGACAACAACGTACCGGTATTGAGTTGTCTTATTCATATCGCTTCCTCCTTGATCATGGAGTTATACAGAACGACATAGATTCGTGCGCATGCCAGCCCATCGCGGGTTGTATGAATTCATTGCTCGCATCCCAACCGGTGTGCGACTCTTGGAAGCGCGCGCTGTGATCATGTTGTCATTCAGGCCCGACGGGCCCGGGAGTTTAGCCATTTTGTGTCCCGTAGGGACGACTGATGTGAAGAACACTGATGGTAAACTCCTAATCCAATACAACGGATACATCTGAGAATGATTCAGCCGTCCCTACGGGACTTGCTGAAGAGGCATCCGAATGTCCCGGCACTGAAGTGCCGGGCTCTCTCTTTGCGTCCCTGACGGGACGCACCTGGATTCCAGTCATTTTCCATGCAGCCGAAGCCGCAGCACTAATACAAGTGACCGAATATCCGGCCGAGTGAATCAAAAGCCGGGTGGACGTTCGGCGGCGACGCCAAACGCGCGTTCGAGGGCGATGCCGGCCCGGCCCATTGTGCCCTCGTCGAACAGGCGCCCGATCAGGGTGACCCCGTGAGGAACGCGGCGCTTTGGCGAGAACGTAGGAAGCGGGTGCGCCGGGTCAGGAGCCCAATCACTGCGCGCCTGATCCACCTCGATGAAACCGGCTCGCAGCGTCAGCGAAGGGTGGCCGGTGAAATTCGTTATGGTCAGGATCTCATCGCGCAGGGATGGAACGAGCATCAGATCGACGCCTTCAAAAAGATGAGCCATCTCCTGCGCCACTTTGCGCCTCAGACGGTCCGCCTGAACGAAATCGACCGCCGACAAAAAGCGCGCCTGCCGGAACGTATTGGGCCACGCGTCCGGAACCTGCATCCTGAGAGAATCGACGCCATGGGTGAGCGTCAATTCCTCGAAGGCTGCCGCCGCCTCGGCAAAGAGAATGATGTCGAGCGAGTCGTAGGCCCAATCCGGAAGTGATACCGCCACGGGAGTCATGCCAATGCTTTTCACGGTTTCCAGCGCGGCACGATCTACTGCCGTGGCGGGCGCACTGTTCATCCAGGCCGGAATGTATCCGACGCGCAAGCCCCGAACGTCCGCAGTCGCATCGAAGTCGAGCCTGCTTGGGACGCTCGACAGGTCGCCTGCATCGGGACCGGAGATCGCCGCCAGCACGAGCAGGGTGTCCTCGACGCTGCGCGCCATCGGTCCAAGTTTGTCGAGCGACCAGCAAAGCGTCATCGCTCCCGTACGCGCGACGCGGCCAAACGTTGGACGGAGGCCGTCCACGCCACAACGCATTGACGGCGAGACGATGCTGCCTCCCGTTTCGCTGCCGATAGCGAATCCCACGCATGCCGCCGCCGTCGCGGCGCCCGGCCCTGCGCTGCTGCCGGATGAACCTTCTTCCGGGAGCCAGGGATTCACGGTCTGGCCTCCAAACCAAACGTCGTTCAAAGCCAGCGCGCCGAGACTCAACTTCGCGATCAGCACCGCGCCTGCGTCGTGAAGCCGGGCTACCACCGCCGCGTCGGCATTGGGGATGCGGTTGCGAAATGGCTCGGCGCCGTATGTGGTCGCGATGCCGGCGGTGTCGAGCAGATCCTTGGCGCCCCAGGGGATGCCGTGGAGGGGACCACGGTACTTGCCGGCGGCAATCTCAGCATCCGCGCGCCTTGCCTGACTGAGCGCAAGATCTCGAGTCACGGTGATCGCGCAGCGCAACTTCGGATTCAAGCGCTCAAGCCGCTCGAGGTAGATGCCCGTCAGTCTTTCCGAGGTGAGCGCGCGCGTCTCGATCCACTTTGCCAGCGCCGTCACGGGAGCGTACGCGATATCCTCATCGCGCTCCGGCAGCGGGCCCGCCGATTGCGTGCTGCGGACGAAACGGTCGCGTCCCTGTGCGACGGTGACGCCCTGCAGAACAGGATCCCAGCGTGTTGCCGGAGCGAGCGTCGGTTCGAGCGCGATCTTGCGCGGCCCTGTGCGCCGTTCGTAGACGGATGCCATCGACACCCGCCAATTGCCGGCCACCTGAGCCCGCTCACTCTCGCTGTATTGCACCTGGACCAGTTTCTCGGCTTCCGCAATGGTGGCGGGATTAACCTCGGGACCGACCGGCGGCGCGGCCCCAAACGTCGGCGGCGAACCCCCTGGCATTTGGGATGGCGCCTGCGCGTTCTCGTCCGCGGCTTTCTTGCAACCGGCGATCGAACCGGCAGCGGCGACACCGACGCAGCCGAATGCGGAACGCGTGAGGAATTTCCTTCGCGAAGTATTCATGGTTTCTCACCCTCTCTCGGTTTCGGTCGCCATCGGAATGCAACAGTTTTGCAGAGCCTCTTCACCTGCGGCATCCGCTGCGATGACTCGGTCTAAGAATTGGCGAAAAGGTTATGCTTACTGTAGGAGAATAACACGGCGCCGAGCGAACCGATGCTGAATTGTCCCATTCGACGAGGCAATGGCCAGGCGTGTCCGTGTGAATCTGTGTTAATCCGTGTCCAACAGGATTTTGGGTTTAACTATTGCGACACCATGATTCATGAATAGTCTGGGCTAACTATCGACCTCAATTTCAATCTCCGCACCTGACACGCGGACATTGTATTTCTGCACTCCCTTGGGAGCGGGCGCGCCGAGGACCGCGCCGGAATTGACATCGAAGATGGCTCCATGCCACGGACAGATCACCTCATTCCCCTCGAGAATCCCTTCCGACAGTGGACCGCCACGGTGCGTGCAGCTGTCATCGATGGCGTAATAGGTGCCGCCTACGTTGAATACAGCTATTCTCTTTCCGGCGACGTCAACTGCCTTACCCTGGCCGGGACCGATCTCATCGGTCCTGGCTGCTTTCACGAACGTTCCCATGAGAGATCTCCATGTTCCTTTATCGCTAGCGCTTGGTTCCAGTATCTGTTGAGCGCGCCGAAGCACGGCGGCTCGGTTCGGTGTCAGCGCGATCGCTTGACACATCACCTGCAACTAAAATAGGTTTTGCCATACGTCGATCTTTGTAAAGGACAAAAATTCGGAGCCGGCGTTCAGCGAAGCAAAAAGGGAAGATAGGCTTATGCAGGATCATGAATTGCAAGACAACAAAACGCAGGAGTTGCTCAGCGGCCTAAAATCGTTTGCATTGCCCGGGGGCGAAGAAGCCGGACGCCGAGTGCTGCGTGTTCGGCTGACGGAGCAGGGCGAGATGCGCTCCGCCCCGGGTGCCCGCTGGATTCCGTTCACCGCCGAGGAAGTGATCGATGTCAGGCGCAGCGGGTTCGTCTGGGAGGCGCGTCTTCGAGCGGCAAAGTTCGTGCCGATGCTTGTCACCGATGCCTACGAGAACGGGCATGGGCGCCTGGTAGTCAAAGTTGCCGGCGCCCTGCCGCTGGTGAATGCACACGGGCCGGAGTTTGACAGAGGGGAGCTGCAGCGTTATTTAAGCGGAGTCATCTGGTGTCCGCCGATTCTGGTCGGGCATCCGACTCTCGAGTGGCAGGCGGTCGGCGCGCAGACGCTGCGGGTGCGGGACACAGAGGATCCGGCCGGCGCCACGGTCGACATCGATCTCGGCGACGGAGGCTGCCCGCTTGGCTGTCGCGCCGACAGGCCTCGCATGGTCGGCAAGCGCACCATACAGACGCCCTGGACGGGAAGAGCTATGGATTTTCGGGAAATCGACGGCCTGCGCGTACCTAAACATATCGAAGCCGCATGGCTTCTGACCGAAGGTGAATTCATCTACTTCCGTGCTGATGTGACCGCGATAAAAGCGGAATGCTGAGTTCGACCTTATAGCTCCTGCCACCAATTTGATGTTGGGGGGAGATGGCCCGTCGCCTAATTCATTCACGCTAAAGTATGTGCCCATAGCTAAGTTGGATGGAGCGATTGACTACGAATCATTGATGACAGGAAAGGTCTAAGGTGCTTGACATATTCATTGATGCCGATGGCTGCCCCGTAAAGCAGGAAGTGTACCGCGTGGCGCACCGATATGGACTCCGCGTCACCGTAGTCGCTAATTCGCGGATTCACATTCCATATGGGAACTGGATCGAACTCGTGGTTGTCGAAGGGCAGTT
>Ga0182021_10003268_pt1 | contig 19072 bp, 16 predicted proteins | sample 612E3MmetaG_FD_120493 | JGI IMG/M metagenome (GOLD analysis project Ga0182021, IMG submission 120493) | Permafrost microbial communities from Stordalen Mire, Sweden - 612E3M metaG (Illumina Assembly) | ecosystem: Environmental > Terrestrial > Soil > Wetlands > Permafrost | place: Sweden... | reverse complement strand
CTGACCAACGCTCCGGCGATTACTACGGCGGCAAGGAAAGAGAGTTTTGCACGCATAAAATATCGTTTCTGACACACAGTTTAGTTTGCCCTGAGAGCTTGTAAAGCCCTAAATGAAAAAAAAGTGAAACGTGAGGCGTGAAACGTGAAACGTGAAAAGTCAAGAGCGGCAGGGGGCTCCTCGATTCCCTCCCCTCACGCTTCACGTTTCACGCCTCATGTCCCTCGCACTACGTCCCCGGCAGTCTGAGCTGCTTCCCGTTTCTTTTCCTGCCGTTCCCAGTACCAGGCCACCCAGATGCAAATTTCAAAGAGCGTTTGCAGCGGCAGGAACATGATGAGCTGCGTGATAACCTCCGGCGTGGTCAGAACCGCGCCCAGGACGAGGTTGATGACGATCATGTATTTGCGGGCCTTGGAAAGGATGGAGTAACTCAGAATGCCGATCTTCACCAGGGTAAGGATGACCACCGGCATCTCGAACCCCAACCCCATGCCTAGTATGAATTTGCAGACGAAACTGATATAGTCGTCCGCCTTCCATTGCAGGGCGGAGAAGCCGAGCCACTGGGAATATTTTTGCGACGCGGCCAGCGCCACCGGCATCAGCACAAAGTAGCAGAAAGCCACGCCGACCAGGAACAGCGACAAGCCATAAGCCAGCCCGCGATAGACGTATTTCCGTTCCTTCATTTTGAGCGCGGGAAACACGAACGCGGCGACGAAGTAGAAAATGAAGGGCGAAGCCAGGACCGCGCCACCGTAAAGGGCAACCTGGAAGGCGACGAAAAAGCCGCTGGCGGGGCTGAGGTTGATCAGGTCAACGTTCAGCCCTTGGGCGCGCTCCGCCAGATCGGGATTGCTTTCAACGCGCCACGAGAGCACGTGGTCGGTCCCCAAGCGGATGGGTTCGACGCGGACGGCCACGAAGCGGTTGGTGCCCAGGTCCAGCGACCCCTGCTGCTCGGGGGTGAGGGGAAAGACGCCCAACCGGCTGGTGCCGAAGAGAACGGTGACGACCTGGTTGGTGCCGGGGTAGGGAAGCTTCGCCTTGGTGAGCGGGTGCTTGAGGATGAGGACGACGTAGTTGCCGGCAATGAGGCAGATAAGTATGGCCACCCCCAACGCGACCACGCTCTTGATGAGCACCCAGCGCAGGTCTTCGAGGTGCTCGAGAAAAGATTTTACCGGTCCGCCCTCTTCTTCCGCTGGTGCGTCCAGGCCCTCCGCGTCGGGTTCTTCCACCATAGCTGGAACCGCTCAGCGAATCAGGCCTTGGTGGCGGGGGTGGATGAAGGAGTCGGTGGCTGGTGCGCCTCAGGCTGAGTGGGCGTGGCGTTGGCGGGCAAACGGCTGGGTGGGGGCGGCGTTTCGTCCATGGCGCTGTGGATCTCGTCCGTGACTTCGCGCGTCGCCTTCTTGAATTCCTTGATGCCCGTGCCCAGACCCTTGGCCAGTTCCGGCAGCTTCTTGGCTCCAAATAAAATAAGAACAACGGCCAATATCAGGACGATTTCCCAGCCGCCGAGCATTCCTGCAAACATTACTTTCATATCTTAACAAATATTCTTTCAACAGCTTAAGCCCTGCCGGGGAATAGTAAAGCGGCAAAAGTCCTTTACGGCAAAGCCTTGGGCACACTCACTCGCGGAGCGCGGTCTTTTGCAGCGCGAGCAGTTCTCCCACGCCCGACTTGCCCAGAATGAGCATCTCCGCCAGTTGCGCTTCGCTGAACGTGGCTTCTTCACCCGTGCCTTGCAGTTCAATAAACTCGCCCGCGGCGTTCATTACGAGGTTCAAGTCCACTTCGGCCGCCGCGTCTTCGGCGTAGCAGAGGTCCAGCAGCGCTTGCTTGTCAACAATGCCGACGCTGACCGCCGCGACCGCCTGCCGCAGAGGATTTCCCGGCAGCTTGCCTTCGGCGGACAGTTTTCGTATTGCCAGGGCCAGGGCCACGTAACTGCCGGTGATCGCCGCGGTGCGAGTGCCGCCATCGGCCTGCAAAACGTCGCAATCCACCCAGAGCGTGCGCGGCCCCAGTTTTGCGAGGTCAATGGCCACGCGCATTGCCCGGCCGATCAACCGCTGAATCTCCTGCGAGCGCCCGTCAATCTTTCCTTTGCTGATGTCCCGCGGCTTGCGCTGCAGGGTCGAGTAGGGGAGCATCGAGTATTCAGCGGTGATCCAGCCGCCGGTAACGCCCTGCTCCTTCATCCATCGCGGCACGCATTCTTCGACCGTCACGCCGCATATCACGCGCGTGTTGCCCCACTCAATCAGGGTCGAACCGGTGGCGTAGGGCGCGATGTCGTTATGGAAGCCCAGCGGGCGCAGTTGCTCGGGCAAACGGCCATCGGCGCGGGAAGCGACAGGGACGGGTGCTGATAGTGGCTGCGGCATAAATGCGCGGCATCGTAGGGAAGCGCCTGCACCGAGGCAATGACGAAAACCTGCGCCGGCTATTTCTGCGGCAGATCAAGGGAAGCAAACACATCTTCCAGGCTGTTCAGCGGCTCTTCCTTTTTGGGATTGAGGGTCTGGCGGAGATAGTTGAGCGCATCAGGAACGGATTTGACTGAACGAGGCAGGGTGGCGCCACAGGCGTTGGCGTGGCCGCCGCCCTGGAGCCGCTCGGCGACCTTCAGAGCCTCGCCATTCCGGCTGCGCAGGCTCGCGATGATGACGCCGTTGGCGCGCCGGAAAAGGGTCAACAGCACGGGATAGTCGGTCGCCTGCTGTTCGAGGAGCTGGTGGACGATCAGGTTGTTGTTGCCGATGACCGTATCCACGAAGCCAACCTGGGGCGTGATTTCAGTGATGTTCTCCTTGCTCCACGCCAGCCCGAGCGGGTCCTCGATGCGGCGTTTGACTTCCATGACCTCGAGCAGCGGATGGTCCAACAGCTCCTCGATTCTCCCACCGATCAGTGCGTGCAGGTTCCAGAACTGGTAGCTCTTGACCAGGTTCGCATAGTCGCTGGCGAGGATGAAGTCGGGGTCGTCTTCGAGGAACAAATCGGCGATGTTGTTCAGGTGAACTAGGCGGTCCAGCGCAGGCGACCCAAGGCCCTGCTGCTGGCAAAGCTCGTAACAAATCAGGCCGGCGGATTTGTTCAGATCGTGGAGGAACATCGCGTTCTTGGGTGGGGTCTCGATCGCGTGATGGTCGAAGATGGCCCAGTTCAGCCGGTCCATCCGTGCTTCGAAGGTCAGGTCGGCAATCCAGCCGCTCTTTTCCCGCAGCTCGCGCTGGCGCCAGTGATTGTAATGGTAGGCCTCCAGGCGGATGTCGGTGTTGAATAGCTTCTGTGCGAGCCGCTGCAACAAAACACCCGACACCAGCCCGTCGAGGTCGCTCTCGTGGGTGATGATTACATCCGGCTTCGGCAAGGACTTCGTCATTAAGCACACACTAACGGATGGTGAAACGGCTGGCGAGCGGAGAATTTGTCGCCGAGGCCGGAAAATGTCTGGCGCGCGCGCGCTTCTTCGGTAGTCTCTGGCCTGCGTTGCCGGTTCGACTTGCGCCGTTACAATCAGTCCCCGGCAGCCAGTTGAAAGCAAGATTATGACCGTACCATTTCGTGTGAATTTGAAAGACCAAGTGGCCGTCGTCACCGGCGGGGGCGGCATCCTGTGCAGCGTGATGGCGGACGCGCTGGCTCAGTGCGGCGCCAAGGTCGCCATCCTCGACCTCAAGTTGGACATGGCCCAGAAGGCCGCCGATGCCATCAGCAAAGGAGACGGCGTCGCCAAGGCGTTCGTCTGCAATGTACTGGAGAGGCCGAGCATCGAGCAGGCACACGCGCAAGTCAAAGCGGTCCTGGGCCCTGTGGACATTCTGATCAATGGCGCCGGCGGCAACCATCCCAAGGGCACGACTTCGAAGGAGTTTCTCTTCCGCGAAGATCTCGTGGCAAAGAAGGAGGGCATGGTGACGTTCTATGACCTCACGATCGAGGGCATCCAGTTTGTGTTCAATTTGAATTTCCTGGGAACCTTCCTGCCCACGCAGGTCTTCAGCAAGGACATGGTGCAGAAGGGTCACGGCAATATCATCAACATCTCCTCCATGAACGCCTTCAAGCCCCTGACGAAGATTCCGGCTTACAGCGCTGCCAAGGCGGGGGTCAGCAACTTCACCCAATGGCTGGCCGTGCATTTTTCGAAGACGGGCGTGCGCGTCAACGCGCTCGCGCCGGGCTTCTTCCTCACGGACCAGAACCGCAGCCTGTTGACGCAGCCCGACGGCTCGTTGACGCCACGCGGCAACACCATCACCACTCACACGCCGCAAGGGCGTTTCGGGAAACCGGAGGACCTGGTCGGCACGCTGTTGTGGCTGCTCAGCGATGAAGGATCGGGCTTTGTCACCGGGCAGGTGATTGCCGTGGATGGCGGCTTCAGCGCGTTCAGCGGGGTTTGAGCGACCACTGGATTGTTGGCCGTAACTGAGGCATAGTTCTGACAGAGGGCCGTTGAGGCAACTTTGCGGCCTGCCAGCAGAAAGACGAACGATGGCAACATACTTTGCGCGCGGGGGAGCCATTGACAACCTCCGCACCGTCGAGAAGCGGAAGGCGCTGGCCCAGGCGCTGAAAGTGATCGGCCGGCCGCTGCGCAAGGTGCTGGTGCTGCCGCCGGATCATACCCGGCTCAACTCCGATGCCGGGGAATTGACGCGTCTGCTCTACGAGTTGCTCTCGCCGGAGGTGAAGGTGGACATCATGCCGGCGCTGGGAACGCACTCGGCCATGACCGAGGCCCAATTGCGGATGATGTTCGGCGACAGCATCCCCCTGGCGCGCTTCAAGGTGCATGACTGGCGCAACGGCATCCGGCAGGTTGGCGAGGTGCCCGGCAAACTGATTCGCGATTGGTCGGGCGGGCTGGTGGATTACGCGGTGCGCATCGAAGTCAGCAAGCTCTTGTTTGCCGGTTACGACCTCATTCTTTCGGTCGGCCAGATCGTGCCCCACGAAGTGGTCGGCATGGCCAACTACAGCAAGAACATTGTCGTCGGCGTCGGGGGCTCGGACATTATCAACAAGTCGCACTTCCTGGGCGCGGCCTACGGCATGGAGCGGATGATGGGCCGCATCGAAACACCCGTGCGCCGGCTCTTCAACTACGGCGTGGACACATTCCTGCGCGAGCTGCCCATCGCCTACGTGCTCGCCGTGATGGAGAAGAATAAGGCCGGCAGCGGCATGATCATGCGCGGCTTATATGTGGGCGACGACATGGAGACCTTCACGCTCGGCGCGCGGCTGTCGCAGAAGGTCAATCTCGACCTGCTGGACCAGCCGTTGAAGAAGGTGGTGGTGTATCTCGACCCGCACGAGTTCAAGAGCACGTGGCTCGGCAACAAAGCGGTCTATCGCACCCGTATGGCGATGGCGGATGAGGGTGACTTGATTATCCTTGCCCCCGGCCTCAAGGAATTCGGGGAAGATGCCGAGATTGACCGTCTCATCCGCAAGTATGGTTACCGCGGCACGGAGGCAACTCTGGCTGCGGTCAAAGCCAATGACGAGCTGCGCCACAACCTCAGCGCTGCCGCCCATCTGATCCATGGCTCCAGCGAAGGCCGCTTCCGCATCACTTACTGTCCCGGACCGCACATGAGCGGGGAGGTAATTCGGTCTGTGGGTTTCGAGGCGGGGGATCTCGATGCCATGCTTAACCGCTACAACCCCGAGAAGCTCAAGGACGGCCCCAACCGCCTGCCCGACGGTGAGGAACTGTTCTACATCAGCAACCCAGCCCTCGGCCTCTGGGCGCTCAAGAGCCAGTTTGATGGGGCAGCTTAGCTCCCCAACCACGCCACGTTGGAGGCAGACGGCGTGGACTTGATGGTCATCCAAGGTCTGACAATCCGGCAGATTTCAATCGGCACTACGCCACGGACTGCTGGCGCGCCCAGGCATCCGCGGCCAGGATTTGCGCCAGCGTCGGATGCGACACGACTTCATGCCGATCGAGAGTGTGACGGACGGTTTCGGAGATTTGCGGGAAGCTGATTCGCCCGCCGACGAACGCCTCGACGGCGGCCTCGTTAGCCGCGTTCAACACCGCCGGAAAAGTCCCGCCCACCTCCCCTGCCCTTCTCGCCAACTCCAATGCGGGGAAGCGCTCCGGGTCCGGTTCCTCGAAGGTGAGGCTGCCCAGTTTGGCGAGATTGGTTTGGACGCGGCTGCTGGGAGCGCGGTCGGGATAGGTCAGCGCATATTGGATCGGCAGGCACATGTCGGGTGTCGAAAGCTGCGCCAGCATCGAGCCGTCCACGAATTCGACCAGCGAGTGCACCACGCTCTGCGGATGGACCACCACGACCACGCGGCCCATCTCGATGTCGAACAACCAGCGGGCCTCGATCATTTCCAGGCCTTTGTTGAAGAGCGTTGCGGAATCAATGGTGATCTTTCGGCCCATTACCCACGAGGGATGTTTGAGGGCGCGCTCGACGGTGATAGCGGCGAATTCCTCTTTCGGGGTCGCGCGGAACGGGCCGCCGGACGCCGTCAGCCAAAGGCGGCGGACGGAGCTGACAGGTTTGCCGTCCAGGCATTGGAAGATCGCCGAGTGTTCGCTGTCCACGGCCAGCACGTTGACGCCGTGCTCGCGCGCCTCGCGCATGACGATTTCGCCGGCCATGACCAGGATTTCCTTGGAAGCGATGGCAATGTCTTTGCCGGCGCGAATCGCGGCCAGCGCCGGGGCCAGGCCCGCCGTGCCGACGATGGCGATCAGCACAATGTCCGCAGCGGGCAGGGTGGCGAGCTTCACGAGACCCTCGGCGCCGGAGAAGACCTCGGTGCTTGTGCCCAGGGCGTTGCGCAGTTCACGGGCCTTGGCCGGGTCGGTGATGCAAATCGCCTCAGGCCGATGCTTGCGGGTTTGCTCCAGCAGCGACTCCATGTTGTTGCCCGCCCCCAACCCGAGCAGGCGGATGCGGTCCGGCAAATCCTCGGCCACTTTGATGGTGCTGGTGCCGATTGAGCCGGTGCTGCCGAGCAGGACGACGTTTTTCATGTTCCAGGGTGCAGGCCGGAGGGGTGGGTCAGCACGTGCCGCAGATACAGATACATAATGGGCGCATTAAACAGCAAACTGTCGAGCACGTCGAGTATGCCGCCGATGCCGGGGAAGAACCGGCCCGAATCCTTCACGCCCGCCTCGCGCTTGAAGAGCGATTCGATCAAATCCCCAATCACGGCGCCGAGGCTCAGGATAACGCCGAGGATGATCGCGTGCTTCCAGTTCATGCCGGCCATCTTCGCGCCCAGGAAATGGGTGAAGACCAGGCTGGCGGCGGTGGAAACGGCGATGGCGCCGGCAAATCCCTCCCAGGTTTTGGCAGGGCTGACCCGCGGAATCATCTTGTGCCGGCCGATCAACGAGCCAACCGCATACGCGCCGGTGTCGCTGAACTTGGTGATGAGCAAGAAATAAAGCAGGTAGTAATGCCCTTCGACGCGCGGGAAGAAATTGATCTTCTGAATGAAGTTCAGCAGCCAGGGCACATACATCAGACCGAAGAGCGTGGTCGAGATGGCCAGAAGCCCCACCGTATTGCTGCGCGAGACGAATTGCCGCAGGCAGAGCCCCAGCACGAAAAGGATGAGAAAGCTGGTCTCGAAGTCATTCACCCGGGCGGGCGAACCTGAAGTTCCCAACTGCCCGGTCAGATTCAGGAAGGTTCCCACCATGAGCAGTATGCCGCCGAAAATCCCCCAGCGCTCAAAGCAGACCAGGTCGCGGCGGCTAGCCAGTCCGTAGAACTCCGCCAGTCCGGTCGCTGCCAGAAACACCATGATCACCAGGAACACGTAATCCGAGATGAGGCGGTTGCCGGAAAACAACGCCGTCAGGACGAGGGTCCAGAGGACGACGAAGCTGAGCAGCCGGCGCAGAAAAACCTTCAGCTTCGAGGAGGGGGGCGTTGATCCGGTTGCGTCAGGCATGCAGATGATGAATTTGCGGCTTAAGATCGAGGAATTGCGTACCCACACGCGAACCGGTGCCGCGTGTAAATTGAAACTCGCCAATGCCAAACTTCGGATCGCAATTCGTAAATCATAGGGCGCCAAACCGCCGGTGCCGGCGATGGTACTCTTCGAGCGCCGCATAGAACTGCGGTTTGCGGAAATCCGGCCACAGGGTTTGCGTCACGACCAGCTCGGTATAGGAAATCTGCCACAACAGGAAGTTGCTGACCCGCATCTCGCCGCTGGTGCGGATCAGCACATCCGGATCGGGCAGGTTACGCGTGTAGAGGTGCTGGGAGAAGACCTGTTCGGTGATGTCGGGCGGGTCGAGTTGGCCGGATTTCACCTTTTGGGCGATGCTCCGCACGGCGTCCACGATTTCCGTGCGCCCGCCGTAGCTGAGGGCCATGATCAATGTCAGCCCGTTGTTCTTCGAGAGGGTGGCCACGGACTTCCTGAGGTGCTCCTGGACGAACTCCGGCAGCCGATAAACCTGCCCGATGATCTCGAGGCGCACATTGTTCTTGTTCAGCTCGGGTGTCTCGGTCTTGAGGTAATGCACCAGGTACTTCATCAGCGCGTCCACTTCTTCCTTGGGCCGGTTCCAGTTCTCCACCGAAAAGGCGTAGAGCGTGAGATACTTGATGCCCAGTTCACCCGCCGTCCGGATGATGACGCGCGCCGATTCGGCCCCCGCGCGATGGCCCTCGATGCGCGGCAAGTGCCGCTGCCGGGCCCAACGGCCATTGCCATCCATGATGATCGCCACGTGCCGTGGCAAAGAGGCTTGGGCTTCGGGACTGAGATGGGCAACCTGCGTGCTCATGGTTTCCGGCGGCAGGTTACAGACTGCCCAGCGCAGGTCAAGACCGGGAACCCAAAACAGCTTGAAGGCTTATGACGGGGCTGGCTAAAGTGCGGGCCGTCATGGCCGCAGAGCAAACACCCCGGGGGCAGCCAAACTGGAAGCGTCTGCTGCTGATCTGCCTGCTTCTGGCGTTGAGCACGCTGGTCGTTTATTGGCCAGTCACGCGGCACGGCTTCGTCAACTACGACGACACGGATTACGTGACGGCGAATCCTTACGTGCAGGCGGGCCTGAGCGCGAAGGGGCTGGCCTGGGTATGGCACAGCGAGGTGGCGCGCAACTGGCACCCGGTCACGATGCTCTCGCACATGCTCGATTGTCAGCTCTATGGGATGCGACCGGAAGGGCATCACTTGACGAGCCTGCTGTTTCACATCCTGAATGCGGTCCTGCTGTTTCTTCTGCTCTGGAAGATGACCGGGGCGGTTTGCCGCAGCGGGTTGGTGGCGGCGCTGTTTGCGCTACACCCGCTCCATGTCGAATCGGTGGCTTGGGTGGCGGAGCGGAAGGATGTGTTGAGCACGTTTTTCTTTCTGCTCACGCTCTGTGCTTATGTAGCTTACGTGGGAAAAGCCGAAAGCCGACAGCCGAAAGCCGAAGGGAATCCGAAATCAGAAGGCCGAAGTTCGAATCAGCAGGAGCCCATCGCCAGTCATCGAGTGATCTACTATCTGCTGGGGCTGGCGTTGTTCGCGTTGGGGCTAATGAGCAAGCCGATGCTGGTGACACTCCCGTTTGTCCTGCTGCTGCTCGATTACTGGCCACTCGGGCGCCTTAAGCTACACACCAAAAACTTGAAACTCAGGACTTTTCTGCCCTTCGTCTGGGAGAAGCTCCCCTTCCTGTTGTTGAGCGCGCTCTCGTGCGTTATCACCTTCCGAGCGCAGCAAAGCGGTGGGGCAGTGCTGGATGTGAACAATTTTCCGGTGGGCGCGCGCATAGCTAACGCTTTGATGTCGTATGTGCGTTACCTCGGGAAGATGGTTTGGCCGGAGGGCCTGGCAGCGCTTTATTTGCGGACGGCGCCGTGGCCCGCGTGGCAGGTGGGCTTGGCGGCTTTGGCTCTTCTGGCCGCCTCCGTGGCGGTGATCCGACTGGCTCGGCAGCGTCCGTACTTGGCAGTGGGGTGGTTCTGGTACTTAGGCACGTTGGTTCCGGTCATCGGGCTGGTTCAGGTCGGCATGCAAACGATGGCGGACCGCTATACCTACATCCCGTTGATTGGCATTTTTATTGCGCTGGCGTGGGGCGGCTGGGAGCTGGTCAGCACACGACGCTGGCCGGGGCGCAACGCAGATGTGCAATCGGCCGTATCGCGGATTTCCCATCCGCAGAGCGTCGGAAGAACTCGGGGCGCCGGCAGGTTGGAAACCTGCGATACAGCAGACTGCAAGTCTGCGCTACCAGGTCCGCAGCTTCGCAGGTCGGAAACTTGGGGGCTGGGGATCGCGGTCGTGGTGCTATTGGCGGCTTGCATGATTGTGACACGGAAACAAATTGCCTACTGGGCGAGGAGCGAGACTCTTTTTCAGCGGATGATCGCAGTCCTCGAGGGCAATTACATGGCGCACTACAACATGGGAAACCTGTATAGCCGACAAGACAAGCTGGCGGAGGCGGTGAAGCATTATGAGGCGGCGCTGAAGGTCGAGCCCAATTACGCCGAGGCGCACAACAACTTCGGCGAGGTGCTGCTGCGGCAAGAGCGCTTCGACGAAGCCCTCGAGCACTATTTGGCCGCAGTCCGGCTCAAACCCGAATATCTTTATTACTTCAACCTGGCCAATGCCCTGGTGGATGCGGGGAAGCCCGCGGAGGCGGTTGCCAATTATCAGCAGGCCCTGCGGTTGAACCCGAATTCCAGCCTGGCCCACCATAATCTGGGGCTGGCCCTGCAAGCTCAGGGACAGGCCGAGCGAGCGATGATTGAGTTTCGCGCCGTGCTGCAGTTGCAGCCGGATTATGAAAGCGCGGAGCACAACCTGGCCAACCGGTTGGCAGATGCGGGCAGGCTGGAGGAGGCGATGGCGCATTATCAGGCGGCGGCGCGGCTGGATCCCGGTCACGCGGAAAACTACAACGGGCTGGGAATCTGCTACGCGATACAGGGAAAGTACGCGGAGGCCGAGCGGGAGTTTCGGGAGGCGGTCCGGTTAAAACCAGGTTATTCGGGAGCGCAGAGCAATCTCGGCAATGCGCTGGGGGCGCAGAACAAACTGGAGGAGGCCATTCCTCATTATCAGAAGGCGTTGGAACTGGACCCTAAAGACTTCCAGACCCACTTCAACCTGGGAGTGTCCCTGCTGCGGCAAGGGCGGCGGGACGAAAGCAAGGCCCATTTCAGCGAGGCGCTGCGCCTGCACCCAGACTACCCGGAGGCCAGGAAAGCTCTGGCGGAACTCGATGCTCGGGCCGGGCAATAAGACTAGCCGCAATATTACCCAGCGCGGCAAGGCCGTCAGAGCATAATCGTCTGCTCCCGCCCCGGGCCGACCGACGCGATGGCCAGCCTGGCGCCACTCAACTCGGCTAACGCCTTGAGATAGGAACGGGTCTTGGCCGGCAGATCCTTCCACGTGCGCGCCTGGTGCGTGGGGGCGCGCCAGCCGGGGAACTCGGCGTAAACCGGCTCGCAGCGCGACAGCACCTCGATGTCGTTGGGCACATAATCGTAGCGCCGGGCGCCGTCGCGATACCCGATGCAGACCTTGATGGTCTCGACCGAATCGAGGCCGTCAATGTTGGTCACGGCCAGCTCATCAATGCCGTTCACCATGCCGGCGTGCCGCGTGGCCACCGAGTCGAACCAGCCGCAGCGGCGCGGGCGGCCGGTCGTCGCACCAAACTCGCGGCCCATCGCGTGGAGCATGTCGGCGATTTCCGCGTTCTCAGTTGGGAGCGGCCCCTCGCCGACGCGCGTGGTGTAAGCCTTCATCACGCCTACCACCCGGTCCACCCGATGCGGCGGGAGGCCCGACCCCGTGCACGCCCCGCCAGCCGTGGTATTCGAGGAAGTCACGAAGGGATAGGTGCCGTGGTCAATGTCGAGGAAAGTCCCCTGTGCCCCCTCGAAGAGAATGTCATCGCCGCGCCGGACGGCTTCGTGCAGCAGGATCACCGTGTTGGTGACGAAGGGCTTGAGGTAATCCCCCGCGCCGCGATACTCGCGATGGACTTCCTTGAAGGAGAGTGGCTTGGCGCCGAAGGCTTTCAATACCTCGTTGTTTTCTTTGATCTTCAACTCAAGCTGTTGCTTGAACCGCTCTGGCTTGATCAAATCAATCACACGCAGGCCCGTCCGGGCCGCCTTGTCACCGTAAGCCGGGCCAATGCCGCGCTTGGTGGTACCGATCTTGTTCTTGCCCTTTAAGGTCTCGCGCTGGGCATCCAGCTCGCGATGGTAGGGGAAGACCAAGTGGGCAGTTTCGCTGAGAAACAGATTGCTGTCAATCCGGATGCCGAGCTCGCGCAGCCCCTCGATTTCCTGAACGAGGCTGACCGGATCAACCACCACCCCGTTGCCAATGACGCAAACCTTCTTCTTGCGCAGAATGCCCGAGGGCACCAGGTGCAGGATGTATTTCTGCCCTTTGATGTGGACGGTGTGGCCGGCGTTGTTGCCGCCTTGCGTGCGGACCACGACGTCCGCCTGCTCGGTCAGAACGTCAATGATCTTGCCTTTGCCTTCGTCGCCCCATTGGGCGCCCACGAGAATTGTATTGGCCATAGTGTTAGAACACGGGTGACCCTTCTGGCGCGAACTCGCGCGCGGTGCAGGATCGGCCCACAACAAGAACCCCCGAACGTGAATTCGAGGACAAGAACGCTCAGCTCTTGCGGCGGGAGACTAGAATAGTCCTCCTCCCCTGTCAATGACGCTGAAGCCAGCTACCAGCGCTGGACAGCTCCAACGCATTTTGAAAAACTCGTGCCAGTGAAACAATCGCTCGTAACTTTGGACATGGAGGGAGTATTGACTCCCGAGATTTGGATTGCCGTCGCCGAAAAGATGGGCATCAAAGATCTGCGCCGCACCACGCGCGACGAGCCCGATTACGACAAGCTGATGCGTGGCCGGCTCAAAATCCTCGACCAGCACGGCCTCACGTTGTCGGACATCCAGCAGGTGATCGGGACGCTGCGGCCGCTGGCCGGGGCGAAGGAATTTCTCGATGAACTGCGCTCGCTGGTGCAAGTCATTATCCTGTCCGACACGTTCGAGCAGTTCGCGACGCCGCTCCTGCGGCAGCTTGGCTGGCCCACGCTGCTCTGCCATCGGCTGGTGGTCGAAAAGGACCGGATTGTGGATTACAGACTGCGCGTGCCCGAGCAAAAGCAAAAGGCGGTCGCTGCCTTTAAACTCCTGAATTACTACGTCATTTCGGGCGGCGATTCGTTCAACGATACCGCCATGCTGAGCGAGGCCCATGTCGGCTTCCTGTTTCGGCCGCCGGAGAACGTGAAGCATCAGTTTCCGCAGTTCAAGGCCGTTGAAACCTACGCCGAGCTGCTAAAACTGATCAAAGGGGCGATGGCCTGAATCACTCCGGCTTCAGGTCGCGGGACATCAGGTCGCGCACTGCCTGGGCGACGTTCTTGCCCTGGTAGAGCATCGCATAGACTTCATCAATGACGGGGGTGATGACCTGGTGGTTGCGGGCCAGTTGATAGGCGGAGCGGGCTGTCGGGTAGCCCTCGGCCACCGCCAACATGCTGGCGGCGATGTCGGCCGGCTTTTCGCCGCGGCCAACGCGCTCGCCAAAGCCGCGGTTGCGGCTGTGGCGCGAGAAGCAAGTGACGATCAAATCGCCCAGGCCGCTCAGGCCGGTGAACGTGTCGGCCTGCGCTCCGCAGGCGACCCCGAGCCGGCGGATTTCGACAATCGCGCGCGTCACGAGCGCCGCCTTCGAGTTGTCGCCAAAGCCCAGCCCGTCACTGGTGCCGGCGGCGATGGCAATGACGTTCTTTAAGGCGCCGCCCAGCTCAACGCCGAGCAAGTCAGGGCTGGTATAGACGCGGAATGCGGGCCGGTTAAACAGCTTCTGCACCTGGCCGGCTGTGGCCGCGTCGCGGCTCGCTGCCACGATGGCCGTGGGAATGTCGCGCGCGACTTCAACGGCAAAGGTCGGCCCGGACAACGCGGCACAGTTGGCTTTGGGGGCGTTCTCGGCCAACACGCCGCACATGGTCAAGCCGCTCTCGTATTCGATGCCCTTGGTGACACTGACGACCAGGCCCGAGTAATGAACCAGGTGACGGGTGACCTCGCGGAAGGGATGTGAGGGAACGGCCACCACTATGCACTCAGCCCCCTCGATGGCGCGCGGCAGATCGCCCTGTAAAGCCACTTCGCGCGGCACCGTGATGCCCGGCAGAAACCGGTCATTGCGGCCGCTCCGGCGGATTTCGTCCAGCCACTCCGCGATGTGGCCCCAAAGCGTGACTTCGGCTCCGGCTTGATGCAGCAGCCGCGCCAAGGCCGTTCCCCACGCGCCCGCTCCCAATACGGTGACTCTCATGCGGTTGCGGTCGGTGGATCGGACGGCGCCGTCTTCTTCCCCCCAATTCGGTTCTCGGTGCCGTTCATCAACCGCTTGATGTTGGCCTTGTGCCTGTAAATCGCCAGCACGGCCAAGACGGCGGTAACCACGATGATGGTCCCGCTTTCCCTAACCAACCAGGCTGCGAACGGCAGCGCAAACGCAGCACAAATCGAGGCGAGCGATACGTAACGGCTCAGCGCAAAAACCGCGACCCAGATGCCCAGAACCATCAACAACGCCAGCGGCACCAGCGCCACCAGCACGCCCGCCGAAGTGGCAATGCCCTTGCCGCCCTTGAAATGAAGCCAGCAGGTGTAATTGTGACCCAGAATCGCCGCCACGCCCGCATCCAGCGCAAACCACTCCCGCACCTGCGGACTTGCGTTCGGGTAAGACCAGCCGGCGATCAATCTCGCCGCGACAAACACCGCGACCCAGCCCTTGGCGGCATCGGCTAGCAGGACCAAAGCGCCCGCCGTCTTGCCCAGGATGCGGAACACGTTGGTCGCCCCGATGTTGCCACTGCCGACCGTGCGGATATCCACGCCCCGCGCTTTCCCAACCAGGAACCCGGTCGGAATCGAGCCCAGCAAATAGCCGATCAGCAACGTGAGAATGTAACCAACAGTTGGCACGCCGTCACTCTATTTACTCAGGTGGGTTGTGCGAGGTTTCAAGGCGGCAGTGGTTCAGCAGTTCCTCGGCGCATTTCAGCCAGGCGAGCCCCGATGCTCCGGGCCTTGGGATAATCAGGCGGGGTGTTGCTCTGGCACAGCTCGCCGTATTTGATGGCGGCAGGTATGTCTCTTTCGAGATAGGCCACTTCGGCCAAGCCATAATACGCCTGGCAGGCATTGGTGACGGATTGGGCGGCCCGCTCGAAATCTTGCCGGGCGGTGACAAGGTCGCCCGTTTGGAAATGGGCCCAGCCGAGCCACAGACTGGCGGGGGAATTGGTTTCGATAGTCAGAGCTTCGTTGAGGGGGATGAGGGCGTGCTCGTAATCTTTGAGCATCACCAGGGAGGAACCCTTTAGAAACAAGGCTTTGGGATTTTGCGGCTGGAGTTGCAGGGCTTGATTGGCTGCCGCAAGGGCGTTGGTGTAGTCGGCGAGCTTGATGAGCTGCTCGGCCAGCCGGAGGGCGACATCGCCCTGGCCTGGAGCGAGGGTTTGGGCGCGCCGAAGCTGCCGCACGGCTTGGCGAGGCAGGCCCGCGTCGGCCAGCATCGTGCCCAGCCTGTAACAGATGCTAGGCTCGTCAATCGGGCCATCCAGGCCGAGGACGTGATTCCAGGAGCGGCGTTTGCCGAGATGCACATCAATTTGTTGCGCCGATTGGATTAGAGCCGGTTTATGGGCTTGCAGATCGTGATTAAACTCGCGGTTGATCTGTGCGGCCGCATTGTCCGGGTTCAACCGCAGCGCTCCGGCGAAGCAGTCTGCGGCCTCGCCCAGCAGGCCAGCCTCTTGCAGTTCGACGCCCCAGCTATTCAGGGCTAGGGCGTAGTAACCCCCAACGGTTGCTGCCCAGCGATCCGGTTCCGGCCCGAGCGCCGCCTGAAGCAGCCGCTGACGGAGGCCAAGTTGGGAAGGTTCCTCCGGTGGCGGGATGCGGCGGACCAAATCGGCCATCGGCCCGGCGGCAAAGCTTCGCCAAAAAGCCCGGTTTTCCGCCAGCACTTCCGGAGGTAGCGGACTGTCGTCCAGGCCATTGGTCGAACAGGCTTTGAGCTGGTAAAACAGTCCGCGCGTCTGGACGGAGAATGACTCGCCCACAGAATTAAAAACCGGATGCAGGTAATACATCGCCCGCGCCGATGCCAGGTCCTCCAGCCACGTCATCAGCACCGGTGGATTAGTCAGGTGACAAGGCAGGCACATGAGCGGCGGGGCCAGTTCATATTCAGGGTGCTGCCGCCGCAGATACTCGAAATAGCTGGGCTCCTTGGCCAGCAGAGAGACGTCCATCGGCAGGTACGCGGCTTGTTGGCCATGACGAATCAGGGTGGTTTCCAGGCAAAGCAAGGGAAACGAACCGTCGCTTAAGACCACCGCTCCGGCGGGCGGGAGGCATCGTTCGAGCTGGGCTGTGTAGTTTGCCAGTGCTCCGTTGCGGCTCCATAAGATATACGGCAGGTTCTTGCGGAGCATGAGCCCCGGCGCGATCAACACCGACATCCAGACTGCTATCAAAGGACAGCGATTGACCAAGTAGGTCAGCGGACGGAGCCGTCGCCGGGACTGGGGCGGTTCGGCTCCAAAGACCAGCAAAAAGTAACCGGTGAAATAACCGGCGCTTAAGGCCCCCAGGTAATAGAGCGGCAGGCAGGGAAAGCCTACTCCCAACCGGCGCGGGCTGAGCGGCAAATCCAGCGCCGCCCACAGGCACACCGCCAGAAAGAGGCCGTGGAGCCCGTGGAACATTCCCGCAGCGAATTTGTCGGCTGCTTTCATACCTTGCGTGAGGCTTCCCCAGCGGATGGTCAGGAACAGCGCGGGCAGGACCGAGGTCAGACATAAAAGAGAAACCGCGCCTCGCGGAAGGGCCCGCAAGAATGTCTTGTAGGTTCGGAGGGTCCGGTGCACGGCTGGCCAGAAGTCTGTCTGGGCGTCGTCGGCACAACTCGCCAAGAGCGGGAGCAACAGGACCAACGACAAGCCGGTGAGGAAGCAGCCTAACAGCGCCCCCCACAACCCCGGATTGAAGGGCGAAAGCACACGCTGGACGCGGGCGGACCAGGAAAGCGTAGGCGTGTTGAATGCCCGCGAAATCCGTTCCAGAAACCGCCGCCTGAAGGGGTTGGCCCCTGCGGCCCAAAACGCCGCCAAAAACAGAAGCGGGCCAAAGGCCAACATCGCCCAATTGTTCGCCGCCGCCAGGCCATATACCAGAGCCAAGCGCAGCAACCACGCGTTGTTTCCATCAAGCCGCAATTCCAGGAGGCAGCGCACCAGGTAGGCAAACAGCAACAGGTCGAACATTTCGCCCGTCCCCACAATGGCATGTTCCCAAAAGGTCAACTGCAGCCCGCAGACCAACACGGCCACTGTGGGCGGCAGCCACGCGGTGCGGAGGGTAAGCAAAGGCGTCTGTCCCTGCAGCCGGACCCGCTGGGCCTCAGTCTGGTCGTGCGGCAACAAAGTTACGGCGCGGGCCAGCCACGCCATGCTGAGCGCCGCGCAAGCGGCGGCAAACAGGTTCAACGCCGGTGGAATCCACGACGCCGGCAGCCAGCGCAACGGCAAGGTGACCAGGTAAGTGACCGGCGCAAACAGTTCGGGGCGACAGTTCAAGCCGCTGACGTTAGCCACCAACCCCAAGCTTTCCGGCGAGACCCAATGATTGAGAGTGAGCAGGTAAATCGCCAACATCCCGGCTGCCAGCAGCCAAGGCAGCTTGAACCCCGTAAAGCGGACGAAATTATCACTGTCGCTTTCCTTCGGCATTGCGGCTCGCATTTGAGCCGATGCAGGCCGTTTCTGCAAGCATAATGCGGTGGAATGCAGACTCAGTTGCCAGTTGTCAGTGGGCGGCGGTCAATGGCACAATGCCGGCGATGAGTGCGGAACACGGACTGCAGGGTGCGGGTAATGTGAAGGTGTCGGTTCTCGGCGCCGGCTCACTGGGCAAAGAGCATGTGCGTATCTACGCCGAGCTGGCTGCCGCAGGACACGTCGAGTTTGTGGGCATTTACGACACAAGCGCCGAGATAGCGCAACGATTCGCCCAGAAATACCGGAGCCGCGCGTTCGGCTCGGTGGCCGAGGCAGCGGCTGCCAGCGACGCTGTGAGCATCGTTACACCCACGACCACGCATTTCGAGCTGGCCAGGATACTGTTGCAGCAGGGCCGACACGTGCTGGTGGAGAAGCCAATGACGGATAACGTTGCCCAGGCCGCCGAACTCGTCCAGCTCGCCCAGCAGCAGAACTGCGTCTTGCAGGTCGGCCACGTCGAACGCTTCAATCCCGTCTTCAAGTACCTGGAGACGGTCGCCACCGACCCGCACTTTATTGAAACTCACCGGCTTTCGCCCTATCCGGCACGGAGCACGGACATCGGCGTGGTGCTGGACCTGATGATCCACGACCTGGACGTGGTGCTGGCTTTTGTGAAATCGCCGGTCACGAGCGTGGATGCGGTGGGCATTCCGGTGTTGAGCAGGTCGGAAGATATCGCCAACGCGCGGCTGCGGTTCGCGAACGGGTGCGTCGCCAATCTTACGGCCAGCCGGGTCAGCCCGGAGAAGATGCGCAAGATTCGCGTGTTCAGCGGCGGGGCGATGACCAGCTACATCTCGCTGGATTACCGCGCGCAGGAGGGCTTCATCTACCGCGTCGCGCGGGACGACGAGCAGGAGAGCTCGCTGCTGAAGAAGCTGCTCCGGGCCAAAGACTCCACGATCGTCAGCGAGTTCGGCGGCAAACGGATCGTGCGCGAGCCGGTGCCGATTGCGAAGGAGGAACCGTTGAAACTGGAGCTGCAGCATTTTGTCGAGTGCGTGCGGGCGCACCGGACGCCGGTGGTCAGCGGCGAGTCAGCCAAGCGGGCGCTGGATTTGGCGTTTGAGATTACGCGGCAGATTCAGGCGCAGTGAAACCAAAGAGCTTCATGCTGATTGCGGGTGAGGCCAGCGGGGACCTGCTGGCAGCGGAACTGGTCCAGGCTTT
>Ga0182021_10003267_pt1 | contig 19076 bp, 9 predicted proteins | sample 612E3MmetaG_FD_120493 | JGI IMG/M metagenome (GOLD analysis project Ga0182021, IMG submission 120493) | Permafrost microbial communities from Stordalen Mire, Sweden - 612E3M metaG (Illumina Assembly) | ecosystem: Environmental > Terrestrial > Soil > Wetlands > Permafrost | place: Sweden... | reverse complement strand
CTGTCTCCAGCAAAAGGTGGAGTATAGAGAGTTTCCAAATCTACTTTGGAATAATCGAACATATGTACCGGTTTACCAGGTGGAGTAAGAGCTGTTATATTACCATTGCGATCATAGACACACGTAAGTTCGGATGTATCAGGATTAACTATACGAACAAGCCGATCTGCTCCGTCATAAAAATATTGTGTGCTGCGTCCATACGAATCGGTTGCTCGAGACTTTCTACCAAGCGAATCATAGGAAACTGTTGTCACCCTTCCGCCTTGTATAGTTTGAATCTTTCTTCCTCTTGAATCGTACACATAAATCAGTGGAGTAAGCCCCACGGTCGAATCTTTAATATCTCTTCCTTTTACATCATAGAAAGAAAATGTATTTCTTCCTTCCGCACTAATCTTTGTCATCATTCGTTGGTTACCATCCCACACTGTTTTGAATGGCTTACCATTCACCATTATACTATCCTGCAAACCCGTCACCGCTGTTCCGGTCATCTGCGTTATTGTTCTAAATTGGTTTACATTGGATTGTATGCCACCCGGAGTTATTGCAGTTGCATTTACTAACGGAGATTGCATGCCAAACCGTGGATCGGGTTTTTGTACAGCAGGTGTATTCATTCCATCCGGTGTGATCGTATAAGAACTACCATCGGTACTATCAACCGTAATGGTTTTCAAACCGTTAGGATCAATATTATAAAACCTTCTTGTCCCATCCGGCGATTTCTCTGAGTGGTAGGTTGTTTTCTTACCCATTGCCGTTATGGAAGTAACGGTGTATCCTAATGTATCGTACGTACGTGTAAGATTTGTATATCCTCCTACCGGATCTAAATCTTTAGTTAAATAACCGAGCGTGTCATAGGAATAATTATAGGTATTGCCCCGGGCATCGGTCTTACTGGTCATCAATCCGCCATCTGTATAAGTGAACTGGTTAGACTCTATCGCCGGATTTATTGCTTGCAGTAAGTATCCGAGCGAATCAAGATTCAATTGTGTCCGTACACCATACGGCGAGATGATAGCTGTCGCCTTACCGTTGGAATCCCGCTCAATGTGTGTTACCAAACTATCAATATCAGTAATAGTAATAAGTCTGTAGTTTGAGTCATACCCAAAACTATATTTTACAACGCCAGTCAGAGCATCAAGCGTACGCAAATGCCGACCTGAGTACGTGAAGACATATCGTTCCGAACCGTCTTCTGAAGCAATCAGGATTTCGCTCAGTGTAATGCCGGGAAGCGGCGGCGTAACTTTAAAGACGCGGGGACCCGGCGGATTGTTTGGCCATGTCCATTCACCAACATAGAGATTATCGTCCGGCCCATAAAAAACGTTAGCTTCATATCCAAGTTTGGTTGAAGTTGCCGGGCCATTTTCCACCCAGGGTGTATTGCCACCACCTGCGATAGTTTTAATATAGCTATCTGTCGCTACTCCTCGTACTATTTCCGATGAATTGAAAAAGACAGTTCCATCTTTGCCGATAGAAATATCACTGCAATATCTTATTCTCGCTTGCAGAGCGGGACCTCCATCACCAGTATTCACACCAATGTCAATACCATTTCCAGCAAAGGTTCTCACAATGCCATCAGGTGTTATCCTCCGAATACGGTAATTTTGGTAATCACAAAAGAGTATAGAACCATCTGGAGCAACTGTTAATCCGCGCGGCTCACCCATCATAGCCTTGGTTGCCGGCCCGCCATCTCCGCTGTATCCTTGCACACCAGTACCAGCCACCGTAGTAATAATCCCATCTGGAGAGATTTTTCGGATTCGATAATTAAACGTATCGCCAATATAGATACATCCATCTTTTCCAAATGCAATTGGACCAGGACGGCAAAAATATGCATTTGTTGCCGGACCACCATCTCCTCCAAATTTACTGGGAGAGCGTCCGTACGGACCAGCATCATAACCGATGCCAGCAAAGCGGGTTATTTCGCCTTCTGGACTAATTCTATAGATCCAATTATACTCATAATTTGTTATGTACCAAGATTTATCAGGTCCTTGAGCAGCCTTGGTAGAATAACCAAAAAAGTCTCCGCAGTTCGCTAAAATACCAGTTGTAGAATCTGCAAATCCAGTCAAACACCCTCCTAGCATTCCTGCAATCGTATGCATAATTCCACTTGAGTCTATCTGAATGATTCGCCCATTTCCAAAGAGATAAAGCAATCCATCAGTACTCACCGTTATACTTGCTAATGAAGGAATTATGTTATTAAGAGCTAATTTGCCATCCGGTGACTGTTCTGGTGAGCATGGGCTACTGATCCGATCATTCGGCGCACCAGCAATCGTGTTAATAACATTATCCATGACACTCGCGCTGCGTACTTCTCCAGTGCCTTTATATAGTATTCTTCCTACGCAATCGTACCCATGGTGCAAACTTAGACTCCAGCCGCCAATACCGAGAGAAAGAATATCGAATGCTCCGATCTTCCCTTCCCATATCTGCGTTCGTTTTGTTTCTTTACGCGATGCAATATATTGTTCCATGATCTGGCCGGATGGTGTTGCAAAACATTTTTTCACATCGGGAGGAAGTTCGTATTGCGCCGGGTAACAATAACTGATGGTCGTCAAAACATTCTGCTGACCTTGCACTCGCCTGCCATACGCATCGTTGCCGTCCCATTCAAAGTGATAGGTAAGGTTTGCCTGCGGAGCAAATTCAAAATTATACGTGTTGCCAACGATCTCAATCTCTAATGTTACCTTTGACATTCCCTGAGGAATTGTTTTTCCCGTCAAAGGAATATCGAGACAATATGCTTCTCTTCTGCCGAAGACACGATCACTCTTATAGCTCATGGTTATTGGTGTATTAGTGATTGGTATGGATTCACCCAACGTTTGATTTTGCACACCAATCACCGAGCCGGCTACAATATTATCTCGATCCACTTTTGCGTAACGATCCGGTAATGGATTCTGCGGATATGCTGCATTAGTAGCAATCATCCCAAATCCGCCTGCATACGTACCGAGATGCGTAATCTCAGCTCGCCAGAGTGATTGGCCTGCTGAATATGTACTGGCGAGATATTGCTGCTCAACAAATGAGATGCCCTTTACAATAAGTGTGTCTACAGGATCAGCAACACCATCTCCGTTATAGTCAATCGCTGCAACGCCGCCGCCTGTGCTTAATATTTTAATAACCCGTCCGTTATCGGATGTTTCCCAAAATCCTTTCTCGCGGTTATAGCATCCGATCGGTACGGTTAACCCAACAGGAAAGTTCATCACATTTTCGAGATACAATGAGACAGTCTGATTGAAGCGAACATCTTTTGCTCCTGCGTTCAGCATTTCATCTGCCGTCAATTCAACAACAAACGTATACGCAACAGATTGTGGAAGATTTGCAGGAATGAGAAGCTCCGCATTCGGACCTACAGTGTATTCCTTCGCTCGCACGTTCACACATTTAACTTCTACCAAACTGTCAAATGGTATAGGTATTATTTTATCCGGTATAGGATTATTTGGGAAAAAACGCGGCGAAGAACATCCAGAAATTACTTTATAATTGTAAGCGGTATAAACGAGCTTTGCTTGCGTGCCCTGCTTGAAAAATAGTGATGGTCTTCTTGTTCCAAGCGAATCAGTTGCTTGTGTTCCTTGAACGACTACCGGCTGTGTGAAATCCACTTTATGCACAACTGTATCAATCTGCATTAACACTACATCATCAACACTTGAATACGTCGCCCAACTAGTTGTTACCTGCCGCATTGCCGGTAAATAACCGACCTTTTCAAAATTGACTTTCACTTCTCCGCCTCCATTTACCACAATGTCATACAATCCATCTTCTCTGCTGAAAGTGTAACCAAGCTCTGGCTTGCCAAGAATGGTAACCTTTACGCCAGGGAGCGGCTGCAGTACATTATCTAACCCCGAATTCTTCGGGGCAAGCACATGACCTCTAAGTACTGTTACTTGAGTTTTATTTATTGTGCCTGATGTAACTCCCTTTTGAATTGGATTTGTTCCTGTGTAAAGAAACGTCGTTGCATCCATAACTAGTGTTGCAACTGTGGTATCCAATGTTGGAGCTACCGTTACTGGATCCGGTGGAAGTGGAACCTTCGAAATGATCCTTGTCATTGTCGATGTGTTGCCTGCTTGATCGGTCGCAACGACAGTGACTGTATTATTACCATTGGAGAGGAATAACGATGAAGCAAACCCTCCATTGACGCCTACTGTTCCTGCAACACCGTTGATAATAATGGATATCTGCGTTGAATCGATAATGCTGCCGATCACTGAGATTAAGTTTTCTGTTGTCGTAGCATTCGAAACTGGAGAAGCTATCAAGATCGTCGGCGCTTGTGTGTCGCGGATAACCGTACGTTTGATCGTGATTTGATTTCCGACTGTATCCGTCACTACGATACTAAAGTAATTTTCCCCTTCATTGATCGAGAGTGAATCCGAAAATGATCCATTTGCACTAACCGGGAATGCAATACCATTGATGGTAAAAATAACGGTGCTCGAATCCATAACCAATCCGCTTATTACTATTTTTGTCTTATTCGTCACTGCACTGTCAATTGGTGAGTTGAGAACCATCGTCGGTGGTGTTGTATCCTTTTGCACCTTGCGCGTAATAGTCGTCTTATTACCTGCCGTATCAGTCGCAGTGATGAATATAGTATTCGTACCTTCAACTAATGGTACCTGTGTATTGAATGTTCCATCACTTCCTATTGCAAGCTGGGAAGAAGTTCCCTGCCCGACTGTCATAGTCAACGTTAATGCCGATGAATCCTTCACTGATCCACTGACGGTGACCGATGGAAGTTTTGTAACAAGGTTGTCGATTGGTGATGTAAGATTGAGAACAGGAGATTGCGAATCTCGAATCACCGATATTGAATCCGTCTTCGTATTTCCAGCGGCATCTGTAGCTACCACCGTAATCATATTCAAACCTTCATTCAAGTTCATCGTAGTACTAAACGCCCCATCTGTTCCAACAGGCACACTATTCCCATTCACCTTCAGAATTACTGCGGTGGAATCTACAGCAGTTCCACTTACGGTGACGTTCGCCTGATTTGTGATCAGTTTTTCGATCGGAGATATGAGATTGACGATAGGAGCTTGCGTATCGCGGATTGCTAACTTTGAAACTGTTGTGTTATTACCGGCTTTATCCGTGGCTACTATGGTAATAGTATTTACACCCTCGTTCAGGTTCAATTGGAAAGAGAATGCTCCTATTGAATCTATGGAGACTGAAGTATTGTTTATTTTGAGCGATGCAAAATTCGCATCCACGACTGTTCCGCTCATTGTAATAGATTGAAGCTTGGTCATAATACTATCGATAGGAGAAGTAATAGTAACGATTGGTGATTGCGTGTCTCGAATTACAAATTTCGTTTTTGTAGTGCTGTTACCGGCTTTATCTGTTGCTACAATGCTGATGGTATTAGCCCCTTCGTTCAGGTTCAACGAGACGGAATACGCTCCCGTTGAATCTACAGTGACAGGAGTATCATTCATCTTAAGTGATGCAAAATGTTCGTCCGTTACTGTTCCGCTTACTATAACAGATTGAAGTTTTGTGATAAGACTATCGATTGGAGACGTGAGATTGACGATTGGAGATTGCGTATCTTTTATGATTGTTCGAGTGACTATTGTCTGATTCCCTGCGGCATCCGTTGCCTCAACCGTTATTGTATTTTTTCCTTCAACCAAAGTTATGGTTATAGAAAACGTCCCGTCGGGATTGACGGTGAGCGGTTGACTGTTAGCGGTTAGCTGTATTTTTGTTGAGTCAGAAATGCTTCCATTAACAATAGCTGTGATCTGATTTGTAAAGAGACTATCCAATGGTGAAGTAAGACTGACGATTGGAGCTTGCGAATCTCGAACTACCAACTTCGAAATTGTTGTTTTATTTCCAGCCGCATCCGTAGCAACGACTGGAATTATATTTTTCCCCTCAACCAGATTAATTGTAGTACTGAATGTTCCGTCAGCGTTAGCGGTTAGCAATTGGCCATTAGCGGTTAGCTGGACCTTAGTTGAATCACTAACCTTTCCGCTTACTGTGATCGATGCCTGATTTGTTACGAGACTGTCGATTGGAGACTGAAGATTTACTACCGGCGCATGCGAATCCCGAATTACCAATCTCGAAATTGTCGTAGTGTTTCCAGCCGCATCCGTAGCAACGACTGGAATTATATTTTTCCCCTCAACAAGATTAATTGTAGTATTGAATGTTCCGTCGGGATTGGCGGATAACAATTGGCCATTAGCTGTGAGCTGAACTTTTGTTGAATCACTAACTTTTCCACTTACCGTAACCGATGCCTGATTTGTTACGAGACTGTCGATTGGAGACTGAAGATTTACGACTGGCGCTTGTGAATCTCGAATGACGGATCTCGAAATTGTTGATATGTTTCCGGCTTTGTCATTCGCCGTCAAAATAACAGAATTTAATCCCTCATTAAGACTTACAGTTGTTGAGAAGGATCCATCTGCACTCACGATGACAACATTTCCTCCAATTGTGAGCGATGAAAAGGAAGCATCTGTTATTTTACCGCTCACAGTAATCGACGACAGATTTGTTATCGTTGAATCAAGTGGTAAAAGTAAATCAACGGTTGGGGCTTGCGAATCCAGAATTACCAATTTCGAAATCGTCGTGGAGTTACCCGCTGCATCTGTTGCTATGATTGCAACGGTATTCGAACCTTCATTGAGTGCTATCTGAGCACTAAACGCGCCGTTATTTCCTTGTGTTACCTGATTCCCATTCACGGTTAAAGATACTGTTGTTAAATCTGTTACTGTCCCATTGACAGTGATGAATTGAAGATTAGTGATAAGGCTATCAATTGGCGATGTAAGATGAACAATGGGAGCTTGAGTATCTTTATTGATTGTTCGAGTAATGGTTGTTTTATTGCCAACTACATCCGTCGCTAAAACGGTAATTGTATTCAAACCTTCTGCAAGTGACAACTGATAATTGAAAATTCCACCTACACCAATGGACACACTATTCCCATTAATCGTCAGACTTACTGTGGTGGAATCGGTGACTGTTCCACTTACATCGACGACTTGCTGCTTTGTGATAAGGCTATCAATCGGGGATGTAAGATTGACGATGGGTGGTTGTGAATCCATTATTACTATTCGTGAGCTCGTTGCTACATTTCCCAGCGCATCTGTGGCAACAACATACACTGGATTTGTCCCTTCGGACGAAAGAGGGGCATATCCGCTGAATGTTCCATCTTCATTGACAGTGATCGACACTCCATTTATTTTAAGCGTTACGACCGTAGAATCTTTCACAATTCCCGTTACAAAAATCGAGTCGGCAGGGGTAATTGTCCTATCATTGGGCATCGTAATAGTTAAAGTTGGGGGTGTAGTGTCTTTTATGATTCTTCGTATCATCGTCGTTGCATTACCCAATGTATCGGTTGCAACTATGGTTATGATATTACTCCCTTCGACGGTGGATAAGGTATAATTGAATGATCCGTCTATTCCAATGGAAACTGCACGTCCATTCACCAGTACGCTCACGCTTGTTGAATCGCTCACCGTGCCACTCACGGCAACAGTTGCGTCCTTCGTGAGAAATCCATCAAGTGGTTTATCGACACTCAATACCGGGGGTGTTGTGTCTTTGATGACAAGTCGAGTAACAGTCAAGGTTGTATTTGAAGCATCCGTGGCAGTTATGGTAACGAGATTCGTGCCTTCAACAAGATTCACCGACGTGCTGAACGATCCATCGGTTGCTATACTGACGGTAGTTCCATTTACTTTCAGCGTAATTGTTCCTGTTCCTGTTGCCGTGCCTTTCACAAGAACAGAACCAGTGCGTGTAATCGTTTCATCCGCAGGCTCTGAAACAATGAGCTTGAGAGTTGTGCCTTTTCGTATGACAGTTCGTGTTACGATTGTACTGTTGCCTGCAGCATCTGTAGCAGTAATGGTAATGATATTCGTCCCGCCGCTCAATGAGATCTTTTGTATAAACAAGCCAAAGCATTGGAGAGGAACAAGAAAACTCTTTCCACCATTGACCGAGATAGTTACAACTGTTGCAGTACCATCGGTGACCCTGCCGGTCACTATGGCAATGCTATCACCAGTCGTAATATTATTGAATGGTGTGAATACATCAAGATCTGGCGGTGTTGTATCTCGAATGACTGAACGTGTGATGGTTGTGGAGTTTTTCGCTGCATCTGTGGCAACGATCTGCAGCGTGTTCTTGCCTTCTTTCAAGGACACAGTGCCACTGAATGCTCCAGTTTGATCAACCGAACATACAACACCATTGACTTGCACGGTCACTGTTGTCAGGTCGTGGACAGTTCCTTTCACGCTGATGGAGTTACTCTTGGTCACCAGACCGTCGGCAGGTTCGCTTAATGTCAGGGTTGGCGAAATATCATCCCTCGTCACCATTCGAGTAAGTTTTGTGAAATTTCCTGCAGCATCGGTCGCCACAATCGTTATCGTATTCTGACCTTCTGCAAGCGTTATAAGCGCATTGAATGCATTATGATGATCGACAGATACTTGTTTTCCATTGACGGTGACTTGCACTTGGCTCGCATCTGTTACCGTGCCGGTAACAGAAACTGTTGCCTGGTTTGTAATCAATCCATCGAGAGGTTGTGTTATCGCAAGTACCGGCGGCTTACTATCGCGCATCACTGTGCGAGTGACTGTGGTTTGATTGCCTGCTGCGTCTGTTGCAATGGTTGTGATGGTGTTCGTGCCTTCAACAAGTGCAAGAGAATTACTGAATGAACCATTGGAAACTGGAACACTTGTTCCATTCACCTTCACCGTCACTGACGTTGAATCCTTTACTGTTCCACTGACGGTCACAGATGTCTGGTTGGTGACAAGATTGTCGATTGGCGTTGTAATATTGACGATTGGTGGTTTTGAATCCAGGGTTACTTTCCGAACAACAGTTGAGCTGCCCCCTGTAGCATCGGTTGCAATGAAATTGATAGTATTACTTCCTTCCACCAATGTCACCTGTCCGCTGACGGCACCGTTTGTATTGACAGTCATTGACGAACCATTTGCTTTTACTATTATTGGAGTAGTACCACTCACTGTACCGGAAACTGACACTGGAGATGTTTTCGTAATAATCCCATCAGCCGGTTGGGTAATGCTAAGAACTGGAATTGTCATTCCAGCTTGTCCGGTAATTTCGATTGTCAAATATGAGCCGGACGTACCGGAGAGATCTACCTCGATAGTATTATTGGCATTAACCGATACCACGCGCTGGAGTGATCCCACTTGTTGGCTGAGATCCGATTGCTTTATAATCACAACGCCATTGAGTGTAACCGTCCCGCTTGATACACGATTTGAACCGTTTGACGCTCCATTGGTGAGAGTGAGCGTGAATGGGGCTTTCGCTCCTTGCTTTAAAACAAAGTTATCTTGATACGTATTGGATTTGCCGGTCGTGCGATCGTAACGCTTAGGGCCAAAAATACTAATGTTTGAAGCTTCTGCACAGAATATTATGGCTACAATAAGCAGTAAGAGTGAAACGATCCTTGACATAAATCCCCCTCTAAAAGATATTTATGGTGAAGTATTTATTATTATTCGGTTGTTAGTGATTGGTAACGAGTCTTAGTTAATTGTATACTTGCCCGACATGTGCCGCTTTGCGGCATCCCGTACAGCGGGACTTTATGTCGGGTCGACACATTGACTCGAAGACTCATTGACGTATTGACTGGATAACACAATATGACCTCCCTGAAAAGCACACTTCAAGACACGTTTGTGTTACATCAATTAAAATAATACTGCGATGGAAAAAGAAACGGATACTTTACCCTCATACAACGGTATGATATTTTTTTGTTTCTGTCAACTAAAAAAGAAAAAAAGATACTGGATTTAATAACTTATGAAAGTAAAGAGCTGGTAGTTAACAGTTGATAAATCATGTTTAGTGGGATGCTAATTTATCGAAGTTTCTTATTTTGTTTTCTTGATGTTCTTTGATGTAAAATAAAACCGCTATGAGTGCGAAGAGTCGCAAAGGCAGCATCAAATTTTTAAGCAACATCAGTTACTAAATGTATATAAATTTATCACTCATCATGCTCAATATGGGACATCTTCTTTATGGCTCCAAGGGAATTTGATAAATCAAATCCCTACTTTTTATACGGCGGTCTCCCGGATTACTTCTTCCAGTGATGTTTCACCGCGTTCCGCTTTCTCTACTGCAGCTTGACGCAAGCTCAAAAGTCCCTCGGTCTGTGCATGCTGGCGCAATTCGTTTGCCGTGACATTGCGTGCGATCATTTCACTCAGTCCGTTATGAATTGGCAATACTTCATACACTGCTGTACGACCTTTGTACCCGAAACGGTTGCACAATGAGCATCCTTTAGGGGCATAAAATTCATGCTTTGCTTTCTTCTCCAATCCCAATTCGGATAACTGTTCCACGGTAGGCTTAGTTAGGTCGCGGCATTTCGGACAAAGCTTTCTTAGCAGGCGTTGAGCAAGAATCATCTTCACCGACGACGCAACGAGAAACGGTTCAACACCCATATCGATGAGACGCGTAATTGCAGAAGGCGCATCGTTTGTGTGAAGCGTGGAAAATACCAGATGACCTGTGAGGGCGGCTCGTATTGCGATTTCTGCTGTATCACCATCTCGGATTTCACCGATCATAATTACGTTTGGATCCTGCCGAAGAATTGAACGTAACGCGGCGGCAAATGTTAGTCCAATGTCGGCGCGCACATGCGTCTGGTTGATGCCGGGAAGATTGTACTCAATCGGATCTTCAATAGTGGTAATATTTATTTCCGGACGATTGATATAATTGAGTGCGGCGTAGAGCGTCGTGGTTTTACCGCTTCCTGTAGGACCGGTGACGAGCACCATTCCGTATGGCAAATGCACGATTTTTTTAAACACATCTAAATCCCGTTGTTCGAATCCCAATTTTTCCAGATCGAGTTGAAGCTGTGATTTATCAAGAATGCGAAGTACTACCTTCTCTCCAAAATCTGTCGGGAGTGTTGACACACGGATGTCGATGACACGGTCACCTTCTTTCACGCGAATCCGCCCATCCTGTGGGCGCCGCTTCTCTGCAATATCAAGATCAGCCATAATTTTCAAGCGGGAAACAAGCGGCTTCGATTTATCCATTGATGGATGAAGAATTTCGTGCAGGATTCCATCAATGCGGTAACGAATACGAAATTTTCGTTCGTACGACTCAATGTGAATATCGCTCGCTCCCATTCTCACGGCATCGGAGATAATACGATTTGCAAGATCGACAACGGAGCCATCAGACGAAAGTTCTTCCAGCCGTTCCTCATCATGAACGGAAACAACCTGAGAATTACTCGCAGCGGATCGAGACATTTCAAGTTCCGAAACCCCGTATAGACGGCGAATGGCATCGGTGAGTTCGGCATCCGGAACAATCTCAGCCTTTACCCGCTTGCCAAGAAGAAACATCAAATCCGAAAGAAGTGCGGAAACTGCCTCTTCCCTCATAGCAATGACAACTCCATCGGTTTCTACCCGTAATGGAAGCACGGATAATTCGACAGCAGTCTGTTTGGGAATAAGGCTCAGTACTTCAGTCGGAATTTCTATTGTGCGTAAGTCAACCATGATTGTATTAACTCCGAAATTGTTTCTTGAAAATAAAGAACAACACATGCTGTTATTGCAAGAAAAGAGCCGAACGGCATTTTAGTCTCGCGCAGGATTCCCCGCCTTCGCATCAACCAGACACCACATACTGAACCGCTAAGAGCAGCAAGCCATAATACGATAAGAAAATTTTGAAAGCCAAGAAAAAGTCCGATAACGCCCGCAAGTTTAACATCTCCCCATCCCATTGTTTCTTTCTTAAAAAAAAGATTAGAGAGAAGAAGAATGATCGTAATTACGACTAACGAACCTACCGATGAAAATATTGCATTCAAAAGTACAACTCTGTTTACAAACGCTTTCAAAACCATACCAAAGATGAATCCGACGATCACTAACTGATTTGGGATGACGAGATGCATCCAGTCGATGATGGCGACAAGAAGCATCAGCAGACAGAAGATTGACGAGAATGCAAACTCTAATGTAATGCTATACTTCATCAGCAAAGCGACTATAATTCCGGCACTGATTAATTCGATAAGCGGATAGGATGGCGATATGCGTTCTTTGCAGTACCGGCAGCGACTACGATTAAGCGCAAAACCAACAACAGGAATAAGTTCGTACCAAGTCAGAGTGCGATTACAAGCAGGACAAAAGGAACGCAGCGTGAGAACTGAAATACCTCGCGGCAAACGATATGCGCAAACATTGATGAAACTTCCAAGCGATAGACCAAGCAATGATATGATGATGGTTAATTCGAACATGAATAAACATCAATGGTGAGTGTTGAGTTGTTAGCTGCAAGTAGCCATCTTAAAAAAATACTTTGTCACTCCCGAATGTTTCTGTCGGGAGTCCATTCTACAAACCGCACGTCTGGATTCCCGCTTTCGCGGGAATGACAATTAGGATGGGTCATTTTCAGTCCGGCACTTTTTCTTTAATGACACCAGTCTGATCTGCCTCCCATACATTGAATACGCCATTATTATTGAAATCGACAGTTGATGTCGCAATGGCAATAAAGCTTTTCTCATCAGCAGAGACGACTTCAATCTTGTAACGAGCCTGTCCGCCTTCGCTGATCAATTTCGTTTGTTCAAAACCGATATCAGTCAAAGAAGCTGAGTAGCGGTCATTTTCAAATTTATAACTTTGTTCCAATGTAATTACCTGTTTCAGCATCAGCTTTGCTTCGGTCGTTTTGGCTTTCGTGACAAGAGGTAATAATTTCGGCAATGCCAACAGTACCAAGACACCGATAATGACGAGAACAACCATGAGTTCCGTTAAAGAAAAACCATGGTTACTAAAATAAGTACGACGCTTTTTCATAATACCACCTTTGGAAAATATTTCGCTTTCTTTTTCGGAAGGAATACAGCTAACCTGTTTTAAATATGCAGACTGGTCTGATAAAAGTCCAGAGAAATAATGTAGAGTCCGACTCGCAGTCGGACATTAACGAGATCACCTCTCGCAAATATCGTCCTGCTAGGAGCAGGACTCTACACCTGCTCGTATATTGCAAATTTCTTTTCTATCTTTTCTGGAAACTCACAGAATTCCTCATCCAACCATCCTCGTTCAACAATTTCTTGGAAATTGTGATAGGGATAATCCTTTGGTGATATTCCAAGATGTTTCCGTGAGAAATAAAAGAGATATGCTAAATGATTCTCAAAATCTGTATTCGCTGTTGATTCACGGATACAATGATCCATTGTTCCACGCTGCCAGATCGGACCATTGCTTTTTCCGAGCATCTCTTGAATTTTCTTTGAAGAATGTGTTTTGAAGAATTGAAGAATTTTCGAGAGTGTTTTTACATTCGCAATCTCGACAAGAAGATGAATATGATCTGGCATAATAGTATAGGCAATCAGTTCCTTTATTATTTTCGGATAATATTTTAAGTCTTCAATAAGTGCAAATGGAATCGTCTGAGAATGAAGTATTTTTTTTATAATGAAACGTGCAAAAAGTGAGGAAATAGATTGAAAAATCATCTTTCCAACGTGGTGGTTTATTAGTGATTCGGTCCATGGTAGTGTTCGATTGTAGCGTCCGACACTCTGTCGGACCATTATATGCTGATCTCTCTTGAATCGTCCTGCTACGAGCAGGACTCTACTAAATCAGATTGTTTGTTAAGGCTCAACAATCTGCAAATCACGACAAATCTTGCGAGTAAGAAAATCATTGATTTCACTATGGCGGGGAACGGTAGAAATTTTATTGTTTTTCCGATTGATATAAACGGAATGCTTATTTCCTTCGCGAAGAAGCATGCACTTCTGCAACTCGAGATGCCTGATAAGCTCGCGGCGTTTCATGCTGTCGAGATAAGCAACGGTTCACGTATGACTTTTTCGCCGCATATAGATTTTTCTGAAACAATTCTATTTGCATCGAGAACCAATTCCACTGCTTCTCTTAGGTTCTTTCTCGCTTCTTCCAGTGTCTTACCTTGAGTATTTGCACCGGGTAATTCCTCTACAAAACCGATGTACCCCTGTGCCACCTCTTGAAATACTGCAGTGAATTTAAGTTTCATTGCATCATCCTTTTTTTTTTATATATATGTAAACTTATGAAGAAACGCAGGAAAAGGCAAGATTCATCTTGCCTCAATTGTGTAGGTTGACTCCGATTTATCCGCCGTCGCTTTGTCCGACTCGCAGTCGGACATTTACAATAATTTCGTCCATCTATGAGATACAATCTAATAGCCATCAAATAAATTTGACGGCAATTCAATGCAAAACCCGAAGGGTTTCGTGTTACAAGCCGTCGATTTCCAATCGATGGCTTAGATATTCCGTAGCGTCCGATTTATCCGCCGTCTTTTTGGCGGACACGCAGTCGGACAATTATTAGACTTTCACAACAATATTGCATCACACTTCGTGTGATTTTGTTTTATGCCTCCGGCTGAGCAGGACTCTACACCAATCTTGTAAAGTCCGACGCCTCTTCGGACCTTTTCCGAGAGATTAATTTATTGTCCATCTTCCAGATGGAACCTACACGCCCATTATAATATTTGAAGCAGAGCTTCAACGCTTAATGTTCCCAAACAGAGTTTGGGAACGAGGAGATTGAATCACTACTTTTCGGTTCGGGAGAACATTTCCCTCACAACTGAAGATGTACCAACACGTCCATACAACTTATTTCGTAGGCGGAGGGAAAAGATAAAATGATTCTGTTATTACTGTCCCAATAAATTTGGAACCAGGCGATACGCATTCATAGCAAAGAGGTCAGTCCACCAGTACAACCATTAAGCTGGAAATGGATTATATTCTGGATCATTTTTATTTACTTCACTTTTAGTTCAGAAGTGCAACTCCTTCACAATTTTAGCTAGCATATAAATATTTTTTTCTGCTTGTTCATTTTGCCAGCATCTCTTCAATTGTCACTGTCGGCAATTTATCAATAATACTTAAGTTCAATTTACTAATAATAATTTTTTGGGGATTATGGTAATGATTCATATCCCGATATTTTACTCCTATAAAATACAAGTATTTTCCGACAATAACAGATGCCTCACCCCATCCTGTATTATCAATCAACCCAGTGACAGATTTAGAAAAGTTTCCAATACTTTTTATAATGTAATTTTTCTTGAAAAGCACATAGTAGCAGTCGCTTTTATCGTCTTTACCTTCTCTTCTTATCAGAATACAATCCTTCGATTGTCCCTTAAAATCTAGATTGTGTAAGTCTTTCAATAATGAATAGCAAGCGCTATCTACAGGAAAATAGTTATTATTCATTTTATTTGAATCGTATGAGTTTATGATGCAACCAATTTGACGTACATTAAAAGATATAGATTGTTCGGTAGACTTTTCTATCTCAATCACAAATTCAAAAAGATTTTCATTGGGAAGAGGTGAACCGAACTGGGGAAGAAAAATATATTTATCATAAAAATACGCATTTTTAAAGAGTGCGCGCTCTATTTTTAATTTATGTTGTGTCAGCAGTTTTCCGTTAAATTTATTATAAAATGAAAGCACTCCATTTGAAGTTAAGGTTATCAAATAATCACTGTAAACGTATATTTTATCTATTGATACCGAGATATTATTTTGGATGATAATATAAACTACTTCCCCTTCTTTATTAAAAGCCTTGATTTGTCGACTTTTGTAATCAGTCAACCATAAATATTCGTTCTCATCGATAGCAAAACATGCCCCACGCTGGAAATCATCCATACGAATTTCATTTCTTTTATCTCCTATTTTTACCTGTACAATAGGAAGAATAACTGCTGAATCAGATTGAACTTTCGTTGAAATCAATAATAAAGTTAAAATAGAAATAAACATTTTCTGATTCCTTATCTAATTTCATAATATACAGGTCTGACTCCATTTGTATACCGACTAACTTCCTTTATTGTGCGATTACCAGGATAGAAGCCTGATGCAGTCATATCATACACCCTATCACCCTTCGTCAATCCAACATGTTGTCCGGGCCATACAATGACTTGTAGGTGAGAAGGATCATAATCAACAGTGTTACCAAAATGATCAGACGCATTTCTTAAACTCAAATATCCCTCAATCAAACAGGCATATCTAACCCTTTCAGAACAGTCATTTCTATAATCTGTTTTATATTTTATATTTGATGGTTTTGGTCCTTGACCGTAACCTTCTTTGCCAGATCCACCTTTTACAAATGGCTCATTTCCAAAACCTTGCCTATTTTGCATTCTATCTAAAATAAAGCTTTCTGCAAAATCAAAATATTGTGGATTGTATGGAGCGACACTCCACTCTAACCAGTTCCATCTATGAATCCCATCTACGATCCATGTTCCTTCGCTATACCCACTGTTGTTCGGATCAAGATTGTTGTATCCTTGTCTATAACCAGATGGATATAGCATGGTATTTTGAACGTAATATCCGCTATAATCCGAATATACCTTTTTACCATCTTTTATTGCTTGACTAAATTGCGTTGGTAAATGGTTAAGAACAAGTAGGTTGTTTAATCCACCTGCCTGCGAAATCAGTGCATCTCGTAAGTCGTCAAATATTGACACACCGTCTAGATAATATTTTATATCATTCCAATTTCTCCCCGTCGGATCAACTAAACTTATCGGATTACCTGCACAGTAAGAGTAAGGCGCAAAAGTTTGCCCTGCGGGATCTATTGCATAAAACAATCCAATTTCATTGTCGTACAATCTTGCACGGAAATTCCATAATCCCGACGCCTGATCAATTTCTAATTCTTGTCCGGTAAATAAATATTTTATATCCGGATTCACCCAGCTTTGGTAAATCTTGCCGTAAGTCCTGCTAGGAGCTGCTTGTCCGCCATGTTGTTTGGCGGGGACTCTACGCCCACCTCCAGTAGCGTCCGACACCATTTCGGACCATTATGTGCTGATCTCTCTTGAATCGTCCAGCTACGAGCTGGACTCTACCTTTTTTTATCCACCGCCAACTACGCTCACCAAATCGAACATCGGTAGATACATCGATATCAGGATCAAAGACACAAGGATACCCAACAGTAATATAATCACCGGTTCAATGACCGATGAAAGCGTCTCAACTTTTGCATCGAGCTCTTTCTCATAATAATCTGCGACCTTGAGAAGCATGGTATCCAACTCGCTTGTCTCCTCGCCCACCGCAATCATTTGTGCAACCATGGGCGGAAAAAGTTTTGATTCCACTAACGGTTCAGCAACGGTTCGTCCCTGTTTTACATGTTTCAGCAGAGAATCAATCTCCTCGCGTACATTATCATTGGTAAATATTCTCCGTGTGATACCTAACGCATCGACAAGAGATACCTGTGCATGGAGCAATGTTCCAAGCGTTCGGCAAAATCGGGCAACATAATTTTTCAATACGACATCACCTGCAATCGGAATTTTGAGAATCCATTGTTCAGCCTTTTGTTTTGTCGCTGGACTAAGGATTGTTCTTCGCAGGATCACTATCGCTAGGATCATAAAGAGTATGATATAGGGTCCATAAGCGATAACATACTCACTTAATGAAAGAACAATCTTTGTTGAGTATGGTAATTCGATTTGAAAACTTTTAAACATCTCGGCAAATGCCGGGACTATAAATACCAATAAGAACGAAACTGCACAGATGGACACGGAAAGAACAAGCGCAGGATAGGTAAACGCCTGGCGAAATTTGCGTTTGAGCGCGTTCATTTTTTCAAGGTGAGTTGCCAATTGCGCCAACACTTCAGGCAATCTGCCGCTCTCCTGCCCAACTTCTACGGTTACTACAAAAAGACTGTCAAAGACATCTTGTTGGACTGCAAGTGCATTGGCAAACGAATTCCCTTTTCGAATTTCGTTAGAAAGATTTGCTATCACCTCTTTCAATCTCTCGCTCTTTGTCTGCCGTGCAAGTACATCGAGCGAACGATGCAGCGAGACACCTGCTTGCAGCATCACTGCAAGTTGCGTGGAGAATTCCGACTTTTCCTTTTCTGTCACGCGCTTACGGCCACGAATTCTTTTCAGAGTGCTGAGTGGTCCTTCTTCTCTGTGATAGGCAGTTGATTGATTCATATTTATTGTATTTTTCATTTATGCATTTGAGATTGCAGGAACAACATACGCGAACTTGACGCGGGAGCTGCATCTATTTGTGACGTGTAATCCAATACTGCTGATTGAATAAGTACTGAAATATGAAAAAGAGGTGCGCGCTCTAAACTTCCACCAAGGGTATGTTCTTCTACCACTTTCATTTTTAGGGTCGCCGCTTTTCGCGGTGTCATATCGACGTTGTTTCGCAGCATGGTTTTACCGTTATAGCTGTATCGAATAACTCTGCCGACGTTTCTCGATAGGACAAAGCTTGTATCTGTATGCTCAATTATTTCTCTCGATTGTTGAATATCAAAGGCTATTTGATAGAGGATTCGATTCGTCTCGCTTTTCAAGTCGCTTGTACCTGACCACGTAATAAAAAGTTTATCGGTGAACAAAAACAACGAGAGACTTAATCCGATAAGGATCGATCCCACGATAAGAACGACGAGAATTTCTTGTATTGTAAAACCATCTTCCTGTTTTATGATAGTAAAGAATTTCATAGATTATTATAGGTACTATTCTACAGTAAGATCAAGTGTTTCTCTTACCACGTTATTCATAAACAATTTTCTTCAGCACAATAAGTTCTTTTGATTGATCAGAGGATGGTTTTACAGCTACTCTGATTTCTATCAGCGAATTGTAGCGTTCAATATTTTTCGTAAGAATAAATCCTGGTTCAGATGTTTTGACTGCATTGATATAATCCTGATGAGTAATGGTTGCACTCATTT
>Ga0182021_10003266_pt1 | contig 19079 bp, 19 predicted proteins | sample 612E3MmetaG_FD_120493 | JGI IMG/M metagenome (GOLD analysis project Ga0182021, IMG submission 120493) | Permafrost microbial communities from Stordalen Mire, Sweden - 612E3M metaG (Illumina Assembly) | ecosystem: Environmental > Terrestrial > Soil > Wetlands > Permafrost | place: Sweden... | reverse complement strand
TTCCTGCGTTACAGAGCGCGTAGCAATCAGCCGCAGCAGGGCGTCGAATTCCGGGCGCAGGCCGCGCAGCTGCACGCTGCGCCCCTGTGCCTGCAGCGCGCGCATGGTCCGGTGCAGCATCCAGGCGCCGGAGGTGTCCATTGCCGTCACCGCCGAGGCGTCGATGGATAGTTCTCCGCCGTCGGGCCAGGCGAATTTTGCCAACCGGAGTTCCAGCGGTTCAATCGCGCGCAATACCCAGGCGCCGGCGCAGCGCACGTCCAATGGCGTGTTTCCGGCTTGTATATCTGCGCGTGCATCGGCTTCTGTCATGGTATCGGCAGTCTTCATTTCGCTTGAACCAGGGATTCCGGCCTTGCAGGCACCGTCGGGCGCAGGCGCAGGCCGAACGAAACGCCTGTTTCCCGCCCCAAAGACGCTCTCTGCCTTACAAGCTATAGCATGCGGTGCCAGCAGGTATTGACAATGGTCAAACGCTCCCGGCGGCGCCCCACCCAAGCTTTACTGTCCTGATACCATAGCCGGCGTTGAAGCAAAGGAAACCGACCTATGGATCTTGGAATTGGCGGAAAAGCGGCCGTCGTCACCGGGGCGAGCAGCGGCATCGGCCGCGGCATCGCGCTCGCGCTGGGTACCGAGGGTGTGCGCTTGGCACTCGCCGCGCGGCGCCGCAAGCTGCTTGAGGACGTCGCCGCTGAAATCGTCGCCAAGGGCGGCCCGCTGCCGGTGGTGATCGAATGCGATTTCATGCAGGAGGACGCGCCGGCCACGATTGCACAGGCTGCGCTGGCCGGCCTGGGCGCAGTCGACATTCTGGTGAACAATGCCGGCGGCAGCCGGCGCTTCGAGCTGGATACGTCCGAAGAACAATGGAACGAAGCGCTCACGCTCAACTTCACGCGCCAGCGCCAGCTCACGCATCAGCTATTGTCCCAGATGATGGAGCGCAAGTGGGGACGCGTCATCAACATCACCGGAAAGTCCGAGCCGGAGGGCATCAACGGCGCCTTTTGCGCCAAGGCGGCGATGCATTCCTGGGCCAAGGGACTGTCGCGCGAAGTAGGCAAGCTGGGCATCACGGTGAATTCGATACCCCCCGGACGCATCCTGAGCGAGCAGATCCTGCGCAATTACACACCCGAGTACCGCCAGTGGCAGTCGGAGCACGAGATTCCGGTCGGCGAATACGGCAAGCCGGAAGACATCGCCGCGCTGGTGTGCTTTCTCGCCTCACCGCTGGCGCGCTACATCACCGGCACGGTGATACCGGTGGACGGCGGGCTGCGGCGCTACCAGTTCTAACGTCAAATTGTTGGAGTCCATCATGTTTCGTATCCTTGCCGCGCTTGCGGCCGCCCTGAGTATTTCGCTCTCCGCCGGGGCGCAGACCTATCCGAGCAAGGTGGTGCGCCTGGTGGTGCCGTTCGCGCCGGGCGGCAGCTCCGAGATCATCGCGCGCACCCTGGCGCACCGGCTGTCGGAGAATCTTGGCCAGCAGTTCATCGTCGAGAACAAGCCCGGCGGCGGCGGCAACATCGCGATGCAGGAAGCGGCGCGGGCCGAGCCGGACGGCTACACGCTGATGCTGGGCCACGTCGGTTCTCTCGCGATGAATCCTCCCATGTTCGCGAACAACCCGGCGATGAAGACGCCGCCGTACGACGCCAACAAGGATTTCATCCCCGTTTCTCTGGTGGCCGTGGTGCCGAACATTTTTGTCGTCAACGCCGGCGTCCCGGCAAAGGACCTGAAGGAATTCGTCGCGCTTGCGCGCGCCAAGCCCGGGACCATCAACTACGGTTCGGCGGGCAACGGCAGCGCCGGGCACCTGGCGTTCGAGTACCTCAAGATGGTCACCGGAATCGACATCGTGCACGTCCCATACAAGGGCACCGGGCCGATGCTCACCGACCTGATCGCGGGCCAGACCCAGGCGACTTCGGCAGGCACCCCGCCCTTGCTGCCGCACGTCAAGAGCGGCAAGCTGCGCGCCATTGCGATGGGCACGCCGCAGCGTATCGCCGCGCTTCCCGACGTTGCCACGGTGGCGCAGCAGGGTTACGCCGGTTTCGAAACCTCACAATGGTACGGCATCATCGTGCCCGCCAAGACGCCGGATGCCATCGTGAAGAAACTGGCGGAGGAGATCGCAAAGGCGACGAAAAGCGCCGAGGTGCTCGAGCGCTTCCGCAACGACGGCACCATCGCCGTCGGTTCCACGCCCGCGGAGTTTGCGGAGTTCATCCAGAAGGAGCAGGCGCGCTGGGGCGAGGTGGTGCGCAGGTCGGGGGTCAAGGCAGAGTGAACAGACGCATCGGATTCATCGGCCTGGGGGTCATGGGAGAACCCATGTGCCGCAATCTCGCGCTCAAATCCGGAGCACCCATCGTCGCCTACGACCGCGATGCGGCGCCCCTGGCACGTCTCGAAGCGCATGGCGTGGCCGCTGCGGGTTCGGTCAAAGCGGTCGCCGATGGCGCCGATGTCGTATTTCTTTCCCTGCCCTCGGGCGAGGTCGTTGCCGAACTCGTCCGCGGGGAGGCTGGGCTGCTCGCTGCCGCGCGGCCGGGACAGATCATCGTTGACCTCGGCACTTCGCCCGTGGATTTGACGCGGCAACTGGCGCAGGACTTCGCCCGGCGCGAAGCGAGCCTTGTCGATGCGCCCGTGGCGCGCACGCGCGCCGCGGCCGAAGCCGGCACCTTGTCGGTGATGGTCGGCGCCGACGCCAAGACGTTTGACGCGATTCGGCCCCTGCTCGCCATGTTTGCCAGCGACGTGACGCATTGCGGCCAGGTCGGCTGCGGGCAGGTGGTGAAAATACTCAACAACATGGTGCTGTTCGAGACAGTGATCGCGCTGGCCGAAGCGCATGCCATCGGCACGCGATCCGGCGTCGATCCGCAATTGCTGTTCGACGCCCTGTCCAAGGGCTCGGCGGACAGCTTCGCGCTGCGCAACCACGGCATGAAGGCGATCCTGCCCGGCCAGTTCCCGGCGCGGGCATTTTCGGTCGAGTATGCAAGAAAGGACCTGTCCTACGCGCTGCGCCTGGCCAGGGAGAGTGCGGTCGACGCTTCCGGAGCGCGCAACGCAGACGGCTGGCTGCGCCAGGCGATCGAGGCGGGCGACGGCGACTTGTATTTTCCGGTGGTCAGCCGCGTGATCGGCCGCAAACATTAGCCCGGCGCCTGAATCGGGGCGGAACGCGAGCCGCTGGGACGCCATCGTCATCGGCGCGGGCGCGGCCGGGATGATGTGCGCGGCGCAGATCGGCCAGCGCGGCCGCCGCGTGCTGCTGATCGAGCATGCGCGCAAACTGGCCGAGAAAATCCGCATCTCCGGCGGCGGGCGCTGCAACTTCACCAACCTGCACTGCGCGCCGGAAAATTTCCTGTCGCAAAATCCTCACTTCTGCCGCTCGGCGCTGGCGCGCTACACCGCGCAGCATTTCATCGCGCTGGTCGAGCGCTACCGTATCAGGTACGAAGAGAGGGCCCTGGGCCAGCTGTTCTGCGTCGACAGCGCGCAGCAGATCATCGACCTGCTGAAAAGCGAATGCGAGCGCGGCGGCGCGCAATGGCGCATGCCGTGCGAAGTGCGTGCCGTGGCCCGCGAAGGCGGCGAGTTTGTCGTCGACACCGACCAGGGCGCATACCGGGCGCACTCGCTGGTGGTGGCGACCGGCGGACTGTCCGTGCCGAAAATCGGCGCGGGCCCGTTCGGCTACCGCATTGCCGAACAGTTCGGGTTGAAAATCGTGCCGCCGCGCCCGGCGCTTGTGCCGCTCAGCTTCGGGCCAGAAACCCTGGCGCGCTTCGGCGATCTGTCCGGTATTGCCATAGACGCGGAAGTCTCCTGCAACGGCGGACGGTTTCGCGAAAATCTGCTGCTGACCCACCGCGGGCTTTCGGGGCCGGCAATCCTGCAGATTTCTTCCTATTGGCGCGCGGGCGACGCGATCGAGATCGATCTGCTGCCCGGCCGCGATGCCGCAGCCTGGCTATTGTCGGAGCAGTCCAATCGAATGCAGCTGAACAACCTGCTCGCCCAGGCGCTGCCCAAGCGCTTCGCCCAGCAGTGGTGCGAGGCGCACGACGCAGTGAAGCCGCTCAACCAGTTCCCGGCGAGCGCGCTGCGGCTGCTGGCGCAGGACCTGCATTGCTGGAAGGTGACACCCTCGGGCACCCTGGGCTACAACAAGGCGGAAGTGACCCTGGGCGGCGTCGATACGGATGAGCTGTCGTCGAAAACCATGGAGGCGAAGTCGGTGCCGGGCCTGTACTTCGTCGGCGAGGTGGTCGACGTGACCGGGCACCTGGGCGGCTTCAATTTCCAATGGGCTTGGGCGAGCGGCCACGCCGCGGGGCAGGTGGCATGAGCGCCGGATCGTGCGGCTCACCGCCGGCGGCAGAATTCCGAATATAGCGCCGCCTGCGCCGCCAGCCGGCTGATCAGCAGACGTACAGCGGCAGGGGTATCATTGATATTGATCAAACAGCCGGATCGCAGGTGCGTATAGATTCAGGCTGAGGTAGTGAAGGGGCCGCGTGCGGCGTTTTTTTTACAGTCGATACTTTCTGTTCAGGTTTGCGATGAAACAAGTGATACCGGAAACGTCTCCAGAGTATGACCGCGCGAGTATTGTCGAGCGTCCCGATGGTTTCTATTGGCAATCCAAGGATACCGGCAAGGAGTTCGGCCCGTTCGCGACGCTGCTAGAAGCGGTCGAAGACATGCAGTACAGCGCAGATTCGGACTATGAACCCGGCGAGAGCGTGGACGAGGCCGAGTCCGAGATCGGCATTTCCGATTGGGTGGATCCGGAAACCGGCGAACTGGCCGAAGAGCAAACGCCGCGCATCGAAGATCACTAGACAGGGTGACTCAGCGGACGTTTCGGAATAGCTGAAACGGCGCTTGCCCCTGGCGGGCGCGAGGGGCTGCATACCCTCATTTCATTCGTAACCTAGGAAGGCTCACATGGAAATCAAGAACAGCACGTTTATCGTCACCGGTGGCGCGTCGGGTCTCGGCGCGGCCACGGCACGCGTCATCGCCGCGGCCGGCGGCAATGTCGTCATCGCCGACATCAACGCCGACTTGGGCAGCACCCTGGCGAAGGAATTGGGCCGGGCGCGATTCATCAAGACCGATGTGACTGCGGAAGCCGACGGCATGGCGGTGGTAGCGCTGGCGCTGAAGGAATTCGGTGGCTTGCAGGGTCTCATCAACTGCGCCGGTATCGGCATCGGTGAGAAGACCGTAGGCAGGGAAGGGCCGCATTCCCTCGCCAGCTTCACCCGCGTCATCAACGTCAATCTGATCGGCACCTTCAACATGATCCGGTTGGCCGCAGATGCCATGAGCAAGGGCCAGCCCAACGCCGACGGCGAGCGCGGCGTGATCATCAGCACGGCCTCGGTGGCGGCGTTCGACGGCCAGATCGGCCAGGCGGCCTATTCGGCTTCCAAGGGAGGGATAGTGGGCATGACCCTGCCGATCGCGCGCGACCTGTCGCGCTCGGGCATACGCGTGATGACCATCGCGCCGGGAATTTTCGAAACGCCGATGATGGCTGGCTTGCCCAAGGAAACGCAGGACGCTCTGGGCAAGATGGTGCCATTCCCGCCACGCCTGGGTCGCCCCCCCGAGTATGCGGCGCTGGCCAAACACATCATCGAAAACGAGATGCTCAATGGCGAGGTCATTCGTCTCGATGGCGCCATCAGAATGGCACCCAAATAATCGAAGGCACCGAGCATCTCGTTTCGGCGTAGTCTAACCTTCGCGCAGCGAAGGTTAGATGGCCGGCTTTGCCGCCCGCGGCCGAAGCCAAAACAACCTTGGTGAAGTAACCAGGCTTGACGGCGCCATTCGGATGGCGCCCAAGTAAGACTTAGACCGATCGACGCCGCAGCGGGTCAGAGCCGCAGCGGCTGCAACTGCTGCCTGAAGAGTATCGCGCGGCGCATGTAGCCGTTGGCGATGTTCTGCAGATTGTCGATCTCCGCCTGCGACAGGTCGCGCACCACCTTGGCCGGCGAGCCCAATGCCAGCACGCCGTCCGGTATGGTCTTGCCTTCGGGTATCAGCGAGCCGGCGCCGACCAGGCTGTGTTTGCCGATCACCGCATGGTTGAGGATGACGCTGTTGATGCCGATGAGGCTGCCATCGCCAACGCTGCAACCGTGCAGCATCACCATGTGACCGATGGACACGTTGCGGCCGAGGGTGAGTTTGATGCCTGCATCGGTATGCAGCATCGAATTGTCCTGCACGTTGCTGCCTTCGCCGATGGTGATCTGGTCGTTGTCGCCGCGAATGACGACATTGAACCAGACGCTGGCCTTGTCTTCGATCAGCACCGAGCCGATTACGGTGGCGTTGTCGGCGATATACCAATCCGTGCCTTGCACCTGCACCCGGCGTTCGCCGAGCGAATAGACAGCCATGTTTGATCCTCGAAAAATGCCGGAGGGATAATAGCAGAAGCCGTCACCTGCTATCATGGCGGCCGAAAATGAAAACCGACACCTCTATTTTTGTCGACATTCGCGGGCTGCGCTATCACTGCCGCGTCTGGGGCGAGACCGGCCAGCCGAGGCTGTTCATGCTGCACGGCTGGATGGATGTATCGGCTTCGTTCCAGTTTCTGGTCGATGCTCTGCAGGCCGACTGGCAGGTGATCGCACCCGACTGGCGCGGCTACGGTCTGTCCGCGTGGGGGCCGGCCGATTGCTACTGGTTTCCCGATTACATGGGCGATCTGGACCGGCTGTTGGAGCACTTCGAGCCGGACCGGCCGGTCGCGTTGATCGGCCACAGCATGGGCGGCAATATCGCCAGCATGTACGCTGGCGTGCGCCCGGAGCGGGTGTCGCACCTGGTGAATCTGGAGGGCTTCGGCATGAGCCGCAGCGAGCCGGCCAAGGCGCCGGCGCGCTACGCCAAGTGGCTGGCCGAACTCGCCGACAAGCCGGGCTTTCGCGACTACGCCGATTTCGACGAATTGGCCGGGCGCATGCGCACCGGCAACCCGCGCCTGTCCGAGGCGCGCGCGCTCTACCTGGCGCAACACTGGGGCCGGCAAAACGCTGCAGGGGGCGTCGAGTTGCGCAGCGATCCGGCGCACAAGCTGATCAATCCGGTGGCCTACCAGCTGGAGGAAGCCAAGGCTTGCTGGCGCAATGTTGCTGCGCCGGTGTTGTGGATAGACGGCGCTGAATCCAAGACCATGGAGCGCATGCGGATCAATGCGGGCGAGCATGAAGCCCGCATGGCCTGTTTCAGCCGGTTGAAGGCGCATACCATCGCCGAAGCCGGGCACATGCTGCATCACGACCAGCCGGAACGACTCGCCGAACTGATCGAACCCTTTCTGCGCGGGGCTTAGGCCATCCCCCGGGCCGATAGGGCACCGGTCGCATGTTAAAATAAACACTGAATGCCAGCGACGCACATGCCCAATTACGACCTGCACTGCCACTCCACGGCTTCCGACGGCCTGCTTGCGCCGGCGGAACTGGTGCGGCGCGCCGCCGGTAATGGCGTCGACATCTTGGCGCTCACCGACCACGACGAGATCTCCGGCCTGGCGGAAGCGCGCGCGCAGGCGGCAGTATTGAATCTGCGATTTGTCGACGGCGTAGAAGTTTCGATCAGCTGGGGCGGGATCACCATCCACGTGGTCGGGCTGAACATCGATCCGGACAATCAACAACTGCAGCGCGGGCTGCAGTCGATACGCCAGGGTCGTGCCGAGCGCGCCAAATTGATGGCCAAGGACCTGGAGCGGGTAGGTATACCGGGCAGTCTCGAGGGCGCTTATGCCTATGTCGAGAATCCGAATCTCATCGGCCGCACGCATTTCGCCCGCTTTCTGGCGGAGAAGCGCTATGTGAGCGACGTGAAAAGCGCGTTCCAGCATTATCTGGTGAGCGGCAAGCCGGGCTACGTGCCGCACCAGTGGGCTACGCTGCAGGACGCCCTCGGCTACATCAAGGCAGGCGGGGGGATTGCGGTGGTCGCGCACCCGGGACGCTACAAGCTGACGCGCGCCGAGATGCGCAATTTTCTGGGCGAATTCAAGGACGGCGGCGGCACCGGGGTGGAGGTGGTCACCAGCAGTCACACCCCGGAGCAATTCCTCGAGTACGCAATCCTGGCCAAGGAATTCGGCTTTCTCGCCTCGCGCGGGTCGGATTTTCACGGGCCGGGCGAATCGCGTGTGGATCTGGGCAAGCTGCCCAATCTGGCCGCCGATCTGAAACCGGTCTGGCACGATTGGTGATCCGCCGGCATAGTTTGGCCCGCCTCCCCAACCTTCGGATTTCATTGTTGCTCTAAAATGTCGCAGTACTTTGCCGTACATCCGACGCATCCGCAGCCGCGCCTGATCGCGCAGGCAGCCGCCATCATTCGCGATGGCGGGGTGATCGCCTATCCTACCGATTCGTGCTATGCCATCGGCTGTCACATCGGTGACAAGGAGGCGATGCAGCGCCTGCGCACCATCCGCAGGATAGATGACAAGCACCACCTGACCCTGATGTGCCGCGACCTGTCCGAGATTGCCACCTATGCGCAGGTGGACAACGTGCAGTACCGGCTGCTGAAGAAACTCACGCCAGGCAGCTACACCTTCATCCTCCAGGCGAGCCGAGAGGTTCCGCGGCGCCTGCTGCACCCGCGGCGCAAGACCATAGGCATGCGCGTGCCCGAGCATGCCGTGGCGCAGGCTTTGCTCGCGGCCTTGGGAGAGCCGCTGCTGTCGGCAACGCTGAGTCTTCCGGGCGACGCGCTGCCGCTCAACGACGCGCAGGACATCCGCTCGCGTCTCGAACACGCCCTCGATCTGGTGCTCGACGCCGGCTCCTGCGGCATCGAACCGACCACCATGGTCGATTTGACCGGCGAAGCCCCGCAAGTGCTGCGGCAAGGCAAGGGTAGTGTCGAACCTTTCGGTTTGGAACACTGAGTCTGGTAAAATTGCCGTTTTTGCATCGCCGGAGCTATGGAATTCAACCTAGTCCAGACCCTTGCCGTCTACGCCCTTCCCGTCATCTTCGCGATTACCCTGCACGAAGCGGCGCACGGCTATGTGGCGAGGCATTTCGGCGACAATACTGCATATGTGCTCGGCCGCGTGAGCCTCAATCCGGTGCGCCACATCGACCTGGTCGGCACCATACTCGTGCCGCTGCTGATCCTGGTGACGAGCAAAATGCTCGGCTCGGGCATCCTGTTCGGATGGGCCAAGCCGGTGCCGGTGGATTTTTCGGCGCTGCGTCATCCCAAGCGCGACATGTTGTGGGTCGCGGCCGCAGGCCCCTTCGCCAACCTGTTGATGGCCGTAATGTGGGCCTGCGCGCTCAAGTTCGCGCTGGTCACGCCGCCCAACGCGTTCACGCTGCCGCTCAGCCTGATGGCCGAGGCGGGCATTACGGTGAACCTCGTCTTGATGGTGCTGAACCTACTGCCCATTCTGCCGCTCGACGGCGGCCGCATCGCGGTCAGCTTGCTCCCCAACCGCCTGGCCTACAGTTATTCAAAGCTCGAGCCATACGGGTTTCCGATTCTCCTGCTGCTTTTATTCACCAACACGCTGGGGATCATCCTGAATCCGGCGCTGCTGTTGTCGATGCAGCTGATCGAGTCGATTTTTCAGATTCAACTCTAGGAAAACCAAGACAATGTACGAGCCGCGCGTCGTCTCGGGCATGCGCCCCACGGGGAGCTTGCACCTTGGGCATTTTCACGGCGCCCTGAAGAACTGGGTCAAGCTGCAAAGCGAGTATCCCTGTTTCTTTTTCGTGGCCGACTGGCACGCGCTGACGACCCACTACGATACCCCCGATGTGATCGAAGACCACGTGTGGGACATGGTTATCGACTGGCTCGCCGCCGGCATCGATCCGGCGCGGGCGACGTTGTTCATACAGTCGCGCGTGCCCGAGCATGCGGAGTTGCACACGCTGCTGTCGATGATCACGCCGCTGGGCTGGCTGGAGCGCGTCCCCAGCTACAAGGACCAGCAGGAGAAGCTCGCCGACCGCGACCTGGACACCTACGGGTTTCTTGGCTACCCTCTGCTGCAAAGCGCGGACATCCTCATGTATCGCGCCGCCTGGGTGCCGGTAGGCGAGGATCAGGTACCGCACATAGAACTGACGCGCGAGGTGGCGCGCCGCTTCAACCACCTGTTCGGGCGCGAGCCCGGCTTCGAGGACAAGGCGAAGGCGGCGGTGAAAAAACTCGGCAGCAAGAAGGGCAGGGTGTACAACGAACTGCGCACCCGTTACCAGGAGCAGGGCGACGAAGAGGCGTTGCAGGCGGGTCGCGCGCTCCTGAACGAGCAGCAGAATCTGTCGATGGGGGACAAAGAGCGCTTGTTCGGCTACCTCGAGGGCGGCGGGCGCATGATCCTGGCCGAGCCGCAGGCGCTTCTGACGGAGTCCTCGAAATTGCCGGGGCTCGACGGGCAGAAAATGTCCAAGTCCTACAACAACGCGATCACCTTGCGCGAAGACGCCGCCTCCGTGACGAAGAAGGTGCGCACCATGCCGACCGATCCGGCGCGGGTGAAACGTCACGACCCCGGCGACCCGGAAAAATGCCCGGTGTGGCAGTTCCATCTGGTGTACTCCGACGCGAGCACCCAGGCTTGGGTGCAGCAGGGCTGCAGGAGCGCCGCGTTCGGCTGCCTCGAGTGCAAGCAGCCGCTGATTCAGTCGATATTGGCGGAACAGACGCCGATGCGGGAGCGTGCGCAGCGCTACCTGGACGATCCGACACTGGTGAAAAACATCGTCGCCGACGGCTGCGAGAAAGCGCGCGCCCTGGCCGGCGAAACCATGCGCGAGGTGCGCGAAGCCATGGGATTGAACTACTCGTGACCGGCGCCGCTGCAGCCAACGACGCGCTGCCGGGTCACGTCCCGGGCGCATCGAATCTTCCCCTGTCCCCGGGCGGCGCGCACGTGGCCAAGGTGCGCGGCGAGGCATTCCTCGAAATGCCGCTGGACCTGTACATTCCCCCGGACGCGCTCGAGGTGTTCCTCGACACTTTCGAAGGACCGCTCGACCTGCTGCTCTATCTCATCCGCAAGGCCAATATCGACATCCTCGATATCCCCATGGCGCGGCTCACCCAGCAGTATCTGGAGTACGTCGAGCTGATGCGACGGCGCAATCTGGAGCTCGCCGCTGAGTATCTGCTGATGGCGGCGCTGCTGATGGAGATCAAGTCGAGGATGCTGCTGCCGCGTCCGCGCGCGCTGCGCGAGGACGAAGAGGATCCGCGTGCCGAACTGGTGCGCCGCCTGATGGAATACGAGAGCATCAAGCTGGCTGCGCACAAGCTCGATGCCCTGCCCGTGCTGGGGCGCGATTTTCTCACGGTGGAGGTGTGGGTCGAACAGGTGGCGGGCCAGCGCCTGCCCGACGTGCGCACCCAGGACCTGATCGCCGCATGGCAGTCGCTGCTGATGCGCGCACGCATGACGCAACACCACAAAGTGACGCGCGAAGAGTTGTCGGTGCGCGAGTTCATGTCCTCCATCCTGCGCCGCCTGCATGGCGGCCAGTTCACCGATTTCACCTCGCTGTTCGAAATAGGCAAGGGGGTGGCGGTGGTGGTGGTGAGTTTCCTCGCGCTGCTGGAACTGGTGCGCGAGAGCCTGATCGAAGTGACCCAGTCCGAGCCTTATGCTCCCATCTACGTAAAGCTTGCACATGCTGAATCCGAATGAAGCCAAGACCGTCCTCGAGGCTGCGCTGCTCGCAGCCCAGGAGCCGCTCACGCTCGCCGATCTGCGCCGCCTGTTCGAGGACGACCTCGGCGCCGATACCCTGCGGCGACTGCTCGATGAACTGCGCGAGGCCTGGCAGGATCGGGGAGTGGAGCTGGTCAATCTGGCGAGCGGTTGGCGCTTTCAGACCCGGCCCGAGTATCAGCAATATCTCGAGCGCCTGTCCCACGACAAGCCGCCGCGCTATTCGCGCGCGGTGATGGAGACGCTTGCCATCATCGCCTACCGCCAGCCGGTGACGCGCGGCGACATCGAGGATATCCGCGGCGTGACCGTGACCACCAACGTGATCAAGAGCCTGGAGGCGCGCGGCTGGATCGACACGGTGGGCTATCGCGAAGTTCCGGGCCGGCCCGCGCTGTACGCGACGACCAAGCATTTCCTCGACGACCTCGGCCTGCGTTCCCTGCAGGAATTGCCACCGCTAGAGCAGATAAGCAGCACCCTAGAACTTGCCCCGCACACACCGCCCAGCGAAGAGCCGCCCGCAGCCGAAGAAACTGCCGGAACGGCCGCCGCAGCCGACTAGCGCCCCGGCGGCGTCGGAGAAGCTGCACAAGGTGCTCGCAGGCGCCGGACTCGGCTCGCGCCGCGAAATGGAGCAGTGGATAGCCGCCGGCCGCGTCAGCGTCAACGGCGAGCCGGCCACAATAGGCGCGCGCGTCAGCGAGCACGACCGGGTGGCGGTTGATGGCCGGCCACTGCGCCTGCGCCGCGGCGTTGCCGCGCGGGTGCTGCTCTATCACAAGCCCACCGGCGAGATCGTCAGCCGCGACGACCCTGAAGGACGACCTGAGGTATTCGACAAGCTGCCGCGCCTGCGCGGCGCCAAATGGATCGCGGTGGGGCGGCTCGATTTCAACACCAGCGGCCTGTTGATTTTCACCACCTCCGGCGAACTCGCCAACCGCCTGATGCATCCGCGCCACAGAATCGAGCGCGAATACGCGGTGCGCCTGCTCGGCGAGCTGACTCAGGAGCAGATGCAGACATTGCGCACGGGCGTGCAGCTCGACGACGGGCCGGCGCACCTGGACAGCATCGACGATGCCGGCGGGCAGGGCAGCAACCACTGGTACAACGTGGTGCTAAGCGAAGGACGCAATCGCGAGGTGCGGCGGCTGTTCGAAGTCCTGCACCTTACGGTGAGCCGTCTGATGCGGGTGCGTTTCGGGCCTATCACCCTGCCTTCGCATCTGAAGCGCGGGCAAATGCGCGAATTGGACGAAGCCGAAATCGGCCGCTTGCTCGCCGCTCTGGATTTCCAACCGCCTGCGGCGGGGCCCGAATTGCCCGCCAAACGCCCGGCTCGCCCAGAGCCGGCCCAGCCCGGTCGCCAGCGCCGGCGGCGTTGATTTGCGGTAGAAGCAATCTGACATTCCCCCTCTAAGCACCGCATCCCGAAGGACAAATGGATTGTTCCCGGGATAATTTTCTGCTATAATTTCAAGTCTGTGGAATATGGTTTAGTTGGATGGGCGGTCAGCCCATTTTTTATTTGTGGCTATGAAACTGCAAGGTTTGCTGGAAAGTACGGTCGAGGGGCTCGGTTACGAGCTCGTCAGCGTCGGGCTGTCCAATCGCGGCAGGATGTTGCGGATTTTCATCGACAAACCGGCGGCAGGCCCGCAGGACCCGGTTGCGAGCGGGATCACCGTGGACGACTGTGCCCGGGTGAGCAACCAGCTGGCGCGGGTGCTGGAGGTAGAGGATATAGATTACGACCGCCTCGAGGTGTCCTCGCCCGGGCTGGATCGGCCGTTGAAGAAAGAGGCGGATTTTGCGCGCTTTGCCGGAGAGCAGGCGCGGCTGACCCTGCGGGTGCCGGTCGAAGGCCGGCGCAATTTTACCGGGGTGATGCACGCGGTGGCAGGCGGCAAGCTGCAATTGGAAGTCGAGGGCGGGATGGTGAATATCGATCTCGCCAATATCGACAAGGCGCGCCTGGTGCCTAAGGTTGAATTTTGAAGTTGGAGGTGCTGTAAATGAGCCGTGAGATTCTGTTGCTGGTGGACGCCTTGGCGCGCGAGAAGAACGTCAATAAGGACGTGGTCTTCGTCGCGCTGGAGATGGCGCTCGCCTCGGCCCCCCAGCAGCGCTTCAGCGACGATGCCGACGTGCGCGTGGCCGTCGATCGCGAAACCGGAGACTTCGAGTCGTTCCGCCGCTGGCAAGTGGTGGCGGACGAGGCCGTGGAGAACCCGCCGCAGCAGATCCCGCTGTCGGAGGCGATCAAGCAGCACGCCGACGTTCAGCTCGATGAATATATCGAGGAACCGCTCGAGCCGATCGAATTCGGCCGCATCGGCGCGCAGGCAGCCAAGCAGGTGATACTGCAGAAGATCCGGGATGCCGAGCGCGAGCAGATCCTGCAGGATTTCCTCGGCCGCGGCGAGAAGTTGGTCACCGGAACGGTGAAGCGCATCGAGCGCGGCAATGCCGTGATCGAGTCCGGCCGCATCGAGGCCGTCCTGCCGCGCGACCAAATGATACCGAAAGAGAACCTGCGTGTCGGCGACCGCGTGCGCGCGCTGCTGCTGCGCATCGACCGAAACGTACGCGGCCCGCAACTGGTGCTGTCGCGCACGGCGCCGGAATTCATCATCGAACTGTTCCGGCTGGAAGTGCCCGAAATCGAAGAGGGCTTGCTGGAGATCAAGTCGGCGGCGCGCGACCCGGGCGTACGCGCCAAGATCGCAGTGCATACCAACGACAAGCGCATCGACCCCATCGGCACCTGCGTCGGCATGCGCGGCTCGCGCGTGCAGGCGGTGACCGGCGAGTTGGGTGGCGAGCGCGTCGACATCGTGCTGTGGTCTGCCGATCCGGCGCAGTTCGTCATCGGCGCCCTGGCGCCCGCAGACGTGTCCAGTATCCTGGTAGACGAAGAGAAACACAGCATGGACGTGGTGGTGGACGAGGCCAATCTGGCCATCGCCATCGGCAGGAGCGGCCAGAACGTGCGCCTCGCCTCCGAGCTCACCGGCTGGACCATCAATCTGATGACCGAAGAAGAATCCGAGAAGAAACAGCAGGAAGAGAGCGCGGGCATCCGCTCCATATTCATCGACAAGCTGGACGTCGATGAAGAAGTGGCCGACATCCTGATCCAGGAAGGGTTTTCCTCGCTGGAAGAAGTCGCCTACGTGCCTATCAATGAAATGATGGAAATCGAGTCGTTTGACGAGAATACGGTCAACGAACTCAGGAGCCGCGCGCGCAACGCCCTGCTGGTGCAGGAAATCGCGAGCGAGGAAAAAGTCGAGGGCGTGGATCCGGAATTGCTGCGTCTGGAAGGCATGGACAGCCACATTGCCGCGAAACTCGCCGAGTCCGGCATCAGGACACGCGACGACCTGGCGGATCTGGCCACGGACGATCTGATCGAGATCTGTGCGATCGATGCCGAGCGCGCAAAAGCCCTGATCATGAAGGCGCGCGAGCATTGGTTCGCTGAAGAGGAAGGGAAGTAGGGGACCGGTATGGCGCAAACTAGCGTTACACAATTTGCCGGGGAGCTTAAAGTCCAGCCTTCGGTACTGCTCGAGCAGCTCAAGGCCGCCGGCGTGCACAAGCAACAGGCCGAGGACACGCTGAGCGAGCAGGACAAGACCAGACTGCTCGAATATCTGCGCAAGGTGCATGGCGCCACCGAGGCGAAGAGCAAGATCACGCTCACGCGCAAGCAGACCTCAGAGATCAAGAAATCGGATTCCACCGGCAAATCGCGCACCATCCAGGTCGAGGTCAAGAAAAAACGCGTGTTCGTGAAGCGCGACGCCGCCGCGGAGGCAGCGCCTGAAGCCCCGGTAGTGGTCGAGGAAAAACCGGTGCCCGCACCGGAACCAGCAATTGCACCAGCGCCGGCGGCGCCGGCGCCGGCGTTTCGGCCGCACGTCCTGGATGCGCAGCAAGTCGAACTGCGCGAGCAGGAGCAAAAGCGCCAGGCCGAGCTGATGGCACGCCAGTCGGAAGAATTGCGCGAGAAGCAGGAGCGCGAGAAGAAGCTGGCCGAGGCCCGCGAAATCGAAGAAAAGCGGATCCAGGCGCCAGCCGCGCCAGCCTTGCCCGGCGAGGCGCCGGCCAAGGAAGGCACGCTGCACAAGCCCAAAGTCGACGAGGCCGCCAAGGGCGACAAGAAGAGCCCGAAGAAGAAAACGACGACCATTTGGAAGGACGAGACCGCCAAGCGGCGCACGATCAAGACCCGCGGCGACGTCGGCGGAGCCTCGGGCTGGCACACGCCTAAGGGCGCGCGTCACAAGCCTGCTTCTTCAGTGGAATCCGCGCAGACCTTCGCGGCCCCGACAGAACCGGTGGTGCGCGAAGTGATGATTCCGGAGACGATCTCGGTCGCCGATCTGGCGCACAAGATGTCGGTTAAAGCGGCCGCGGTCATCAAGACCCTGATGAAGCTCGGCAGCATGGTCACCATCAATCAGGTGCTTGACCAGGAAACCGCCATGATCGTGGTGGAGGACATGGGGCACATAGCCAAGGCGGCCAGGCTGGACGAGCCCGATACCTTTCTTACCGAGCAGCCGCAGGCGCATGAGGCCGCGCATGAGCTGCATTCCCGCGCCCCCGTGGTGACGGTCATGGGCCACGTCGACCATGGCAAGACGTCTCTGCTCGACTACATCCGGCGCACCCGCGTTGCCTCTGGCGAAGCCGGCGGGATCACCCAGCATATCGGCGCCTATCACGTCGAGACGCCGCGCGGTATGGTGACGTTTCTCGACACGCCGGGCCACGAGGCCTTCACCGCAATGCGCGCGCGCGGCGCGAAAGCGACCGACATCGTGATTCTGGTGGTGGCGGCCGATGACGGCGTGATGCCGCAGACCATCGAGGCGATCGCGCACGCCAAGGCCGCAAATGTGCCGCTGGTGGTGGCGATCAACAAAATAGACAAGCCGGATGCCAACCTAGAGCGCGTCAAGCAGGAACTGGTGGCGCAGGGCGTGGTGCCGGAGGAGTACGGCGGCGAGTCGCCGTTCGTGCCGGTATCGGCCAAGACCGGGGTGGGCATAGACAACCTGCTCGAACAGGTGCTGCTGCAGGCCGAGGTGCTGGAACTGAAGGCGCCGGTCGAGGCGCCGGCCAAGGGTCTGGTTATCGAAGCGCGCCTGGACAAAGGCAAGGGCCCGGTCGCGACCATACTTGTTCAGTCGGGCACCCTGCACCGCGGCGACGTGCTGCTGGCGGGTTCGGTGTTCGGCCGCGTGCGGGCGATGCTCGACGAGACCGGCCAGCCGGTAGACAAAGCCGGGCCATCCATACCGGTCGAGATTCAGGGTTTGTCCGATGTGCCCCTAGCCGGCGAAGAAGCGGTCGCCCTTGGCGACGAGCGCAAGGCGCGCGAAATCGCCTTGTTCCGCCAGGGCAAGTTCCGCGACGTCAAGCTGGCGAAACAGCAGGCGGCAAAACTCGAGAACATGTTCGAGCAGATGGGCGAAGGCGGGGTAAAAACCCTGGCCCTGCTGATTAAAGCGGACGTGCAGGGCTCGCGCGAGGCGCTGGCGCATGCGCTGTCGCGCCTGTCCACCGACGAGGTCAAGGTCAACGTCGTGCATAGCGGCGTGGGCGCCATCAGCGAGTCCGATATCAATCTGGCGCTGGCCTCCAAGTCGGTGGTCATCGGCTTCAATACCCGCGCCGACGTTGCCGCCAGAAGGCTGGCCGAGTCGCAGGGCATCGACATCCGCTACTACAATATCATCTACGACGCTGTGGACGAAATTAAGGCCGCGCTTTCGGGCATGCTCGCGCCGGAACGCAAGGAGAGCGTGCTCGGGTTGGTGGAGATACGCCAGATTTACAAGATATCCAAGGTCGGCACGGTCGCCGGCTGCATGGTGCTCGAAGGCCTGATCAAGCGCGGCGCGCGCGTGCGCCTGCTGCGCGACAACGTGGTCATACACGACGGCGAACTCGATACCCTGAAGCGCTTCAAGGACGACGTGCGCGAAGTGAAGGCGGGTTTCGAGTGCGGCCTGTCGCTGAAGAACTACAACGATATCAAGGAAGGCGACCAGCTCGAAGCGTACGAGGTGCTGGAGGTCGCAAGGACGCTGTAAGGCGGGACTCCCTCCCGCCTTACGCATGTCGGCAGGGAATTGCCGACCTATCCCTGCATGAGGTTGCCCTATGCCTAAAGGTCCTGCCCGCAGTCTGCGCGTCGCCGACCAGATTCAGCGCGAACTGGCCGAAATCATCCGCACCGAGCTGAAAGACCCGCGCGTGGCCATGATCACGCTCACCGGGGTGGAAGTGACGGCCGATTATTCCCACGCCAAGGTGTTCTACACCCTGATGGGCACAGCGGAGCAGCGCGAGGAGACTGCGGCCGGCCTGAAGCAAGCGGGCGGTTTCCTGCGCAGTCAGATTGCGCGCCGCATCAAACTCCATTCCATCCCGCAACTGCATTTTGTCTACGACGCTTCGGTCGAGCGCGGCTTTGAACTGTCGCGCCTCATCGATGAGGCGGTGGCCGACAGCAAGGAACCGAAGTCGTAGTGTCGGGGCCGCGCGTGAAACGCCCCCAGCGCACGTTGAACGGCGTGCTGATGCTGGACAAGGCCCCGGGCGCGAGTTCCAACGCCGCGTTGCAGCAGGCGAAGCGCCTGTACCAGGCGGCCAAGGCGGGGCACGCCGGTACCCTGGATCCGCTCGCCACCGGGCTGCTGCCGGTGCTGTTCGGCGAAGCGACCAAATTCTCCTCCGACCTGCTGGAAGCCGACAAGACCTATGCGGCGGAAATCACACTGGGCGTCAGCACCACCACCGCGGATGCCGAAGGCGAGGTGATTGCGACGCGGGCGGTAAGCGTCACCCCGGATCAACTCGCCGCGGCGCTGCAAGGCTTTCGCGGCACGATACTGCAGACTCCGCCGCTTTATTCCGCGCTGAAGCACGCCGGAAAGCCGCTCTACGCCTACGCCCGCGCCGGAATCGAGATCGAGCGCGCGCCGCGTCAGATCACAATCCACGCGCTCCACCTGCAATGGTTCGAAGGCGACCGTCTCGCCTTGTCCGTGACCTGCAGCAAGGGCACCTATATCCGGTCGATCGCGCACGACCTGGGCGAGAAACTCGGCTGCGGCGCGCATCTTGCCGCCTTGCGCCGCACCGCCGTCGGGCGCTTCGGCCTGGACTGTGCGCATACTCTGGAAGCCCTGGAGGCGATGCCGGCAGCCGCGCGCGACGATTGCTTGTTGCCGGTGGATGCTTTGTTGCAGAGCCTGCCCGAGGTACGCCTGGAGCC
>Ga0182021_10003264_pt1 | contig 19080 bp, 18 predicted proteins | sample 612E3MmetaG_FD_120493 | JGI IMG/M metagenome (GOLD analysis project Ga0182021, IMG submission 120493) | Permafrost microbial communities from Stordalen Mire, Sweden - 612E3M metaG (Illumina Assembly) | ecosystem: Environmental > Terrestrial > Soil > Wetlands > Permafrost | place: Sweden... | reverse complement strand
ATTAAACAGCAGGAATTAAATGAACGCGATAAGAGGATAAATGAGCTTGAAAAAATGGTAAAAGAACTTCAGGAAAAAAGCAGTAAGTAAAATTTTAAAATAATTAACGGAGAAAATGTTATGGACACAAAATTAAAGTCAGCACTAAGTGAAATTAAAAACGGTAAGTTGAACAAGGCGCTGCAAATATTAAACGGAATTATTTCTTCCGATGTAAATAATTTTGCAGTCTACCTGCACAGAGGAAAAGTCAAAAGAGAATTAGCAGATTTTCAGGGCGCTCTTGAGGATTATGATACAGCAGTTACTTTATTACCCGATAGAGCAGAAGTCTATAACAACAGGGCAAAATTGTATTATCTGATGGGTTATTTTGAAAAAGCCCTGAAGGATATAAAAAAAGCAGGTGATCTTTCTCCTGAATGCTCACTTATTTTATTTAATAAAGGCAATATTGAATCCAAATTAAATTTATTTAAGGACGCACAGGAAAGTTACAGTAAAGCAATAAAGGCAGAACCGCTTTTTCTTTTCGCTTATTTGAAAAGAGGGGCATTGAAAGAGAAATGCGGGGATTATTCCGGGGCATTGAAGGATTATTCAAATGCGATTGAATTAAATAGAAAGTGCACCAAAGCATATTATTATCGGGACACACTTCTTACCAATATTAAAAAAACTGAATTAAAAGGAAAAATGGAACTGCTGACTTATCATAAACGGGGTATCGATTTAAGTGAAAAACAATTTGGTGAAACAGGCGATATTAATGCAAATTATATATCACGTACAGGTAAAAGTGAAAAAGTAAGAAAACTTGAAAAAATGCAATTTGTCAAATAATTATTAAGGTATCTTTACAGTGTATTGTATTTATGTAAAAAATAAAGGGAAGTGCAGAGATTTTTAAAGAGATTTATCCATGAAAATTTTTAAAAAAATATTAAAATATTTTATTTGGTCAGCCGGTACTATTGCTATTTTTCTTATTGCATTAATCATATTTATTCAGACAGATACATTTAACAAATGGGCTTTAAATTTTGCTTTAAATAAATTGAATAATTCCGAAAGCTGGCTTAAAAAAGAAAATTCAATTAATGCAGAATCAATAAACGGTAATATATTAAAAGGTTTAAGGATTGACAATATTGTTATAACTGTTAAAAAAGATACACTTGTGAGCATCAGTTATCTTGACCTTAAGTATGACATCTGGGGTTTATTAAAACAAAAAATCAGTATAGATTATGCTGTCATTAATAATCCGAATATAAAACTGTCTAAAATAAAAGGTGATTTGGATTCTACAATATGGAATTTTGCAAGTCTGTTCCCGCCATCTGCAGATACGACTCCGTCTTCACCGTTCAACTGGGATATTTATGTAAACAGTTTCAGAATTGAAAATGGGAAAATAAAAATTTTGGGTGAAATTCCTGACAAACCTCTGTGGGCAATTCAGTGGGAAAAACAGAGTGAATTTAAATTCAATGAACTTGATGTTTCCGGTCTTAATCTTGATATGAAAGGGGAATATTCAAAGAAAATAAAGAAAATTAATTTATGGAATTTATCCTTCATCTCTAATACCGATGTTGCATTAAAAAAACTTTCCTTTGAAGCGGATATAAATATTCCGGATACTCTTACTGAAATCTCGAATCTGGAATTGCTTACTGACAGGTCGGATATTAAGCTGAGCAGATTTTCCGCTAAAGGCTTTAATCCTCTGGACAACGATGCATTCAAAAATTATGAAAACAAAAAGATTTCTTTGGTACTGAGTATTGAAAAATTTGATTTTGACGATTTAAAATTTTTTATTCCAGCAGTTAATATGCTGGGTGGTATATCCACGCTGTATCTGGATGCTGACGGTGTATACAATAATCTTAATATTAACAAACTTACGATTGATTTACCCGGTTCTAATTTCAATATAAGCGGAAATATTAAAAATCTTTCTAACACGGACAGCGTATATATTGATGCAAGGTCAAGCAATAAAATCAATCCTGCCGATATCAGGACAATTTATTATTCCAGTTCAATTCCCGATTTTAAAAATCTTGGAATTGTTCTCGCTGATTTCGATTATAAAGGTAGTTATGAAGATTTTTACACTTACTACGATATCCGCTCGGAAAGCGGAAATATCCGCGGCCAGGGTCATTTAAATACTAAGCAAAAATTCTACAGTGGAAATGTAATAACAAATAATCTTGATTTAGCTCCGATACTTAACAATAAGAAATTAAAAAGTAATATAAATCTTGATGCAAAATATGACGGTTCAGGTTTTAGCCTCAACACAATATCGGGCAATGTCAGATTTAATCTGGGAAAATCCGGTGCAGCAGGATATGATATATCAAGCTCTTCAGGAATAATAAATATAAACAGAAATAATATTAAACTTGATATAAAAGCAAATTCTTCTTCGGGTAATGCAAGTGTAGCAGGGATGATTAACATATCGAATATGAAAAACCCTGTTTATTCAATTAAAGGAAAAATGAATAATGTGGATGTTTCGCGTCTGCAGGGAAAAAATAAAGATAAAAGCAATCTGAATGCATCCTTTGATATCAACGGGAGCGGGATTAATATGAATAACCTGTCCGGAAAATTTAATATTGATATCGGAAAATCATTTTATTCAAAATATGATATACCCGAAACTAAATTAATTGCTATGCTTCACACGACTGCCGACAGCAATTCTCTGCAGATAACCAATAAAGCAATGGAAGTTAAGGCGGACGGAACTTTCAAATTATTTGAACTCATTGATGCTATTCTGTATAATATATCTCTGGTAAGCAACATTACCGAGAAGAAACTAAATCCCGATTCAACCATCAGCTTTGCCGGATTATCAAGATATAATCATACCGGAAATGCAAGTTTTAATTATAAATTTACAACTAAAGATTCAGCGGAATTAAGAAAGCTGTCTGCACCTTTCGGATTTATTTTTAACGGAAATTTTAGCGGCAGTATCTTAAATTCACCTGAAAGATTTAATTCGAAATCTGAAATTAATGTTAAAAATTTCACATATCACGATACAACGATTGTATTGAACAATATAAATAACAATCTTGCATTGTCGGATGAATATTTGAATGTACAAAGTGAAGATCCCTTGTCATCGCTCAAAATAAATACAAACGTGAATGGGGATAAGTTAAGGTTTGGAACTTTTAATCTCGATTCACTGAAAGCAATACTTAGTTTGTCTGAAGAGATTGGTAAATTAAAAATAAGCGGAAAAACGGATTCCATGAATTATTTACGCATGTCAAGTGAAATTGACCTGAGGGGAAAAGATATTGTAATGAATGTAGACAGCATTTATGCAAAATATTATGAATATAATTTGATTAACAATAACAGGTGGGATATAATATATATTCCGCAAAGCGAAATAAGAATAAATCAGCTTGGGTTAAAGTCGGGTAAAATGATATTAAATGCCGACGGTGTATATTCACTGAAAGGTGCAAGTAATATTAATTTAAAAGGTGAGAATCTTAACATCGGAGAGATATATACTATGTTAAATCCTTTTGATACCACCGTAAACGGAGAAAGATCACCTTATCCGGTACAGGGCGAGTTACAAAACTTTTTTGTTAACATACAGGGTACACCGGAAGATGTTGTTATTAATCTTGAAACAAAAACAAGTCTTCTGAAATATGATACAATGAGCGTGGGAACCATTGTTGCCAACGTAAAATACAAATCCCAGATTCTCACGCCTGAAATTCTGATAACAAATTATCAAAATAACGGAAGTCTGAAAATATCAGGCAGCGTTCCTGTTAAAAATCCCTTCATAAAAAAAGACAGTACCTCTGCAACTGCAATTGATATTCCGGCAGAAGTGAATTTAACTGCAAATAATTTTCAGATACAGTACTTTACCAAGTTTATTCCCGGTATAGGTGATTTACGCGGAGTACTAAATGGTAACCTTATAGCAACAGGAACTATTCAAAATCCGGATTTGAAAGGCGACCTGACTTTGGTTCAGGGAAAATATTTTTTGGACTTTACAGGTATGTATTATGATTTTAAATTTAAAATCAGTACGGAAAATTCAAATCTAATAATTAATAATTTCAGTCTTTACAATCCTGATGATGATACCCGGCATATTGATCTGTTCGGAAATATTGATTTCAAGAATTATAATTTAAATAATATAAATCTTTCATCTTCAGGGGATGTGGTTTTACTTGATAAAAACAGCAAGGAAAATCAGCTTGGTTTGAAAGGCTATTTATTGGGTGGTATTGGTAATCCGCCTATTACAATTAAAGGAAATCTGAAGAAGCTAAATATTAATGGTCAGTTTTTAATTAAGGATGCAAGCATTGCGTCTCTGCCCAGGAGCGGGAAGGGTTATCAGACAGAGGAGAAAAATCTGATATACATATTAGCGGATGATACTGCCCATACATCCGATACAAACAGAAGGAAAGTATCTTTAATTGAGTACGAAAAAATTAATCCTTTTATCAGGAACAGATATATTCTTGTGGATACGACAAAAAGTTTTTCAATTATGAATATGCTGGCTCTTGACCTGACTGTAAAAACCGTTAAGAATTTATATGTATCGATAGATTTTAATAATCTGACACGGGACAGGCTGTTCGGTGAGGTTTCCGCCGATTTACGCATCCGTTCAGACAGCGGACGATTAAGGACCCGAGGAGAAGTAGATGTTGTCGGGAATTCATACTACAGGTTTTACAGGGACTTTAAAGTAAAAGACAGCAAAATAGTTTTTCACGGGCCAATTGACAAACCCGAACTCGATATTCGTGCTGTATATGAAAATACAAAAGCTACAGAACAGTTTGGTACTGTGACCAGCAGTCCTATTCAGGTCGTGTTAACTGTGACAGGAGATCCAAATAATCCTGAAATAACTTTAAGATTGTATGAAAACGGAACTGAGATGCTGGGCAATGATGCAACTTCCGATGCAATCACATATCTTTTGTTCGGTAAATATAAAAATGAGCTGAGTGCGTCAGAAACTCAGTCAGTTGCCTCAGGAATCGGATCTACCGTAGGTTCTTTATATGTAACTTCTTTCTTTGGCCAGGTTGTAAGAAATATGCTTCCGTTTATTAAAGATGCGGAACTGAATTATTCGGAAGGCGGGATACAGAATACAAATGTAAGCGTGTCATCTGAAATTTTAGACGCTGATGTTACGGTTGGTAGCAGGGTAATAGACAATAATGCTTATCTGGAATTTAATTTAGAGTACCCGTTAAATAGCCTTGTGCATCTTAATTTACCCGAACAGGTATATTTGCGAATTGCAAGGGAGCAGCTTAGCAGAAATCTGGTTTCAAATTCTACTGTATTTTACAGTACCGGAGTCAAAATTATTTATAAATTAAAATTTTAAAATGCCTCACCTATACCAAAGTTGACTGCTAATTTATTGGTGAATATAGTTTTGAAATCATTTTCATATAGCCATCTTTTTCCGGTAACATCAAGCGGGTCATACATTTTAAACCCCACATCCACTCTTACCGGTCCAAAGAATATTTTATACCTTAATCCAAATCCAAGAGCAAAAGCAATCTGGTCAATTCTGAAATCGGTATGAGTTTCCCATACATTCCCGTAATCGGCAAATATGACAGAACTGATATTTTTTGTAAAAGATGATGAGCCCGGGAAAAGACGTTTGCGGAATTCAACACTTCCTTCCAGCCAGAAATTACCTCCGAACCTTTTCTCGTTCATAAAACCGTTTGCATTTGCATACCATCCTCTCAGGCTGTTGCTTCCCCCGCTGAAATACCTGTATATCGGCTGAATAGGAACGACTTTTGTTCCGCCTCCCCTTGAAATATTATCTGCAACTATAAATTTTGATGCAATTACATTTTCTCCTTCCGTATTGGACAGATTAATATAGTATCTGTTTGAAGTGGAAAGTTTTATGAATTTGGAATATGAAAAGTTGTTAGTAAAGGAATTCAAAATCATCTGGGGCAATATTCCGCCTTCCCCGACTGTAATGGAATGATAATATCCGCGTGACGGGGCTACAGCATTATTTGTATTATCATGAATAAATGTAATGCTCAAAAAGGAATTATACAGATTTATGGTCTGCAGATTACCGAAATTATATACTATCTTCAGAAGTTCTTCATTTAAATCAACTGTAGCCTTATTATAAAATGTGTAATCTGCGATATAATATCTTAATGATGTAATATTTCCAAGATAATAATCATAATATCCGACTAAACTGTAATATCCGAGAGAAAATTTATCGTTCAGAGAAGATTTATTATTAATAAAATAAGGTTGTGTGACCTGGTTTACAAATTCAGCCAGATCTACATTCATCGAATGATAAAGAGAATGAATTTCGGATGTAAATATTCTGCCTCCCCCCCAGAAATATTTATTCGTATATTGTAATCCGCCGCCTGCATAAAAATAATTATTAATATTTGTACCTTCAACAAACGGCGTAAGTTCGTGCTTCCGGCTCAGGCGGCAATCAATTCTGAGATTTACAGTAGTACCGACAATTGAAACTGTCCTGATTCTTGCGCTTCTTATAATCGGCATCTGGGAAATATTTTTATCGGTATCCAGTCTTTTTCTTTTACTGTAAACTTCTCCTTCATCATATGCTAAGCCTTTTCTGAGAATATCGGTTGATACATCATAAATATTACTGTCAATTACTATTTCTGTTTTTCCGAACTTGTATAGTGTATCTGCGTTTGTAAAATTAATAGTCAGAAGTACTGTCGTATCTTGCTTTCTCAGAATAAAACCAGAGTCATTTTTTATTGTTGCAGTCATATATCCGCTGTTTTGAAGAAAATCAACTATGCCATTTGAATAATTTATCATTAAGGCTTTACTGTAATAATTATTATACTGAACTGTTTTCATGGTATCTATCATTTTCTTCAGACTGTCGAGAACATTATCCAATCCTGTTCTGTTAATCTGTCCTATCCTATAATGTTGATTTTCTGTAATTATAAAGTCTATTGATACTGTGCTGTCCGGTACATTATAACTGACATTTTTATCCACGACTGCTTCAAAGTAACCGTTATCAAAGCAAAAATTTCTTAATGAGATGACATCTCCCGGCAGTACATCTGGATAAAAATACTTTGATTTGGTCACACTGACAGCATTTTCAAGTTCCGAATCATCAATTGTATTTTTGTCCTTATGTATAAAATTAATTTTATCAATTTTATAATTCTGAGGGAAAGCTGTCCTGTTAAATATGAATATAAGTAAAAATGTAAAAGGTATTAATAAAACCATCATTTGTTTTACATTTTTATGTCTTTTTGCCATAAATAAAGCCATTTATGTTAAATTTGCTCTATATACTATAACAATATTAAAGTCTAAAAAATCAAAAATTTAGCCTCATAATTTTAAAAATATTATAGATACAGGAATGCCTGTTATTGTTTAAAATACCCTTAAATAATAGTCAGTCCATCATTGAATTTTCTTTCGGTTTTTTGTTTTCGTAAAATCTGAAGTAAGAATTTTAAGTCTGAATTTGGTAAAGCGGGTAAGAAAAAAATTAGATTTTTAAGAAGCTGAATAATCTTTATAGAATCAAATAATAGTCGATATTTAAATCAATTGTATTTATTGAGACATTTATGAGATATTTACTCTCTCTGTTTTTTTTCGATGGAATAGGTGCCGAACCATGCTGACAATCAGTCTACTTAATTACGGCACCATCCATCGAGCTGTACTTATTGCTTGAGAACGTATTTACAATTATCTATCTGTCATTTGGCGGAGCAGAAATCGGAACAACTCCAATCGACCCATCTGCATAATGCGTTACTTCAAACCACTGTTTCTCGATACAGACATATTCTATCCAGTCTATTTCCGGATTTGATTTTAAAACATCATTTATTCTTTCTCCGCAAAATCCTGATGCCTGAGAAAAGGGATTTATTGAAACCGGAAATGATATTATAATTGAAGCAAGTATTGCTAAAATAACCTTTCTCATATATAAATTAATTTATTATAAATTATTTTAATCGCTGTTGTAAATAAAACTAAGATTGGTCAAATTCTTACTGAAAAAATGTGGTTTATTTATTAATCGGATTATATTATATTCTAATAATTAGTAATTTATATTGCATTATTTTTACTTCCTTTTTTATGAAAAACAGTGACTTGTTTGATGTTTTAAGAAACTTATCCAATGAGGAAATATCGGAATTTGATAATTATTTAAAATCTCCGTATTTCGTAAAGGGTAAATCTTTAAATAAATTTTTTAAGGAGATAATAAATATAAGAGAATATCTGGTTGATTTTGAATACGAAAAACTGGTTTTTAAATTATGTAAAAAATTGAAGTATTCAAAATTGACTTTAGGTAAACAAATATCTTATCTGTCAAAAGAAGTAATTAATTTCTTAAAACAGAAATCAATAGAAATTGATAAATATTCAGTTGAAATAAATTTTAACGAATATTTATTGAACAGGCAGTCTTTCTCTGTTCTTAAATCAAACCTTAAAAAAACTGCAGCACTTCTGAAAAATGACCTGCAAATCAGGGATAAAACTTTCCTGCATTCTTTTCGAAATAATATTTTAAATTTTACTTCTAATGTTGAATGTCCGCGGATTTTATTTAAAACGAATTTATCCGATAACCACGTTTATCTTGACAATGCATTAATTGATTTAACCCTTTTCACCTTGATGCAGTCTTCAGGTATATTTATCAATAATGTACTTTTAAATTTGAATTTGAATGATGATGAAAGGAATAGTTTCCTAATAAATCTCGAAAATATATTTTTGGAATGCGATAAATCGGATTTATTTAAAAGCTCTGATGAAAGAAGGATAATCTGCGACATTTATCATAAAATGTATCTTACTTATTATAAGAAGAATAACAAATTGAACTTTGTCAGATATAAGAATATTGTGGATAAAAGTGTGCTGTTGCTGAGTAAAGAGCTGATTTATTTCCATTATAAGGTTTTGATTAATTTTTGCATAATGAAAGAAAGGCTGGGGGAAGAATATGATTATTATAAGAGAGAAAGAGTGAAATTAATGTACAGGTATTTCAATAACAACTATTTTAAGACCGATGAAAGTGAATTTATTAACCAAATAGAATTTAAAAATTTTATAATTAGCGCATTTTCAATAAAACAATATGAAAATATTAAGTCCTTTATTGAGAATAATTCATATAAGCTGAATCCTGTGGATTTTAATGATATGGTAAACTATGGTTATGCATATTATTATCTCGGCAAAAAAGATTATAGAAAAGCATTAAAAAATCTAAACGATATTTCCGAAGGCATTCCCATAATTAAATTTGATATCAGAAATATAGAAATGAGGATATATTTTGAACTCGGTACTATAGAACCGCTGATTAATGCAATCCATAATTACAGGGCAATAGTATTAAACGACAGTACCCTTACAAAGAGCGACAAAGAGAGCTTGTTTGCAATGTTGAAATATTTTAACTCGTTAATAAATGTAGTTGGTAAAACAGATAAAAAAGAGCAAATATTTTTAGCCGAATATAATAAGCAATTGATAAGAAAAGAACAGACATTCTCACTTAAAAACTGGTTGCTCGAAAAGTTTGAGAATATTGTCAGTTCAAAATATATTCAAAAATATTCTAATTTATAAAAATTATACAATTTCCTCAAATTCATAATAGCTTCATAATTTACATTCAATTCCATACCCGTCCTTTCCGGAATCCGTAAAAGTTAATACTTTTCTGTAATTGTCAAAATATCAGTAAAAATTATTTTTATATAATATACGGATTATTATATATTTAATTGACAATTCTTTTCTGTAATACACGATATTTCAGTAAAAATAAGAATATCAGCAATTTTGAAAACAGTTAATGAAATCTTAAATTTACAAAAATTAAATACTTTGGTTGAACTTAGATTATTAATAAAGCCATATAAAGAAAATATCAGTTTCCGGATTGACGATAATTTATTTAAAAAAGCCTTTGATTATATCAGAAAAATAAAAAATGATGATACCGAATATATATTGGATATACCCGATATAGGATACTGCGGAATTCTCATAGAAGACCAGAGCTTTACTAAAATATACGTGAACAAAGAAAATGTAATATTGACCAAAAACGAAATTACTGAAATATTTAAAGACTCCAGGAAAATATTACATAATTTGTTATTGAAAGAAGTTCTGATTAAATATGATAAAGAAATATTTTATTTTTGTGATGTCTCAAAATATAATTGCGGAAAAAAATTTGATAAATGTAATTTAAAGTCAAATCCATCCGCTAAAATACAATAATTCAAAAAAATAATTTATTCCGGTTTCGGTAAGGATACTTTTTAGATATCTTTAAGCTGATGTCTGAGCATACGGCTTTTTTTTTGAATGAAATATTTTTTAAGATTTAAATATATTGAATTTATTGAGATTGTTTTAATTAATTATATGTTTAAGATTATATGAAAAAAACGGTGTTACTGATAATAGTACTGATTTTTGCAAGAAACTTATTCTCTCAGGATTTTCCGGATGAAAAAGCAAATAAATATTTGTCCTGGGCATTATATCAGTTGGTGCCATCCCCGGCTTTTTTTCAGGATGCAAATGATGAAAATGCCCGCATTCAGTTCGGATTCAAGTGGCACATCACGCCTCTGAGCGTATCATTCTGGCACAATAAATATGTTTCACCTGTCCAGTCTTTCTTCATTTATCCCGCAAGAAGATTTTCAGGTTCAGCAGAAATTTTTATCGACCCGGAACTTGCGACTTCTTCCTTTAATTATTCGAATGTTAGTATCTTCGGTGCAAGTCTCGGTTCTAGAGTAATACTGCCATTGTCCGGCAAAGGTGAAAATATCTGCTTCTCTCTCGGCGGTAAAATTACCTTACGTAAAAATTTCGATGACGATAAAAATTATTATTCAGGTGCGGAGACAGGAATGTATTTCTTCGGAGGGCTGGTCGGATTTCAGTACACACGGAATTTTAATACTAAAACAAAATATAATTTTAATCTGTATATAAAATATTTCTGATGAAAAAATATTGTCTTATATTATTTGTATTGTTCTCATTTCTTTTTAACGGCTGCTTTGTATTACGGGTTACTATTAATAATCTTGGTGAATCGATTAAGTCCACTCCAAAAAAAATAGAAAATAAAATTACAAAACCGGTAAGTGACAGCGTGAAATTATCTGCGCTATGGGTCGGTCATTCGACAGTCCTTCTTCAGATATATGATAAAGTAATTATGACAGATCCTTTTCTGAATAACAGGATAGACGGAATATTTATAAGAAAAAAAGAACCGGGAATGGATATTGAAAACCTTTCTAAACTTAATCTGGTATTGATATCTCACTCGCATATGGACCATCTTAATTTTGTAAGCCTTGGAATGATAGAGGATAAATTTCCCGGGTGCAATCTTATTTTCCCCGAAGGCGATGAAAAATATTTACCCGATTTTAATCTGAACCTTATAAGAGCTACGACAAATTATTATAAGAACAAGCAGTATCTGGGTGATGTTATTGATGTAGATGGTATGAAAGTTACACCAGTATATGCTTTGCATCAGGGAGGGAGATACGGGATTGACACATACAGCTGGCTGGAACGTGGAGCAACCGGTTATGTTTTGCAGTACAGGGATGTCTGTATTTATTTTGCAGGAGATACGGGATATGATGATGAAGCCTTCAAGGTAATAGGGGACAATTTTAAAATTGACCTTGCACTCATACCCATTGGTCCCTGCAGGACCTGCCAGTCAAGAGGCATGTGGTTCCACACTTCAAGCATGGAAGCATTACAGCTTTTCGAAGATTTAAAAGCAAGTTATATGCTGCCTATTCATTACGGGGCAATACAATATTTCCACAGCGCGGATTATCCGCTTGAAGCACTGAATAAAATTTTGCAGAATCCTGAATCGAAATATTCTAAAATATCGGATAAAGTAAAAATATTAAAAGAAGGCGAGCAAATGATATGGAAAAATAAAGGTGATTTAAGAATTGAAGATTCAGAAATGATTATCAGATAAATTCTTAAAAAGTATAAAAAATAAATTTATTTTTTATACGACAATGAGTTTATATCTTTCACCTCAAGAATATTTTTATCGAATCCGTACAGAATGCAGTTAATCATAGCCTGTCCCAGTTGTGATAATTCTGAAAAATAACCCGGTAATACTAAATGCAGTAAAGGATACATCCAGCTAATGTATTTATAATATTTTAGCGTGTTTTTTAATCCTTTCGTCGGTTTCATAAAGGCAGGCCGGAAATTGTATTCTTTTTTAAAAGGCAACTTCAATAAGTCATTTTCAGTTTTTCCTTTAACCCGCGCCCACATCAATCTCCCTTCTTCTGTGCTGTCTGTACCTGCACCGGATATATAACAGAAAGACATATCGGGATTTATCTTGCTCAGCGTCCCGGCAAAATTCAGTGTCAGCGCGTATGTAAGCCTATAATATTCTTCTTCCGTTTTTCTTATTGAAGAAACCCCAGAACAAAAAAAACAGGCATTATACTCCGAAAGCTGATTTTCGGCTGAAGATAAATCCGATAGGTCACTTAATATAATTTCTTCGAGTTTAGGATGTATTATTCCGCAGGGTCTTCTGCCAATTACCAGTATAGATTCCACATGGTTGTGCATCAGGCATTCGTGAAGTACGCCTTCCCCGACCATTCCTGTTGCGCCTGTAATAATTGCATTTATGTAAGTATTCAATATTTATATATTAATAAAAAAATTACAATTTCTTTTCAGATATTTTTTTATCGAATGAAAAATTTCCCGCTCCAATTATCAGCAGGAATATTAATCCGAGCAACATTGAAAAATCAACTCTTGATTCGTGAATGGTCTTCCAGAATCCGTCGTTCATTAGCATCGGTATTTTTGTAGATAAAATAGCCACTGTAATATCAATTATCAAAGGTATTGCAGATAATCTCGTGGCCAATCCTATTATAATTAAAAAACCAAATATAATTTCCACGGCTCCGACAAAAGGTGCAAAAAACTGCGGTACCGGAATCCCGATTTTTATAAATCTCCCAACTCCGAGTGCGTCAGGAAATAAAAATTTTTGTATTCCTTCGGTGAAAAAAACCGTGCCGACAATTAACCTGATAAGTATGGCGGGGGAATTATCTGTTTTAAATATTTTTTCCATCTTATTTTTTCCTTTTGAAACAAAAATAGAAAAAATAAAGTTAATTTTATCAGTCACTTTTATTTACTTTCCTAAGTATTTATTATTCACTATTTTCTGCGAATAAGGAACTTAATTATTGCTTTTTTTTGTTTTTAAATACGACTATATTAGTCCAGTTTTAAATGTATAATAAAATAAATGGTTAGATTTTCAAAGAAAATAGAATATTCGTTAATTGCTCTCAGGTATATTTCGAACGCAAAAGATGAAATAATAACAGCAAAAGAGATATCGGGTAAATATAATATCCCTTATGAATTGCTCGCAAAAATCTTGCAAAAACTGAAGAAAGAAAATATTCTGGTGTCTAACCAGGGTGTAAACGGAGGATACAAGCTTTCCAAACCGCTCAATGAGATTTCATTATCTGAGTTAATAGATAAAATTGAAGGCAAGTCGGGTATAGTAGAGTGCCTTCATACTGATAATCTTACAGAGTGCTTTATTTATGATTCCTGCAGCATAAAAGACCCTATAAACAAGATGCAGCTGGAACTTGAAAATCTTCTGAAAAATAAAATGGTATCGGACTTTATTTAATATGAAAATTCCAGTATATCTCGATTATAACTCCACAACACCTGCTGATGCGGAAGTGGTGAAAGCTATGATGCCGTATTTTTCGGATAAATTCGGTAATGCAGCAAGCAAAAGCCACAGGTACGGATGGGAAGCAGAAGAGGCTGTTGAGTTTTCAAGAAAGAAAATTGCGGAATTAATTAATGCAGAATCGAATGAAATTATATTTACAAGCGGTGCAACTGAATCAGTTAATCTTGCTATCAAGGGAGTAGTTGAAAGTTTTAACGGGAAAAAAAATCATATTATTACATGTAATATCGAGCATTATGCAGTACTCGATACTGTTAAATATCTTGAGAAATTCGGAATAGAAGTTACACTTGTAAAAGCTGATGCAAATGGATTTGTAAATCCCGAAGATATTTTAAAAAATATTACCGGTAAAACTGCAATAGTATCGGTTATGACTGCAAATAATGAGATTGGTACTATACAGCCGGTTGCAGAAATAGCTGGCATTTGCAAAGACAAAGGAGTTCTGTTTCATACCGATTCATCGCAGGCAGTTGGGAAAATCCCCATAGATGTTAAAGCCGTAGGGATTGACCTGATGAGTTTCAGCAGTCACAAGATTTACGGACCGAAAGGCATAGGAGCTCTTTATGTCAGAAATAAAAATCCGAAAATTAATATTACAGAGCAAATAAACGGCGGAGGTCACGAAAAAGGTTTGAGAAGTGGAACGTTAAATGTACCTGCAATTGTTGGATTTGGTAAAGCTTGTGAATTAAGCAAAGAAAAAATGTTTGATGAATACAAAACGCAGGAAGTATTAAGAGACAGGTTGATAAATAACCTTGTTAACAATTTAAAATTCACGACACTTAACGGTGATAGCACAAAAAGGTTACCGAATAATGCCAACATATGTTTTGAAAAAGTTGACAGTACCGTGCTGATGTCTGAAACCAAAGAACTTGCTTTTTCGACGGGAAGTGCCTGCACTTCAGTTTCGCTGGAACAGTCACACGTGCTTAAAGCAATCGGAAAGACTGATGAAGATTCAAGATGCTCTGTCAGATTCGGAATCGGAAGATATACTACGAACGAGGAAATAGATTTTGCGATTGAAAAATTAATTGATGCAGTAAAAAAAATCAGAAATTAAAATTTTGTATAAAATACTCATAATAAAATAAAATGGAAGAAATAAAAACATTCATTCCCGGCGTTACCGAAGATATAGATGTAACAGATAGTGCAATTGAGGAAGTAAAGAAAATAATGGAAGCAAATAATATTCCTGCCGGATTCAATTTAAGAATCGGGGTAAAGGGAGGCGGATGCTCCGGATTGTCATATTCGCTCGGTTTCGATGCGGAATCAAAACCAACCGATAATGTAATCGAAAAAGACGGGGTGAAAATTGTTGTTGATATGAAAAGTTTTCTGTTCCTGACAGGAACGCAAATCGATTTTATAGACGGAGAAAACGGAAGGGGATTTGTATTCAACAATCCCAACGCCCAGAGAACCTGCGGGTGCGGAAGTTCAAGCTGTTAATTTTATGAAAGAGCTCTGTTTTTTAAAAAAGAAATTTTAAATTATCGGGCTTTGAAAAAGAAAATTACAAGAAGAAATTTTTTAGTAACATCTGCAATAGGAGTATCCTCCTTTGCTGTACTGCCTGCTTTTGCAAATATTTTTAATAATTCAAACAAATTAAAGAAAGGAGCTATAAAAAAAATGGCTTTCGAATGGAAATTTAATAAGAGACCCTATTCTGACGAAGAAGCAAAAACTATATTGAAGGATGTAATGTCTCCTGAAACTACCGACTGGCATTATAACATCCACCATAAAGGCTATGTCACCTTTTTGAACAATATCGAAAATGAATTACCCAATGCGGATAAATCAAAAGCAAACGGTAATTACAGCCAGATTGGCGAACTGAAAAGAAGATTTACATGGAACCACGGCGGTGCATTGCTTCACGATGTATACTGGGAAGTGCTTGGAGGAGACGGTGACCCTAAAAAGGGACCCGATGTGCTTGCAGCCATAGAAAAAGAATTCGGAAGTTTCGAAAACTGGAAAGCCGAATTTAAAGCTGTATCTGTTGCGGCAAAACTTTCGGGATGGGGTGTGCTGGTTTTCGACCGCTTATACAGCGGAAGACTGCTTAATATATTAGTTGATGAACATCATTACGGTGCAATATGGGGCGGTGTTCCTCTGATTCCGTGTGATGTATTTGAACACGCTTATTATCATAAAGACGGTGCAGCGAGAGCGAAATATATTGATAACTTTATTAATAACTTGAACTGGGGCAGAATAAATGATAGATTTGTAAAATATGTTAAATAAATATTTTACAGACAAAAGTGAATAAATATCATATATTACTTATTTCTCTGACATTTTTCTTTTTCGCTTGCGGGAAAAAAAATGATGATGCAACAAAGGTACAGAATTCAGCTAAAGGCGAATTCAGATGGATGGAAGAAGTATCGATTAACAGGATTCCCGATATGCCGCTTAAAGGTATGATAAACGGGAAACCCGTAACGATTGAATACGTTAATTTTGAAAAGTGGCGCGGGAGCGGTGATAATGTGATAAATTTCAGCGATAAAAAGCCTAAACAAAACTGCGGTTTTATAGAAAATGACATGGCTTTTCATCTGACCCGTGCAAGCGGGGATTTCGGAGAAGGCGAGTTTATTAAAGAAAGTTTTAATAAAAATATTGACGGATATTCGGCTGAATTTCATTATTATGCTGAGAACAATATTAAAAAGGTATCTGCTCCGTGGAACTGCGCGCTTGTAATTACTGAAATTAATGATAAGACAGTTAAAGGAAAAATTGCAATATGTTTTAAAGATGAGTCGAAAAGCTGGATTGCCGGGACATTCGAAGCAGTCCGCTGCAATAATTAATTCAATTTTAAATAAAAATTATGTCATCCCTTTTTACCGGGATGACATTTTCAGTTTAATGAATATTAAATTTAATTAATTAAATATATGAAGAAGTTATTACTATTAGGAATTATCCTATCATTTTTTGCAATTCAGGGTTGCGGTAATAAGGACCGGAATACGGAAGTTAAAAAAGACGATAAGACTGGTGAACAGGTAAAAACGGATGAAAAAAAAGCAGATAATAACACTACCGGGGATGTAAAGACAGATGATAAAAAAGTAAATAATGACCCGAACGGACTCGGACTGACATCGGGTTTACCGCAGGATTTCCCAAAAGACGTTCCGCAACCAAATAATTCGAAATGCAACGGTTTTCTGTATTCTTCCGATGGAACTGTAGTTACTTTTGAATCTAAAGATGACATGAAATCGCTAATAGATTTTTATAAATCCCAGATGGATAAAAGTGGATATAAAAACCAGGAGGGTAATGAATACTTTCAGAATGAAAACGGTGCGATGTTAGGTTATAAAAAAGATAATAAAGAAATTGGCTTTCTTTTCGGCATCAATAAGGAAAATAAAATAACCCAGGTTGTAATAACATATAAATAAAATGCAGAAAGTCATTTTCTTACCTTTAAATACTGTGGTAAACGGAGAAAAAGGTAAAACCCTTCTGGATCTTGCATTTGAAAATGATATAGTAATTGAACATAACTGCGGAGGTCTGTGTGCGTGCACTTCCTGCAGGGTATTGATAAAAAAAGGAATGTTACTGCTTAAAGAAAAATCCAAAGAGGAAAATGAATTACTAATAGATGCAGGATTTTCCACAGAAGAAAACAGGTTAAGCTGCAAATGTGAAATTATCAGTGAATCCGGGGAAGATATAATAGTTGAGATTCCTCTACAATAAAAAATAACATGCCCGATAAAAAGAAAATCTTGATAACACGAACAGATAAGCTTGGTGATGTAATTTTAACACTGCCCCTGATTTCGGAGACAAAAAGAAAATTCCCGGATTCCGAAATTTCCTTTCTTGTGAAATCTTTTGTTAAAGACCTGTTTGTAAATTATCCTTCAATTGATAATTTGGTTTTCGAAGATGATTATCCCGGTTTTTTCCCCATGCTTGGTTTATTAAAAAAAGAAAAGTTTGATATAGTAATTAATGTATTCCCGCGGTTTAAACTCGCACTGTTGTTTTTTCTTAGCGGAGTCAAGTGCAGGGTGGGCACGGGTTACAGGTGGTATTCTTTTCTGTATAATAAAAAATTATACCAGCACCGCAAGGATGCGGTTAAACATGAATCCGAATATAATATCGATTTGCTGAAAACGCTGGGTGCAGATGTAAATTATGAAAAAAAGTATTGCTTTAGTTACACGGACAGTGAAAAGCAAAATCTTGAAAGCAGATTGAATAAATTGAATTTAAGTTTATCCGATAAATATATAATTGTCCATTCCGGAAGCAGGGGCTCGGCTAAAGACTGGTCTGCAGAGAATTTTAAAAAATATGTGAACATCTTTGTAAAAGAATTTGAAAATGTCAAAGTTGTTTTAACGGGGGTCTCTGAAGAAGAAACCGTCATCAAAGATATTTATGATTCTGTTCCGGAAGGGCATAAAAACGTAATTTTGTTGACGGGAAAATTGAATTTAAGGGAATTAATGATACTGATTGATAATACCGCATTGTTTATTTCTAATTCTACGGGTCCTATCCACATTGCAGGTGCGCTTAATAAAAACATAATCGGGTTTTATCCTAATCAGAAACCCATGAACGAAACAAGGTGGCGCCCGCTTAGTGATAATGCAGTTATCCTTAAACCTGATGAAATATCAGACAATATGAGCGTAATAACGCCTGAAAAAGTGATTTTAGAAACAAAAAAATTTTTGTAAATTAAGAAACAAACTCTGAATTATAATGTTTAAATAATAAATACTTATATGAAAAAGAAAATATTGTTCGTTTTGTTAACCGTGTTTTTAATATCATCGCTGGGTTTTGCCGATGATACTACAAAAGTTAAAAAGGATTTCAGAACTCTTAATCAGAAATCATTTACAGCCGGAGAAAAACTGAGTTTCGAAATTAATTACGGCTTTGTAACTGCAGGTACTGCAATCATAGAGATTGCACCAGATTTCCAGATGATTAACGGAAGAAAGTGTTTTGACATTAGTGCAAACGTGAGTTCGAATTCAAGTTTCGAATGGGTGTATAAATTTACTGAAAGGCTGAGAAGT
>Ga0182021_10003263_pt1 | contig 19081 bp, 19 predicted proteins | sample 612E3MmetaG_FD_120493 | JGI IMG/M metagenome (GOLD analysis project Ga0182021, IMG submission 120493) | Permafrost microbial communities from Stordalen Mire, Sweden - 612E3M metaG (Illumina Assembly) | ecosystem: Environmental > Terrestrial > Soil > Wetlands > Permafrost | place: Sweden... | reverse complement strand
TTCTTTCACTCGCAACGGATAGTTCATTGTTATTGCATGACCGACAGCGCTTTGTTGTTTATCAGGAGCTACAACAGTTACGTTGCCGATTTTTTTCATTTCTTGTACCAACGCATAAAGACCTGGCGCATCTATGCCATCGTCGTTTGATACGAGAATATTAAGCTTCCGCTTTGTTTTCAAAGTATTCATTAATCCATAGGATTATAAAAGAATGTACATGAATGATTGCATTTTCTATGGTGACTTACGCGTTTATTTTTCTAACGTCAATAGCTTTCTTTCTGCGTCGGGAATTTTTCTTCCTTCACATCTTTTACATAACTTCCAACGCTCTGTCGAATCGTCTCTGCTAAATGTGCATAGTACCGCACAAACCGGGGATGAAAATCTTCATATAATCCGAGCATATCCGACACGACGAGAATCTGACCGTCGCACTGCAGACCTGCACCAATACCGATCGTTGGAATCTTAAGCGATTTTGTAATCTTCGCCGAAAGTGCTGACGGAATTTTTTCAAGCACTATGGCAAATGCACCGGCTTCCTCCAAAATTTTTGCATCTTTCAGGAGCTGCTTTGCCTCTGCCGGAGTTGCACCTCGCGGAGTAAAACCGCCAAATTGAAAAATCGATTGTGGAGTTAAACCGAGATGCCCCATCACTGGAATTCCTGCACGCACCATGATATGAACGAGGTTTGCGGAGCGCTCCCCTCCTTCTAGTTTCACGCCGCCGGCACCGGTTTCCTTCATGATGCGACCCGCATTTCGGAATCCTTCTTCATCATTTGCCTGATAGGACATAAATGGCATATCAATGATGACCATTGCCCTATCAACTCCACGAACAACTGTTTTAGCGTGGTAAATAATTTCATCAAGTGTTACTGGCAATGTCGTTTCCTGACCCTGAAATACCATCCCCAGTGAATCGCCGACAAGAATAAGGTCAATACCTGACTGATCTAGGAGACGCGCTGTAATATAGTCGTACGCTGTCAGACAGGCGATACGTGAACCATTTTTTTTCATCGTCGCGATGACTTTTGTTGTAATTTTCTTCGGTCCGGATGTCGTCGATGGATTCTTCATAGTATCACCTTTTGTTGATCATCAATCATTGTTCCATGTTCCAGAGAAATTGACCATGCGTTTCGAAATCCATTGAAAACCGCATTTGCTGTTTCATCAAATGTCACCGAACGATGTAACACTGTCGAAAGCTCTGTTGTTTTCTCATCAAGATCTCGTCGTAGAGCACCACGTTCTTCATTAGATGGAAGACGTAAAAAATCCACTATCTGCTTATGCTCGGAGCCAAGCAGAATGGAACCATGCTGTAACACAACTTCTTCACCACCGGCAATAGTATAGCGGCGTTGTGCACTGCCGACAAGTTTTTTACCGTCACATTTGATCTCATATCGTCCAGTGCTAGAAAAGCATGCCGTTGCGGAACTATTCTGATAGAGCGATGGAAAATGTGGTTGACTTTTTTCAATAGCGACAGGTGCACCAAGCTCTTGCAATCCTGCAATAAGCGCACGACTAATTTCTTCATAAAGAGAAAGAACATTTTTACCATGTGCTATCATCACCACGCAGTAGGTAAGTTCATTTGCATGCAAAATTGCTCGTCCTCCTGTAGGACGCCGAACTACATCGATTCCGGCGACAGACGTTTTATTGAGATCGATTTCATCTATCGATTGATTCCGGCCGAGTGAGATAGCAATCGGTCTCCAGCCATAAACGCGAATAGTAGGGTTGCCTACACCATCAACGAGCTCCCGTGCAAGAGATTCGTCATACTCCATATTAAAAACACCAGAATGAAAGCCGGTGTTTTCAAATCGCCAGTTCATATTCTTCCTAGTGATGGCTAGGACCCGGTATGATACCGCGCTTACATGTCGCGATAAAATTGATAATGCTCTGAATCTCAGCTGTCTGTTCCACCTCTTCCTTGATACGAACAACTGCTTGAGAAACATTCAAGTTGGATTGATATATGAGAAAGTACGCTTTATCGATTATGTCAATTGCTTCGCGGCTAAAACCACGGCGCCGGAGTCCGACTGAATTTAATCCCTCAAATACCATCGGCTCTCGGCCCGCCCGAATATAAGGAGGTACATCTTTTGTCACCCGATATCCACCGCCAACCATTGTATGATCGCCGATGTGTACAAATTGATGCACAGGCGTTAATCCACCGATAATCACCCAGTTATCAAGTGTGACATGACCAGCCAATGCGACACTGTTTGCCAAAATACAATGATCACCAACAATACAATCGTGACCAACGTGCGCATTTGCCATAAACAAACAATGAGAACCGATGACTGTTTTTCCAGTTTCAATAGTTCCCCTGTTCAACGTAACATATTCTCGGATATCGCATTTTTCCCCAATTTCTATCAGTGTCGGCTCGCCTTTATATTTTAAATCCTGGGGCGGACCTCCGACAACTGCGAAGGATGCAACCTTGCATGCCCTGCCAAGACGTGTTCCATTCTGAATGATTGCACAAGGTTCGATTGTTGATCCATCACCTATTACAACATCGTCGCCAATTATCGCTGAAGGACCAATAATGACATTTTCGCCAAGCCGAGCTTTTTTGTCGACTAATGCCAAAGGATGAACGCTCACACTCATAAATTTCTTTTCTCAATCAGAGGGACTATTATTTAGTTTTTGCTTCATCACGATCAACAAGAGCGGCAGTAAAATCACCTTCTGCGACAATGACCCCGTCCACGAGAGCCTGTCCACGAATCTGTATTACTTTCGATCGACGGCTCACCATCCGGACGTCAAGAATAAGCTGGTCACCGGGAACAACTGGTTTGCGGAATTTCACATTATTGATCGCCATAAACAACACCAATTTATTACCGGGATTTTCAGTGCCATTTAACATGAGAACACCTCCCGTCTGAGCAAGTGCTTCTACAATCAAAACACCGGGCATAATCGGTTTGCCCGGGAAATGGCCCTGGAAAAACTGCTCGTCCATGGTCACATTTTTAACACCTACGACATGCTCATCCATTTGAAAATCAACAATTTTATCAACAAGAAGAAAGGGATACCGGTGTGGGATTATCCGTTGAATAGCATTGACATCAAAAATAACACCTTCTTTTTTCTCATGCTGATACTTGCGAACAAGTTTATTTTGTTGGTACAGCTTTCGAACCTTGCGCGCAAATTCAATATTCGCAAAATGTCCTGGACGCGCTGCCAGTATCTGTGCTTTTATTGGTGCACCAATGAGGGCAAGATCGCCTATCATATCCAGCAGTTTGTGGCGCGCTGGTTCATTTCGATAGTGTAATTTTTTATCATTCAGCACACCTGAAGAACCAAGTATCACGGAATGGTCAAGCCCGAGTTTATGCAACAGTTTCCGAATTTCATCATCCGAAAGTTCCCTATCAACAATGACCACAGCATTATCAAGATTCGCTCCTTTAATGAGTCCCTGATCATATAACATTTCAACTTCATGGAGAAAACAGAATGTACGTGCTGAAGAAAACTCGGAAACAAATTCTTTTTCCAAATTAAACAAACCCGTGTGCTGGCTTCCCAATGCCGGATTGTTGTAGTCAACCATTACCGTGATACGAAAATCGTCGGTTGGCAGAGCGACAATTTCAACACCGCGTACTGGATCCTGATAATGAATTACTTGATCTATGATGAGATAATCTTTCGGTGCTTCTTGATCTTCTAGGCCTGCCTCCAACAGCATATCAACAAACGGTTTCGAACTCCCGTCGCCAATAGGGGGTTCAATGTTGTTGAGTTCAATAATGATATTATCAATTTGCAAGCCGGCCACAGCAGCAAGCACATGCTCAACGGTATGCACATCTGTAGTACCGATACCGAGCGTCGTTCCGCGCTGGAGATCTATCACGTGATCTACATCGGCAGGAATTTCCGGAGAATCCTGAAGGTCAACACGGCGAAATCGTATACCATAATTTTCCGGGGCAGGTTTAAATGTCATTGTTGTCGTCACACCTGTGTGAAGACCAATACCGGACATGGAGACCGGTTTCTTAATAGTCATTTGCTGAACAAGCATTCTCTCGACATCTCCTTTATTATTTTCCTAACAACCTTTGTTCAAGGTCGGCAACTTTTTTCTTTAGTGCCGTAACTTCGTGTAGAAGATCGGGCAGCATTTTTAATGCGATATACGCACGTTGAGCCTTTTTGGCATCTATGGCAGGAGTTCCCCAAAACGACTTTCCCGGTTCTTTGATAGTATTATGAATTCCTGATTGCGCCATAATGACTGTGTTATCTGCTATTTCAATATGACCCGCAAATCCAACTTGTCCGCCGATCATGCAATGCTTACCTATTTTTGTGCTTCCACTGATTCCTGTCTGCGCAGCGATGACTGTGTGTTCACCAACAACAACGTTATGTGCAATTTGTACGAGGTTATCTATCTTTACTCCACGGTGAATGTGCGTATCGCCCATCACGGCCCGATCGACCGTTGAGTTGGCACCAATTTCCACATCGTCCTCGATAACAACAATTCCAAGCTGAGGAATTTTTTCATAGGTACCATCTGGCTTCGGTGCAAAGCCAAATCCGTCTGATCCAATCACGACCCCGGAGTGAAGAATAACCCTCTCCCCCAAGACGCATTGATGGTACACAACAGTATTTGGATACAGCTGACAATCTGCTCCAATGCGTGCTTGTACTCCGATGATGCATCCTTCGCCAATTTTTGTTTTGTTCCCAACAATTGCATTTTCACCGATTACTGCCTGCGCACCTACCGAAACGTTATTCCCAAGTACTGCCTTTGATGAAATGACGGCAGTTAGGTGTATACCGGTGGTGAAGGGATCCACGATCGGAGTCAAACGCTTCAGGATAGAGAGAAATGCGATGTAAGGATCATTGACACGGATAAATACTATCGAAGTCCGGCTTTCATATTTTTTTAGGTCGAACTTTCTAGATACCAGTACTGCTGTGGCAAGAGTGGTGTCGAGATGCTTCTCGTATTTTGGATTAGCCAAAAAAGTAAGACTGCCGGCAGTTGCTTCTTCAATTTTTGCTACACGGTCAATCTCCGGCTTACCCTCAAAATGACTGCCCACGATTTCACCGTCAAGCCACTCTCCAATCTCATGAATGGTCATACGTCGGCTGTATTATTTTGTCACAGAAGGAGATGTTGTGGGCACCTTGAGTTTCGCAAAAACTTTTTGTGTCAGGTCGTACTTTTCATTTGCGTACATTAAGAGGATATCACCGCTTTTATCAAAAACGTAATCATACCCATCTTCACGTGCGACATCCTGTACTGCTTTGAATACGCGATCCTGCACCGGCTTCATCAATTCATTTTGCTTGTTAAACAGTTCGCCGTTTTGTCCAAATTTTTGAGTACGGAAATCGACAATTTTCTGGTCCATATCACGCAATTCGCGTTCAGCATCTGCCCGGCGTTGTTCCGTCATAATAAGTTTACGCTTATCGTACTCGTCGAACTTTTTCTTCCATTCATCCTGCATTTTGTTTAATTCTTGCTGCCAATCGGCAACGAATTGATCGAGCTGTTTCTGTGCATCCTGTGCGTCGGGAAGCTGTTTCATAATTGCATCGGAATTAAAATAAGCAATCTTTACCTGAGAGCTTGCCGATAACGTACAGACGAACAACAGAAATAAGACGAAAGCCAATATTTTTTTCATAGCATCCTTCTCCATCAATAATTCATGGGAGATACATTCCCTTACTTACCTTCTTTTGTCTTTGCTGATGCTGGAGCAGCCGATCCTCTCTTCAATTGATCAATCACTTTATAAGTGAGATCAAACTTTGAATCAGCATACAGAAGATTCGTTGCAGTTTCCAGCTTGTCAAATACATAATTGAATCCATCTTCTTTCGCAACTTTTTCAATGACTTTCATCACCCGTTCTTGAATAGGCGCAAACTTTTTTTCACGTAGTTTCACCGCTTCACCTTCGCGTTGATCAAATTTCTGGAACTGATACTCACGCGCTTTCTGTTGAAGATCCTGCAAACTTTTTTCTTTGTCTGTCTTCGCCTTTGGATCGAGCAGCGCTTGCTTTTTCTGATAGTCTTCTAACCCATCCTGAAGCTCTTTGCTCATCCGTTCAAGCTCGTCCTGCCATCCTTTGATGGTGGTTTCAAGTTCCTTCTTCACCTGCTGGGCTTCAGGAAGTTCACGTAGAATAGTTTCGGAATTGACATAGGCAATTCTGACTGCCTGTGCAGTGCTTAGAGATGTCATTACAACAACCAAGGCTGCGATAAGAATGATTTTTTTCAAGGTACCCCCGTATAATTATGTGAATGAATGTTCAACTACAATATATATTTATAAAGTCTTTCCGAATTGGAAATGGAATTTCCAACCGGGAGCGGCAGCGTTCGGTGTTGCTCCATCATAGCCGTAGCCATAATCGAATCCAATCATTCCTATTGGATTGACCATTAAACGAACACCAAAGCCTGCAGATCGACGCAGATTAAGCATATCCATAACAGTATGATCGATCCATACATTTCCTGCCTCGGCAAATAAAAGAGTATAGATGGGAATAGGATTTAACGCCAATGCAAACCGCAATTCTGTTGTATACTTTACCATAGCTTTACCACCAACGCCATTCGTACTATAAGGACCAATACTGTTATCTTCGTATCCGCGCAATGGAGTCACAGAAATCTGTCCAAGGCCCGTGCCACCCATATAAAATAAATCCGTAGGGGGAATGTAGGGATTTTTTCCTATGCCAAATACGAGTCCGATGAGATTAGAACTCATAAACGTAATTCGACCGGAGCTCGATAAAGGTACAAACCAATCAGCATTAAATATGTACTTGTGATACCGTGATGGTTGCGTTCCACCGCTGAAACTCGGACCTCCATATATTTCAGTCAAGAGGGAAAAACTGGAGCCGCGAGAAGGAAAAATCGGACTATCGGTACTGTTACGTGAAATGACTTGAGAGATACCAAGCTGTGTTGTTGTCCCTTCGTTATAATAATAAGAATATGACGAAGATGTCGCGCTCAGAGGATGATACGTAGTCTCCTGGACATGTAATGTCCAGTCGCCGCGGAAATACATATCGGGCCACTTGAAACGGCGCCCAATTCGGATCGACGCGCCGCGAGAATGTAAATCATAATAGTATGATTGATAAGTATCGAATATATTGAAACCAAACAACGTTGGTGTATTAAACATCCATGGTTCTGTAAAGCCAACGGAGAATGTTCGATAATAATTGCTCACACCAAATTGATAATCGAATGTCATGGACTGGCCGGCACCGCCGCGCAGCGGTTCGCTTAAAGAAAAATTGTTAAAGGAAACTCCAAGACCGCCGCTGAATCCGAACGCGCCGCTGTATCCAACAGACATATTGAAAGTATCACTGGATTTTTCCTCAACAGAGTATTCCAAATCAACAGTTTTGTCATCCACCGGACGGACATCCGGTTTTAATTTTTCCGGATTGAAATAATTTAATTGCTGCAGCTGGCGCAGGCTTCTTATAATGAGCTGCCTGCTAAAAAAATCACCCGGTTTTGTTAATAATTCGCGACGAATCACTTTCTCGTACGTCTTTGTATTCCCTGAAATGAAAACCCGACCGATCCGGAACTGATTACGCTCGTGGATTTGCAATGTGATATCAAGGCTATCTGTGCCAACCACCTTTATTTCAGGTTCTACTTGAAAATATAAATAGCCGTTGTCGGCATACAGCGATGTAACATCCGTTTCTTCTTCATTCCTGTGCAGATTTTGATCAAACTTCTCCTGATTAAACACATCTCCCTGTTTGAGTCCGAGTCGGGTGCTGAGTATCTCCGATGGATACACGGTATTGCCCTCCCAAGATATCTTCCGTATAAAAAACTGCTCTCCTTCAGACAGGAAAACGTCTATCGTCATGTATTTATTGGTTTTATCATAAGTTATGGAATCGGAGAGAATTTCAGCATCGCGGAAACCATTCTTTCGATAAAATGCTAAAACAAGGTCTTTATCTTCATGGTATTTTTTCTTATCGAATTTATTCGTTGTCCAAAATTTCCACCACTTTCTTTCGCTTATCTCTTTCATCTCGCTTTTGAGATCGCCATCATCAAACCGTTTGTTCCCATGAAAACGGATGTAATCCACTTTCACTTTCGGTCCTTCATCAACAGCAATCTTTAATGCCACACGTCCTGTTGTATCATTCACCGTTACAAGTGTTGGAGTGATCCGAGCATTAAGATATCCATCGGTATCGTACTGGTGCTTGAGGGTTCGAACAACCAATGAAAGATCCTGTGGAGTAACAATTTGTCCTTTCACAAGGTTGATTTTCTTAAGGATATCATCCTGATCCAATTCGTCATTTCCTGACACTTCAATGCGTTCCAGTCTAGGATTTTCTTTAACTTTGATTAAAAGATAAACTCCATCCTCTACTCTATTTTCAATGAAAATTTGAACGTCGTCAAAAATTCGGAGATTGTGCAATCTTTGAATAGCCATTTTTGTCTGTTCGCCTGGAATGGTGAGTTCACCACCGATTCTCAATCCGGTATTGGCAATAATAGCAGCGGGATCTCCGGATCGTTGTCCTTCTACTGTAATGCCGAGAATTTTATACACTTCCGGTTTCGGCTGCGGCTTCTGTCCGAACATAACTCCATTTGCAACTATAACGAGGAGAAGGATGAAAATAAGTTTATGAGTTCGTAACACTTTCTTTAAACCTTTCTATAAATCGGGCTGAACGATCTCTCTTTGATTGCTGTAATTGTTCGCTCACCATACCAAACCGACGTTCGCGCTTCTGGAAGGAAGTAATTGCTTCATACAAATGTTTCCGGCGGAAAGCAGGCCAAAATTCAGGTGCAATAACAATTTCAGAATAAGCCAATTGCCAGAGAAGAAAATTGCTCAGCCGCAACTCACCACTGGTGCGGATTAACAAATCAGGATCAGGAATATCTTTTGTTGAAAGATACTCCCCAATGGTTTCTTCCGTAATCTTTTCTATCTTGAGCGACCCGTCCTGAATATCTGTATACATGCCTTTGATGGCTTGCGCAATATCCCACCTTCCGCTGTAACTCAATGCAAGTACTAATGTCAAACCAGGATTTTCTTTCATCATTTCCATCGCGTCGTGCAATTCCTTGGCGACATCTCGAGGAAGTGCAGTAAATTCCCCAATAACTTTCAACCGAACATCATTCTGATGAAGCCGATCCCGTTCATCCCGCAACGCCTTCACCAATAAGCGCATCAGCATAGATACCTCATCCTGAGGACGCTTCCAGTTTTCTGTGGAAAAGGTATACAGCGTCAGGTATTTTATGTCAAGCTGCGCGCATGCCTCGATAATATCCCGTACAGAATTAACCCCTTCATTGTGCCCGGCAATTCGTGGCAATCCTCTTCGTTTCGCCCAGCGCCCATTTCCATCCATAATGATGGCAATGTGTTCTGGCACTGGACCGCATGCAAGAAGCTGTTCCTGGTGCTTCTTATCCGCTCCTGTTGCCTTTACTAATGGCACATTTTTTCTCCAAATTTCTCACATGTACAAATATGCGTCAGTAAATTTAACCTTTTTTGGAACGATTGTCAAAAAAAAGCATCTAATATCAGTGAACCGTGCGCGTGCGAGAGTTGTTTTTCGATTTCTTGACTGACCCGGTAAAATTGGTTATATTGGTATGGAAACTTTATTTCTATTAGAACGGTTCATGACTATAGGAATTCAGACGTTTTAATAAGATTTTTAGTTCCGTGAGTAGAGGGAAAAATATGGAAGGAAATTTTTCAAATAGAGTGCAAGATGTAATTCGACTCAGTCGTGATGAAGCTCTTCGACTAGGACACGATTATATTGGAACGGAGCACTTGTTATTAGGGGTGATTCGTGAAGGCGAAGGAATTGCAGTGAAGATACTTCGCAATCTTGGGGTTGATTTATATAAGCTTAAGAAAACAATTGAAGACACTGTTCGTGCAGCAGGTGGAACGCTCACCATCGGCAACATTCCACTGACAAAACAAGCGGAAAAAGTTCTTAAAATCACATATTTGGAAGCAAAGCTCTATAAATCTGATGTGATCGGTACTGAACATTTATTACTCTCTCTCCTCCGTGATGATGATAATATTGCCGCGCAGATCATGCACCAGTTTAATGTGCATTATGATGTCGTTCGAAATGAATTGGATAATATTATTTCCGGTAAACCATCGACACCTCCAGGTCAACAACATGCTGCAACAGAAAAAAAACAGGAACGCTCGAAGACACCAGTCTTGGATAACTTTGGCCGTGATCTCACAAAATTAGCGATAGAAGATAAGCTTGATCCAATCGTTGGACGCGAAAAAGAAATCGAACGCGTCGCGCAAGTTTTGAGCCGGCGGAAGAAAAATAATCCTGTCCTTATAGGTGAACCGGGAGTTGGAAAATCTGCCATTGCAGAAGGTCTCGCGCTCCGTATCGTTCAAAAGAAAGTCTCTCGTGTTCTGCACGATAAACGAGTCGTAACTCTTGACCTTGCCGCATTAGTTGCCGGGACGAAATACCGGGGTCAGTTTGAAGAACGAATGAAAGCAGTAATGAATGAATTGGAAAAATCAAAAGATGTTATTCTTTTCATTGATGAATTGCATACCATTGTAGGTGCAGGAGGGGCAAGCGGCTCATTGGACGCATCGAATATGTTCAAACCGGCGCTAGCCCGTGGAGATCTCCAGTGCATTGGTGCAACGACGCTTGATGAGTACCGACAATACATAGAAAAAGATGGTGCACTTGACCGTCGGTTCCAAAAGATAATGGTCAACCCGACGACTGTGGATGAAACAATACAAATTCTCCAGAATATCAAGCATAAGTATGAAGAACACCATGGTGTTCTGTATTCTGAGCCAGCAATACAAGCTGCAGTGCGTTTGAGTGATAGGTACATCACTGATCGATACCTCCCTGATAAAGCCATTGATGTGCTGGATGAATCCGGCGCCCGCGTGCACTTAGCCAATATCAAGGTGCCGAAAGAAATTCTTCAACTTGAGGAAGAAATCGAAAAAATTCGACAATCAAAAAATCAAGTTGTCAAAAACCAGAATTTTGAAGAGGCTGCTCGCCTGCGCGATTTGGAGAAAAAACTTCTGAGCGACCTGGAAATTGCAAAACGCGAATGGGATTTGAAAGCACGGGATACAATCTACGATGTAGATGAAGAAGATTGCGCTTCCGTTGTTTCGATGATGACAAACATTCCTGTTCAAAAAGTTGCCCAGAGCGAGTCTGAGAAATTGCTCAAGATGGAATCAGCACTCGCGGAGATGGTGGTAGGCCAGGATGAAGCTATTTCCAAGCTGACAAAAGCCATTCGACGTACCCGTGCCGGATTAAAAGATCCGAAACGCCCTATCGGTTCCTTTATTTTCCTCGGTCCGACAGGTGTTGGAAAAACTGAACTGGCAAAAGCACTTGCCCGTTACCTGTTCGATTCCGATGAGGCGCTCATTCGCATCGATATGAGCGAATACATGGAAAAATTTGCAGTATCACGACTTGTTGGTGCACCTCCAGGCTATGTTGGATACGAAGAAGGCGGACAATTAACTGAAAAAGTCCGCCGGAAACCTTATTCGGTTGTCTTGTTAGATGAAATTGAAAAGGCTCATCCGGACGTCTTCAATATCCTGTTGCAGGTGTTGGATGATGGAGTGCTCACAGATAGTCTGGGTCGTCGGGTTGATTTTAAAAATACGATTTTGATTATGACTTCAAATCTTGGTTCACGCGATATCAAAGTGACAGGTGGATTAGGATTTGGAACGAACACGCATCAGGATAAATACAAAGCAATGAAATCTGGTATTGAAGATGCTCTCAAACGTGTATTCAATCCTGAATTTCTCAACCGCGTTGATGACACGATCATTTTTCATCAGCTCGAACGTTCACATATCTATCAGATTATCGATATTGCCACAAAAGATCTCTTTCACCGCATGATATCGTTGGGAATAAAAATCGAGCTTAGTCAGAAAGCAAAAGATTTTCTGGTGGAGAAAGGATATGATCCCTCGTTTGGGGCACGACCACTCCGCAGGGCTATCATGAAATACATTGAAGATCCTTTCGCTGAAGAAATCCTCAAAGGGACTTATGTGCAAGGAAGCATTATTCTAGCGGATTTTGATAAAGAAAAAGAAGAACTTTTCTTCGCGTATGCTGTTAAAGAAATAGATGGAAACCAATTAGAGAAACACGACGAAGAAATCATCGGGACTAAATAATTGGTCCTCATTTGAAAAAAGAGAATCCCTCGGCATATGCCGGGGGATTTTTATTTCTACTCAAATTGCAAAATCTTTTAATCACTCGCTGTTAAAATATTTATGATAGTAATGGAATCAACGGGAAAATCATACATCCTCTTTTACAAACCTTATGGCGTTCTATCACAATTCACACGGGAGGCTGGATATTTATCATTGGCCGATTATGGACCCTTCCCCAAAAATACATATGCAGCTGGAAGGCTTGATGCAGACAGCGAAGGTCTGCTGTTGCTGACTAATGACAGTACCTTGAAATATCGGATTACTGATCCAAAGTTCGGACATGAGCGGACATATCTTGTGCAAGTAGAAGGAATTCCGGCTGATAATGAAATAAAACGAATACAGAACGGTGTCATTATTGAGAAAAAACGCACGAAACCGGTCAAGGTAAAAGTGTTAACTTCCGAGCCGGATCTGCCGCCGCGATCAGTCCCCATCCGTTTTAGGAAGAATATTCCAACCTCATGGATGGAAATTGTTCTCACCGAAGGACGCAATCGACAAGTAAGAAAAATGACCGCTGCAATTGGTCATCCTACAGTACGTCTTGTTCGTACATCTATCACCTTTCTCACGCTTGACGGCTTACAACCGGGAACAGACAGAGAATTGACAGTAAAAGAAGTTGGAAAATTGCTCGCACTCATTCATTGATGCATACGAGTTTCTCCTTGTCTCATCTGTACTGCTGATATTGAATCAGTTCACACTTTCTCTGCATTGTTACTTCGAAATTCCAATGACCCCATACCCGATTCTTGATCCAGCGTTTCCGGTCGGTTGTGTTGTAAAGTCATCTTCTTTTTCATGGACAATAACCGAATGACCAACGATCGAATATGGTCCATTCAGTCGCATAACCGGGTCAATATAATCGAGATGCGCATTGTTGGTTTCATCTGCTTCGATGTTCCCCATATCGCCTGTATGACGCTTGTCATTCATAGGCATGCTATGAGGCATTCCCGTCGGATTGAAATGCCCGCCTGCCGAACTCCCGTCATCGGAATTGATATCGCCAAATTCATGAATATGAAAGCCGTGTTTCCCATGTGCTAAACCTGCAAGATTGGCGACTACATGAACCCCGTTGTTCACTTCTTCAAATTTCACTACACCGTGAACGGTATTCGCTTTTGTAGGAATGATGACAGCAACTGCCCTCTTGAGAGATGATTGATCATGGTTCCTTTGTTTCTCTTGAGCCGACAAGACTTGTGTTCCCATGAAGAATGCAATGATAAGAACAATATTTAGTTTTTTCATACTTCCTCCTTATATTACATGCAGCCTTTTTAATAAAAAATCATAGAGTAATTTACTTCTATAACCATTTCTTGTTCTAATAAGTTGCATTGTGGAACAATCCGGTCATATCTGGTTGTTAAAGGTATATGAATACTATGTTTTTCAAATTCTCTTTGCGCAGTATTTTCATCTCACTGATCTGTTTTTCAGCCTGGGCGGGTCCACCTTTCAGAACCGACGATCCACAGCCTGTCGACTTTCTTCATTGGGAATTTTACATTGCGTCCATGCAGCACTATACAAGGAATGAGAGTGATGCCACATCTCCGCATATAGAAATAAATTATGGTGCATTTTCCGATGTCCAGATCCATCTTGTTGCGCCGCTTGGATACGTCCACTCTAATGAGGGAACGCATTATGGTTATTCGGATACAGAGATAGGTGTGAAGTACCGATTTATTGAAGAATCGGAAACAGTACCGCAAATCGGTTCATTTCCTTTAATAGAAATTCCGACGGGTAACGCGGACAAACTCTTAGGAACCGGCAATTTTCAGGCGTACTTACCCCTCTGGATTCAGAAAAGCTGGGGGAAATTCACAACCTATGGCGGAGGTGGAGTCTGGTTTAATCCAGGTCCGGACCGAAAAAATTGGATTTTTACAGGATGGGAATTCCAGTATGATTTCTCTGAGAGTATAACTCTCGGAAGCGAGCTCACCTATCAAACTGCCGATACTCAGAATGCCGAATCAAGTACTGGTTTCAATTTAGGCGGATACCTCAATCTGAGTGAACGGCATCACATTTTATTTTCTTTTGGGCGTACTCTCTCCGGTGAAAATGTCTTCAGTGGATATATCGGGTACCAGCTTACACTATAAGTATCTCCTTCACTGAAAAAAATGGAAAATAATACATCGTCTCTACGAACTGCTCTCCGAGTGAAAGTATTGTTTATAGTACTTTTGATCTCATTACGAAAAGAGAATTCTTAGCGTATTGTAATCTGAATCCGTAGCGTCCTTGCTCTCAAAGTCAATACTTTTAAGTGTCACAGGTATTGTTCCATCCGGTTTAAAAAGTTCAACAGTAAAAGAATATTTTGTAGCCCTTATAAAGGATACTACGAGTGTGTAAATTATGTCTTTTTCAGGAGGAATTTCTTCCGGAGTAATCGGCCATTTACGCGAATAATCCTGTTGAGGCTGAGGATAGTCCGTGCTTTTTAAGAGAACTCGACTCTTTTCATCGATGATAGAAAATATTCCCTGTGGTCCCCATACTTTCAATTTATATAAGAGATATTCCCCTTTATATAAATCCGAGGAATTCAGCGAAATTGCTTTTGTCTCATTTCTAACAGTTCTAGCAACAGACATACTGCACCTCCATCTCGTTTACTGCAAGAAGTAATCTTTTTTCATCTGAAAAATCATATAGTGCGATTAAATCGAACGGCTGTTACTTTAATAATAGAAACCTGTACAATTGAAGTTTTTATTTTAGTTTATTTTGCAGTCTCGATTTTTCAAAATCGAGGTAAGCAGAATTGCACCAATTATCAAAAGAATTATATAAGTGATTTTCACGCTTGAAAATAATAATACGATAATAAATATCTGCAGCCCCATGATAGGATAATTTATCACTTCTCTTGTGGGCGATGTAAAATTATTAAGTTCCTGCTGCTTTTTATTATTCTTCATAAAACCTCCATTACTCAATTGAACCAAGAATCGCTCTATATGAAGTTGATCGAATGATCATTAACCGTAGAGGTGTTTTAAAACAGTATTGATATCAGGAAGAGTAATGCACTGCATTTTCCATGAAGATACTACCAAATCCTTTTCTTGATCGGTTCGCTCAGAATTCTTCTTGGAATTTAGACCGAGTTCTTCCTGAACACCCACCACTCCACCACATACGGGACATTGGATAAATAACAGCGTCTGTGGAGAGTCTTGAGAAATTTTCAAAACTGGTTCTGAAAAATTATTTCCGCATTTGAAGCATTGAAAGAGTTCCATGAAAATTACCGTCCTCTAATTAAAATAATCCCTGCATGAGAAAAAATCACTGATAACGACGTGTTCTATTTTCGCTTCTTTCCATCGCATCATGAATACTTTTCACTTTAGCAGACCTTTATTAAAAAATATGAATCAGTATGACTCATCTACAAACTTATTTTGTCAACAACATTTTTCTCGAAACACTGCTCTTATCGACATTGAGCCGGGCAATATATATTCCTGATGCAAGGATCTTACCATTTCCCAAATGACTATCCCATGGTACATGATAATCACCGGCATGCTGATATTGATCGACCAGCCGGCTCACCTCGCGTCCAGTGATATCATAAACGCTTAAACGTACGTAAGCAGCTGTGTTCAAACGGTAATTCAGAATCGTTGCCGGATTGAATGGATTAGGATAATTTTGTCCAAGAACAAATGATTGCGATTCACCGGTAATGGTTCCCGAGAAGTTATTATCATTCCATCTTAAATTCGAAATTGTTACACCTAGGCTGTCGCCTTTTGCATCGATGACCATAACATTTTTTAACTCAATGAATTTTATTTCATTGGTATTGATCATGGAGAACACTATTGAGGCCAGTATTCCCGAACCCTGAGGAAAACTTTGTTGTCTTATGTTGAGGACCAAGACATTCACAGTAGAATCATTTACGTTATAAGAGTCAATCATCCAGGAGGATTCCACTACACGTATTCCTGCCCGTACAGATTCCAATACGATATCATGCGAAGTATGAATGCAGAACTGAATGCCTGTTATTCTATCGGAATTGGTAAGAGCAATATCAATCGAATTCGATGAAGTCCGCATTATTTTCAGTTCATTGCCGGCAAAAGCATAAAACGAGGCTGTTATTAAAAGAATCAATACCTGATAATGATTCTTTCGGAAAGCATGTACTGCATGCATCTTTCGCTTCACTTACAAAGAATTTTCTATCACTTTCTTGATAGAAAATAAAACGGAAGAGGATAGAAAACTATTCGTACTAGCACAGAATTATATCCGTACCAGTACGGAGAGCGCAGATGTTGAAGTGTAAGGTTTTAGAGAGATGAATCCAGCGGAAGTATTTTATTTACAAGCGGTTTTTTAAGGTCATGGCATACCGGAGCAGGGCATTTTGACCATGGAGATCAAGTTTGGAACAAATACTTGAACGATGCGACTCAACCGTTCGTTCACTCACAAACAATAGGTCTGCGATTTCTTTTGTTGTTTTATTGTCTGCAACGAGTCTCAGAACTTTGCGTTCGGTTGCAGTAAGATCGGCAATACCAAGCTTCTTCTCCGTACCTTCTTGCGCATGAGGATTGCGTTTGAGGAGAATACTCGAAAGAGACGGACTGACATAAGGCTTTCCACTTTGAACAGATTCAATGGCTGCTATGATTTCGTGCTCTACGCTTTCTTTTAACACGTAGCCCATGACACCGAGATCAAGGGCACGCTCGAAATACGATACCTCCTCATGCATGGTCAAGATAATGATCTCAGTCGGGATCTTATGTGTAAGGACATGCTTTACGATTTCAAGTCCGCTGAGTTTCGGCATATCGATATCAAGAACTGCAATAGCCGGTCTTAATCCTTCTATCAGCTCGAGTGCCCGTTCACCATTGCCCGCTTCTGCGATGATACGAAAGCCGGCATGCTGCTGAATGATCTCTCGCAATCCCATTCGCAATAATGGATGATCGTCAGCTAGTATAATTGTTGTTTCTTTCATAGGATTCTCCTAGACGCCTATGGATATATTTTCTTCCATTGAACGAAACGAAGAATTGAAGCAGGAAGATTCATTGCTACTTTCCCTCCAGGACAATCACAAATTCTCCTTTTTTTTCAACTTTTAAAAATTGCTGGTACAGTTTTAGCGGTGTGCTGTGATAAATTTCCTCTGAAGGCATCGTCAGATTAAAAGCAACACACACTCGCCGTGTTTCTCCGAAAACATCCGCCATATCGCGTAGAAGCTGTACAAGACGGTACGGTGTATCCATCAACACAATTGTACGCTGTTCTTTTTTCAGATTGCGTAATTCTGTCAACCGACGTTCACGTTTGGGTGAAAGAAATCCTGCAAACACAAATTCCTTAATTGGAAATCCTGAGACGATGAGCGCGGGCAAGAGTGAAGATGCACCGGGTACCGGGACAATTTTGATGTTCTGTTGAATTGCTTTTTCTACTAATACTCTTCCCGGATCAGAAAATACTGGCGTTCCCGCATCCGAGATCAATGAAATCGATTTACCCTTTTTTAAAACATCAACCATGATACCTGCAGAGGCAGATTCGTTGTGTTCGTTCAATGTCTCAATTTGTTTCTCAATTCCATAATGCCGAAGCAAGCGTGCTCCTTCGCTTCGCTCTTCACAGAGAACGATATCCGCCGACTTTAGTACGCTTAATGCGCGCAATGTGATATCTTCCTCATTGCCTATTGGAATTGCTACAAGATAGAGAATACCTGACATTATTACGCCGCTGGGGAAGTCTCGCCGGGTTTCGCTTTGGTTCCGCGTCGCCGTGATTCCCAATCTCTAATGAACAAAATGATTAATGCTGTGGTTGGAACGGCTATGAGCAAACCAACGAAGCCGAGAAAATACATGAAGATTAATAACGAAAGAATAATGAGAAGCGGATGTAACCCCACTTTGCTTCCGATGATTTTAGGAGACAGGAACGTAATCTCCGTCATATGAAGTACAGCGATGGATACAACAGCGATCGATAGTTTGGTTAACACGGGCGGATCACTGAAGAGTGCGATGGCTGCCGATAAAGCCATAATTGCGAATAAACCGAAATATGGAACAAGGTCGAAAAGACAAGCAAGCAGCCCGAGGAGAAGCGCATACTTAATACCGACGAATGAAAAAAGCAGTGCAACGATGATTCCTTGCAGTAACGCAACAGTCAATGCACCGCGTAAATAATGCCCGACGAGATCATCAGCCCGATTCAGATAATCTTCCACCTGATCGCGTGTTCGCCTGGGAAAAAGCTTCAAAAAACGGTTGCCTATTTTGGGAAAGTCCGTCAAAAAATAAAACGTAAGGAACGGAACAAGGATGATATAGAAAACTTGAGTAAGAAAAGCAGAGATACTGCTCATCAAAGTACCGAGCGCTCTTAGAAGTGATTTGAGAATATCTTCAAACCGCGGCGTTAATTGATTCGAAAATGTATTGCGAAGTTCATTGACAGAAATACCGTACCGCTCAAGAATTTTTATAAAATGGCTATCCCAAATTGTATTCCGATATTCATTCACGATCTTTGAGAGAGTATCCAGTACTCCCTCCAGTTGTGCGAGTGCAACAGGAAGCACGAAAAAAAGAACCAG
>Ga0182021_10003262_pt1 | contig 19085 bp, 14 predicted proteins | sample 612E3MmetaG_FD_120493 | JGI IMG/M metagenome (GOLD analysis project Ga0182021, IMG submission 120493) | Permafrost microbial communities from Stordalen Mire, Sweden - 612E3M metaG (Illumina Assembly) | ecosystem: Environmental > Terrestrial > Soil > Wetlands > Permafrost | place: Sweden... | reverse complement strand
CATGGAAGCATGACTTCCTGGGGAACCACGGGCTTCAGCAATTCAAACGTAAATGCCCTCACCAACCAGGGGAAACTGCCTTTTATCTGGTCGGTTGCCTGTGTGAACGGGCAGTTCATGAATGGAACCTGCTTCGCTGAAGCATGGCTCAGGGCAAGCAAAAACGGCCAGCCCACCGGCGCCATCGCCTTCCTCGGTTCCACCATCAACCAGAGCTGGAATTCACCCATGGCAGGTGAGGATGAAATGACGGATATCCTTGCCGAATCCTATCCTGACAATATCAAACGGACGTTTGCAGGAATATCCCTGAACGGTTGTATGGAAATGATCGATGAATATGGGACCGACGGTGAAAACATGGCCGATACCTGGACCGTATTCGGGGATCCTTCCATTATGGTCAGAACCAAGAATCCTGATACTCTTATTGTATCCCATGCTACTTCCCTGGTTACCGGAGCCACCTCCTTCCTGGTTACATGCAATGAAAACGGGGCAAGGGCTACACTCTTGCTTCACGACACCCTCCTTGCCACCGACCTGGTCAGCAACAATACGGTGGTGTTTTCTTTTCCGGCCTTGCTTAACCCGGGTGACACGCTCCTATTGACTGTTACCAGCTACAATTCTATTCCCTACCAATCGAACATTTATATTGTTGCCCCGGTGGTTGCAGATTTTACAGGGACACCTCTGTTGGTGCAAACCGGAGGATCCGTGACTTTTAGCGACAACTCAACAGGGAACCCGGTTTCCTGGAAATGGAGTTTCCCCGGTGGCACGCCGGCATCATCAACATTGCAAAACCCGGTTGTAACTTATCCCCTGAAAGGGAACTTTGATGTTCAGCTGATCGTCAGCAACAGTGCTTCAACGGATACCCTTGAAAAAACGAACTACATCGAAGCAGATTATCCTGCCCGGGTTGAAAACCTGTCCACCAACCTGACAATTGCCGTTACGCCTAACCCTAATAACGGAATTTTCAAGGTCTCAGTAGAATCTTTTAAGGGCGACAGAATCAGCCTGAAGGTATTAAACCCGGTTGGAACGGTGGTTTATGAGGATTTGAATTTCTCTCTCAATGACAATTCCGGCAAGACAATTGATTTATCTTCCCTGAGAGAAGGTCTCTATTTCCTGAGCGTGAAAGGCGATGACGCAACCCTAACGAGGAAGGTGATTATCCGGAAATAACGGATTTCGTTTGAACCAGCGTTTACTGCTTGATTACTCTCTTTTTTATTACCTGAAGAATTTCTTTCGTGTCCGATTTGGAAACGAAGGCAAGTATCCAGCAATTTTCCGCCACCCAGGCGGTATTAATGGGAATGCTGAATCTTCCCAGGTAGGTTAGTGTAGGATCCACAGATTTTGTAAGGATTTCTCCATAGGTCCCGTTAACTGATCCCCTGAGGACATTCTTAAAATTATAATTGTGGATAATGACGCTGGCACTGTCCTGCGCTGAGATGATATTGTCTTCCACTACGCAAACTGTAATGTTATAGGATCCAGAAATGGATCGCACAAATTGTGAATAGATGACTGAATTCAACGTCCTGGAAGTAGTGTCATAGGCATTGAGAATTAACATATTCAGGTCAGGAGGTTGATCAATGATACTTGCGATATCGGTAACCCATTCTGCTGAACCCAAAACCCGGTGGCCGTTAAATTCCTTCCTGTCGATCATTCCGGAGGGATAGGCGCTGACCAGAAAATCCGTATTCCATTCCTCTCCGGCTGTTGTCCTGAAATCTGCAGAAAACTCACCTGATGATGGTATTGCATAGTAGCCAGCATGAACAGCCAGTACGATCAGTTTCCCATTATAATTTTCCTCCTGGCTATGTGCAATGGTAGCAGCTGCAGGGCAATTCGGGCATTTGTGCCCGGTATAATCTTCCAGGAGAACCCTCTTTAGGGGAATCACCGTATCCTGCCAATCCATCACGGTGTCGGTAATATTACCATGCCTGGCCAGGGCATAAGGCTCTTTGATCTTGTCGCAGGAAGAGAAAAGAAGAACAGCCAGGGGAACTGCGATCACTATTGCTTTGCCAAATCTCATAATCGAATTTTATTTAAAACCAATCAATCCTTCATCCGGTTTTCGCCTGCCAGCCGGCAGACAGGTACTTTTTCAGAAACTGCTGTTCACGGTCAATGTGAGTCCGCTTGCAGCCGGAACATACCGGCAAACTCCGCCAACACAGAGAATTCCTTCCCGCTGACGTCCATAAGACAAAGAAAGCCTTGACGTATTGTAGGTGTAACCGAGACTAACCAGGTAGTAGTGCAGTTGCTGCTGTGAATCCGCGTTGCCATAATTCCATTGATCCTGAACCGAGAAGAACCATTTCGGGGCAATCGTGAATTCGATCAGTCCGGCAATCCAGTTGCCTTTGTCCTGTTTCGTCCACAGGCCCTGGATTTCAGCCCTGAGCGAATAGACATGCGTGAGGTTGCAGGTAATATCGGCAACGCCGATATTTGCATGAACCAGCCCGTAATCCGTGGCGTGACCTTCCACCACTTCTTTATTATAAACCTGGTTCAGGTAAGTGAAGATCCCTTTCCATCGTTTACTGAACTTTTTGTCGATCTCTATGTTCAGGTCCTGGTAATAAACTTCTTTTCCCGGGGAAAAGAAATTGGACTTATACCCGGTTGTACCTGACCTGTCCATGGCCATTCCGTTGATGGAACTGACGAAAATGGAATCCTTTGAAAGGGAGTTGACCTTGGAGAAATTAACGGCAAAGGTGAGTCCTGATTTCCCCCCGAGTTTGCTGTTGCGCTTAAACGTATAGGTCAGTGTGCCCGAATAGCCGAATTCACCGGTTGGCTGTGTTGCATAAGGGTACATGGCTGCCAGGGCATAGCTATGCTGTTTGGTTATGGCCGGGAGATAATTGATGTCAAGCTGGTTATTGGTAACAAGGCGGTTTGACTTGTAGCTCATGTTGTCAATGATCTTGGCGGAAGCAAGGACACCGAGTCCTTTCTGAGAATAAGACAGTGTAGTAAAGAGACCGTTGCCATCCTTATAAATATATTTATTCATAGAAGACGGGTCATTGATCTTGTGGGCGTATTCTGTATAGAAGTTGACTCCGCCAACGTTCAGGTTTAGCCTGCCACTGTATGTAGCCACGTTTTCCGGTAACTTTAAGGTATAGATCAGGGTATCAATCAGGATATCGGTGGTTTTCCCACGCTGGTAATCGCTCACAAAGCTACCCCCGAAAGAAACCTTGGTTCTGGCATTTTTCAATCCCGAAAAAAGATCATTCAGGTAGAAGTCAATATCTCCTCCTTTTACAATTCCCCGGTTATTACTGGAGTAAACTTCCCAGAAATTTCGCTGAATGCCCCATACTCCTTTCAGCGTGATCCCGTTAACCGGTGTAAACTTGACCCGTAAACCCCTTAAGGAATTATCGTAACCCAGTGTCCATTCCTGCCAGGTCCTTAAGGTCATTCCATTACCAAATTGTTCATAGAAATTTCCAGCCGTTATTTCCAGCTTATCGTTCTTGTAATTCAAAAACCAGTATGGAACCCCGTAACCTTCATAATGGGTATCAAAGCCAATCAGGGGAGGAAGGTAAGCCTCAAAACGCATTCCGGCCGAGAAATTCTTAAACGAATAATTGATCTCCGTAAAACCATTCATCCGCGAGAGCCGGCCATCCAGCGAAGAATCGGTGATTCCCATTTTCGAATCCTTCAGGTAATACTGGGCATCGGCCTGGAAACTCCCGCTCACCTGGCTTCCCGTGAAAAGGTCCTGGGCATTTGTCAGAAACGGAACAATACTAAACAGAAGAATGAAACTTGGAAAAAGCGTGTATAATTTTTTCAAGGTCCGAAAAATTATTGGTTTGTACTCGTATATAAGAATTGTGGAGATTACTTGATCTCTTCGCCGTTTTTGACCTTTTTTATGATGTTGATCAGGTCACGTTCGGAACCTTCAGCAAAAGAAGTATGTTGCCAAACGATCTCCCTCTTGCCGTTGAGGACAAATGTATGAGGGATCGGTCCAACATTCATGGCCCTCTTAAAATCACCGTTCTGATCCAGGAGAACGATATAATCCCAATTTTTTCCATTGACCATCGGGGCTACCAGGGATGACGACCGGGCATCATCGATCGACACAGCGTAAAGTTTAACGCCGGTCTCTTCCTGCCAGTCGGCATAAATATCAGCAATGGTTGTGAGTTCTTTGATGCAGGGTTTGCACCAGGATGCCCAGAAGCTGATGACGATGGGTTTCCCGTCATTCTCGATCTTTAAGGTATTGAATGGATTTCCTTTTACATCTTTAATATCGATGGAAGGAAGCGGCCGGTTTTTTGATAACGTATTTTCCTGAGAAAAGCCAAAACCAATAATCATCATGAAGGCAACGAGCAAAGCCAGTTTTTTCATAAAACAGAGATTAAAATGAATGTTAATGAGTGCACAAAAATACATATTTTCAGGATATGAAAACTTCCAGCACCTTGCATTCTTTCGATGGGGAAAGGAAAACATTTCCGGCGGTTGCAGGGATCAGCAGCACCTCTCCTTTTTTCATGCTTTCGAGGGAAGACCCGCATTCAATCCGGATGTTTCCTTCAACACAAACATAGATCACAAATGAATCCAGCTCTGAATAGTCTTTTTTTATGGCTTTGTCAAAATCAAGGATCTGTGTGGTAAAATGAGGGCTGTCAATCAGGGATACCGTTTGATTCAAAACCTTCCGGTAAGATGTACGGTAAGAATCGGGTACAGTAAAATCAATGGCTTCAAGGGCGAGATCCTGGTGAAGTTCGCGGGATTTACCCTTGTCATCCACCCGGTCCCAGTCATAGATCCGGTAAGTGGTATCGGAGGTCTGCTGGATCTCTGCAAGAAGGATGCCCGGTCCGAGTGCATGAATACGGCCGGCAGGTATATAAAACACATCTCCCTTGTGTGCCTTTTCTTTATTCAGGATCTCTGTAATCTTGTTTTTTCCCAGGAATTCAAGGTAGGTTTTTGCATCCATTTTCCGGTTGAATCCGCTGATGATCTCCGCTCCGGGTTCAGCTTCCAGGATGTACCACATTTCGGACTTACCATTCCCGATTCCGCGCCGGGCAGCAAGTGCATCATCAGGATGCACCTGGATGGAAAGGGAATCATTTGAATCGATGAATTTCACCAGCAGTGGAAACTCATTTCCGTACTGCTCAAATGCAGCTTCCCCGACCAGGTCTTCCATGTAAACCTCAACCAGTTCATTCAGCTCATTTCCTTTGAGGAACCCGTTTGTCACTCTCGTTCCGGAACCGGGAACTCCCGACAGGACCCATGCTTCACCACAATTCGGCAAGGGGGAATAATCCATTCCCAGGATGGTCTTCATCCGGTCGCCGCCCCAGATCTTGTCCTTGAACCGGGGCTTGAATTTCATTGGATAGAGTTCATTCATGGTAAATCTGTGGAAAGAAGTTGATGAATTCTGATTACATTTGATCGATGAATTTGCAAAAGTACATTTTTTAACAAACCTGATACCCTTCTGATGATCAAAACGATTTGCGTTTTCTGTGGTTCAAGTACAGGTGAAAACCCGGTTTATGTGAAAAGGGCGGAACAACTGGCCCGGTTTTTTCTTGAAAATGAGATTCACCTGGTATATGGAGGAGCCAATGTCGGACTGATGAGGGTTCTGGCTGATACTATGCTCAAAGGAAATGGGAACGTAACGGGAGTCATGCCAAAAAATCTTGTTCACCGGGAAGTTGCCCACCTGGATCTTACCAAGATGCACGTCGTGGAAGATATGCAGGAGCGAAAAGCATTGATGGCTAAACTATCCGATGGTTTTATGACAATGCCGGGGGCCTATGGTACTTTTGACGAACTTTTTGAAATGCTGACCTGGAACCAGCTGCACATCGTGGAAAAGCCGGTCGGATTGCTCAATATTAAAGGATTTTTCGATCCTCTCCTGAAAATGCTGGACAGGGCCGTGGAGGAAAAATTCCTTCGTCCGGAACACAGGGGAATACTATTGGCAGAAGAGGACGAGGTGATCTTATTAAAACGGATGAACGAATATAAGCCTGTAACGGCAGAAAAATGGATTGAACACCTGAAAGAAGGAAAAATTTAATCCCAATTGAACCGCGCAGCGGTGACATTATTCTAGGAAATAAAATAAAAAAAGATACCATTAAACCGCGCAGCGGTGACATTATTCTTGAAAAAATATGATCATCATCGGAATAACAGGCACCCTGGGTGCAGGCAAAGGTACCATCGTCGAGTACCTGGTCAGTGAAAAAGGATTTGTTCATTATTCTGTAAGGGCATTTCTTCTGAAAAAGATCAGGGAACAAGGCCTGCCGGAAAACCGTGACAGCATGTTTCACCTGGCCAATGAACTTCGTGCCAGCCATGGCCCTTCTTACGTCACCGATCAGCTATACAACCAGGCGCTGTTATCGGAAAAGGACTGTGTGATTGAAAGTATCCGCACTCCCGGAGAGATCGATTCTCTCAGGTCAAAAGGTCATTTTTACCTCCTCGCAGCCGACGCCGATCCGCAAATCCGTTACCAGCGGATTCACCTTCGCCAATCGGAAACTGACCAGGTATCCCGGAAGACCTTCCTGGAAAATGAGGAAAGGGAAATGAGCACTACCGACCCTAATAAACAAGACCTGAGGAAGTGTATTGATATGGCCGATTTCATCCTGCTGAATAACGGCACAAAAAAAGACCTGCTCCTTCAACTTGATAAAGTATTGGAGCAGGTCTGCTAAATTCGTCCCGGAATTAATCCGGTAAGTCTTATTTGCTGATCACCACGCGGCGAACCAGGGTCTCATCATTCAATCTGACTTTCACAAAGTAACAACCCTGAGGTGCGTTGGAGAGATCGAACTGGTAATCATTATCATTCGTGCATTTCCTTGAAAGGAGGATCCTTCCGGTCAGATCAAGGATGTCAATTTGCTGGATCTTCCCGGAGATTCCCGGAACAATGCGGAACAGTCCTGTTGCAGGGTTTGGAATGATACGAATGGTTCCATTCTGATGATCAGCAATCCCGACCAATCCATCCTGGGTCACTGAAACCGTTACAGGAGTGAGTCCAGAAACCATCACTGTCAGCGTTGATATACGCGGGCTCACCAAAGTATTCTCCATATAGGCGGCCATAATGGTTCCGTCGCCTGTTCCCGAAGGGGTAGGAGTGCACCAGGTCTGATCGCTTGAAACCGTCCATGAGGAATTGGAGGTCACATTAAAATTGGTTGATCCTGCCGGTGTGGTTACATTCTGGTTCGGAGGTGTAACAGACAAAGTAGCTGCTGCTCCGAATTGTGTGACAGTTGAGGTTTGTGAAGGTAAACCGGAGGCGCTGACCGTTATGGTAGCCATCCTGGTTACCGTGGAAGTGTTTTCATCATAAGTTGCCAGGATCGTTCCATTACCGCTGCCGGAAGGCGTAACCGTACACCATGGCATATCACATACTGCGGTCCAGGTGGAAGCGGTCGTAGTCACGGTAAAGCTGGTGGTTCCTGCCGGTGAAGTTACATCCTGGTTCGATGGTGAAACAATCAATGACGGGGCTGTTCCGGCTTGTGTAACCGTTACATCTACTGACGGTATTCCGGAAACAGTTACAGTGATTGTTGCAATCCGTGCGGAAGTCAATCCATTATCAGAATAGTTGGCTGTTATTGTTCCATTCCCGGTTCCGGAAGGTGTAACGGTACACCAGGTCTGATTACTGGTGACTGTCCAGGATGAGTTTGAAGTCACGGCAAAGGAGGTTGACCCTGCAGATGCAGGTACATTCTGGTTGGGCGGTGTAACAATGAGTGTCGGGGTTGCGCCATCCTGTGTTACTGTGACAATAACCGCTGGAATTCCACTGACTGTTACAGTTATGCTTGCTACCCTTCCGCTTAAAAGCACATTTTCAGCGTAAGTTGCTACAATCGTACCATTACCGGATCCCGAAGGTGTAACGGTACACCAGGTTTGGTTACTTACAGCAGTCCAGGATGAATTTGAGGTAACCGCGAATGAAGTTGTTCCGGCGGGTGAGGCAGGTACATCCTGGTTGGGTGGAGTGACCGTCAGGGTGGGTACAGCCCCGGCCTGTGTAACAGTAACCACGACAGGAGTAAGTCCGGTGACGGTAGTTGTGATATTGGCAACACGCGAAGTGGTTAGCGGATTAATAGTATAGTTTGCCGTGATGGTTCCATTACCTGATCCGGATGGAGTAACGGTACACCAGGTCTGGTCGCTAACAACGGTCCAGGATGAATTTGATGTAACCGTGAAAGGAGTTGATCCTGCCGGTGTTGCAGGTACATTCTGATTGGGTGGGGTGACCGACAGGGTGGGTGCAGCCCCGGCCTGTGTAACGGTAACCACGACTGGAGTAAGTCCGGTAACGGTTGTTGTGATATTGGCAACACGCGAAGTGGTAAGCGGATTTATAATATAGTTTGCCGTGATGGTTCCATTACCTGACCCGGATGGCGTAACGGTACACCAGGTCTGATCGCTAACGACGGTCCACGATGAATTTGATGTAACCGTGAACGGAGTTGATCCTGCCGGTGTTGCAGGTACATTCTGATTGGGTGGAGTGACCGACAGGGTGGGTGTAGCGCCGGCCTGCGTAACGGTAACCACGACAGGAGCAAGTCCTGTTACGGTAGTTGTGATATTGGCAACACGCGAAGTAGTAAGCGGGTTTATTATATAGTTTGCAGTAATGGTTCCATTACCTGACCCGGACGGAGGAACGGTACACCAGGTCTGGTCGCTAACGACGGTCCACGATGAATTTGATGTAACCGTGAACGGAGTTGATCCTGCCGGTGTCGCGGGTACATTCTGGTTGCCCGGTGTCACGCTCAGGGTGGGTGCAGTGCCTGCCTGTGTTACGGTAACCACGACAGGGGTAAGTCCAGTTACGGTAGTTGTGATATTGGCAACACGCGAAGTAGTAAGGGCATTTACGGTATAGTTGGCAGTAATGGTTCCATTGCCGGTTCCGGAAGGAGTGACGGTACACCAGGACTGGTCGCTAACGACGGTCCAGGCAGAATTCGAAGTAACGGTGAAAGGTGTCGATCCGGCTGGTGAAGCGGGTACATTCTGGTTCGAGGGGGTAACAGTGAGCGACGGACCACTGATGGTTCCGGTGATGGAGATATCGTCGATACAGACGCCATACCCGTATTTTGCATTGCCTTCAAATGCGACCTGGTAATACGATCCGGTATTGGGAAGGGTGATCGTTCTCTGGGTCCAGGCCGTCACGCTGGTGGTGTAGGTAGTGATCAATACCCAGCCTCCGCCTGAGCTGGTCTTGTAATAAATGGCCAGTTGATCCTGGTCACCAGACCAAACTGCCTGTGTATGCCAGAAGGTCAGGACGATATTGGTGTACGAGCTGAAATCAAATACCGGGGTTATCAGTTTATTCTTATTATCTGCAGCGGTGGCATCCTGCAGGCAGGCGTTCCTGACGCCGCCATGTGCAGCAGCCGGATGCCCGTTCCCATCTCCTGCCAGGTATTGCCATGCAGGATTCGAGTTTTCTTCGGTCCAGCAAGCCGGTGTCGTGGCTAAAGCTTCGAAACCTTCTGAAAAGGGGAGCGTATTTACAATTCCGCATGAAGTTGTGAAGGAAAGGTCGGATCCGTAAACGGTACCAGCTGCGTTGGTTGCATAGGCACGGTTATGATAGGTGGTATTTGCCGATAAGCCCGTGATCGAACTGGTAAACACACCTGTACCTGCACCATCGGTGGTATGACTACCGGCGATGGTGGGATTTGCGGTAGTGCCCCAGCAGGTTCCTCTTGCGGTTACAGGAGATCCGCCATCAGTAGTCACATTACCTCCTGCGGTTGCAGTGGTTGTAGTAATTGCAGAGGCAGCAGTAGTTGTAACTACAGCTGCTCCGGGGACAAATGTCAAATCACCGCCGTTACTGGTTCCGTCACTATTTACGGCAACTATTCTGAAATGGTAAGTTGTTCCGGCGGTAAGACCTGTGATATTGGCAGATTCAGGTAAAGTAGCCGTTCCGGAGCCGGCTGATGTAGTAGTTGTATTGGTTCCATAACTCACTGTTGTTCCCCATTCAAAATGATAGGTCGTTGCCAAACTGTTTGGATTGACCGTTCCGTTCAGGGTTGCAGTTGTCGTGGTTATTGCTGTTGCAGCCTGTGTAAGAACTGTAGGCTGGTTGGAGAATTTGAAAGAAGCGATTTTCGTTGACCAGGGGCACCATCCGCCGTAAGTTCCGACATATTCCTGGGTTGTCCAGAAAGTGGTATTGTCTGAGGGATCAACATTGAGAGCGGAATAATCACCCCAGCGGGAATAAGAAGTCATCGAAACGGTTCCCGTTTGAATGAGTCCTTCTGCGATCGTCATTTGATTTATTGGATCGGAAGCTTTTCTTCCTGTAAAATAGATGGAAGGATACATTGTACTGCTTGATACGGAATAAGCCAAACCGATATCGCCGTTGGCATTCATGGCAATACTGCCCATCCACCGGGATTTCCCATCTCCGGGGGCAAAAGTTGACTGCTGGTACAAAGAAAACGTAGAACCTGTTTTCCTGTATTCATACCATCTTATTCCTGCTACACTGCTTCCTGTATTTACACTGTGGCAAGTAACAAAGGTTTCATAACTCCCGAAATTCCGGTATTGGTTTCTAAACATCAGGCGGTCGCCCAAACCGTCAAGTGACAATGTCCCCTGTTCAGGAACTGAACCGGAACCCATCTCTGTATAAGCGGCCACAGGTAATGCTGTCACGTATGTAAATGTACAATTGGTCGTTGTTGTCCAATCCGTATGAAAGGCCCAAAGCCGCAGTTCTGCTGAACCATTTATGTAAGCAAAATAATTCGGTGTTCCTGTAGCAGCAAATGTTCCATCACAATCGGAAGGCAGCATTGCCCAGCAGGCACTTCCTGATCCTGATCCTGATCCTCCCAAAGTTTCGGTTTTAAAATAAACCATTCTGGCAGTCGGATCACCGGTAAGCATTTTACTTCTCTCCAACACAGCGGCGCCAACACCAGTGAAATTGCCCGATGAGTTTGTGTTAAAACGGTTCACAGATAAATAATAACCATCCTGCCATACGCCAAATTTCGGGTAGTCGGGCATGTAGTCGAACTGGAATGCATACCGGTAATAGGTGCCGGTAGGGTCGCCGGTGGTTGAAATCGCAACCATTTCATATTCGGTATACGGCGAACCCGTACAGTCAATTGCAAATTGAGAAATGATCCAACGGTCTGCATTTTCATCATAGACAACAATGCCATCCCCGTCGTTATGGCCGGTCCAGTTTCCTGTAAAGCCATTCCACAGTGTTGAAGTTTGAACCGGTCCATAGAGTGAAGTTCCCGTTTTACTGAAAATCTGCAACATGCTATTGACAACCTGAACATAATGATTGGGACCGACATCCCCGGCAGGGTCGGGAGGTGTAACACGACCTGTATTCTGACTATTATTTGTTCCGTCAAAATTCATGATGGGTAAAGTGGCGGTTGCTTTGTTCCCGGTGTTGTAAACCGTTTGTAAAGCACCATCCGGGTTGAATCCGGGAGGCACCGGTCTGAACTTATTGGGAACTTCCATATCATTTTCTCTTTTCCATCTTTCCCAGAAATGCTTTTTTGCCGGTTTCATATCCCTCAATGGAGGTGAAACATCAAAAGAAACCGCAGTTTGAACAACAGGACCGATAGTGTTATTCTGTCCAAAAGAAAAATAAGCACAGAACACCAACAATGACAAAAACAGGGAGGCTTTTCTCATAGTGCAAACAAATTTAATTTTATTTTTGGGGGTTAAAATTTGAATAATCTGACAATTGAAAAATACAGCTAATTATATGCAACAAAGGTACAAAAAACACCAATACAAAATACAGATCATAGAACTTTCGACAGGTGCGACTATTTGCTTTGATTCTTCTTTCAAATATGTATTTTTGTTTTGATTATTAATCTCAGGATGGAAAAAGAACAATTTCAGCGCCCCACGTGGGATGAGTATTTTATGGAAGTGGCCAATACGGTTGCAAAAAGGGCGAGCTGCGACCGTGGCCGAAGCGGCTGTGTAATCGCCCGCGACAGGCAGATCCTGGTAACGGGATATGTTGGTTCTCCAAGGGGATTGCCACATTGCGACGAAGTTGGCCACCTGATGAAATCGGTTCAGCATGAAGACGGCCGCATCTCGCAACACTGTGTCCGCACGGTTCATGCAGAACAAAATGCCATCTGCCAGGCCGCTAGGCTCGGGATCCCCCTTGAAAAATCAACCCTTTATTGCCGCATGACACCCTGCCGTACCTGCGCCATGCTGATCATCAATTGCGGGATCGAAAGAGTGGTATGTGAGCGGAAATACCATGATGGAGCAGAATCAGAGGAAATGTTCCGCCAGGCCGGGATCTCGCTGGAGTTTGTCCACGACGAAATCCAGGAGTATGAAAAACAGTAGAACGTAATTCTACCCTAATAAGGTCTTTGGATAAACCGAAATTCAATACATTTGTCAACTGTTGAAGAAAACTCACAAAAAACTAACATTATATGAAAAAGGTTACTGTTATCCTCTTCGTCATTCTCCTTGCTGCCATAAGCAGTTGTAAAAAAGACAGTTCAACGACCGGGGGTTATCTTCCCCTTTCTTACCAGAATAAGATTGTTCTTATCAATCTTCAGACTTCGAATGATTCCGTGGTTTTGACCTGGACAAAACTCAGCAATAAAACCTTTGGCAATTATTACATTCTTCGCCGTAATTACAAAACCACAAATCCAAATTCATTTAGTTATAATGATGTCATCGAGGAGATCACTGACGCCAGTGTTGTGAAATATACGGATCATTCCATTCCGCTTACATCCTATCTTGAATACCAGGTCGTAGGTCTTGTTTATGATACGATAACGGGCTATACCCATATTTACAGCAATATAATGACTTTTATAAGACCTGATTTGAAAACTTTTACATTGAATCCCAAGCAGGTAATCCCTGATATTCCTGATCACCGGCTTTATGTTATTGGTGCCGACAGTGGAAAGATCAGCATTCTTGATTACTCTAACAAAACGATACTGAAATCCATAAACACCAATTCGACCAATGGTTATAGCGATCTCGCAACCTATAACGGGGTGAAGGAACTTTATGTTCCACGCAATGACGGTTGGGTGTTCATTTATAATGCGGAAACTCTTGACAAAATTGACCAGATCAGCGTTGGTGCAAGTTGCGGCTCGGTGCTTTTCAATAACAACCAGTTGTTTATTGTTGGCACCGCTTCTTACAACGACAATTTATATGTTTTCGATCGTGCCACGAAAGTTCTTTTGTCAACAACTCCCAATCTGGAATATATGCGACTCAGATTGGTTCCCGGCAGTACTACGAAGATCTTCGGAATAGGGTCGAGTTCACTCTATGCCCTCGAATTTGATGCCTCCGGCAATCTACTCAATGTTAACTATGATTATGCCAGTTACTCTGCCGATTATCATTCTTTTCAGGTTTTTCCGGATGGACAGCATTTCATCACTTCCGATTATGGAAGCATATATACCAGCTCGTTATCCTACCTTCTTCAGCTTCCCCATGGCGATTATGAATATTCCGATTTTACATTCGATCAGAACGCTTCAAAGATCATTGCGGCCTGCCGGAATTACAAATGTTTCGTTGCCTATGCCAATCCCGGATATACTGAATTAAAGACCTACAATACGGTTGGCTACCCGGTTTTTATTTTTTACGATAACAACAGCATTATCAGTCTGAGTTCTACTATACCTTTCGACTATTATGAATACAACTATAATTTTTTGATTGAGTCGATACCACTGAATAAACAGGGATCTCATCAATAAAGTTCAATAATGGTATAAATAATTTTAAAACAATTCTTACTTTTGAGAATTCATTTCCCTAATACGTAATCTTCTGATGAAGAAAATCTTTTCCATTCTGTTGGTTTTTGTTCTCTTCTATAGTATTATGGGGTTTTACCTGAATTTTGAAATTGAGCAGTACCGTATAAAAGAAGAAATTAAATTTGAGATAATTAATAACTTACCTGAGAATGAACTTACACTGGTAAAAATTTCATCCGGCGATAATGAAAAAATCACATGGATGGATGAGGGGAGGGAATTCAGGTATGAGGGTAATATGTTTGATGTTGTTAAAAGTAAAAAAGCGACTGATACGACCTATTACTATTGCTTTAATGACATAAAGGAAAGCAAATTAATGGCCAGGCTGGATAAGTTGGTCAAAGAGCAAACCGATAATTCCCAATCGAGAACAAATCAGAAAAAGCAGGAAATTAACTACTTTTTTTATGAGATTTTGTCCACGCAAAGTTTAACTGAAAAGCCGTTTTTCTATTTCAATTATCCCCGCAGGTATAAATCCATTGATACCGACATCTTATCACCCCCACCCAGGATTACAGCATAGTTTTATAATCTTCTTATTCGAAGATTACTGTTTCAGATTTGATTGATATCTTAACCAAAGGATGTCAACTGTTGAATTCTGCACGAATCTGTGACATCACAAATAAAAAACGCAACCAAGGTCCCGTTCAATGAAGCCTATGGCCTTCAGTGGCCAACCGGAAATAGCCCGTGGTTTCAAGTTGTTACCTCTAAGAGGTTGGATGGTTCTAAACAGCAAGGGATCAAGGTTGCGTTTTCTTGACTCTGTTACCCGATAAAAGACCAATAATTGTCAACTTTCCATCGTCAATTAACTTTCTTATACTGCCCCTGTTTTATCTCAGTATGGCGGATCGCTCCTCCGGTAGAACCTGTTTTAACACCAAGGATGCTCAAAAGAATAGCTGCAATGAGAAGAGTCAGACTAAACCGCCTTAAGAATTCCCCCCTCGTCTTTGTAATGTATAGACCAACCATAGACAAGGCCGAAGTAATCATCAGACCGATAAAGAAGAAAAGCGCTACATTTTCATGAGGTTCAATGATATCTTCCGTAATACCAGGGTAGGTGATCATTATTTTTTCAGCGTCATCTCCTGTCAGGTAGGCAAGCAAAGCAAAAATCCCCAATAGCAGATAACACCAGAGAGAAAGTTTTTGAAGTTCTTCACTTTTTCTAATTATTGCAACAACATTTAAAAGGATTGCAAAACCCAGGCCTACGATTGGTAAATGGGTAAATACAAGATGGAGTTGAACTGCATTCATATTCGATTTTATTTGAATGAAAAATTTAATTGAACCTCAGCCAAGGGCATTGGAAATTATGATCCAAATCTACATACATTTTCAATTCCGTTGATCGGTTTTCTCTTCTCTGAACAATAAAATAATCAATGAAAAAATAAAATTAAAGTGTCCGGAAGAGATACCACAACTCATTACTGGACTCTTATGAGAGCCCGTCCGAAAAAATCTGGATACTTGCAGGAAGGAAGAAATCAAGGGTTAATCGTTATCTTTCCCCCATTCACTTTTACTTGTTTTTGACATCTTATCAAGGACATCGCCCTTCAGGGAAATATGAACTTCCAGGAATTCTTTATCCTTTTCCAAACCTACATTGTAAAGTATTCCCTTATCGGGAGTCTCCACTTTTTCGGCTTCATAAGTCTTGAACCCTGCAAAGTTTTTTGCAATGGAAGCAGTCACTTCCTTTGGAAGATTCGCCAGGTTTATCCTTTCTTCTTTATCGATCCATTTCCCGTTCTTGTCAAATTTAGCGGCATGTTTTATTCCATTCAGGTTAAACATAACCTGGTAGGTATCTTTATCCATTCTCCAACCTGTCTCCATGGCCTTCGGATATTCTTTCACAAAAGCATGCTTAACATTTGCCGGTACTTTATCGGGCATAACTTTTTGGGCAAAACATATTGAGGACAGGAAGAAGGTCATCATTATCAATGAACTTATTGTTTTCATTTTACCTGATTTTTAAATTTGATTCAGATCAAATTAATAATATATACAAAGATAAGTCAAGAGGAAGAGTTCTATCCGACTTTCTTACTTTTATATCCTTCGCCACTTTCATTGTCAATAGATTTCCACCCTGATCTTACCATCCGTGCTGATGCTGCCCCTGAACATCAAAGCAGTATTAAATGGCATTGCAATATTTCCATTTTGGTCAACAGCGATCAGGCCACCCTCTGCTCCCTGGGATTTCAGTTTTTTATTGACCACATCCCCGGCCGCATCCTGTAAGCTTTGTCCTTTGTATTCCATCCGGGCAGCGATATCGTAAGCCACAACGTTCCTGATAAAATATTCCCCATGTCCTGTACAGGAAACTGCGCAGGTATTGTTGTCGGCATAAGTTCCGGCACCAATAATCGGGGAATCCCCTATTCTTCCTTTCATTTTATTGGTCATTCCCCCGGTAGAGGTTCCTGCAGCAAGGTTGCCATGGCTGTCGAGCGCCACAGCGCCAACCGTTCCATGACTTTTCACGGAATCCGGTTTAGCGTTCAGTTCCTCCGAATGGATCTTCTGAAATTCATCCCAGCGTTTTTTTGTGTAGAAATAAGAAGCAGGCACAATCTCCAGGCCCTGTTCTTTTGCAAATTTTTCCGCGCCCCCGTCGATCAGCAGCACATGTTTTGACTTTTCCATCACTGCCCGGGCAGCGGAGATCGGGTTTTTGATGGTACTCACTCCTGCCACTGCCCCGGCTTTCAATGTTTTCCCATCCATGATCGAAGCATCCATCTCGTTTTTCCCTTCTTCCGTAAATACCGCTCCTTTTCCTGCATTGAACAAAGGAGAGTCTTCCATCATCCGTATGCAGGTTTCCACTGCATCCATGCTGGTTCCACCCCCGGAAAGAACTGCTGCCCCCGCTTTCAACACCTCCGTCATCATTGCGGTATATTGCTGTTGGACTTCTTCGGGCATTTTTTGGCCGGCTGTTCCGCCGGCACCGCCATGAATGACAAGAACCCAATTCTGGATGCTTGATGCCGGATGCTGGATGCTGGATACATTTTGAGAGAAGATGGAAGTTCCAGATAAAATAATGAAAAGGCATGTGATAAAACACAAAATCTTGTTTTCCACTTGATTCATTTTATTTTTTTTCATTTTAAAGATAGTTGTTATCGTATCAATTTTTTTACCACAATAGTCACATTAGTTCACATTAGTTTAAATCAGATTCTTCAACTCTATTGTGTTCTAATGTGACTATTGTGGTGAAGATTAATTAATTATTTTTTTAAAGAACTCAGTAAAGTTGACAAGTCCGCTTACCTGCAGAACGGTGAGAATGACCGAAAGGATGATCACGGCCCGGATGAATCCTGCTCCTTTTTTCACCGCAAGGTAAGACGCTATCAAAGCACCGATCACGCTTCCGATGGAAAGGATCAGTCCGTAAAGATAATTTACCTGTCCGTTGATTATGAAAACAAGGAGGGCAAAGATCGCATAAAAGAATACGATGAGGTTCTTGACGGCATTGGCCTTCACGAGGTCAAATCCAATACCGAGGACCAATGCCATCAGCAAAAAATACCCGACTCCGACCTGGATAAATCCACCATAAAATCCAATGATAAAAAAAATGACCAGCTGCCACCACTTAATCGGATTCTGCAGCAAACGTGCATTTTCTTTCAGCCATCTATCCGGCTTATAGAACAGAAAAAACACCATCACCACCATCGCGATGCACATGGCGATCTCGACGACTTTCACCTTTACATCGATGGCAAGATAAGCGCCGAGGATCGCGCCGGCGGTAGCCGGAATGCCCAGCCAGACAGGCTTGAGCGAGTCAAACATTTTTTGACGGGTAAAACTTCCTACCGATGAAAAGGTCTGGAAAAAGATGCTGATGCGGTTGGTTCCATTGGAAATATTTGCCGGTAACCCCAGCAGGATAAGGAGGGAAAGGCTGATCACCGATCCTCCTCCCGAAAGGGTATTGATGAACCCCACAAAAATTCCCGCAACAATTAAAATGATGATCGTAATTCCAGACATTATCAGTTTATAAAGTTTATAAAGTTTTTAAAGTTATAAAGTTATAAAGTCTTCTTTCTTCTTTTTTTTACAACCACAGGCACAGAGTTCACAATAGAAAAGGTCATTTCAAAATCCAAAACCCACACCCACACAACCAGCATCCAGTATCCAGTATCCAGCATCAATTTTTCATTTTTCATTCTTCATTGCAATCAGGCTGTGCTTTCTGCTGAACGTAAAAAAAATGATCAACCCGATCACCAGCCAGACGAAAAACCGCATCCAGTTGGTTATTCCGAGCTGGGCCATCAGGTAGAAGTTGATCAGCAGACTGATCACAGGAATCAGGGTCATCTGTTTCCATATGCTTATTCCCGTGAGGATTATTGCAGAAAGGATAAACAGGATGATCGGAAATTCGGCCTTAACTAAATGCCAGTTAAAGTAAGCAACAGGTTCGTTTGTTCCAACAAAGCTTTTATGCATCAGCTGTTGTAATTCAGGAGGGTTCCAATACCAGAGCACCGCAAATACGGCCGCCCAGACAAGCGGCAGGTAATACCTGCAGTTGAGGTAGGGAATATGAAACCCTTGTCCCCTGTCCTTTCCCGTCAGTCTTACTTTACCCGTTTCGAGCATCAGCACACCCCCAGAAACAAGCACAAAAGCAAAGAGGGTCCCGATGCTGGTAAGGTCGGTGACCTCGGTCAGGTTGAGAAATAGTGATGGAACCGCAACAATAATACCCGTGACGATCGTGGAAAATGCCGGTGTTTTAAATTTCGGGTGAAGGCGGGAGAAGATCTTGGGAAGCAGGCCATCGCGGCTCATGCTCATCCAGATCCTTGGTTGTCCTACCTGGAATACCAGCAGTACGCTGGCCATCGCTATCACAGCGCTGATGGCTATGATTCCCGACAATTTTGTAAGATGCAGCTTCTGGAATGCATAGGCCAGCGGATCCCCAACTGCCAGACCGCTGTAGTTCACCATGCCGGT
>Ga0182021_10003261_pt1 | contig 19090 bp, 10 predicted proteins | sample 612E3MmetaG_FD_120493 | JGI IMG/M metagenome (GOLD analysis project Ga0182021, IMG submission 120493) | Permafrost microbial communities from Stordalen Mire, Sweden - 612E3M metaG (Illumina Assembly) | ecosystem: Environmental > Terrestrial > Soil > Wetlands > Permafrost | place: Sweden... | reverse complement strand
TTGGACTACTCTGGGGACTGCCCACCAGAGCGCGAGTGCTATTCCCTGGTGAACACCTGTGGCTCCACACTGTGCGTTTTGCCTGTAGGCACGCACTGCAGCGATCTCCTGTCGTGCGACCCCGGCGATACACCAACAGCGTTGGGGGACCAAGATTGTGGGGTCCGAGGTTATTGCTACACGAACAAACTGTGTGCGCAATCCATTACATGCAGACCATCTCCGTATGGGGGTATCTGCAGTGGCACTTGGTCAGACGCAGGCATTCTTGAGCCCCCGGACGGATCTGCTGATAGCAGTGATGCGGGAACGATATCCTGCTGTGGCGATGGCATTCTCGACTACCGATATGGCGAGATGTGCGACTTCGGTCCCCTGAACGGCAAGTGCTTGGACTCCCAAGGGAACCCAACAAGCGGAAGGTGCTCTTTCGTCTATTGCTCCCTCGATTGCAGGATGCCCATTTGACCCTGATGAACCGGTGGCGACATCAACATATCCACCCCCAGTACGCGCGCCTTTTGCCCGGGTCTTTCCGCCCTCGGCATGCGATAGACCGCGGGCCTTGAGGGCAAGAGGCGCTAAGCTGCTGGTTGAGCACTAGCGATGTCGTTCGTCGGCACGGACCGATTCAAGGTCATCCGCCTCCTCGGCAGCGGGAGCATGGGTATTGTGTATCTGGTCTTCGATCGGCAACTGGGCGCGGAGGTCGCGCTGAAGCTGCTCGACTCGTGGGACGGGCTGGACCTGTACAGGTTCAAGAGCGAGTTCCGTTCTCTTGCTGACCTCAAGCACCCCAACCTGGCCGCGCTGCACGAACTGATCTGCGAGGGGCCGCTGTGGTTCTTCACCATGGAGTATGTGGCGGGCGTGCCCTTCGACGTCTACCTGCTGGGGCCAAAGGCGGGTGGCGGCGTCCCGCTGCGGTCCGGGTTGGAAACAGCGACCGGCCTGCCCCGCAGCGAGCCCGCAGCGGTGACGTTCCGCCCGCAACCCGATGGGCAGCGCCTGCGCATGGCCCTGCAGCAGCTTTGCGCCGGGGTGCACGCCATGCACCAGGCCGGCTGCATCCATCGCGATCTCAAGCCGTCGAATGTGCTGGTGACACCGGAGGGCCGGGTGGTGGCCCTGGATTTCGGGCTGGCCAGCCAGACCGGAACGCGGTCGTTCAGGGGCGACGGACTGGTGGGAACCCCGGCCTACATGGCTCCCGAGCAAGCGAAGGAGGGGCCGTCGCAGCCCGCCGCCGACTGGTATGCGGTGGGGGTCATGCTGTACCAGGTGCTGACCGGCCGCTTGCCCCATGACGGTGATTTGGTCGAGATTCTGCTCAAGAAACAGAGCGAGGAGCCGCTTGCACCCGTCGAGGTGAACCCCCTGGCCGATCCCGAACTGAGTCGGCTGTGCATGCAGCTTCTGCGGCGCGATCCGGTGCAGCGGCCCGGTGGCGCGGAGATCCTGGCCCAGCTCGGCACCGGCAGCACGCCCGTGCCGCTGTCAGAGGCTGAAAGTGCGCCAGTCCGCGCTGGCGTTTCGGTGTTCATCGGGCGCACGGCGGAGATGCAGGCTCTGCGCCATTGCTTCGGCAGCGCGTGCCTCGGCAACCTCGCGCTGGTGCTGGTCGAGGGCACTTCGGGCATCGGCAAGACCGCGCTGGTCGAGCGCTTCCTGGATCAGATCACCGCCAGCGCCGAGCCTTCTCGCAAGCCTGTCATCCTGCGCGGCCGCTGCCATGAGCGCGAGACGCTGCCCTTCAAGGCCTTCGACGGCATCGTGGACGCGCTCAGCTCCAGGCTGGCCAACCTGGGCACGGGCGAGCTGGCGCAGGGACTGCCCGAGGGGACCGCGTACCTGTCGGAGATCTTCCCGGTGCTGCGCCGGCTGGATCAACTGGAACACGTGGGCGACTGGCTGCCCAAGGTGCGCCACGCGACCGAACTGCGCAACCGGGCCTTTGCCGGCTTCTGCGAGCTGCTGAGGCGCCTGGCGCAGCGACAACCCGTGGTGGCCTTCATCGACGATCTGCAGTGGGCCGACCGCGACAGCCTCGCGCTTCTGCAGACCCTGCTGCGACACACCGGCATGCTTGGCCTGTTGCTGGTGGCTACCTGCCGGCCGGTCTTGCAGGACGATACGCTGGCGGCCCCGCTGCGCGAGATCGCAGCCCATCCCGCGGTGAGGCGCGTAGAGGTGGGGCCGCTGTCGCCAGAGGCGGCCTCGACCCTCGTCGATCGCCTGGCTGACTCGGGGGAGATCGGCCAGGAGGTCAAGCAGCGCCTGGCCGAGGCGGTGGTGCAGGAAGCGGGTGGCAACCCTTTTTTCACGCTTGAGCTCGTCCGCTACCTGAGCGACGTGGTGTTGCCGCGGGGCGGACCGGCGTACTTCGCGGCCGGGAACGCTGTGAGCTTGGACGCTTTGATCCTCGGTCGCCTCCGCACGTTGCCCGGGGAGAGCCAGAGATTGCTCGAGGTCATCGCGGTGGCAGGCGATCCGCTGCCGGAGAAAACTTTGGCCGACGCGGCCGGCGTACCGCTCGGCTCCGAGGGCTGGGAGCGCGGCATCTCGGCGCTGGCGCAAGCACGCCTGATTCGGCGCGCGGGGGGACAGCGATCGGATGTCGTCGAGGCGTACCACGACCGAATCGGCGAGGCGGTGCTGGGCAGCCTGGACGGGTCGGTGCTGCGCCAGTTGCGCACCGCCATCGCGCACGCCATGGAGAAATGGGGACGTGAGCGCACCGACCTGCTGGCCCGCTACTGGCTGGAAGCGGCCGACCATGAGCGCGCCAAGTACTACGCCCGCGAGGCGGCGATCCAGGCGCGCACCAAGCTGGCCTTTGATCGCGCCGCGCAGCTCTACCAGACCGCGGCGGCGCTGGAGTCGGACCAGCAGGCAAGGCGCGACCTTCTGCACGCGATGGGCGACTGCCAGGCCGCCAGCGGGCTGCCCTTGCTGGCGGCCCAGGCGTACCAGCAGGCCGCCGCGCTGGGCGGGCCTGAGCTGGCGCCGCGCCTGCGCCACCTGGCGGCGGAGCAGCTTCTGCGTGCAGGCCACATCGTGCGCGGGCTGGAGATCCTGGGCGAGGTGCTGGACCAGGCCGGGCTGCGCCTGGCGCGCGATCCGCGGCGTGCCGTCTTGGCGGTGACCTGGCGCCTGCTGTGGCTGCGCGTGCGCGGAATCCAGTTCAAGGAACGTTCGCCTTCCAGCATCCCGGTTGGGCAGGCGCGCCTGCTCGACGTGCTGTGGTCGGTGAACACCGGTCTGGGCGTGGTGGACACGCTGCGCGCCGACGACTTCCTGTTGCGCTTCATCCTGCTGGCGCTGAAGGCCGGGGACATCCGGCGCGTGGCCCAGGGACTGGGCGTGCTGGCCGGGCAACTGGCGGCGCTGGGGATCTCGCACCTGGGCTGGGCCATTCGCCTGGTGTCGCAGGCCGAGGTGCTGGCGCGCCGATCGTCAGACGCGCCCACCATCGGGCTAGCGCGCATGTGCAAGGCCATGGTGCACTACTTCGCGGGCGAGTTCGACGCGGTGGCGAATGAGCTCGCCGCAGTCGAGCAGTACCTGCTCACCCACTGTCTCAACGTGGGTTGGGAGCTGGCCACCACGCGCTCATTCGCGTGCTTCTCACTGCGGCTGTCGGGCCGGCTGCGCGAGCTGGGCGAATGTTTCGATCGCTACACCACAGACGCCGATCGCACCGGCGACCGCTACCTGGCCACCAACCTGCGCACCTACCAATCCATCGTCTGGCTGATCCGCGGCGATCCCGAGCGCGCCGCGCGCGACATCGAGGGCGTCCTGGATTCGTGGCCGCGCGACCTGTACCACGTGCAGCACTTTTTCCACCTGTACGCGCGCTGCGAGCAGGCGCTGTACGGCGGGCGTCCCGACCAGGCCAGGGACGCGCTTGCCGCCGAGCAGGAGCGGCTGGCCGGCTCCGGACTGTTGAGGATCAGCGGCATCCGCATCGAGCACGCCTGGATCTCGGGCCGGGTGGCGCTGGCTATGGCAGAGGGACTGCCGGCAGAGGAGCGCGCCCCGCACCTGCGCCGGGCGCGCCGACACGCGCGCAGGCTGGCCCGGGCCGAGCACCAGACTGGGGTCGCCATGGGCGCCCTGCTGGAGGCCGGCATCTGCTGGCTGGAGCCGTCGCCCTCGCGGGCCGCGGCCGTGGTCGCGCTGGAGCGAGCGGTGGCCACCGCCGAGGCGGCCGGCGCCCTCCTGCTGGCCGAGTCGGGTCGCCGCTGGCTGGGCGAGCTGCGCGGCAACCCCGAGGGCCAGGAGCTACGCGACAGCTCACGACGCTGGATGACCGACCAGGGCGTGCGGGATCCCGATCGCATCGCCCACCTGATCGCGCCGGGGTTCGAGCAGGGGTAGCCGGTGAGGCAACAACCGTAGCCGTGATTCCGGGTATCGCGCGGTCGTGCCTCAACCCTTCTTGGGGTCACGGCGCCTGGGACGCGGCCGGGACGGTGACGGACGGCGCATCAGGAAGATGGCCACGAAGAGCAGCAAAGGCACCGCAGGAAACTGCGATCCGCTGAACCTTCCAGAGACGCTGCAGCCGCTGTTCTTGCAGGCGGGCGCAGCACTGGCGGCGTCTGCCGTGCCCCCAGCCCCTGCCGTGCCGCCCACGTCGCGGCCAGCGGAGGCATCGAGGCCGATCAGGCCGCCGGTTTCCGTCGTGGTGCCCGCGCCGGCATCAGGGGCGACCAGGCCGCCGGCATCCGCCACGATTACGATGCCCGTTTCGCGACCAATGCCTGCGTCAGGGGCGACCAGGCCGCCGGCATCCGCCGTGATCACGATGCCCGTTTCGCGGCCAACGGCGGCATCAGAGCCGGGCAGGGCGCCGGTATCCGGCATGGCGCCCGCATCGCGACCCGCGGAGGCATCCAGGCCGACCAGGCCGCCGGTATCCGCCGTTCCGCCCGCGTCGCGCCCCGCGCCGCTGCCGGCGTCTCCCGCAGCGGCCTTCAAATCGGCGGTGAACGTGTAGGGTGCAATGGAAGAGCCGTCAGTCACAGACCACACCTTGATGTAGTAGGTGCCCGGCACGGCGGCCTTCGTCGGATTGCTGAGGGGAAGCAAGGGATCGTTGGGACCGAATACGGCGATCTTCGTTTCGATGTTCGGAGGCCACGCCGTCTGGGTGACGGTCAAGTCGCCCACAACCGTGGTGATGACGCTGAACCAATCGATATCTTGTGTTCCTGCGGTTTCCTTGGAGGGGGCGATGGTGTCGCTTACCGCGATGCCGAGGGTTATGGGAACAGCGCCCGCGGCGCTATTCCTGCCCTTGTCGATATCGTTTCCAGTCGCGGCCTGGGTGAGGCCGGCCGAGAAGGTGTAGGGGGCGATGGACGTACCGTCGACGTAGGACCAGACCTTGATGTAGTAGGTTCCCGGCGCCGCGGCGGGAAGCGGATTGGCCTGTGCAAGCGCCGGATTGTTGGGGCCAAATATGGCGATCTTTGTTTCAATGTACGGAGGCCAGGCTGTCTGCGTTACGGCCAAGTCCCCGACCGTGTCGGTGGTCACGGTGAACCAATCGACATCCTGCGTGCCAGCCGTTTCCTTCGAGGGAGCGATGGTATCCGACACCGCGGCCCCGAGGGTGATCGGAACGGCTGCCGCCGCAGCGTTGCCCCCCTTGTCGATGTCGTTGCCCGTGACGGCCTTGGTGAGGGTTGCGTTGAAGGTGTAGGGGGACGTCGAAATACCGTCGACGAACGACCAGACCTTGATGTAGTAGGTTCCGGGGGCTGCGGCGACTACCGGATTGGCCTGGGCGAGTGTCTGGCTGTTCGGACCGAATACCGCGATTCTGGTGTCAATGTACGGCGGCCAGGCGGTTTGCGTGACGAGCAAGTCCCCGACGGTGTCGGTAGTCACTGAGTACCAATCAACTTCGGCGGCTGCAGAGATAGTGCCCGATACGGGGGTCGTCAGACTGATGGCCGTGGGGCCGTCCGCGGCAGCAGAGGTGGCTGTCAGAAACACAGCCGCGGAAATCACTTGTGCCCATAGCCGAAAAGATAGGTGTCTCATGTGGTTGCTCCCGTTCTCTTGGTAGTACGTCGATGTTGCACCCAGGTGCGAACCACATATTGTGGAGATTCCTAGACGCAATAGCAATCGCCGCAAGAGCCTTGCGCAGCTGCGTGCAAAGACCTTCCCGAGTTTGCTGTGCGCAGGTGCGGCATCCCCAAGATCATTGAGGTTCTTGCCCCGGCCCGGGGGGCGCCGGGCGATCCTGTCCTGATGATCCCTGACATCGCGAGCACGCCACGGACGCGCTGCGCCTACGAGCATCGACTCCGGCAACAGGTGCTCCGCTCCGGGGTTGTGAGGCCCATGATAGCCGCGCCCATCTCCAGCTAGTCCGCATGGTGCGCCCCTGCCGTAGCCAGCCGACACTAGGAATGTTGTCTGAGTAGGGTCCAGTGTGCGTCCTCCCCCACTATCCGGAAGTGTTCGCGAATGTAGGTACCGTACTCCTCTACCAACCGATTGCAGCAAGAACTGACTGCCTCGCGCGGACTTGGGATCATGAGGAGCGTCGCGTTCTTGAAAGCCTCAGACGGTGCAACGGGGAGCTTCGTGCCAAAACACCTATGCGCCAGGCACAATGTCGCGCCCCGAGGAGGTTGCAGACCCAAGGCGAAGGAAAACGGGTTGGCGAAATCCAGCACCATCACCCGATCGCTTTGAGAACCGTTGTAACGCAAGAGTTCTAGACCGGTGTTGATCCGCTCCGGAAAGGATACCTCCCCATCTCGAATCATATCCCTTGGCAGATACATGTCGCCGAGATGAGGGCTCTGGATCCTGCGATCCGGGGGCGGAGATTCGGAATGCTGGGCAGCGATCCACAGTCTCGGGGCCTCACGCCATAGCGCGAAGCCGGCCATGGCCATTGCCACCAGGCAAGACGCAAGTGCCACCACGGCGGCGCGACGGCTGGTGAAATCGATGTCGAGCAATTGTAGAGCGACGAGCGAGATTGTAAGAGGGAATAGCCATAGCATCCCATTCTGTGTGTTGGTATTGGTAAGAAAAGCATCAGCCCCGACAGCGAATGCACCGATTGCCAGGATGCGCCGCATTCGCTTAATGAGAGGAAGAATATCACCTCGGCTACTTCCCCACCCCTGTCGGTTCGGAAGAGCGATCGCCAGCGTGCTGATAACCAATACCGCCCAGATCCAGGGATTGGAAAAGGAGACCAGCCTACGCAAATCATGTACGAGGTTTCTTTGCTCATTTCGTCCGATTTCTACGAGTGCCGCCATGTCAGCGACGAAACGACCGGGGCTAAATCCGAACCAGAAGTAGCAGAAAACAAGGAAACCGACGAACCCAGCTGTAAGACGCGCTGACACGGCCCACACCCTATACCGGGTCACGACTAGCACGCCTAGATGGAGTGCAATCGCCGCTGCAGCAACCATGAAGAAATTGAGCTTCAAGAGGAGCGCCGCAGCAAGAAGTGCCCCAGCAGCGACATCGGCAAATTGCCATAGTATCGGGCTACTGAACAGACGCCTGCGTTGCGGGCGCAGAAACGCATAGATCAGAATCCCTGAAAGAAGGGCATATCCATAGCGATTGTAGATCATGGCGTAGCTCAATCCTGGCCAGCCGATCGCGAACTTTCCGACGATTCCGATTGAGCCTGTTAACGCCAGAGCAACAGCGGGGGCGGGCGGTATCCGGGTCGCCGCTATGAGCCAGAATATGACAATGGATAACACAAAGAAGAGCCAGCTTCCGTACACAATGGCATAGCTGACGGGACCGAAAATGCGCATGCCGGCCGCCGTGATAGCATAAGCCAACGGGCCTATAATATCGTGGTAGTCCAGATTTGGCACGTGCCCGTTGAAGATTCTCCAGGCGGCATCGAGCAGAAAGAAACTGTCGTGAGGTGAAAAGGTCACAAAGAGCACCCGGCAGCGCAGAAGCAGCATCGAAATGCCGGCGAGTATGGTGAGCAGGATCAATCCCGACACCAGGAAGGCCCGGCAGGACGTGCCAAGAAAGAGATTGAGGCCGAATGCTGTGATTCGCTTGCTGGTGCTCTTCTCTTGCGAAACGGAGATTGTCTGGTTCTTGTGTCTTGCCGATTCATTACCTGGTCGTTCTTGGCGAGCCATTCTTGGGATCAGAGAGTATGCCAGCGGGCCAGAAAGACAAGATGGACAGCGTTGCCAAGCGCGTGGTTTTCTCGTCGGAGAAGGACAAGTCATTGGGCAGGACAAGACGAGGTATCCCTGCTACCAACGCGCAACCAAACGAGCGGCTCATCGACGTCAAGACCTCGGGGCCGCCGGCACATTACAGACGAATGACCCCTTGACGGCGAAGAGCCTCGCCAACGCCTCAGGCGATGGCGTCAACATCTGCTTCTCGAGCCAGGTCGCCCTGCCGGCCATGGTCCGGTACTTGCTGTTCACGCCAGAGCAGCACTTGCAGGGAAAGTGGTAGTCTGGGCCAGGAGGCCGTTGTGAACGACGCTGTCATACGCTTTGACCCGCGGGTTTCCATCGTGATCCCGGTTTTCAACGAAGAGGCTGCCGTGCCGCTGCTCTTGCCCCGTCTGCTTGCCGTCATGGATGCGTTGCCCGGCGGGGCCGAGGCGTGGTTCGTAGACGACGGAAGCCAGGACGCCACCGCGCGATTGATCGAAGAGGCGCATGGCGGGGATGCGCGCATCAAGCTGCTGCAGCTTTCGCGGAATTTCGGTCACCCGGCGGCCATCACCGCCGGGCTGGACGCGGCCCAAGGAGACGCGGTTGTCCTGATGGATGCGGACCTGCAGGATCCGCCCGAGCTGATCCCGGAGATGGTGGGGCTCTACCGGCGGGGTTTCGACGTGGTGCAGGCTCGACGTTCGGGCCGAAAAAGTGAATCGCGCTTCAAGCGAGCGACGGCTTGGTTGTTCTACCGAATCATGGGCTTTCTGACCAGGAACGAGATCGAGGCCAATGTGGGCGAGTTTCGCCTGATGAGCCGAGCCGTGGTGGCTGCGCTGGGCCAGTTGCATGAGCGCCACCGGCTGGTGCGGGGGCTGGTGTCATGGGTCGGCTTCTCCCACACCACGCTCGATTTCGTGCGGCCCGGTCGCGCGGCCGGGAAGACCAAGTATCCGCTGTTCAAGATGCTGCGTTTGAGCGTCGACGGCCTGACCAGCTTTTCGGCGGCTCCTCTACGCATGGCCAGTCTGCTCGGCGCCTGCGGCCTGCTGGCCGGACTGGCCTATGCCATCTACGCCGTCTATGTCCGCTATTGGCTCGGGCGGGCCGTTCCAGGGTGGACCTCGCTCGTGATCATCAACATCTTCTTTTCCAGCATCGTTCTTGTGTGTCTGGGTTTCGTGGGTGAATACGTCGGAAGGATTTTCGAGGAGGTGAAGCGCAGACCGCTCTACCTCGTCCGCCGCAAGGTCGACGGCGGTTCCACAGCCGCACAGGGATCAGGCTGTGGGCCAGCGCGACGGTAGCTGCGTCAGCAAAAAGCGCAGCGCGGGATTGGACCGGGGTTCCATTCCAGACAAACGGAGACGCCATGGCCAAGAGAAAGATCGAAGCGCCGCCGCCGTCCAGCACGGGGCCGTTCTTGAAGAAGCATCTGCCCCTGGCGGCCCTCTTGGCCGCCACCGCTCTGCTCTATACCGGCGCCGGCGTCCTGTCAGGCCGGCTGAATCTGGTGGACGACCATGACTACATCGTCCAATACGGCCACTACGACCGTTCCTTTAATCTCGCCGGTTTAGTGCAAATGTTCAGCAGCATCTCCAAGCAAGAGATGCTCCACGACTACTACCGGCCCATTTACACCCTGGTTCGGTGCATCGACTACCGTCTCTACGGGACTTCCCCCACCGGCTACCACGTCACCAGTCTGTTCTTCTATCTGCTGGCCGTCGCCTCCGCCTATTGGATTCTTCGCAAGCTTGTGCCTTCAACTTTGGCCGCCTTTGCCGGCGCCCTTCTGTTCGCCGTTCATCCCATCCACGTGGAGGCCGTGGCTTGGATCATGGCCGGCGGCTACGCCATCGCGGGAGCCTTGGCGCTCGCATCCTTCGCGCTGTATCTGTCGGGACGAACCTGGGCGAGCACCTTGGCGTTCGCCGCGGCGGCGCTGGCCAACCCGCCGGCCGCCGTCATGCCGGCCCTGGTATGGGGACATATGGGACTCTGCCATGCGAAAGAAGCGTGCGAGCGACGGCGCCGCTGGGTCAACTTCGGGATGATGTCGGCGGCGGCGGCGGGAGTCGTGTACTTGAATTTCGTCGCTTTTCCGCAGCGCTATTCCGGGACCACCTTCGATTCGGCGGTGGCGACCCGCAGTTGGCTGGCCAACCTGTTTTCCTACCTGCGCCTAATGGTCCTTCCTTTGGGCCTGCGAATTCCCTACGAGGGGTACATCGAGAAGTTGAGCGATCCACGGTGGATAGCTGGAGCCGCTGGTCTGTTCTTGATCGGCGCGGGGGTCCTAGTCTTGAAGAAGCGCTGCCGCTTGGCGGCCTTCGGACTCCTCTGGTTTTTCGTCGGCGTTCTGCCCACGCTGACCGTCGCAAAGAAGGCGGCGGGCATGGCCGACCGGTATGTGTTTATCGCGTCCTTCGGCTTGATTCTGGCGGCGATCGTGCTTCTGTCGGCGCGTAGCGAGGGAGGCCTCCTGAGCGATCGTCTTCAAGCCAGCGTCCGGATAGCCCGGTGGGCACTGGGAGTCGTGTTCTTGGTCTTCTTTGCGGCCGTCTCGTGGCAGCGGGTGCGGGCGTGGCACGACACCGAGACGCTCTTTGCCGACACCCTTCGCAGTGACCCTGCCAACATCTTCGCCGTGAGGACCCTGGGGCGCTACTACTCCGTCACCGTGTCAACACCTGAGAAGGCGGTGCCCTATCTCGAGAAATCCATGCAGCTCACCGAAGAACGAATCGGCAGGGTCGCCAATCCTTCCGTGGTGCATTTTGAGCAATACAACCTGGCGGAACTCCGGAATACGCTGGGCATAGTCAGCCGCGAATCGGGCCAGTACGAAAAGGCCGTAGCCCTTCACGAAGGCGCCGTTGCGGAGATATCCAACACGCCGCTGGATGGCTATCGAGTAGCCGATTACTTTTTCCAGATGGGCCTTGCCCACGACAAGATGGCCGACCTGCGCGAGAAGGCTGGCGACCAGCTGGGATTCGTTGCGGCGCTGGAGAAGGCCCTGTCGTGCTATCAGCAGAGCATCGAGCGTTTTCCCATCCTTTCCAATTCCTACCAGAATGCGGGCTTCGCGCTGTTTCGCCTGGGTCGTTTGCCCCAAGCCGAAAGTACTTTGGAGAAGGCCCTGACGTTGACACCCAACAACCTGGAGGTGATTGGGTTGTTGGCGAATGTCCATATTCAGACCGGCGAGCCAGCCAAAGCAAAGGCCCTGTTGGATGAAGCCATCCATAAGACCGGGCGCCGGCAAGGGAATGGACCGCTCATGCGTGAACTCCAACGGCTGAAGGCAGGACTAGCCGGAAAGCCCGTGACACCCGAGAGCCAATCGATTGAGGCAGGTACTTCGGTCGTCAGCCTCCTCAGGGAACAAAAATACGAGGAAGCCCTGCGCGTGGCATTGTCACTGCAGAAGGAGCAGGACTCGCCCGACCCATCGCTGTTGAACGACATCGGCCTGTGCTATTACAAATTGGCCCGCTATCCGGAGGCCGAGCGCGTCTACTTGGAGACCATCAAACTCAGGCCGGATCACGGCACGGCCATGGGCAACCTGTCGCTGGTCTATGCCAAACAGAACCGTCTTGATTTGGCCATCTCCTATGCCGAGAGGGCCTTGCAGTTGAGGCCTGGCGATCCCGGCATCAGCCGCCGTCTTGAAGGCTACTACCGCCAAAGGAAAGGGGAGGGCGGTCCTGACGGCGCGAGATAGGCTGCCCCAGCTTTGCCGCGGCCGCGCCTCCTGGCTGGCTGAGCTCTTCTTCCGGTTGCTGGACAACATCCAGGGCGGCGGGGCGTGGTGAGGCCCGCGGACAACACATCTGCGTACGGAGACCTTCCCGAGTTTTATGTGCGCAGTAGCGGCAGTGTTGAAATCGTGGAGGAGTCTCCGATACAGGCGTGGCATGCCATCCGCGCTCCCCCAACGGCATCGACGCCGACGGCACCCCCCAATTGGGCGGCATCGCTCGCCGGGCCTGTGGTTCTCGATTGGCAGGCCGACATCGCCACCAGGGTCAGCCGCATGCCGACAGTCGCGCGGGCAGAGGCGCGAAAGGACTCTAGGACGTGGTGTGGGTCTCCGGCCCTCTGGGGCACCCCCTTCCCGGGGCCACGGATTCCCCCTAGCTCTTAACCTGGGCGCCAAACGGGCCGAAATAGCCTTTGATGTCTAACGTCAACGGAATTGGTGGCACAAATGGTCCAAACTCTTCCCCTTCTAGCGGCCCGGTGACCGCAGCTGCCGCCTTGGTCGCGCTGCGCCATCGGACCGTCAGCACGATCGAGATTTCCGATACGGTTCAGAACATCCTCAAGAACCTGGACGCACTCCAAGCATACGCGTCGAAGATCACGGCGCTGTCCACCAGTGACGCCAATCAGAAAATGGCGGTGACCGGCACGCAGTATCAAAAAGATAGAGCCATCCTGGCGGTGTGGGGGGCAGGCAACGGACAGACGGTGGGAATCACCGGGGCTCAGGCCTCTGTTGCCAGCGCGCTGGGTAGCTACGTCACCTCCTTGTCGGTGGCTGATTCGAGCGCCAACATCCAAAGGTACTTGGACAATCTGCAGACCATCGCCTCCGGCGGTGTTCTTGGCGAGATCGTGCAAACGGGAAATCCAGGGAATCTGACAATCACCTCGGCCCAATTGGCCGCCGACCAGACCGCCCTGGACAAGATCAAGAACCACGGCTACACGCTCGCGATCACCAACGCCAGTGTTAGCGACGTGCTTGGCCTCGGCGCCCAGCCTGCCTTGTCGACCAACGCCAAGGTCAGGACGATCTCCATCGTTGACACGACGGACGCCATTGCCAGCCATTTGGACGCTCTCCAGCGGGTAGGCCTCCGCATCAAGAGCATCACGCAGACCGATGCGACGACTCCACTGACGGTGACCGGGGCCCAATACAAGCAGGACAAGGTCGTGCTCGGGAAGATCATCACGAGCGATCTCCTTGCCCTGATCGATGCGTCGGCCTCTCAGGCGACGGCCTTGGCCGCGGACCACAAGGTCGTGACCGTCGAAATCCACGACACGTCGAACAATCTCTCCCGGAACTGGGCCCTCCTGAACAATCTGACCGACAGCCTGACCGCCGTGGAGGTGTCCGATCAGGGGAATGCCATTCACCTGACCGCGGACCAGCTCGCCGCTAGCGGTACGCTGCTAGGCAAGTTCACCGACACACAACAACAGACCTACAAGTTGGATGTGACCAACGTGAGCGCCGGAACGGCCCTGGCGGTCGCGAGCACCCACAATGTGGATTCGGTAGACGTCTTGGACAGCGCCTCCAACCTCGCCTCCAACATGGAGGATCTGCAGACGCTCAACGGGCAGGGCAAGCTCAACAGCATCACGTTGTCTAGTTCTCTCACGCCCATATCCATGGACGTCTCACGCCTGCAGGGGGATCAGCTGACCGCCACCCAGGGCGTCCTCGACAAGATCAAAGGTCACAATTACACGTTGGCGGTTACCGGAGTGTCCACATCTACCCTGGCTGACCTGGCCGGGAACAAGCGAGTGGTCTCTGTTGCGGTGAGCGATTCTGGCGACAACATCGAGTCGGCGCTTGGTACGCTTCATCAGTTGGGCAAGAGATTGAGCACGATCGAGCAGACCGACGTCGGCGTGGCCCTTGATCTGACCCAGACAGAGCTGACCTCGCAGGCATCGGTGTTGTCCAAGATCGCAGGTGGATATACCGCCAATCTTAGCGGGGTGACGGCCGCAAGGGCAGCGGCAGACGCGCTGAACGTGCACGTGGCCGGAATCACGGTCTCCGACACCGGCCGCAATATCCTGGCCCACTGGACGGACCTTCGGGCGATCGGCGCGAGTCTGAATTCCATCAGTCAGAGTGACAGTGGCGCGCTGAACATTTCCGCGGACAACTACCAACTGGGGGTCCACGACAATCTGGTTGCGAAGTTTGGTCAAGACACGACGTTTGCCGTAACTGGTGCCAGCGTGGTCCAGGCCCAGACGATAAGCAGTGACCAGGCGGTGACTCGGATCGACGTGGTGGAGGAGGGGAGCGTTATCGTGGACAATCTGACGGCTCTCGCCACCCTGGCTACCGGTGGCAAGCTCAAGAGTATCGCCAACCAGACGCCGAGCGTGAGTCTGTCCCTGGATGTGAGTCAGCTGGAGGATTCGCAGGCTGTCCTAGATCTGATCAGGGGCGGGAGCTACACCCTGGCATTGCGCGGGGTCGATGTGGCCGACGCCAAGGATTTGCTCGCGGCCAACCACAAGATTGCCAGCGTGGCGACAACGGGTGACGCCGCGGGCATCGTCTCCAATCTATCTGATCTGAACGCCCTCGGCAGGAAGCTGACGACCATCACTCAAACTGACGCTCCCGAACAGACTTTGGACATGACGGGCGAGGCCTTCGAGAAGAATTCGGTCGCGCTGGCCAAGATCGAGGGCGGGTTCCTTGCTGTTCTCTCCGATGTCAGTGCGGCCAAGGCGGCGTCCCTCGCGGCCAATACCTCTGTCAGCAGCATGACGGTGTCCGACACCGGCGCGAATCTGGCAACCGCCTGGGGGGCGTTGGGGGAGATTGGGGCCAAGCTGACTGAAGTCGCACAGAGCGACTCATCGACTTTGCAGCTGGGCGCGAATGATTGGGTCAATGGACAAGACTTGCGTGGCAAGTTCACCAGCGATCCGGTGGTCTCGGTCTCCGGCGCGGATGTGTCGCAAGTGGACGACCTCGCCTCCGACGATGCCGTGGTGGCAATCCAGGTGTCGGACAGCGCGAATGCACTGTCTGGGGCACTGGCCGATCTAGCGGCAGATGACAAGATCACCCAGGTCGTGTTGCAAGACCCAACCGTCGCGATGACAATGTCAGCGCAAACCTACGCCGACTCGGCAGCACTCTTGGCACTGGTAAAGAACGGCCAGTACAGGGTCGCGCTGAGCGATGCTACAGCCCAGGATGCGGCGACGTTGGCCAGCGACGCCCACGTGGCCTCGATGGATGTGAGCGACACCAGCGCGAATATCTCCACGCACTTCGACGCGCTTGCCGCGGCAACCAACCTCAATTCCATCGAGCTCAGCGACGAGGATGGAACGGTCACTCTCACGGCGGACCAGATACTTGGCGACGCCAGCACCCTGGACAAGATCAACGGTTCCTATCAGCTCGCGGCCACGGGCGTGGCGATGATAGACATTTCCGGCATCCAGGACGTCCCCCAGGTTTCCTCGATCAGCATTAGCGACACCAGCGACAACGTATCGGACAATTTCAGCGACATCCTTGCACTCGGAGACACGCTCGCCCGCATCCACCTCAGCGATGGCTCCTCCGTTCTGTCGATGTCCGAGCAGGACTGGACCGCGGGTACCGACGCGCTAGCAACAATTGATGGTACCTACCACGTTGATGTTACAGATACGGTGTCTGGGAATGCGCAAACCGCGGCTGCGGACAGCACCGTCCGCCACGTGATGGTTGCCGACACGGCAAGCAACATTGCCAGCCAGTGGGACACGCTGATTGGTCTCTACGACGACGGGGCCGGCAAGCTGACCGGGATCTCGTTGACCGATGCCAATCCCCTGATCCTCACAGCAGACCAGCAGACAGCAGGCGCCGCGATGATTTCTGCCCTGCTGCCCGATGAGACGATCCAGACGGCGCCGTAGGGCCAACTGTCGAAACCCATTGGCTGATCAGCCATACCTCACCAAGGCCATACCTCACCAAGGCCATACCTCACCAAAGCCATACCTCACCAAGGTTGGCCATGCCTTACCAAGGTTGACCCTCCACCGGCCATGCCCGAAAACGTGCCGGCGGCAAGCAACCTTGGCGCGGCGTTGCCGACAATCTTGGCATGTCCCTTCCTCGCGCCATCGTCCCAGGTCGCTGCTACATGATCACCCGTCGCTGCTCTGAGCGCCGTTTCTTCATGCGCCCAGACCGGGAAACCAACAACGCCTTCATCTACTGCCTCGCCCTCGCTGCCCGCAAGGCCAGCGTCGGCATTGTCTGCGCTGGCACCATGTCAAACCACTATCACGCCATCGTGGTCGACAATGACGGCCGGCTGCCGCAGTTCCTAGAATGCTTTCATGCGCGACAAAATCGCCGAGGGCGAGAAGAAAGCCGCCACTGAGCGCCGCAAGCAGGGCATCCAGCTTCTCGGTCGCAGGGGTGTGCTGAGCCAACGCTGGAACGCGCATCTGGGGACGCGCGAGCCTCGCCGGAAGCTCTCGCCGCGTGTAGCCTGCAAGAACACCTGGGCGCGGGTCGAGGCCCTGCAGCGCAACCAAGCCTTCATCGACCGGTACCGCGAAGCCCGGGCAGACCACCTGGCCGGCCGGGCGGCCATCTTCCCAGCTGGAACGTGGTGGCTCCATCGCTTCGCAGGCGTGAAGCGCGCCGAGGCGAGCGCCACCTCCCCGCCCAGCTGACCAGCGGCGCAACATCAGCCTGTCCGCGGCGCCTCGCCAGGGTCGACGTCTGTCCTCGACGCGCAAACGTAGCCGTGTTCACGTCGGCTGCGCATCGCAAGGCCCACGCACCGGGATGGTCGATACGCTGGCGCTCGGGAGATCGGGGGCACCAGAGACGCCCATCCCAAGACAACCTGGGTGCGGCCCCAGTGGACAAGCTCTATCTAGCGCCGCTGGCAGCGCGGGCAGTGGAAGGTCGAGCGGCCGCTGTCCACTGACCGGCGCACGGACGCACCACAGACGCGACAGGGCTGGCCCGCGCGGCCGTAGACCAGCAGGGCCGCCTCGTTGTCGCCACTCCGGCCCTCGGCGTCGACGAAGTCGCGCAGACTGGTTCCGCGGTTGGCCAGCGCCACCCTGAGCGCGGCCTGGATTGCACGCAGAAGCGCGGCGGCGCGGCCCGCTGCTCGCCGCGCGGGTGTGCGGGGAGGCAGGCGTGCACGAAACAGCGCTTCGCAGACGTAGATGTTGCCAAGCCCGGCGATGCGCTTCTGGTCGAGCAAGAACGATTTGAGAGGCGCCCGCGACGCCGCCAGCAGGGCGCGCAGTCGAGATACATCCAGCTCGGCCAGGGCATCTGGCCCCAGCCCAGCCACCTCGGGCAAGGCATCGACATCACGACTGCTCGCCACCCAGCCGAATCGGCGCGGGTCCACGAAGCGCAGCTCGTCGCCGCTTGCCAGCGACCACACCACGTGAGTATGCGGGGTGCGCGGCTCGCTGCCCGCCTGCAGGCGCAACCGCCCGCTCATTCCCAGATGAATCAGGATGCCCGCCTCTTCTCGGTCGAGGTCGATGAGGATGTACTTGCCCCGGCGCCGCACCGCCGTGATCCGCGCCGCAACCGTCAGTCTCGCCAGAGCGGCGCGATCGATCAGTCGGGCCAGGCGCAGGCCCTTGCCACTTGTCCACACCGCCGCGATGGTCGCACCCAGCAGGCGCGGCCGCAGGGTGCGCACGATGGTCTCGACTTCGGGCAGCTCGGGCACGGTCTCCTCCTACCCTTCCAGCCCGGCATCGCTGCGCAGCGGACCGAATGCGTCTGCCAGGCGCGCGAACTCCGCCACTGACAGCTCCTCGGCGCGCCGGGTTCCCAGGATTCCCGAGCTGGCAAGCGCGCGCGTTGCTGCCTCGGCGCCTGCCAATGGCTCCAACGCCCGCCGCAACATCTTTCTTCGCGCAGCAAATGCCTGCTTGACCACCTGGGCGAACTGCGCCGGATCGCGCACTGGTGCCAGCGGCGTCTGTCGCGGCCGCAAGCGCAGAACCGAGGAAGTCACCGCGGGGCGCGGGTGGAAGGCGCCGGGACCGACGTGAAACAGAATCTCGCCCTCGGCTTGTTGCTGCACCATCACTGACAGCCGGCCGTACACCTTGCTGCCCGGTGCCGCCAACATGCGCTGGGCAAACTCCTTCTGCACCATGAGAACGGCGCGGCCGATCACCCGGCCGCCGGCCGCGGCGTCGGTGACGGCGAAAAGAAGCGGCGACGTGATCTGATAGGGCAGGTTTCCCACCACCACCAGCGGACGCCCTGCCGCGCGCGCCGCCGCAGCGAAATCGAAGTCCAGTGCATCGGCACGCTCGACCCGCAGGACGGGACTGCATCCCAACTCCTGCTCGAGCAACGCGGCCAGTTCCTCATCATGTTCGATGGCGATGACATGGCCGGCATGCGCGACCAGCCGTCTTGTCAGCGCGCCCAACCCGGCTCCGATCTCGGCCACCACGTCGTCGCTGTCCACCGCTGCGGCCGCGACGATGCGCTCCTGCACGCGCGCGTCGACCAGGAAGTTCTGCCCCCACGATTTCTTGGCGCGCAGGCCGTGGCGCTGCAGGATCTCGCGCGTCGATGGGGGATGGTCACCGGGGATAGGCACGGCGGTTCTCACAAGGGTAGGCCCGGATCCACGCTGAGATCCAACTGTGCCTGCTCACCGCGTTCGAGCGCCCAAGTTCCGGCCTGTGCGATCATGGCGCCATTGTCCGTGCACAACTTGGGCGTGGGCACAAAGAGCCGGAAAGCATCTTCTTCAGCAGCCGCGGCCAGCGCCGCCCGCAGCCCGCGGTTGGCCGCGACCCCGCCGCAGACGAGCAGGTCATGCAGACCCTCGTTCAGCAACGCCCGCCGCGACTTGCGCACAAGCACGTCGACCACCGCAGCTTGGAAGCTGGCACAGAAGTCGGGCATTTGCTTTTCCCCCGGCAATCCGTGCTCCCTGACCCGCGTCGCCACGGCCGTCTTCAGGCCCGAGAACGAGAAGTCGAGATTCCCTCGGCCCGGCAGGGCGCGCGGGAAATCGATGGCCTCCGGATTGCCTTGGCTCGCCAGGCCGTCGATGACCGCTCCGCCCGGGTAGCCCAGGCCAAGC